>JRYH01000849.1_pt1 | contig 44255 bp, 45 predicted proteins | sample 235351 | NCBI WGS metagenome assembly JRYH01 (sample SAMN03074221, study PRJNA261480) | activated sludge metagenome | biome: Wastewater Treatment Plant; feature: Wastewater; material: Activated sludge; isolation source: activated biomass of a wastewater treatment plant treating wastewater... ...
TTTAGTTGGACGGGATTCTATATCGGTGGTCACCTTGGTGGAGCGTGGTCTGATTTAGACCAAATCAGAACCGGCGGCATTCAGCATTACTACACGCTAAATAAGACAATCGGCACCGAGAACAATGGATTATGGGGAGGAGCACATTTGGGTGCTCAATGGCAGTCGGGCCAGTTTGTCTTTGGTGCAGAAGTGAGTTGGTCGGACGGAGAACTTGAAGACACCCTGCGGACGTCAGGCCCCTTTGCCCTAAATACATATGACACAGACATCTCAGATATGTTCACCGCTGCAGTTCGCGTTGGATATGCCTTCGATCGCTGGCTTGCATATGTGAAAGGCGGCTATGCCACGGCTGATATCTCAACGCGTTCGACTGAAATACCCAGTTTTAACCATACGGGCACCTCAAGCGAGCGCCACGATGGTTGGACCATCGGTGGCGGTATCGAATATGCGCTCACGAATTCTATAGTTGTTGGAGTTGAGTACAGCTACGTCGACCTAAATTCAAAGATTCACCCTCTCGCCGATAATGCTCCGCAAGGGGGCATCGAGCGCGTCAATGTTGATCCACAAGGCCTTAGTTCGGTTGTGGGGCGTTTTAGCTTAAAGTTTTGAATGTGGTAGAAGATCGCTCCCCGATAATTTCGCTCCATCTTCTAAGTCTGATCGGCTTCGATGAAAGCACGACTGCTTTCATCGAAGCCGAAATTGATGCTCCCAAATAAAGAGATAGAGCAAGCCACAACGGCCAGACGTAATTCAATCAAAGCCTGACCTGATCCAGTTCGGAGGATGGTAATGTGCCGTCCTCCGAATGAGCGGACGCACGTTGCTCGTAAGAAATCCCTCGCCTCGCCGACTCGCCCCCGTCTTGCCAGAGCGCGAGGAAGGGTTTAGGCAACCCGTCACCTCAGCCCCGACGCTGCCTGACACCCCGGCGACCCGGATCCGCCGGCCGCATCGGCCTCGCGCCCCACCCGCCTGCCGCAGAAAGACACCACCCATGGCCGCCTCCGCCTTGATGAACGTGATGGTTGCCGCCGCCCGCAAGGCCGGCCGCAGCCTGACCCGCGACTTCGGCGAGGTCGAAAATCTCCAGGTTTCCGTCAAGGGTCCGGCCAATTTCGTCAGCGCCGCTGATCTGCGCGCCGAAGAGATCCTCTACAAGGAACTGTCCAAGGCTCGGCCCGACTACGGCTTCCTGATGGAGGAGCGCGGCACCGTCGAAGGCCGCGACAAGACCCACAGATGGATCGTCGACCCGCTCGACGGCACCACCAACTTTCTCCATGGCATCCCGCTGTTTTCAATCTCCATCGGGCTCGAGCGCGAGGGCCAGCTCGTCGCCGGCATCGTCTATAATCCGATCGCCGACGAGCTGTTCAGTGCCGAAAAAGGGCGTGGTGCCTTCCTCAACGACCAGCGCCGCCTGCGCGTCGCGGCCCGCAAGAGCCTAGCCGATGCTGTCGTTACAACCGGCATCCCGCATCGTGGGCGCGCCGGCCATTCCCGCTTCCTGAACGAGGCCGCCACCGTCATGAAGGAGGTGTCCGGATTGAGACGGACCGGCTCGGCCGCGCTCGATCTGGCCTGGACCGCAGCCGGCCGCTTCGACGCCTACTGGGAACACGGCATTCAGGCCTGGGACCTTGCCGCAGGCATCGTCATCTTGCGTGAGTCAGGTGGCATCTGTTCGGACCTTTCCGGCGGGGACGCCATGATCGACAAGGGCGAGATACTGGCCGCCAACAAGGATATTCACAAAGGCTTGCTGGGTCTGCTGGCCAACGGATAGGCCTGAAAAGTCCCCAATAGTAGCATCCGCCCTCCTGTGGCCAAAAAGCAGCGTAGCATGTTGCCGGTTTCCGGTGCTGCGCTGTAGGGTAGACGAGAGCATGTTTGTCTGAAGCAAGCCGTGTTTCAGCGCGAAGAACATGTTCAAAACAAAGAACTGGATCGTATGCGCGTTTCCATGAAACATGCGCGATCTGGCCTGCACGGCAACACACGACAGATGCAATCGAGAGGGCCCGCGATCCGCCACCGCCTGAGGCAGCCGCGGTCACCGTCGCGGCAAGAGGATGAGCATGGCACGCAAACGACAAGGCGACACCGCCTATGGCGGACATCGCGCCATCACTCCGCCCGGGCTTTTCCTCATCCGAATGTTGATCTTCCTGACTCTCGTCGGGTTCATCGGCGCCATCCTGCACGAGCAGTTGCAGCGCTCGATCATGACCAACCCCGGCCTCAATGGTCTCATCATCGCGGTACTCGGCTTTGGCATTCTCTACTCCTTCCGCCAGGTCATGCGCCTTTACCCCGAGATCCGCTGGGTCAACGCATTCCGCATAGCCGATCCCGGCCTCGCCATCTCTCACAAGCCGCGCCTGCTGCTGCCGATGGCAACCATGCTGCGCGACCGCACCGGCTCCATCTCGCTATCGACCGCCTCGATGTCGTCGATCATGGAGTCGCTGGGCTCCCGCCTCGACGAAGCCCGTGATACCGGCCGCTACATGGTCGGCCTGCTCGTATTTCTTGGCCTGTTGGGCACGTTCTGGGGCCTGCTCGACACCATCCAATCGGTTGGCAAGGCCATCGGTACGATCAGCACAGGCGGATCGGATACCGTTGCAATATTCGATGACCTCAAGAGCGGCCTTACCGCACCGTTGAAGGGCATGGGCACCGCCTTCTCGTCCTCGCTGCTCGGTCTCGCCGGATCGTTGATCCTCGGTTTCCTGGAGCTTCAGGCGAGCCACGCTCAGAACCGCTTCTACAACGAACTCGAGGAATGGCTGTCGGGGATCACGGAGCTGACGCCGGGGACCTCGTCAGGCTCAAGCGATATCGTCATGCGCCAGCTCGCCGCCACGCTCTACGACATGCAGCGAGTGCTCGAGGAGTTGAACGTTCGCCTCGGCGAAACAGCACCCAACCCCGAGTCGAGCGACCGGCAGGCCAAGGAGTTGCATGACCTGGCGCAAGGCGTTGGCCAGCTCATCACGCAGATGCGCTCCGAACAACAGATCGTTCGCGAATGGGTCGACGAGCAGGCGTCCCAGCAAGCGGAGGTCGCCAACGTGCTCAAGGATCTTGCCAATAATCTCGAACGGCAGGGAAGCTGAAGATGCCACGGGGACGTTCGCGGCGCGGTGGAGACTACGGCGAGTTCTGGCCAGGCTACGTCGACGTCCTCTCGACGCTGCTGCTCGTCGTCACCTTCCTCATGTCGATCTTCATGCTGGCGCAATATTTCGCGTCCCAGGAGGCCAGTGGCAAGGACAGCGCGCTCCAGCGCCTCAACCGCCAGATCGCCGAGCTGACCAGCCTCCTGTCGCTGGAGAAGAGCAAGGCGAAATCCGCATCCGACGAGCTTGCCGAATTGCAGGCGACGCTCGCTGCGCTGCGTGATGAGAACCAGCGCATTTCCGGATTTGCGGTTTCCGGCGACGAGCAGGCCAAGGCCCAGGCCGCCCGCATCGGTGCGCTCGAAAGCAGCCTCGATCAGCAGAAGAAGGTCTCCGACGACGCCCTGGCCAAAGTCGATCTGCTCAACCAGCAGCTGCTTGCCCTGCGCCGCCAGATCGCTGCCCTCAACGAGGCCCTCGAGGCGTCCGAGAAGAAGGACCAGGAATCCCAGGACCGCATCAAGGATCTCGGTTCTCGCCTCAACGCCGCGCTCGCTCGCCAGGTGCAGGAGCTGCAGCGCTACCGCTCCGACTTTTTCGGCCGCCTTCGCGAATTGCTGAAAGACCGCAAGGACATCCGCGTCGTCGGCGACCGTTTCGTTTTCGAGAGTGAGGTGCTTTTCCCCTCGGGCCAGGCAACCATGACGCCGGAAGGCCTCAGTGCGATGGATCAACTCGCCCAGGCAATCGTCGAGCTGTCGCATCAGATCCCGCCCGAGATCGACTGGGCGCTGCAGGTCGATGGCCACACGGACGCGCGGCCAATCAATTCGCCGCAGTTCCCCTCCAACTGGGAACTGTCCACCGCTCGCGCGGCATCCGTAGTCAAATATCTGATCAGCCGGGGCGTGCCCGCCAAACGTCTCGTTGCCGCCGGGCATGGCGAGTTCTCGCCAATCGAACCCGGCATTGATGAAGAAAGCCTTCGTAAGAACCGGCGCATCGAGCTGAAGCTGACCAATCGTTGAGAGCGGGCCTCCGTACCCCCCATCGAGCGTTTCTCTGGCTCGAACGTGACTGGCTAATAAAGACTTAAGAAGCAGGCCACGGTTGTCATTGTGATCGCCGCAATGGGGGACCTGTTCTGCAAGGGAGACCAGCGCCATTGGCGGCTTCGAACCCGCAAGTGCCAACATTCACCGTCGTTCGCAACCAATCGCCGACGCATGAAGACGCAACCGAACACTGACCCACGCCGGTCTGCGACAATCCCATGTTCAATACACGAAGATATCGCCTCAATTTGTACCTTTCCGCGAAACTGGGTTTTAGAGCCTAATCGCTAGAATGCACTTAGCCGTATTTCAGAGGTGCATCATGTATTGGTCATTTTTAATGCCCGCATTGGGGTTCGTTCGCGATCGGAAGGGATCGATCGGACTTAATTTCGGACTGCTCATCGTTCCGTTCATGGCCTTTGTCGGACTCGCCATCGACTACTCACAGGCGCTCAGCGCAAAGGACAAACTCCAGAAGATCGCCGACACCGCTGCGATCGCGGGAGCGCGTCTGCCGGCCACCTCGAGCGAGAATCGCAAAGAAGCCACGATGCACATGCTACAGGCGGCGCTGAATAACTCAGGTCTTCAGAACCTCACCTGGAAAGTCGACGCGACGAACGCCAATGTCGCTGTCGAGGTGAACCATGTCATGAAGACCAACTTCATGCGCGTCATGGGGATCGAGCAACTCGAAATCAAAGCCGCGACAGCCGCTCAAGCCCAGGTCGAGAACGGCGGTGTTGCATGCATCATCGCCTTGAACGAGACGACCAACGACGGACTGCACCTGCAGGGAATCAACAAGGTTTCGTCGCGCAATTGCTGGACATGGGTCAACTCCAACAGCCCAACCTCGATCAACGCCGTTGGCGCCTCGATGGGCACCGGCCAGGGCTTCTGCACACACGGCGGTGCAACAGGTGCCGAACACTTCGTGCCCCAACCCTACGTCGAGTGCGAAGTTATCGATGATCCCTTCGTGGAGCATCTCAATGCTTATCAGCCGGACGGTGTTTTCGGGACCTGCGACCACACCAGCCTGAATTTGAACAACGGCAGTCATACGCTGCGGCCCGGCGTCTACTGTGGCAACACGGTCTTCAAGCCGCAGGCCAACGTCACGCTCGAGCCCGGCACCTACATCTTCAAGAATGGCTATCTTGAGGTCCAGGCGCAAGCAAGCCTCAAGGGCGCGGGCGTGACGCTCTTCTTCGTCGGCTCCAACACGTACATGGCCGTCCGCGGCGGCGGCCATATCGATGTCAAGGCGCCCAAGGAGGGTGATCTTGCCGGCTTCGTCATCGTCGACCGCAAGTACTCCTGGAATACCATAACCGAATCGGAGATTCAGGGTGGCGGCCGCATCAAGATCGAAGGCATCGTCTACGTGCCGCAGTGGAAGCTCAACATCGGCGGCAACGGCGAAATGAACCAGGAGTCCAAGTACGTCGCGATGATCGCCGACAGCTTCTACATGGAAGGAAACGGCAGCCTGTACGTCAATGCCGACGCCAAAGCCGCCGACCTCCCAGACCTGATGCCGCGCATCAAGAATGGCCCTCGCCTTCTCTACTGATAAAAAAGCTCGGACTCCGCAGCAGCGAATCGAACCGGTCTTCCAGGCCGGCTCGATTCATTTCAGTTCTGTTGCGTCAGGCCGCTGATCCAGTCGAGACCATCTTCGGTTCGCCCGCGCGGCCGGTACTCGCAACCGACCCAGCCGTCGAAGCCGCTGGCATCGATGCGCCTGAAAAGATCGCCGACGTCGAGATCGCTCGGGATCGGCTCACCTCGGTCGGGAGGGCCCGCAATCTGGTAGTGCCTGACGATGCCCGCATGGCGTCGTATGGCACCCTCCACGTCGCCTTCCATGCGATGGCGATGATAGAGATCCAGTTGCAGCCCCAGGTTTGGCGCACCTACAGCCGCAATGATTTCGGCAGCTTCCCCCGTCCGCGTGAGGAAATAATCCGGCATGTCGAACGTATTGATCGGCTCGACAAGAATCTCGATGCCAGTCGATGCGGCTGCGCGCGAGGCCTTGTCGAGATTGGCTTCGAGCACATCACGGCACGCGCCCTGCCCGTTGAGACCGGACATCGCATGCAGGCGCGGGCAATGAAGGATCTCGGCATAGTTGAGCGCCTCGTCGAGCGCGCGCGCAAAATCATCCTCGCGCCCGGCCAATCCGGCAAGTCCCCGCTCCCCCGCGTCCCAATGACCAGGCGAAATGTTGAACAGCACCAGCCGCAATCCGGCGTCTTCGAGGCGTGCGCGAATGTCGGTGGCCGGCCAAGCGTAAGGAAAGAGGAACTCCACGCCTTTGAACCCCGCGCGCGCTGCCGCACCGAAACGGTCGAGAAATGCGAACTCTGTAAACATCAGGCTGAGGTTCGCAGCAAGACGCGGCATAATTCCCCCTGTTATGGATCGGTCTCACAGGATCGGCGGCACCGCCATTCCTTCATGGCCGGCAGCGGCAACCTCACACCGGACCTTAATCGAACGAGCGCACCGACCGGCCCCGCTTCACCTCACCACGGCGGGCCTTTTCATCAAGCCGACGCTTCTTCGACGACAGCGTCGGTTTTGTCTTGATGCGCGGCTTGGGCGGTACAGCAGCTTTTGCGATCAATTCGGTCAGGCGCGCGCGCGCGTCCTCGCGGTTGCGCTCCTGCGTTCGGAACCGGTCAGCCCGAATCACCAGAACGCCCTCGTCGTTAAGGCGCCGCCCGGCAAGCACCACGAGCCGTTTGCGTACATCATTGCTCAGCGACGCAGAGCCCCGCAAATTGAACCGCAGTTCGACTGCCGTGGAAACCTTGTTGACGTTTTGCCCGCCAGGTCCCGAAGCGCGTACGAAGCGCTCTTCGAGTTCGTCGTCGGGAATCGATATCCGGGACGTGATCTTGATCATGTCGCAACCGCTTCAGCGCTCGCCCAGGTTCCAATAGTCGCCGCGGAAGTAGAGCAACGGCTGAGCCTCAGAGCGGGTCGCGCCATCGACAGCCCGGCCGATGAAGATCGTATGCGTGGTAAAACCGTGGCTTTCGACCAGTTCACAGTCGAGCACCGCCAGGGCGTGATCGAGCACGGGAGCCCCCGTCGTGAGCCGGCCCCAGGCATGCCCGTCGAAACGCTCCGCGCCGCGCACGCCACTGTTGCCCGAGAAACGCACCGCCACGTCCTGCTGATCGGCAGCCAGAATGTTAATGGAAAACACCTTCGACTGCGCGATGAGGTCGTGCGCGCCCGCCTTGCGTTGCACACACACAAGAAGCGTCGGCGGCTGGTCGGATAGCGAGGAAAATGCCGTTGCCGTGAGACCAGCGCGCACGCCTTCCGAGACCGTTGCCACGATCGCAACGGCGCCTGCCTGATGCCGCATCAACGCCCTGTAGCTGCGCGCGGAAATCCCGCCGGCATCGCCTGGGTCTCGATCCATCAACGTCAATGAATGCTCCTCGTCATCTGCCCTGCTGCCTTGGCTCTCACAAGGCCGGTTGTTGCTGAGCGGTCGCCCGCGATTATGTCGCCGAGCCGCCTTAGAGCCAGAAAGGCTGAGAAGGAAGCATCGAAGCCGTGACTGAGGCTCTCAAGCCAACGTAGAGCAGGTATAATAGCCAGACATGATTCAAATCTGACCTGCTCTAGCATGAGATTTATGTTCGAGCGTGCGTATTTATAGGGTTTCACCGCTGGCGGCGCATGAAAATCGTCCCGATTGGCTCCTGTCGGGGCGGAACACTTGAGGTTCATGCTCGTCGGCCGGCCCGCTGACATGTCGTCGGCCGGTCGAGCTGACGGCACACGGATCGTCGTTAACGCAGCGCCCGGCCAAGCGGCAGACGCCGCCACACCGGCGTCAAATCCTTGAGGATTTCGCGCGCCGCATTACGTCCCGGCAAACCGGTCACGCCGCCTCCAGGATGCGCCCCGGCCCCGCAAAGATACAGGCCCGCGAGCGGCATCCGGTAATCGGCGTGGCCGAGCAATGGCCGCGCCGAATAGAGCTGGTCGAGCGTCAGCTGCCCGTGGAAGATATCGCCGCCGACGAGACCGAACCGTCGCTCCAGGTCGAGGGGCGAGAGCACTTGCCGCGCAATCACACTGTCCCTGAAATTTGGCGCATGCGCCGAAACCGTGTCGATGACGACGTCAGCGAACGCCTCACGCTCATACGGTTCGGCCCACGATCGCCCGCGGGGAAGCTCGGGTGCCACGTGTTGGACAAACAGGCTGGCGACATGCCGCCCGGCGGGCGCCAGCGAGGCGTCGAGCGTCGACGGAATGAGCATCTCCACCACGGGCCGTCGCGACCAGCCATCGCGACGCGCGTCGAGATATGCCTCTTCCAGATAGGTGAGCGTCGGTCCGATGATGATACCTGCCCCGTGGTGGGGTGCAGCCACATTGCCCGGCAGACAGGTGAAATCGGGAAGCTCGCTCAGCGCAACATTCATGCGGAACGTACCCGATCCTGTCTTGAAAGCACTGAGCCGTCGATGTGTCTCTCTATCGATCGCACCCTGCGGCACCATGTGGCCGAACAAGAGCCGCGGTCCGACGTTGGCTGCCACCGCACGCGCCCGCACTACTTCGCCGGTCTCCAGCACCACGCCCGCTGCCCGCTCGCGCTCGACGAGAACTTCGCGCACCGCAGCTTGCGTACGTATGACGCCGCCGGCCGCACGAACCGCTTGGCCCATCGCCTGTGTAATGGCACCCATGCCCCCGACGGCGTGTCCCCATACGCCGGGTTTGCCATTCACCTCACCGAAACAATGATGCAAAAGCACATATGCGGTACCGGGCGTGGAAGGTGCAGCATAGGCACCAACGATGCCATCGAAGGCGAATGCGGCCTTGACGATTTCGCTCTCGAACCAATCGCTCAGAAAATCGCTTGCGCTTTTGGTGAAGAGATCGAGCAGCAGCCGCTGGTCCGCACGCGACAAACGCATGATCGCACGCCCAACGCGTCCCCCCTTCAGCATCTCGACGATGCCGCCGCCGGCGTTGGGCGGCGCCTCCAGCACCAGCCCGCGCAAGACACTGGCAGCACGCTCCAGAGCCGCATCATAGTCGGCAAGCCGAGCCGCATCGCGCCTTGAGAATTGTGCGATTGCGGCCTGCCGCGCCGTAAGGCCATAGGGCATGACAAGGCCGCGCTCGGCATCGACCGGCCAGAAGTTGGCAACGGGACGCTCGATGATCTGCAGCCCGTGGCAACTGGTCAGTTCCAGGTCCTCGATCACGCGCGGGTTGAGCAAACTGACCGTGTAGGACGCAACCGAATTGCGAAACCCGGGGTGAAACTCTTCGGTGATCGCCGCACCGCCAATGACATCGTTTTTTTCAAGCACAACGACGCAAAGACCTGCACGCGCAAGATAACCCGCCGCCACCAGACCGTTGTGGCCACCGCCGATAATTGCCACGTCATAGACCAATGCAGGGCTGCGTATCGTCATCTGGCCTCAAATAGTCGCTCGTATTGTGCAATGCACCACCGCTGGCGGGCGTTTTTTCCTTCTCGTACAAGAGGTCGACTCGATCTTTCCCGAGCCAAAGAATTTTTTGCGTCCGATGCCGCCAATTTGGCTAACCCTGCAGCCAATCTTGAATATTATTTAGCGCGCAAGGCACTTACGGAAGAATAACCTGCACGATCGGCAAGCCTCACATCGATTGTTTGCTTTGCACTTCGTTAACCACGCGTTTTGTCGGCGTCGACGCAATATCCATCCGATTAGGCACTCGTAAACGACTCACTCATAGTGTCAAACGGTCCGCACGACGTGACATGCGTGTCTGACAACGAGGAGTGTCCCAATGCAGATGACGGAATCTTTCTCCGCAGGTCCACCGACCAGCACCCGCATCGCATCCGACTGCGCGACAGACTCGTCCGAGGGATCCTGGGGCGGGCGCATGATGGGCCTTCTCCTGGTTGCCGCAGTCCCGGCCCTCTTTTGGACGGCATTGCTCGCGCTGATCGCACCCCTTACCGGCTATATGCCATCGCCCGCGACCCTTCTCGCTGTCGCAATCGGCATCGGAGCGTTTCTGCTCGCGGTCTGCAGCGCGCTCACCAGCCCGGCTCGCTGAGCTTTTTGACCCGCCTTTCGCGTTTCACCCGGACGCAGCCAACTCAGCACGACGCAAAAATTCATCGCAGGATGCGTGTCGCCGAGCGTAAGCCACACGCAGTCACGCGCCCCAATCACAGACCAGTCGCTCGCAGACCCTGCGCCGTTCCCCGACCTGGCAACGGCTCTTGACGAACCGGCACTGACGACACGAGTACGACGACAGGCAACCGCGCACCGCGCCCTTACGGGTGAAATTACAGGTCAGAACCGTCTGGCAATCGCGATCAGGATTGATGGCACCGCCCGGGCCTTCCTGCGCGTGAGCAGATGAGATGGCTGCCGTTAATGCGGCCAGCATCATAGCCAAGCCGACACTGGCAGCTCCCAAACGCATCGTCATCGCCTCAACCCCGTGGTGAGCGGGTTTCACTTGTACGTACTCGGATGTGGCGTGGACAAACTTCAGCCACCGCCACAAGCACAATATGGCAGTGTCTGCCACATGTGTCCGGCGCGCAAGCCACCCCCGCCAGCATGGCAAACGCTCATGCCACCATGTGTTGCTGATGCCACGCATGGTGGCGCCGCACCTTACGGCAAATCTGACAGGGTGTGATTGACGCGGGGAGGCGTAATCGAATTGGCAGGCGACGCTATTCGGCAGCCGCCTTCGATTTTGGCTGCACCAGCGCCATGTAATCGTTGAGCAGAGTCTCGCAGATCTTGCCTGGTGTGAAGCGTGCCTCACCGATCTCGGAGACGGGCGTGACCTCGGCCGCAGTCCCGGTCAGGAAGCACTCGTCAAAGCTCGTCAGCTCCTCCGGCATGATGACGCGCTCGACCACATCGATTCCGCGGCCCCTGGCCAGACCGATGACCGTGCGCCGCGTTATGCCGTCCAGGAAGCAGTCGGGAACCGGCGTATGAATGACGCCGTCCTTGGTGAGGAAGATGTTTGCACCGGTACACTCGGCAACACGCCCGCGATAATCGAGCATCAGCGCGTCCGCGTATCCGGCACGCTCGGCGCGATGCTTCTCCAGCGTACAGATCATATAAAGGCCCGCAGCCTTGGTCTTGGCCGGTGCCGTCGCCGGATCGGGACGGCGATACTTCGCCATCGTCAGGCGGATGCCCTTCAGCCGCTGCTCCATCGGGAAATACGAGCCCCAATCCCACGCCGCGATACCCAGATGGATCTGGGCATGCTGCGCCGAAACACCCATCTGCTCACTGCCGCGCCATGCCAGTGGCCTGATGTATGCGTTGGTGAGGTTGTTGGCCTTGATGACCTCGCGGCACGCCGCATCGATCTCCTCGACGCTGAAGGGGATCTCAAAATCCATCGTGCGGGCACCCGCAACCAGGCGCTCGGTGTGCTCGGTCAGCTTGAAAATCTCGCCATCGTAAGCCCGCTCCCCTTCAAAAACGGCACTGGCGTAGTGCAGGGCGTGGGTCAGGAAATGGACGTTCGCCTCCCGCCATGGCACCATTTTTCCGTCGATCCAGATGACACCGTCGCGGTCGTGATAGGGAACGATTTCGGCCATGCCTTGCTTTCCTCAAACCCCGGGAGCACCTTCCGGCGGCGCGGTAGACCGCAGCAGTCCCTGCATATCCGCACCACAGACGCCGCCAACGGCAACACGGGCGGCAATTCCGATGCGAAGCCGCTCATTTCCTTGCTCAAAATGACTTGCCACGACTATCAATCAGTTGCAAATAAGTCAACATAACTGACGTAAATTTCAGGTCTTCCGTAGAGCCTCCGATGAGACAGCGAAATGGTGTCCCCCAAACCGGGGCCAATATGGACGATAAATTCGCAGCTGAGTACCGCGACCGCCTGATTGCCTGCGCGGAGCTGTTGTTCTTCGCCTACCGCGATTTCATCAACGATCCCGATAAGGTATTGGAGCAGTATGGCTTCGGTCGAGCACATCATCGCGTACTGCATTTCGTCAACCGCAACCCGGGCCTGCGCGTCGCCGACCTCCTGCACATCCTCAAGATCACCAAACAAAGCCTTGCGCGCGTCCTCAAGCAATTGATTGACGAGGGTTTCGTGACCCAGCGTTCCGGTAAGGAGGACCGCCGCCAGCGCCTGCTCTATGTCACTCCGAAGGGCATCAAGCTCGCTAATAAGCTCGCCAGTCTGCAGATCCGGCGCATCGAGGAGGCCCTGGAGCAGGCCGGACCTGGCGCCGACGCTGCAACGCAGCGATTTCTTTTCGCCATGATCGCAGAGAAGGATCGCGACCGCGTCCACGCGCTGATCCGCTGGCCGGAGGCGCGCGCGGCGTTTGGGCCAATCGAACAGCAACGACAGGATCGGACATGACCACCGCCCAGGAAACGGCGCGGGAACCGCTGCCCGACAATGCCCCGCACGTTTTGGTCGTCGACGACGATCAGAAGATCCGCGATCTCCTGCGGCGCTATCTCTCCGAACACGGCTTCCGGGTGACGCCGGCGGCCGATGCCGCGGCGGCGCGCGCGGCCATGCGCGGGCTGGCCTTCGACATTATTCTGCTCGATGTCATGATGCCCGGCGAGAACGGCCTCGATCTCGCCAGGGATTTGAAAACGTCTTTGAGCGTACCTATCCTGATGCTGACCGCCCGATCCGAATCGGAAGATCGCATCGCCGGTTTAGAGGCCGGTGTCGATGATTACCTGCCCAAGCCATTCGAGCCGCGGGAATTGCTGCTGCGGTTACAGAATATCCTGCGACGCGGGCGCGCACCTTCGCCTGGCGCCTCGGCCGACGAAGTGCGCATGGGATCCTACGTATTTTATGTTTCGCGCGGCGAGTTGAAACGTGACGACGAAACAATCAAGCTGACCGAGCGCGAACGCGATCTCCTGCGCCAGTTCGCCCAGCGGCCGGGGACACCGATCCAGCGCCACGAGCTTTCCAGCGACGATACGACAGGATCCGAGCGCGCCATCGACGTCCAGATCAACCGCCTGCGCCGCAAGATCGAGGCTGATCCCTCCAATCCGGTCTATCTTCAGACGGTTCGCGGAAAGGGCTATATCCTCTATACCGACTGAGGAGGCGGCGTCTCCGGCCATGCGGGGCGGAGCTGCCGGTCACACGCGTCGTGATGAACATGACGCCCTGCGACGGCCCCGCGAGCATGAGGCACCAAGAGCCCAACGATGGCGGTAACGCCGGACATATCTGATGAAAAGGCCCGCTCGCGCTACGGCATCCGCACCGCGGCATGGCTGCGCGCCGTTTCCGCGCGCTTGCGCCGTGCGCTGCGTGGACCCTCTCAATGGGTTGCGGACGCCATGCCCAAGGGCCTTTATGCCCGCGCCCTCATCATCATCATCGCGCCCATTGTCGTTCTCGAAGGCGTGATCGCTTTCGTCTTCATGGAGCGGCATTGGCAAGCCGTGACCCGCCGCCTGTCCGAGGCTACCGCACGCGACGTCGCCGCACTCATCCAGGTCTACGACCAGGCACCGACCGGCGAGGCAAGTCAGGCGAGCATCATTGAGCTGGCCCGCGACAAGCTCGGCTTGTCGCTTCAGTTCCTGCCTGCCGGAGACCTTCCTGAATCTCGTCCCAAGCCTTTCTTCGGCCTGCTCGATGCCGCCCTGTCCGACGAGATCAGAAGGCGCATCAACCGCCCGTTCTGGATCGATACGGTTGGCCAGTCGCGCCATGTCGAGATCCGCATCAAGCTCGACAACGCCATCCTGCGCATCATTGCCACGCGCACGCAGACCTACGCGTCGAACTCCCATATCTTCCTGCTCTGGATGGTCGGAACGTCGGTCATCCTGCTGACTGTTGCGATCCTGTTCCTGCGCAATCAAATCAGACCGATCCTTCGTCTGGCCGACGCGGCCGACGAGTTCGGCAAGGGCCGACCCATCCCCGAGGACTTCCGGCCGCGCGGCGCGCGCGAGGTGCGACAGGCTGCCCAGGCCTTCCTCGAAATGCGCGACCGTATCAAAACGCATGTCGATCAGCGCACGACGATGCTCGCCGGCGTCAGCCACGATCTGCGCACCGTTCTGACGCGCTTCAAGCTCGAATTGGCGCTGCTCGGCGATACGCCGGAAGCGCAGTCCCTGCGCGCCGACGTGAACGAAATGCAGCATATGCTGGAGGATTATCTCGCCTTCACCAAGGGGGACGGTGGCGAGGAGGCGCGCCCCACCAACGTGCGCGAGTTGCTGGAGGAGATCCAGACCGACGCCGATGCCTATGGCGCACCCGTCGAGCTGAAACTGAGAAAGCGAAGCCGCGACCTCATCGTGCCGTTGAAGCGAAACGCCTTCAAACGCGCGATTACGAACCTTGTCACCAATGCAGCACGCTACGGCGACCAGATCATCATCCGCGCCGCCACCGAAGGCCCGTGGCTGAGGGTCGAGGTGGACGACGATGGCCCGGGCGTTCCAGAGGCGGAACGCGACAACGTCTTCAAGCCGTTCTATCGCATCGACCACGCGCGCAACCAGGACAAGAGCAACACCGGCCTGGGGCTTGCAATCGCGCGCGACATCGCCAAGAGCCACGGCGGCGACATCACGCTCGGCGAGAGTTCACTTGGCGGCTTGCGCGCGATCATTTCCGTACCGCTTTAGAGCCTGATCGGCTGATTGGCGCGCACTCGGGCATCCGTCGAAGCCGGACAGCCGCGCAGCACTCAATGGCAAGCTCTCTTCAAACGTGCCTCGGCGCCTCGTCCGCAGCCGCCGATCCGTCATCGTGTGATCCCGATTCGGGGTCGCGCCGCTCCGGCCTTGACGAAGTGGCCGACGAACACATGGACACCACACGCCCGCCCATATCGCGCACCGCACGCGCCATGCCATCGAGCGACGCCAGCGTCCGCTCACCGCGCCGCAAGCGACGGTCGAGCGCCGCCATCGTTCGCGCCTGCCCCGGATCGTCGTCTGTGAGCCACGTCCGGTAGACGGAGGCATAGACCGTCGCCAGCCCCGCCACCCGCAGGCCGCCATCCAGACCGCCGGCACCGATACCGGCCGCCTCGAGCATCCACGCCTGCGATGCGACGAGCGCCTTGATGAGCGCCAGATCGGCGGATCCGTCCGCAGAGATCGATTTCAATGCCGTCTTGTATGGCGCCAGCGCATCGAACCGCGCCATCACGATTTCGAACAACTGGTCGCGCTTGGGATCGTCCGCCCCGTGCTCGGGTCGCGCGGCGAGCACCGCATCGTCGACGGCACGGACGAACGCCGCGAACACCTCACCCTTGCTGGCAAAATGATCACGCATCTCCACGAGGCCCATACCCGCGCGCTCAGCGATGTCGCGCAGCGACACCTTGCTCCACGACCGCTCTGTCGCCAGTGCCAGCGCTGCATCGATGATGCGTCCTTTGGGACCGCTAAGGTCGACCACTGCAACCGTCATTTCGGATCTCCTCTGGACACGACGAATTCGCGGTGGCCCGCTCCAGCCACCTTGTTATGCATTTGACGTAAGCGTTCTGGCGCCCGTTTGCCAGGGCGGCTGCTTCACGTCGTTTGTCGTGTTTGAATGAAGAAGGGCACCTGCAGCATGGGGAATCAACCCATGCGGGGCTTGGCCTTCTTCGCGGCTGCAGGCTTGCCAGCGGTCTTGCTCGACTTCGACTTACGCGCAGGTGTGCGTTTCCCCGCGATGGCTCCGGCCTTTTACTTGTCCAGCCTGGCTGCAACAGCCTTGCCCCCAACCACCTCGCCGTCCTCCTTGGTGAACGCGCCGATATCGGGGTTTTCGAGAATTTGCAGCACCACCTCCGATGGCCGGCACAATCGAGCGCCTTTTTTCGTTACCACGATCGGCCGGTTGATGAGGATCGGATGTTCCATCATCGCATCGATCAACTGTTCATCGCTGAGCGACATATCGCCGAGGCCCAGTTCGTCATAGGGCGTTCCCTTCTGGCGCAGGATGTCGCGCGGGCGTGCCTTCATTTTCTTGATGAGCTTGACCAGCGTCTCGCGCGATGGCGGATCCTTGAGATATTCTATCACCGTCGGCTCGATGCCCGAGGCGCGTATCATCGCCAGCGTGTTGCGTGATGTCCCGCACTTCGGGTTGTGATAGATCGTGACGCTCATGCCCTCTGATGCCTCAGCCACCTTGTTGCACCGATGCGATATGACGGCGCACCGCCACCCCGCTCTCGTACCATGTCTTCGTCCGATTGACGATCGCCACGACCGACAGCATCACCGGCACCTCGATCAGCACGCCGACGACGGTTGCCAGGGCTGCACCGGACTCGAAGCCGAACAGACTGATCGCCGCCGCCACGGCCAGCTCGAAAAAATTCGACGCGCCGATCAGGGCCGAGGGCGCCGCGACGCAATGCGCCTCACCTGCCGCACGGTTGAGAAGGTAGGCAAGCCCGGAATTGAAATAGACCTGGATCAGGATCGGAACGGCCAGCAGCGCGATCACCATCGGCTGGCGCAGGATCTGCTCCCCTTGGAAACCGAATAGCAGCACCAGCGTCGTTAGCAGCGCGACCAGAGACATAGGTTGCAGGCGCGAAAACACACGTTGCAACCCAGCCTCTCCACCGCTTGCAAGCACGCCGCGCCGCACCACCTGCGCGATGATCACCGGTACGACGATATAGAGCGCCACCGACAGCAGCAGGGTTTCCCACGGCACAGTGATGGCTGACAAGCCGAGCAGCAGCGCCACAATTGGTGCAAAGGCAAACACCATGATCACGTCGTTGAGCGCCACCTGGCTCAGCGTGAAATGCGGCTCTCCATCCGAGAGGTTGCTCCATACGAAGACCATCGCCGTGCACGGCGCCGCCGCAAGAAGAATGAGACCCGCGATATAGCTGTTGATCTGATCGGCCGGCAGCATGTCCGCGAACAGGTACCCGATGAACAGCCACCCGAGCAGCGCCATCGAGAACGGCTTCACCGCCCAGTTTATGAACAGCGTCACGCCGATACCGCGCCAATGCCGCCGCACCTCGCCGAGCGCGGCGAAATCGATCTTGATGAGCATTGGAATGATCATCAGCCAGATCAGCACCGCCACCGGCAAGTTGACCTGCGCCACCTCCGCGCGACCGATCGCCTGGAACAAACCGGGCATCGCGTGGCCAAGGGCGATACCCGCTGCAATACACAGTGCCACCCACAAAGTCAGATAGCGTTCGAAAGTGCTCATGATCGAACCTTGTTTGCCCTTATTGCGTTTCAATTGCTGCTGCGGCACCGCGCCCGATCCGTTTCAGCTCCCGCTGCAGCGATAGCTTGTCGAGTTCCCCGATCGGCAAGTTGGTGAAGATCGAGATGCGCTGATAGAGCATGCGGTGTGTGTCTGCGAACGCTGCCGCGATTTCCGCATCCGAGCCCTTCATCTCCGACGGGTCGGGCACGCCCCAGTGCGCGCTGATCGGCTGGCCCGGCCATACCGGACAGGTCTCGTTCGCCGCGTTGTCGCAGACCGTGAAGACGAAATCCATTCTCGCAGCGCCGGCCAAAGCGAATTCATCCCACGACTTGGAGCGAACCGCGCTCGTGTCGTAGTTGAGCTGCTCTAGCAACTGGATGGCGAATGGATTGACGTGTCCTTTAGGACTGGACCCCGCTGAGAACCCGCGGAAGCGACCCGCCCCCAATCGATTCATGATCGATTCTGCCAGTATCGAGCGCGCCGAATTGTGCGTGCACAAGAACAGCACGTTATAGACGCGCGAGCTATCTGCGTTTGATGCTGACATGAGGAGACCCTTTCGCCGGCGGCGGACAACAAGCGGCAGGTGATGCGGGAAGACCGCCGCAGAGTTCGGGGCGGCCACCGCAGCAGTCTTCGGTAAGGAACGTCAGCAGATCGCGCATCGCCGCGACTACGAGCCGGTAGCGGATGAAACGCCCTTCGCGCTCGGCGCTGACCAGACCGGCGCGCTCCAGCTCCTTGACGTGGAACGACAGGCCCTGCGCGGCGATGCCCACGGCTTCGGCAAGCTGCCCGGCAGTCTGGCCGGCGTCGCCCGCCGCCACGAGCCGACGGAATATCGCGAGCCGATGCTCCTGTGCGAGCGCTGCAAGCGTGCGGATGGCGGTGTCGTTGTCCATAGTTCAACTATACAAGAATAATTGTATTGTAAAGCGCGAGAGTGCAAAAACCGGGAGCCTGCGAAGTAGTGAGATGATGCGGTGAGGTCCACAATGCGGCCCGCGCTGCGGCAAGAAATTGCTCTGCCGCTGTTCCTCATCAACTGCGTGGTGAGCGCCGACAGGCCATCACGGCATACCAGTGCATGTCTAGCTGAAGTGCGCAGCGGTTCAGCGTGAAAAACATACTCGAAACAAAATGTTGGATCGGCGCTTATGTTTCCGCCAAACATGACGCGATCTGGGGGCTTGAGCGAAGTGGGCCCCGCTGCGTTGGGTCAGAAATGCACGTGGCACTACTTTGGCCTGCGCTTCTTTGGCTGCCTCGTTGCGGCAATCGCAAAATGCCTCGGTTACCCCGGTTGCCCTCACATTCCCGTGAGGCTGCAGCGCTCGCCCTTGCACTAGATGTAATAATATATCATAACGGGATCTGGAACAGACGCTTGCCACGTGTCAGCTCCCGTTGGGTTGGGTGCCGCATCTCACCTCCTGTGATGCCGCGCCTGACCTCTCATAGCGGTTCGGTAACGCCGGAGCCCGTATGGGTCGATTTCCCCAGTCGCCAGGGCTCGCCGCACCGTCGTAACTGAAGGCCGCGAGACCGCGCCGTTCACCCGGCCAGCTCGCGGCCTCTTTTCGTCGCCGCAGCAATCGCTTCGGCCATCAGGTCGGGCAACCCACTACCCTCCCGCATCAGCACCGACAGCGCCGCCGCCGTCGTGCCGCCCGGCGAGGTCACGTTCTGGCGTAACTGCGATGCGCTTTCGGACGACTGCCGCAGCAGTTCACCCGAACCCGACACGGTGACCCGCGCAAGCCGTGCCGAAAGTTCAGGATCGAGCCCTTGCGCGACGCCCGCCGCCGCCAGCACCTCTGCCAGCAGGAACACATAAGCAGGTCCCGATCCCGAAACAGCCGTCACCGCATCCATCAGCGCCTCGTCGTCCACCCAGCCCACTTCGCTCACTGCCTCTAAGAGCGATGTGGCAAGCGCGCGCTGCCCGGAACTGACATGACGATTGGCGACGCAGACGGTGATGCCACGACCGATGGCGGCAGGCGTATTGGGCATGGCCCGCACTACCGCGGCACCCGCGCCAAGATGCCGCTCGAAACTCTGAATTGTCTTGCCTGCGGCGATCGACAGCACCAGCGTCCTCGGCCCGGCAAGTCTGGCAAGGACAGGAAACACGGAATCCATCGCCTGCGGCTTCACCGCGACGACGATCACCGCAGGCGCAGCCTCGAGCGCATCCGCGATAGACGACGATGACAAGATGCCGTGGTCTTTGAGCAGTTGCGCCACCTCGGCCGGCGGTCCGGGGTCCTGCACGATGACATGAGCCGGATCGAGCCCGCGTTTCAGCCAGCCGGACAGCATCGCGCCGCCCATCTTGCCGGCGCCCGCAAGCAGCAACGGTCCATCGAGTGATAGGGTCATATGGTCCACCCTGCGATGAGGGAGGCCCTGGGCATCAGCAGGAAATGGAAGCAGATCGCCGGATGGGCCTCAAGCCTGGCCCTCAGTCTCGAACATCGCCGAGACGAGGGCTTCGCGGCTTTCCTTACCCGCCCAGACCACGAACTGGAAGGCCTGATAGTAGCGTTCGCAGGCTTCCAGAGCGACGCTCAGCAGCGTCTCGCACTGGCGCGGTGTGGCTAGCGCGCCATTGAGCAACAGGCCGTGGCGGAACATCACGAGCCCCTCCTGGGCCCATAGATCGAAGTGCCCGAGCCACAGTTGCTCGTTGATCTGCGCGATCAGCCGGTACATCTCGCCGAGACGATAGTCAGGCACCTTGAAATCAAACGAGCAGGCCAGATGCAGGGCTTCCAGATCCCCGCGCCAGTTGAGCGACACCTGATAATCAGTCCAGCTGCCTGTCACCACCAAAGTCAGCTCGTCGTCCATCACCCGCTCACAGGCCCAGCCATGCGCGCTGGCCAACTGCTCGATGAGGTCAATCGGATTCGCGCTGCCCCCGAAGCTGGAATTCACCGAGCCCATGCCTGCCCTTTCTGTCATCTGCGCCAGTTGGCTATGTAACCGCTGGCTGAGCGACGAAAACAGAAGCAGGCCATGAGTCGCAAGGACCCGCCCGGCTTGTCCACGTTGAAAGCGCAAATTCGTTGGATTTCGCGGCTTTGGAGCAAAATACACGGTCACGCTGTGGACGTTCGCCGAGAATCCTCGACAATGCGCAACAGAGACATAACGGGAATCGATTCACCGACCAGCAGCAGAGGCGCAGACGCCACACCTTACGCTGTGCGCCCCACCAGAGCCGCCTCAAGTGCTGCGATGCGTGCTGCCAGCACCTCATTCTCCGCACGCGCTTTCTCCGCCATCGCCTTGACCGCTTCGAACTCTTCGCGGGATACGACATCCATCTCGCGCAGGAACCGCTCGCCTTGCGAACGCATCAAGGTTTCCACCTCTCGCTTCATGCCCTGCGCGGCGCCGGCTGCATCCGTCATCATGCGCGCAAGCTCGTCGAAAAGCGGATTTGAAGTCTGGGTCATGGCAAAGCCTCATCAGGGCCCCGAACCGCGGAGCCTTCCGGCAGCGCCGTCACGCTGTTGTAATCGGCCCGGACTATGGCCCGCTGAGGCCGGTTGGATCAAGCGCGTCGGGACACAATTCGTCCGGCCACATCGGACCAGCGGCCGCACCTGCGTGGCTTGACATGAGTCCTGCACTGGCCAAAACGTGCCGCCGTCGGCGGATCGATGGACCGCACGCCCACCCGGTCGGCCTCTCGAAGCCCGTACCGGCAACCGGAGGACAGCGCGTGACGCTACTCGCAATTCCCTATCCCGATATCGATCCAGTCGCCATATCGCTCGGCCCACTGTCGGTCAAATGGTACGGCCTCGCATATATGGCAGGGCTCCTCATCGGCTGGTGGTACGTCAAACGCCTCGTCAGCACCGACAGACTGTGGCGCAACAATACATCGCCATTCTCCGCAACCATGATGGACGACGTGCTGCTGGTGGTAACGCTCGGCGTCGTCGTCGGCGGACGGCTCGGTCACGTGCTCTTTTACGAACCCACTTACTATTTGTCGCACCCCGTCGAGATCCTGAAAATCTGGCAGGGCGGCATGGCCTTCCACGGCGGCGCATTGGGCGTCACCATCGCCATGTGGCTGTTCTCGATCTGGCGCAGGGTCTCGATGCACTCGCTCGCCGATGTCGTGACGGCGGCCGTTCCGATCGGTCTATTCTTCGGTCGCATCGCCAACTTCATCAACTCCGAGGTTGTCGGCATCCCATCCGACGTGCCCTGGGCCATTGCCTTCCCCGGCTATGGACCTCAGCCTCGCCACCCCGCCATGCTCTACGAAGCCTTTCTTGAAGGCGCGGTGCTGTTCTCGATCCTCGCCTGGCTGATCTGGAAACGCGGCTCGTTGAGGATGCCTGGCTTTACCGTCGGCATGTTCCTGGCCGGTTATGGCGTCTTCCGCATGTTCTGCGAGATCTTCAAGATCGAGGAGTACGGCCTGCCCTTCGAGGGCGTGCCGATCACCCGCGGCATGCTCTACTCGATCCCGATGGTGCTGCTTGGGGCGTTCCTGATGTGGCGTGCCAAGGTCGTCGCCGCACGTGAGATCACGGCATCCGGCACGGGGACGCGATGAGCGACTTGCCCTACGATGCCAATGCCCGCCGCAACACGCCGCTAGCGCGGAAGCTGAAGGAGCAGATCCGCCGCGAGGGACCGATCACGGTCGTCGAATATATGCGGACCTGCCTCACTGATCCCGAGCACGGCTACTACGTCAACAAGCAGGCAATCGGTGCAAAAGGCGACTTCGTCACCGCACCGGAGATCAGCCAGATCTTCGGTGAGTTGATCGGACTATGGTCAGCGGTGGTCTGGCAGCAGATGGGATCGCCTGCACGCTTCAACCTCGTCGAGTTCGGACCAGGTCGCGGCACCATGATGGCGGATGCATTACGCGCGGCGCGCATCGTGCCGGGGTTTCTCGATGCGGCCTCGCTCATTCTCCTCGATGTCGTGCCGATGGATGACCTTGCTGAGAGCTTCACACCGTTCGTACCGCGCGAGCGCATCGCATTCAGCAAGCACATTCGCGATGTACCCACTGATGTCCCGATGATCCTTCTCGCCAACGAATTTCTCGATACATGTCCGGTGCAGCAGTATCTCGTCAAAAACAATGCAATCGAATTGCGTGCTGTCGGCCTGGAAGATGAACGTCTCGACTTTGTCTCGATATCTCCGACGGTCGGCGACGATGATAATAACGTCCGTAACGACGCAGAGTTGTTCGCTGCCAATCCGCAGCTTCGCGACAGCGATTGCTTCGAAGCGCAAGACCTGAGCGTCCTGCACATTCTGCGCATGTTCCGAAAAGCGCCGTGGGCGGGGCTGTTCCTGGACTATGGCCATTACGACCCGGCGCACCGCCAGCACCGGAAGGTGGCGTCTGAAACCCTCCAGGCCGTCCGCAATCACATGTACGAGCATCCCCTCACCTCCCCCGGCGAGGCGGACCTTACCTGCCAGGTGAACTTCAACGACGTGAAACTCTGGCTTGAGCAGGATGTATCTGACGATTGTCCGCCGGCCACCGTCGACGGCCCGGTCACGCAAGCGGAGTTCCTCGGCAGCCTCGGCATCATGGAGCGTGCCTCGCGCCTGATGAGCGCCAACCCGGCAATGGCCCACGAGATCGAAATGAGCGTTGCCCGCCTGATGGCCGTGCCCGGCATGGGCAGCCGCTTCAAGGTGATCGGCGTGCGCACGGCGGGCTTGCCTGCCCTGCCTGGATTTTGAGATCTGCTTGGGTTTAAATCGGTCGCCAGGGTTCGCGAATGATGTGCACGCGCCCGGGATGCGCGTGTTCGAGATCGGCTGCAGGCCCGGCGCTGCATGCCGCCAATTGTGCCACCACATCGGCAATGGCTTTATCCTGGGGATCGACCACTCTGCGAAGGCTATCGCCCTGGCAGAGAACGGATCGGTTGCTGAATTTTCAGCCGGCATGCTGGCGTTTCGACGCATGTCGGTTTCGCTAACGTACCCACGCCTTTGATCGGAGCTGCCATCAGTTGCATAGCGAACAAAAATCCAGTCCCATTGTTGCGCAGTCACTTGCAGGCGTGCCGGGCATTCGCCACGGCTTCTTCACCCGCGATGGGGGCGCATCGACCGGGCTTTACGCCGGCCTCAACTGCGGGCTTGGTTCCAATGACGACCGCGACAAGGTTCTGGAGAACCGCCGCCGCGTTGCCTCTGCACTGGGCGGACCCGAAGCGCCGGTCGTGACCCTCTACCAGACGCATTCGGCCACCGCCCATATCGTCACCGGGCCTCAGGACCCGGCCAACCTGCCCAAGGCCGATGCGGTCGTCACCGTGACGCCTGGCGTCGTCGTCGGTACACTGACCGCCGACTGCTGCCCCATCCTCTTCGCCGACCCGCAGGCCAGGATCGTCGCGGCCGCCCATGCCGGTTGGCGCGGCGCCGTCGGCGGCATCCTGGAAGCGACAGTCGCCACGATGGAGCAGGCCGGCGCCCGGCGGGAGCGCATCCTGGCGGCGATCGGCCCTTGCATCGGCCCCAGAGCCTATGAGGTCGGCCCCGAATTCGAAGCCGAACTCTTAGAACTCAGCCTTGATAATGCTCGTTTTTTCTCGAAACCTTCCACGCAGGCCAGATCGCGTTTCGACCTGCCCGGCTACGTCATGGCGCGCCTTGGCGGCCTCGGCTTGTTGTCTGCCGAGAGCGTGACCGCGTGCACCTACGAAAACGAATCGCGATTCTTCTCTTATCGTCGCTCATGCCACCGCAAAGAGCCCGATTACGGTCGCCAAATCTCCGCCATTCTCGTGGCTTAGTTGCACAATCCACAAACTTTCATGCCGGAACCGCGTTGCGAAGGCTCAGAATTGAGGACTCTCGTCGGCGGAGGGTGGACATCGGCCAAGCCGGCTGGCTAATTCATGAGCGGGTGCGTACCGGTTGTTCGAGGGATAATGATTTGGCCGCAAAGTAAGTACGACGGCCGCCGGATCAAACAGCGGGTCATAAATAAGGGGGACGTCGTCGTGACGACCATTTATGCTGCTGCAGCGGCGCGTCGGTATCTGAAATCCGTCGCGTTCGCCAGCATAATCACGATCTCTGGCCTGGGTCTCGCAGGCTGCGAGACAGGCACCAGCATCCTCGGTTCGGCAGGGTCCACATCGCCCGCGACCGAGTTGGCGTCACCGACTGCGCCCGCCACAGCCGCCAAACTCGCTGTGGCGCCGGTTATTGGAGCGCCTGAATCGGTTGCCAAACAGATGCAGTCCAGCTTGTCGGGCGCGCTGGCCAAACAGAATATCACTGTCGCCAAGGACGCCACTGACAAGACGGACTACACGCTGCGCGGCTACGTCGTCTCCGCACGCGAGAAGACTGGCGTGAAGGTGTCCTACATCTGGGACGTTACTGATCCGGCCGGCCAGCGCGTCAACCGTATCACCGGAGAGGAGATGGTCGCCGCCGGTGCCGACCGCGATCCATGGGCGTCCGTTTCTGCGCAGGTGATCGACACCATCTCCGGCAAGACGGCTTCGCAGATCGCAACCTGGCTGCCCAAGCAAGCCTCACCCTCCGCCGGTGCTGCACCGGCTGCCGCCACGCCGGTCGCGAATGCTCCTGCGACTCGCGCCGCGCCGCCGCGGACCATGGCGGCATTGCCGAATGGGCCGACCACGGGCAGCATCAGCAGCGGACCGACCAATGCGTTCGTGCCCAGCGTCACAGGCGCGCCCGGCGACGGCCGCATCTCGCTGACCAGTGCGCTGCAGCGTGAGCTGTCGAAGAACGGCGTTCCACTGGCCACGACTGCCGGGACCAGCTCCTATCGAGTCGAGGGCGTCGTCGACGTCGGACAGGCCAAGGACGGCAAGCAGCCGATCAAGATCGACTGGCACGTGAAGGATCCGACGGGTAAGTCCGTGGGCACCGTTTCTCAGAAGAACGAGATCGCTGCTGGCGCTCTGGACGGTGCCTGGGGTGCTACCGCCGATGCCGCCGCCGCCGCTGCTGCTCAGGGCATCCTGAAGCTGATACCGAAGACGAACTGACGATGCCCCCCTGGTGGGGCACGCGAACGATGCTTCACCAGACTCTATACATATCTCGACAGCCAATTGGGCCCGGGCCGTTTACACGCCCGGGCCCAATTGCTAGACACCGCGCAAATAACTGTCGTGGAGCGGTCATATGCCCTTTGACGCGCGTGGAGAAGGCAGAAGCGGTGGTCCGACCATGAAGCTCGTCGCGGGCAATTCAAACCGCCCTTTGGCCGAAGCGATCGCCGGCTACCTCAAGGTTCCCCTCGCCAAGACCCAGGTGAAGCGTTTCGCCGATATGGAGATCTTCGTCGAGGTTCAGGAAAATGTCCGTGGCCAGGACGTCTTCGTCATACAGTCGACCTCGTTCCCGGCAAATGACAACCTAATGGAGCTGCTGATCCTGATCGATGCGTTGAAGCGCTCCTCCGCGCGCCGCATCACCGCAGTGGTCCCCTATTACGGATATGCCCGCCAGGACCGCAAACCGGGCCCCCGCACCCCCATCTCCGCCAAGCTCGTCGCCAACCTCATCGAACGCGCCGGTGTCGATCGCGTCCTCACCCTCGATCTGCACGCCGGCCAGATCCAAGGCTTCTTCGACATCCCGACCGACAATCTGTTCGCAGCCCCGATCATCGCTCGCGACATTCAGGACCGCTTTCCCGAGAACCAGACTGTGGTGGTCTCTCCTGACGTCGGCGGCGTCGTCCGCGCCCGTGCGCTGGCCAAGCGCATCAATGCTCCCATTGCCATCTGCGACAAGCGCCGCGAGCGCCCCGGAGAATCGGAGGTCATGAACGTCATTGGCGCCGTCGATCGCATGCGCTGCATCCTGATCGATGACATCGTCGATTCTGGCGGCACGCTCTGCAACGCCGCTGAGGCGCTTTTGAAGAACGGCGCAACCGAGGTCCATGCCTACATCACGCATGGCGTGCTTTCTGGCGGTGCGGTGAGCCGCATCAAGAACTCGCGCCTGAAGTCCCTCGTCATCACCGATTCAATCGAGCCGACCGAGGCCGTACGCGCGACGAAAAACATCCGCGTCCTCCCGATCGCCTCGCTGATCGGAGAGGCGATCTTGCGCACCAGCCGCGAGGAAAGCGTATCCAGCCTGTTTTATTGAAGCTGTTCCCTCGATAAAGCCCCGGCGCGATGAGCCGCACCCGGTTGCCCAAATCGTCGCTTGCCCCTATAAGCAGGCCATCTCAGCACATCCGCTGAGGCACCGCTCGGCACCCTTGGAGGCCGGGGCGGATGGACATGGGCTCACCGGAGCCCTTTTTTAGTTGGAGAAACAAAGCCATGGCACAAGAGCCCGTAAAGCTCGACGCCACGGCGCGCGATCGTGTCGGCAAGGGGGCCGCACGCCAAGCACGCCGTGAAGGAAAGATCCCCGCCGTCATTTACGGCGCCAAGAAGCCGCCGGTGTCGATTTCGATCGACTCCAACACTCTGTGGAAGCAGTACCTGAAGGGTCACTTCACCTCCACCGTGTTCGAGATCAACGTCGGTTCCGACATGCACCGCGTGATCGCCCGCGACCTGCAGCTCGACCCCGTCCGCGACACCCCCGTGCATGCCGACTTCCTGCGCATCGCCGAAGATGGTCTGGTCCGCATCCACGTACCTGTGAAGTTCACCAACGATGCCCTCTCGCCGGGCCTGAAGCGCGGCGGCGTGCTGAACATCGTGCGCCACGACGTTGAGGTTTTCTGCCCTTACGACCGTATCCCGGCGTTCTTCGAGATCAACCTGGAAGGCTCGCGCATCGGTCAGTCGATCCACATCTCGGCCGTTTCGCTGCCCGAAGGCGTGACGCCGACGATCTCCGACCGCGACTTCACGATTGCCACCATCGCCGGCCGCCTCAAGGATGATGGCGGCGAGGAGGGCGAGGCCGCGGCTGCCGCAGCAACGGCCACGGACGCCAAGGCCCCCGCAGGCAAGGCCGCCGCTCCGGCTGCCAAGAAGTAACGACGATCAGGACGGCCGGCCATGTCCCCACGACGTGCGCCGGCCGGACGTTCGGGAGCCTGAGCCATGAAACTGTTCGTCGGTCTCGGCAACCCCGGCGCCCAGTACGCGGGCAACCGCCACAACGTTGGCTTCATGGCCATCGACGCCATCGCGTCCCAGTACGGCTTCAGTCCTTGGAAGAAGAAATTCCAGGCACTTGCTGCCGATGGCGAGATCTCGGGCGAACGCATTCTCCTGCTCAAGCCACAGACCTACATGAACGAAAGCGGCCGCTCGGTTGGCGAGGCCATGCGGTTCCTCAAGATTGCGCTGGCCGACACAGTCGTGTTTTACGACGAGATTGATCTTGCGCCCGGTAAGCTCAAAGTAAAGACCGGCGGCGGCAACGCCGGCCATAACGGTCTGCGCTCCATCACGGCGCATTGCGGCAACGACTATCAGCGCGTCCGTATTGGCGTCGGGCACCCCGGCCAGAAACACCTTGTCGCCAACTTCGTCCTCTCCGACTTTGCCAAAGCCGACCGCATCTGGGTCGAGCCGATGCTCGCCGCGATCGCCAAGGCCGCGCCCCGCCTCGCCCACGGCGATCATGCCCGCTTTTTGACCGATGTCGCAAAAGAGTTGCAGATCGAAGGGGGTGGCGACAACGGCTCATCCTCGGTAGTGTCGCCGCGCCCCGGAACGGGTCGTGCCGGAAAGCGGCCGGTGCCGGGCGCCGCAGATGATAACCAAACCAACCCCCGCGAGGTTGCATCGGAAACGCAACCCAATCGCCACCCTGCTGGTGAGCGCAATGCCAAGCGCAAAAGCGCACTGGCTGAAAATCTCGCCAAGTGGCTGTCGTCACGGAAAGGGGAAAGCTGAGCGGCAGGCAACGGGTGAACTGAACAACTAGCGGCGGAAAGGACGGCGACCGCGCAGATCCCCCGCCTTGCGCTGAGACCGGCCGGCGCAGGCAACACGGAGCAACGACGTGGCAAGGCATATCGACCGCCATAACGAGGAGCGCGATCGCCGCACTGGCGCGCTGGTCGCCTATCGATGGTGGGAACGGATCGGCTGGATGCGGAGGCTCTTTTCCCACGGTGGTGAATTGGCCGGCCGGATGCTCGCCACAGCCCTCATCGCCTCTGTAGGTGCCTGGGTCGCCTGGGACGCCTACGATGCCCGCGCGCGCAGCAAGTTCCTGAGACCGCTTATCTCCGCCGAGCGTCTGAGCCCATTTACCCGCGCGTACGTCGTAGCCGGCCTCGACAGCGCCGGCCGCCGTGCCGACTTCGATCTGATCGTTGCCGACAAGACTTTCACGTGGGAGCGCGGCTCCACGGAACGCCTGACCCGCAACGACCAGCCGCTGACCGGCGATGAGGTGCAAGACATCATCCTTGATCCGCACGTACGTGTGCGCCTGAAAAACGCCAAGCAGTTGATCGCTGTCGGCACGGCCAGCGAAGAAGGCGATCCCTCCGAGGAGAAGCATCGCGCCGGCCGGCGTGCCGAGCAGACCGCACGCTGGCTGTCCGCCATCTCAGAGGATCGGATGCCCTTGTGGACGCTCAATCTCGGCCAGTACCAGCAGCCATGCGAGGCCTGCGACACCAATGAGACCAGTTGGCAGCGCCCGTTCCTGGTCATCGCCGTGCGGCGGGCCGCCTGGGGAGTCGACCTCGCAGAGGCGCTGGCCGACGCGCTCAATTCGGCATCGAACCTGCCGTCGACCGAGCGCTATTCCGCCTTCGCGCTGGCCCGCTTCCGTTGAGCGGCAAATGACTTTATAGAGCCCGGGACAATCCTCGGAGCTTCGCCGCACGGGCGAGGCCCGCACCACTCCTGCCGCGCGAACCAGCCTGCCGCGGCGCGCACTACGGAAAGCAGTGATCACATGGGTTTTAAGATGGGCATCGTTGGCCTGCCGAACGTCGGCAAGTCGACCCTCTTCAATGCGCTGACGCAGACCGCCGCGGCGGAAGCTGCCAACTATCCCTTCTGCACCATTGAGCCCAACGTCGGCGAAGTGGGCGTTCCCGACGAGCGCCTGGAGAAGCTTGCGGCGATAGCCGGCTCCAAAGAGATCATCCCAACGCGCCTGACGTTCGTCGATATCGCCGGTCTCGTCCGCGGCGCGTCCAAGGGCGAAGGGCTCGGCAATCAGTTCCTGTCTCACATCCGCGAGGTCGATGCCGTCGCCTACGTCCTGCGCTGCTTCGAGGACGAAGACATCACCCATGTCGAAGGGCGCATCGACCCGCTCTCCGATGCCGAAACCGTCGAGACGGAGCTGATGCTGGCGGATCTGGAAAGCTGCGAGAAGCGTTTCACCAGCCTGGAGAAGCGTGCCAAGGGCGGCGACAAGGAAGCAAAGGCCCAGGCAGCGCTGATCGAGAAGGCTCTCGTGCTGTTGCGCGAGGGAAAGCCCGCACGCCTCGCGGACATCTCAGCGGAAGAGGAGCAGGCATGGCGCATGCTCCAGTTGCTGACCTCCAAGCCGGTCCTTTATGTGTGTAACGTCGATGAGGCCTCCGCCAAAGATGGCAACGCCTATTCCACGCGGGTCTTCGAGCGCGCCAGCGCCGAGGGAGCCGAGGCCGTCGTCATTTCCGCCAAGATCGAAAGCGAGCTTGCCGGTCTCGATCCGTCAGAGCGTGAAGCCTTCCTGTCCGATCTTGGCCTCGACGAGCCGGGGCTCAACCGGCTGATCCGCGCCGGCTACAAGCTGCTCGGCCTCGTCACCTATTTCACCGTCGGCCCGAAGGAGGCACGCGCCTGGACCATCACCCGCGGAACCAAAGCGCCGCAGGCCGCAGGCGTCATCCATACCGATTTCGAAAAGGGCTTCATCCGCGCCGAAACCATCGCCTACAACGACTACGTCACGCTGTCGGGTGAAGCCGGCGCCAAGGAAGCTGGCAAGATGCGGCTTGAGGGCAAGGAGTATGTGGTCCACGACGGCGACGTGATGCACTTCCGCTTCGCCAACTGACCCGTCCCGACTGCATTGAGCCATAAATCCAATTCGGGCCGCATGGGCTCGCCATGTTGAGGATCTGACAACGCCATGGCAGACGATCTTCCCGACCGCCTTTCTACCGATCCGGCGAGCCCTCACTACGATGAAGAGGTTCTTCGCCGCGACGTCGGCATCCGCTTCAACGGCATCGAGAAGACCAATGTCGAGGAATATTGCGTCTCGGAAGGCTGGATCAGGATTGCCGCCGGAAAGACACGAGACCGCAAGGGTAATCCTCTGACCATCAAGCTGAAGGGCCAGGTCGAGCCCTATTTCCGCGATGAGCCAGAGGCGTCCTGAGAGTCCCAGAAGTGCTCTTGTTTTCGAGGCCGCCCCGCGCCATTTCTAGCCCATGAGCCGGACTATTTCGAGAACGACAGCCTCCGCCCGAGCAGCCCTCGGCGCTCTGGCGCTCGTCTGCCTTTGTGCCTTTTCGGCAGGCGGCGTTCTGGCCGATAATCCATCCAAAAACCGGCCCCAGCGTCCGCTCGTCGATTCGGGAACCAATTTGCACCCGGTTCCCCAACCTCCCCGCAAAGCCCCTTCACCGGGCAACGCGGAGCCGGGCTCCCCCATCCACGACTATATCCATCGCGCACCTGCAGATAGCGGCTCCATCACCAATCGCCTGGTCCCGCCATCGACGCGCAGATAACGCCGTTCACGATCGAAAAAAAGGACCCGCACGAGAGCTCGCGCGGGTCTTAGACAATGGATCGCCTGGGAAGGTGAAATGCCGCGGCGAAGGGCACTCCAGTGCGGCTCGCGATGGGCCGACCCCCGGAAACTACTCCGCCGGAGTCTTGATCTTCTTGATATTCATCATCCCGAGCACGTATTTTTCATAAAATGGCTCGGTCGTACCCTTGCGGATCTTGCGCAGGAAGTATTTCTCGAAGGCGACCTTGGCGTAGTGCACCCATACGCCTTCCGCCGACCAGTTGACGTTGCGCGGCGGGATTTGCGGCTGGGCAACGAAAGCCGCACCCTTGTCGCCGAAGTCGGCGAGGCACAAGGCACTCCACGTTGGCACGTTGTGCGGCTGCCTGCCATGCACCAGGTCGTTGATGTTCTCCACTGCGGCCGTCACCATACTCTCGATCATGTAGCCGGTCTTCGGCACGCCGACGGGAACCGCAGTCTGTTCGTACGGCGGAATGGCGATGCACACGCCGACGGCGAAGATGTTGGGATACTTCGGATTACGCTGGTGCTTGTCGACAATGATGAAGCCGCGCGGATTGCCGAGCCCCTCGATGCCGCGGGTTGCAGGCACGCCGCGGAATGCCGGCAGCATCATTGAGTACTTGAACGGCAGTTCGTGTTTCTTTTTCTCGCTGCCGTCCTCGTTGAACTCGGTGACGTGCATGACGCCGCCTTCGACGCGATCCACCTTCGCGTTGACGATCCAGCGGATATGCCGCTCGCGCATTTCGGATTCGAGCATACCTTTCGTATCGCCGACGCCGCCGAGCCCCAGGTGCCCGATGTAAGGCTCCGAAGTCACGAACGTCATCGGAACCCGGTCGCGCAGACGGCGCTTTCTCAGATCCGTCTCCATGATCATTGCGTACTCGTAAGCTGGCCCATAACAGGACGCGCCCTGCACGGCGCCGACGACGACCGGGCCAGGATCCTTGCAGAACTCATCCCACTTTTCGTGGGCCTTCGTCGCATGATCGACCGTACAGACCGACTGCGTGTGTTGCTCGGGCCCGAGACCCGCGATCTCGTCGAATGCCAGCTCCGGGCCGGTCGCAATGATCAGGTAGTCGTAGTTGACCGTCGAGCCGTCGTTGAGCTCGATCGCATTCTGGTCGGGCTTGATCTGCTTGGCGCCGGCCGACGTGAACTTGATGCCATGTTTGGCCATCAGCGGTGCTAATTCGATGGTGATGTCAGACTTAACGCGCCAGCCCACACCGACCCATGGATTGGAGGGCGTGAACTGGAAGTACGGCAGGTTGGAAACCAGCGTGACCGTGTGGTTGCGGCCCAGCATGGCCCGGGCTTCATAGGCAGCCGACATGCCGCCGATTCCGCCGCCGAGTACGACGATATTGGCCATCTCAGGCACTCCCTTTGGTTGTTTCCTCTGATCGGATCATCTTTTCGGCCGCCCGGCATCGATCGCATGCGTCGGCGTACGAATTTATTTTCTTCTTTAGATGCATCAGGACATTGCAATATCGCAAAGTCAACAATATCGCAAAGTCAATGCGCCCAATGGCTCGAAAATGTAATGCCATGCCCTGATGGCGTTGCCGACAATGCGCGTGTGATGATCGAGCGGCGCGCTGCAGTCTTTGCGGCTGGTTCGCAATGCCGACATCGGTCTGAAACATACGAATTTCATAAAGTTAACCAGCATCGTTCAGATCGCGACGAAGTGATCGCATTAATGAGCTGAACGCCACAATGATAATACTAGGCGGGGAACTGGTACACACGCCTTGATTTCCATCAGTCACGCGTCCACCTCGCCACATCAGGCAAAATTGTCGCAACCTTCCTCTGCCTGGGATGGTTCAATCTGGATGGCAACCCGCGATCGCCTGCAACGCCGCCTGTCAGCGCCGCACTGCAACTCCCGATCTGCGTGAAAATTGAGTGCCCGCCGCATGTTTCCAATCCGCGACACACTGTCCTGGCAGCGCTTTCCCACGGTGGTGGTCGGGCTCATTGCCATCAATATACTGACGTTCCTTTACGAATTGAGCCTGGATGCCGGCGAGCTGCAGCGATTCCTGTTTGAGCATGCCCTCGTCCCGCGCCGCTATTTCTATCCATCCTGGGGAGCGCAGGCCGGCCTCAATCCGGCAGACATCTCGCCGTTCCTTACCAACACGTTCCTCCATGGCGGTCTTTTCCACATCGCGACCAACCTTTGGACTCTATGGATTTTCGGCCCCGCGCTGGAGGAGCGCCTCGGCAGCATGCGTTTTATCGTGCTTTATCTGAGCTCCGGGATCGTCGCCAGCATCGCCCATGCGGTCTTCAACGCCACCTCGCCAATCCCTGTCTTGGGCGCTTCCGGCGCCATTGCCGGCGTCATTGCGGCCTATGCCACGCGCTTTCCCTACGCCTGGATCAAGGTCCTCGTGCTGCTCGTCATCATCCCCGTTTTCTTCTACGTCCCAGCGCTCGTCTTCGCCGGAATCTGGTTTTTCATCCAGGTGCTTCAGGGAACCTCGCAACTGTTCGTGCCCGGCGCCGGCCACAACGTCGCCTGGTGGGCGCACATTGGCGGCTTCATTGCCGGCTGGCTGCTCCTGCGCAGCCTCGACCCTGGCAATTCAAGTCACCCGGGTCCATGGTCCCGCTCGAATGGCCATTGGCAAAGCGGCTATCGAAACCGGCACATATCGAGCCTTCTGAACCGGCGACGTTGAGACAGGAACGCAGCTCACGCGCCCCCTTCTCGATTCGCCGCTCAGCGCCTGTCCGTCCAAGCCTGTGCATTGCGGCCGTAAGCGCGGAACCTCTCCACCATCCGCTCCATCTCGTCATCGGCCAGCAGCACCGGCTCGCCCAGCAAAAGGACCTTGATGTACTGAGCCGCCAGTGCCTCCACCTCCAACGCCAGCTCCAGCGCCGCATCGAGCGAAACGCCGACTGCGATCTGTCCATGATTGGCCATGAGACACGCCGCGCGACGTGACAGGCCATCCGCCACATGCCGGGCAAGATCCGCCGTTCCGAACGTCGCGTATGGCACAAGCGGAATGTCGTTCCCGCCAGCAAGGGCCACCATGTAGTGGAAGGCCGGTATGGACCTGCCCGCACAAGCGAGCGCCGTGGCATTGAGCGAGTGCGTGTGCACCACCGCATGCATATCCGGCCGCGCCGCATATGCCGCCAGATGAAACCGCCACTCGCTCGAAGGCAGCGGCGCATCCTTTTCCGCCATGCCGTTCGCCGCCACGAACACGATCTCACGCGGCGTTAGCGTCTCGTAGGCGAGGCCTGACGGCGTTACCAGCATGCCGTCCTCGAACCGGCACGACACATTGCCTGAGCGTCCTGGCGACAGCCCGGAACGGCTCATTGTCAGCGCGGTGGTGATCACGGCCTCGCGCAGTGCCATCTCGTCATCCGTTCGAGCCGGAGCTGTTCCGCGTCGCGACGCGTTCATGACGATGCTCCGCGCTGTTCCGGATAGAGATGCAACAAGCCCTCACGTGTCGATGGCGTGATGCCGCGCTCGGTGATGAGACCGGTGACGAGCCGCGCTGGCGTAACGTCGAAGGCCGGATTGGCGGCTGGTGATCCGGGAGCCGCGATATCGACGGTCTCGACGCCTCCGCCGACGCGCCGTCCCGCCATCTGCAGCACCTCGCTCGCGGGCCGTTCCTCGATCTCGATCTTGGCGCCATCATCACATGACCAATCGATCGTCGAGGCCGGGAGCGCTACGTAGAACGGCACGCCCGTGTCGTGGGCTGCAAGCGCTTTCAGATAGGTTCCGATCTTGTTGGCCACATCACCGTTGGCTGCAACGCGATCGGTCCCGACGATCACGAGATCGACCGCGCCGCGCTGCATCAAGTGCCCTCCCGCGTTGTCGACGATGATCGTATGCGCCACCCCGTGCGCGCCAAGCTCATAGGCGGTGAGCGCGGCTCCCTGGTTGCGCGGGCGCGTCTCGTCCACCCACACATGCACGGGCAGCCCCGCATCATGCGCGTGATAGATCGGAGAGGTCGCCGTTCCCCAATCGACGCACGCCAGCCACCCCGCGTTGCAGTGCGTGAGGATGTTGACGCGCTCGCCGGGGGCCTTGCGTTTGGCAATTTCCTCGATCAGCGCCAGACCGTTGATGCCGATCAGCCGGCATGCCTCCACATCATCATCCGAAATTCTGCCCGCGTGCGCCCAGGCCGCCGCAGAACGATCGCCCGGCGCCAGAGGTTTCAGAACGCGCGACATCTCGTCGAGCGCCCACCGCAGGTTGACGGCCGTCGGCCGCTGCGCCAGCAGGTGTGCACAGGCGCGCGTCATGGCTTCGTCGGAAGCGTTCTGCAACAACGCGATTGCCAATCCGTAAGCCGCCGTCGCACCTATCAACGGCGCACCGCGCACCTGCATCGTCCTGATCGCCACACCGGCCTGCTCGAGTGTGTCGATCCGGGCGATCTCGAACACGTGCGGCAACTTCGTCTGATCTATGATCTCCACGGAGCGCCCGTCGGCACCCGGCCAGATCGTGCGCATTGCCTTGCCATCGATCTTCATGTCAGCCTCTTCAGGATGCGATGCATGAGGCTCGTCTCGCCCTCTGTCTCGCCGGCCGCACCGCCGTTGACCTTGCATGCACCTTCGCCGAGCGGCAGCGCAACAGGTCTCAAGCGCGATATCGTAAATACCGGCACCGGGCTGCCAAGACTGCACGAGCTGGCATTGCGCGGATCGAACACCTTGATGAGCCGCGGCAAGATCTTGTCGTCGACATAGACGAAACCACAGTAGTCAGCCTTGTGATTCCGGCGCAGGAACTGCTCGATCTCATCGATGCGTTTTGCCAGACGTTCTGCATGCTCGGGTTCTTCCGGCAGGGTCGCGCGCGTATCGTAGATCCACCAGCAGGCAGGAGCTGTTCGCACGGCATTAAAAACACCGGTCGCGTCTTCCCAGGCAAGGAGCCCCACAAAACTGCCTCTATATGCCGTGCGAAATGCCGAACCGTCGTCTTGATCCGCTTCGCCTGCTAATAGCTTGGTACGCGTCGCAGTATCATCAGTCATGGTGCAGCCTCGCCAGCACTGGTGCGTGTATATTGGTGCCGACAACTCACGCCAAGAGCCTGATCGCTTGTGACTGAAGCGGTCGCGCGTCCGTCGAAGCCGCGATTGAGGCTCTCAAACACGATGATGGAGCAGGCCACTACGGCCAGACGTTACTCAATCAACATCCGGCCCGATCTAGGCAGGTGGTCGATGCGAGACCATCGGAATCTGGATCGCATCATCCAGGCCGCATGCCGCGCATTTCATCACGTACCACTCGGCGTGCGGACGTGCGGACCGGTCCCTGATCTTCAATCCCGGCGCGTCGCAGTTGGGGCACGTGAAATCGCCTTCCTGGTCCATCTGCCACGCACGTAACCGTTCCATCGCACTTTGCATCAGCTCCGGCGTGACCAGTTTGATTTTTTTCTTCTTTGCTTTCTTGACGCTCTTGTCGTCCATCAATGTCCCTCGAACGCCATCAGCGCCTGGGCAGTCACACCCAGAGCCGCGAGCTTCGCCATCCCGCCCAGATCGGGCAGGTCGATAATGAAAGTGGCACCAAGAACTTCGCCTTTGGAGCGGCGAACGAGCTTCACTGCAGCCTCGGCTGTCCCCCCCGTCGCAATAAGATCATCGACGACCAGAATGCGTTCACCCTCGCGACACGCATCCTCATGCATTTCGATGACGTCGACACCGTATTCGAGCGCATAGTCCTGCCCGATGGTCTTCCACGGCAGCTTCCCCTTCTTGCGAATTGGAATGAAGCCGCATCCGAGCCTGTCGGCGATCGCTCCGCCCAGGATGAACCCACGCGCCTCGATCCCAGCGACCGCATCGACTGGCCGGTTACGCCACGGCTCGGCCATCTGCGCGATGGCAGCCTTAAACCCTTGCGCATCGCCCAGCAGCGTCGTCACGTCTCGGAACAGAATTCCGGGCCTTGGATAGTCCGGAATTGTCCGAACCAGCCCCTTCAATTCGGTCAAAAGCACCTCCACGTCAAAATCGCGGCGCAAATTGGCAATACCAGCAGTGTCAGGGTACGTTTGCAGTGAGGCGCGGGGAGCGATTCGTTCCCCGCTTGGCAGGATGCAGGGACATTAGAACAGTATTGCTTCCGTGGGAAATACTTCGATTACCCATGGCGAAACACCAAGTCCCTAACGAAAGATTTTGCCATAACCTCCCAGCGACGGTGGGCGGCGCGACAGCGACAACGGAACGTCACGAACGTGGAGATCGTGTTGACGGCCGATGCGTATACGGAACCGCGAGGGATCAGAATTATGAGCTATCCGTTGACAGCAGATGACGGACCCGACGACCTGCCGCGCACGCTACGGCGTGAAAAGGAGGCACGCGAACGCGAAGCGCGTGAACGTGAAGCAGCCGATCGTGCCCAGGCGGAGCGCGAGAAATTGCCGATAGGACATGCGCGCATGGCCGAGCCTGCAATGGCAGGTCCGATACCCGCGCAGCAGAAGCAGCAGAATGGAACAACCCTCTATGCCATGCCTGACAGCGCATACATTCCCCTAGCCGAACCCCTGATGCCCGCCTCCGTCCAGCGCTTCGACGTCCCGTTCTTACATCTCGTCAGCTTCTTTCTGAAGGCGGTCATCGCGGCGATACCAGCACTCATTCTCCTGACGGCGGTGATGTGGATTGGCGGCCAGATCCTGAAGATTTTCTTCCCGTGGTTGCTGAAGGCGCAGATCCTCATCCACTTCCCGAACTAGGGCATGTTTGGCTGAAGTGTGCAGCGGTTCAGCGTGCAAAACATGCTGGAAACGAGGTACTGGATCGCATTCATGTTTCCGCCAAACATGAACGCGATCTCGGGCCGATCAGGCTGTGGTATCGGCTACTCCGCAGGCACCAATCGCGTTGCCGCAGGTATGGGCGCACCTATCGGCGCGGCACCTGAGACAACATGCGAGACGCCACCAACGAACACCGGACGTGCGGCGGCGATTTCGCCCGCCTTGCGGTTATCTGGCTCGCACGCCGCCTCCGCCGGCGCCATCTCGCCGGCCTGATCGACGAGCCAGTCGGTCACACCTGCGCCGACCCACATCGAGAAAAGTGCGAGCCACGCTGTCAATGCGAATACGGCTCCGCCGGTCAAACCCGCGCCGACGGCGCAGCCGCCCGCCAGCATCGATCCGAACCCCATCAGCGTCGCACCGGTGATGTAGCGCGCCATCGACTGGCCGCCATGATAGCCTTGCAGCTTGAAGTCCCCGAACAGCAGGGCTGCGATCAGCGACCCGGTGAACACGCCCGGCACCAGGCCCACATCGAAACCGAGCGGAATGCTCGGCGCATTGATGAGACCCATCAGCGTATCCGCCGACGAACCGGTGAAGCTGATTGATTTGACCGTGATGGGTTCAAAGGAAACCTGCGATATCGCGTATGTTGCCGCCCAGCCAACCGCAACCATCACACCGACGCCGACCGCGCCGGTACCGCTCCAGATACTCACCTGGTTGCGGCGAGCGAGGTAGACCCCGTAGCCAAGCCATGCCGCGCCGAGCGCGATGCCGAGCCCCGCTCCCCCATCCATCCACGAAAGCAGGTTACGCGACGGTCCGCCCTCGATGGTCCAAAGGTTCGCCAGCCATTCACGTGCCGGCGACAGCACACCGCGCAGCGAGGCCTGAGCGACTAGCGTCAGAATCAGGCCGGACACCAGCGCCCGCAGGTTGCCGGTCGCGGAAAGCACCAGAAGCCGACTTGCGCAGCCGCGCGCCAGCACCATGCCCACGCCGAACATCAAGCCGCCGATGACCGCCCCCGACAAAGAGCCACGCGAGGCAAGCTGCCGCGCCTGCGAGACATCGAGCAGGCCCGAGCCGATCAAAAGTTGTGTCCCCAGGACGGCGCCTGCAAACGCCAGCAACCAGATCGCCACCTTCGGTCCAAGGCAGCAGCGCGAAAACTCCACGACAGCTGCCCGCAGACAAAAGCGGCTCCGCTGCGCGAACGCACCAAACACCAGACCGATAACAAGGCCCATCAGCGCCAGCACAGCGCCGTCGCCAAACTGTTCAATCAGAGATTCGATCCGCATGGCTCAGACCCCGCTCGTATTGCATCCTAAAGGCTGGCCCCGAATGCGTCGATCCGGCACGTCTTATGGAGCAACCACAGACTGCATCGCGGCTCGACGCACTGTCTGTGACATGTGCACATTCGGGCAGGATCAATTGCCGCGGTCTGGATGATCTAAATCAAACCCCGGACGGATCGCGTGTGCAGTCGTGCGTCCATCGAAGCCGTGACATGGCCTATTGGCCTGCTGCCGGGTTCGTGGACACCGAAATCAAGGTGTTTGGCGGAACCGGAGAATGGGCATGCGAATGGCCACCATGTCCGTGGTCGTGATGGACGCCGCTGAATGCGACCACCAGTGAGAAGACCCCCAGTAACATAAGGGAAACGCCGACGATCTGGCGAAGGATAGGCTTGCGAACCTGGCTGATGATCGCGTCAGCAGCGGCACCCATGAGAAGAAGCATGGGTAGAGTGCCCAAGCCAAAGCTGAGCATGATTACAATACCACTTGCCGGAGAACCCGACGCCGCCGCCAGAGCAAGCGCAGAGTAGACAAGTCCACAAGGCAGCCAACCCCACACCAATCCGAGTCCATAGGCGTGAAGTGGCGTACGGGCCGGCAGGAGCGATCTGCCAAGCGGTTCAATCTGCCGCCAGATACGGCTTCCCGCCGTTTCCAGAATGAGAATGGGCCTGCTCCAGCCAATAAAATACAGGCCAAGCGCAATCATCACTACCGCCGCAATCGATTGCCCGATCGGCAGGGCCGCCTGAAGCTGGGCCTGGGAGAGCATACCTGCAATGAGTGCCACCAGTGCTCCCGCAATCGTGTAGCTCGTTATGCGCCCCAAATTGTAGGTGATGCTATAAGCGGCCCGGCCGGAGAAAACCCGGCATCGTGAACCGGTGCCCGCATTGAGTGCGCCGACGATACCTCCACACATGCCAACACAGTGTGTGGAGCCGAGAAATCCGATCAAAAATGCGGTTAAAGTTGCTGGTTCCATTCAAGTCGCGTTGCCATGATATTGCGGATTTTCATTTTGCCTGCCCGATGTGACTTCGGCGGCAATTGCGGGAACCTCATCAACCGTATAGGGGCGCGATGAATTCCACACCACCAGCAGACTGCTCGACATCATGGTCAGTGCTGCAAAAAGCGGGTTGAGATTTCCTGTGAGTGCCAACGTTATCGCTGCGGTGTTGTAGAGCAGTGCCCAGCCCAGGTTTTGCCGTATACGGCGTCGCGTCGTATTGATGATGTCGAAGGCATCGAACACCCGCTCAAGCCGGTTTCCGGGAATAACCACATCCGCAGCTTGCGCCGCCAGCCCCGTTGGTGCGCCGAATGCTATGCCGAGATCGGCTTCTGCCAAAGCTGGCGCGTCGTTGCTTCCATCTCCGATCATCACCACCCTGCCGTTGCTTCGCAACCCACGAATGACAGCGGCCTTAGCCTCCGGCGGCACGCCTGCGTACACCTCATCAACATGCTTTTCATAGTTTCCGGGATGGGTCGCGCCGGTCAGCAATACGACACGGACCCGCTGACGGAGCCGCTCAACAGCCTTTTGCCATTCAGGTCTCGGTTCGTCAGAGGTAACGACAAGACCATGAGCAATCCCATTCCAACCAACATAGGAGATCACCCCCTCGCCAGCTTTGATGGAGGCAGCCATTTCGGCCACAGGGTCGGGGATACTCCAACCCAATTGCACAAATAGCCTGTGTGAGCCGACTGCAACGCGCTTGTTGCCGATGCTGCCTGTGGCGCCACTGCCTGGATAGCTGACAAAGTCATCCACGTCGCAACGGTCACCCAACGCTGCTATGGCACGCGCAATCGGGTGATCGGAATGGCGCTCGACAGCAGCTGCTAAGGCCAACACCTCCTCGTCGCCAAATGTCTTGGCGACTGCCATCTTGCCCGACGAAAGCGTTCCCGTCTTATCGATTGCGACAATGTCGATGCTCGGAGCCGTTTCGAAGACGTCCGCACTCGTGAATATGATCCCCCGCTTCAAAGCGGAACTCAGAGCCACCGCAGAAGCAAGTGGGTTTGCCAATCCAAAAGTACATGGGCACGACACAATAAGCGTTGTAAGGCCGACCAACAGGGCCGCCTCCAACGAACTGCCCCGGAAAAACATCCAGATCGCGATTGCTGCCGCCAACGCCAGCACCGCGGGCACAAACACGCGCGCGACTTGATCAGAATAGTGCCGCGCACCAGCGATTGAGCCCTGCGCATCCCACATTACACGCGCCAGTGTCGCGATCTGGCTCTCCACCTTTTCACCAACATCGAATTCGATCTCACCCTCGACCAGGATCACGCCTCCCAAAACGGCATTACCCACGCCGCGACTAACCGGAAATGGTTCCCCGGTCATGAGGCTTTCGTCGACCGAACCAAATCCTCTTATGATTGTTCCATCTATTGGAACGGTCTCCCCGCTGCGAACAACAACCCGATCTCCGGGGCGAAGATCGGAAATATCCTTCGCGACAAGCGCATGGCCTTTGCGCACCTGAGCCTTGGTTGATACGGCGTCGAGCCGCTTCGAAAGCTCACGCGTCGCTTCTCCGCGAGCGCCACGTTCGAAATACCTGCCAATAGTGACAACGGTGACGATCGTCGCCGCAACATCGAAATAAAGATCAATTCCGCCTCTGAAAAGTTCCGCCACACTATAGAAATATGCCGCCAGAATGGCAATCGCCAACAGGTTATCCATATTGAGTACGGCACTTCTTATGCCGATCCATGCGCCACGAAATATCTCCGCACCGGGAACTACAATCAAAATGGTTGTAAGAATAAAAATAAAAATTGGCACCGCGACGAATACGATGTTTCGCAATGGCTCGAAATCCGCATAGTCGACAAGACCCAAATGAGTGGGATAATAAAAGGCGAGATATGCCATCATAATAACAGAAGCCAGAGACCCCGCCGCAATCGCGCGCAACAGCGAAATCCGGTCATCACTCGACGCATTCGCCTGATCGCGCAGCCGCGTCTTATATCCGTAGCAACTGAGAAGCGCTGGAACTTGGGTTTCTTCGAGCTTTGCCGGATCGTAGACAATGCGAGCCGAAGATGTTGCGTAGCTGCTCGCAACGGACAACACACCGTCTATTCTGCGAGCCACCTTTTCAATGAGGAACTCGCACGACGAGCAGTGCATTCCATCAATGTGCAAAAACAGCTCCGCACCGATTGGCGCCAATGCGGAATCAACCGCCACATTTTCATTTTCGGATTGAACAAGAGCTGTGCGTCCGAAGCTGTTATAAACTTCTCGACATCCAATACAGCAAAAGCGATGCCCCCCACCTTCCGTTGGAGGTGACGGCAATGGGCGCGCGCAAAGATGGCAGACCATATTACCCACACATGCCGTTGCCGGCCTTGACCAAAGTCAACCAGATCAGAGAAAGTATTATCAAACACCCTTCAACGCTGATACTGAGAGTCAGAGCAAAAAAAACGTCAAAGCACAAGCCTGCACATGGATATTCTGAATATATTCGAGATCGCTATGGATGATATTGTAAATAAATATTTATCACGCGCCCATATGTGCCGTATCGTCTACATAGAACGTCTTAGATAAGTGGCTTGGTACTGCGCGCCGGGATGGCAAATCGGAGGATGAGGCGCGGCATGCTGGGAAGCTAGAAAATGGCTCAACCGCAACGCCTCGCTACCACTCCCAACCCGATCATTGACGGCGCGAAGGTCATCTTCTCCATCAAGCCGGAATTTAAAAAGACTGGAAGGAGCCGCATACGCACGAGGCCACGAAGCTAACCAATTTGGCGACTTTGCCCGCACACGTCGCGCCCGGCCATAGCTGGTGATCTTGCTGCAAATAATCCAATGGTTCCTCCGCTCTAACCAAACTTGCCGCCCAACCGCATTGCGGTTGGGCGGACGCGGCAATGCAATTATGGAGAGGAAACTGCCAATGCTAGACTCACTATTTGAAAGCGGATGGGGCGCCTTTGCAGTTTTATTACTTCTTCAACTGCCATTCATGCTCGTATTTCTGTTTATCGTGGCCAGTAGAACGCGATCAGTTGCCAAACCGAATCCATCCAGTATTTCTTTTGCAAAGACATCATGGCTTTCGGTTGTGGTCATATTGTTTGTCGCAATCAACCTGGCCAGTATCAATTATATACCCGCCGTTGCGACGGCCTGGATGCAAGCCAATGAGAAGAACATCACAAACGTCGATGTAACGGCCCAGTCCTGGTATTATGAAATGAGCCAGCGGGAATTCGAAGTCGGTCAACCGGTTCGCTTCACTGCTCATTCGGTCGATACCGTTCACGGCTTTGCCATTTATGAGCCCGGCGGCGGCGTTGTCTTCACGATGATGCTCGTGCCCGGTGCCGGCAAATCCTCATTGATCCACAAATTCGAGAAACCTGGCGTCTATAAAATTCGCTGCCTGGAATATTGCGGTGTTTCGCATCATGAAATGAATGACACCATCACCGTCAAAGAGAAATCGAGCTAGTCATCTGGGAGGATGAATGCCATGCACTTTGCGGCAAAATTGGTCGAAAAGACACCGTATTTCGGACGAATGATGGCGCCCGATGAGAGTACTGGCCTGGGCGAACTCAATTTGTGGCCAGCCTTGTTGATCATGTCTTCGTTCGTGTGGCTTGCGATCGCGATCTCATTCGGGCTGTCGATGCCGGTGGCCCAGATTCTCGGTCTCGATCCCAATCTCTTTTATGCGGCACTTACGGTTCATGGAGCGCTCATGGCGTTCCCAGTCGTGTTTCAGCTCATGGCCGGTGTCGGCATGCACCGAGCAGGTGGCTGCTTGGGCACTCCGGTCACGGGCTTTTTGCCGGCGGCGTTCTTCGTGTGCATGAATGGTGGCGGAGTATTGCTTTCCATCGCCGCATTAAGTGGTCTCAAAATCTCGTAT
>JRYH01001748.1_pt1 | contig 43941 bp, 62 predicted proteins | sample 235351 | NCBI WGS metagenome assembly JRYH01 (sample SAMN03074221, study PRJNA261480) | activated sludge metagenome | biome: Wastewater Treatment Plant; feature: Wastewater; material: Activated sludge; isolation source: activated biomass of a wastewater treatment plant treating wastewater... ...
AAGTATGAGGTCGAGCATATTTCCGTCCTCGACGGCGACCCGAAAAACGGCAAGGCTGCAACCAAGACCGAAATCAAGCATGCCCGTGACCGCGTACTCGAAGCCATCGAAGGTTTCAAGTATGTGGTCATTGTCGGCAACACGCCTCTCCAGCTCATCACCGGCAAAGCGGGTATTAGCAAGCTTCGAGGCAAGCCGCTCAAGCAGGACGGCTATATCTTCCTGCCGATGAACAATCCCGGCATCATCCGCCACGATGATAAGCAGGAGATGCTGCTCAACGCCGACCTCCAATTCCTGGATGACATGGTCAAGTTCGGGGGCATCCCTGAGACGAAGGAGCTCGACTTCCGGATCGTCATGTGCGACGATGACATAGACGAGATGCTCGAGGACCTTCACGGCGCGGTGTCCTACGACATCGAGACGACGCAGCTCTACCCTTGGCAGACGCAGCACTTCAACGAGAAGACAGGCGAGTGGGTCAAGGACCCGGAGCCTAAGATCGTCAGCATCGGCTTCGGCACAGCGCGGCATCAGTGGTGCATCCCGGTCAATCATCCACAGTCTCCCTGGACTCAGGCTGAGGTCGAGGAGATGCTCGACGAGATAAACGAGCGCCGCGACGACTTCATGCTGATAGCGCACAACGGGAAGTTTGACCTCCTGTGGACATGGGTTCATCTGGGCGTCAAATGGGAAGTCGACTTCGACACGATGCTGGCGCACTACCTGCTTGACGAGAACATGCGTCATGGCCTGAAATACCTCGCCCAGGTTTATTGCGGTGCACCCGACTGGGAAATCGACCTGACCGAAAAGCAGGGCATGAATGTCCCGCTGAAGAAGCACTGCAAATACCTCGCCCACGACTTGTATTACACGCGCAAGCTGCGGTATGTGTTCGGCAAGATGCTGAAGGAGGACTGGGAAGTCAAGCGTGTCTTCGACAAGATCATGATGCCGTGCGCCAACCTATTCGTCGAGGTTGAGTATGATGGCGTCTTTATCGACATGGATCAATTCGGCGAAGCAGAGGAGGTACTACGTGAGCAATACGAAACAGCCCTTGCCGAGCTCAAGGAATGGGAGCCCGAGTATGTCCTCGATGCTAAGGGCAAGAAGCAGCCTTTCAACTGGGGTTCACCCGTTCAACTTGCCAAGCTGCTATTCGAAGACCTCGGCATCAAACCCCTGGACAAGACTGCTGCTGGCAATCCGTCGACTAGCGAGAGCGTTATCAAACGCCTTGACCATCCTTGCACGGAAGCTCTCTTGCGCTTTAGAGCGGCTAAGCAGCAGCTATCGTTCTTCATCGACGGGTGGAAGCCTTTCCTCCACAAGCAATCCCGCGGGTATTACCTGCACCCATCGTTCAAGCTACACGGGACAGTCACGGGGCGCCTATCTTGCGAGCATCCGAACCTTCAGCAAGTGCCACGCGACCCGCGCATCCGTTCCCTCATATCGGCCGAAAAAGGTTGGACGCTCATTCAGTGTGACCTGTCTCAGGCCGAGCTGAGGATTGCCGCCGAGCTCGCTCGCGAGCGCAACATGACAGAGACTTTCATTCGAGAGTTAGACATCCACTGGCGCACTGTGTTGGGTAGTCTTGAGCGTGGCGGCGGAGGTGATAGCAAGGAGCTTATATATGACACGGCGAAAATGTTTGTCTTGCAATGCGGTCTACCGGCCAACCGGACCGGCACAAAAGTATTGCTTGAGGTGTGGGAAGCAACGAAAAAAGGAAAAGTCGCGGGAGAGGTCTTATCAGCATGCGGTAAAGACTGGGAAGATATTAAAGCCAGGCTTGGGGAGTGGTGGAAATCAGAGGAACGAATTAAATCCTTTTTGGAAGGGTGGTGGCCGTCAATGGGCAAGGAAGTACCGAAAGAACTATTGCGAGCATTGCAGAGCTACGGAGAACTTGTGTCTTCATCACAAGGACGAAAATCACCGGAACAATTCGATATCCAATTTGGTGACGCTGTGTCGGTCCTGTCATGCGCGGGTCCATCACTTGCACAGGAACTTCGAAAGGAATGGAAAGAGCTAAGAAAAAAGGCTAAGGCAACCAATTTCGGGTTTCTTTATGGCATGTGGTGGAAGAAGTTCAAAACTTACGCCAGAGATAACTATGGTGTAAGTATTACAGATGAAGAAGCGGAAAAGGAAAGAGGTGTCTTCTTTGACAACTATCCCGACCTCGAGCCCTGGCACAAGCGGCAACGCAAGTATGTCCGTCGCCACGGTTACGTCAAGTCGCTGTCAGGTCGCAAGCGTCGACTGCCCGAGGCACGAAGCGCTGACGACACGCCTGAGCGTCGAGCTGCAGAGCGCCAAGCGATCAACTCGCCTGTGCAATCGTTCGCTAATGAGGTGAACCTTATGGCTGCGATCCAGCTCCGGAAGGAGTATGGACGTGATGTCGTGAAGATCTGTGGTACTGTGCATGACGCTGTTCTGTTCCGTGTCCGCGATGACATGGTTGAGGAGGTCTACCACAGGATGTTGGAAATCATGCGTTGGCCCGATCTGATGGATGAGTTCGACATTGAGATGAGTGTGCCCATCGAAGCCGACGGCGAAGTCGGTCCTTGGGGTAAAGGCATGTCGCTTGAGAAATGGAAGGAGGCGCAACGTGAAAGACGCAAGGTGGCGAGGCATTCACAAACTCGTCGAGGAGACGGGGGAACTGGGTCAGGTCCTCGGAAAGCTGGGAGCATTCCCGGACGGGAAGCATCCCGACAAAAAGCCAAACCTAAGGTTGCGGCTCGAAGAAGAGCTGGCTGATGTCGAAGCGGCGATCAAGTATTTCCGCGAGGTCAATGGCCTTCAGCGCCGTAAACGCCGCGTGGAGGATAAGCTGCGCAAGTTCAGGAGATGGGGGTTGACTGGCCTATGATGAAAGTATATCCTGACACTTCTGTCATGAGGCACTGGCCGAAAGAAGATTGTGTCGACTGTAGACAACCGACCCGATACTGGGTCAAGGACGGGCTCTTCCCACTGTGCCCGACCTGTGCGAAAAAACCCGAAGCCGGCTGGGGCGGCAAAGCATATCTGGAAAGGATGGGTCAATGGCCTCTCAATTCAAAGTCAGTCAGTCGAAGGTGAAGACGTTCCGTCGGTGCCATCAGGCATACGACTACCGCTACGTCCAGAAGCTGAGGCGCAAGCGCAAGTCTCGTCCGCTCCAGTTCGGCACGATGATCCACGAGGCTCTCGAGCGGCACTTCAACGGCGATGACGCACTCGAGTACTTCGAGGAGCTGCGCAATGACGTGGCCGCCATGAAGCTGTTTGCGCAGGAGCGCGAGGAGTATGGCGACATCCTGGTCGACACCGAGGACATCATAACCGACTACCTGGACCACTGGGCTGACGATGGCTTGCGTCCTATTCGCAAGGCTGGTCGCGGCGCTGAGCATACCTTCGAGATTGAGCTCATGCCTGGCGTTGTGTGGAACGGGAAGATGGATGCAATCGCCAAGACGCCGAACAAACTGCGTTGGCTGGTCGAACACAAGACCTACACGCGGAAGCCCAACGAGGATGACCGCTGGCGAAACCTGCAGTCCGTGACCTACTTCCGGGCGAACGACATCCTCGGCTGGCAGCCGCTCGATGGTTGCCTGTGGGACTACATCAAGTCCAAGCCGCCAGCGATCCCGGGAGTGCTCAAGGATGGCACACTGAGCAGCAAGAAGATCGACACGTTGCCGTCCACAGTTGAACGAGTGATAGCCGAGCACGACGGTGACCTCGGCAAGGTCGATGCGCTTCGGTCGATGGCTGTAAAGAACCGAGGCGAGTACTTCCAACGCATCCACACCCCCGTGAACCGGGCTGTCGCTGACCTGGTCTTTGCTGACTTCGAGGCGACTGTCAGAGAAATGGTCGACAATCACGGGAAGTGTTCCGATATGAACATTGACAAACACTGCAGCTGGTGTGATTATGAACCTCTCTGCCGAGCGAAGCTGCAAGGCCTGGACGTCGACTACATCAAGGAAAGGGAATTTACCGATGGCACGAAAGCCCGCAAGAACGAAACGGACGACGACGAGAAGCCGCCCGTCCACACGGTCGACCACGAGCAGGTCCTCCGCAAGCAAAACCCCGCCCCTGCCCGTAAAAAAGGCAAGTGAGTTGAACAAGCCTCGCTCATGGGTGATCTACGGTCGAGCCGGCTCGGGCAAGACGACGCTCGCCGGTTCGTTCCCCGGGCCGATCCTGCTGCTCGACTGCAAGGACGAGGGCACCGACAGCGTGTCCGACATTAAGGGCATCGACGTGATGGAAATCTCCGAGTGGGAGGACCTCGAGCATGCCTACTGGTGGCTGGTCCAGAACCCGGGCAAGTACAAGACGGTCATCATCGACACCATCACCCAGCTCCAGCAGATTGTGGTCGAAGAGATCGGCAGCAAGAAGGCCGAGAAGGCCGGCAAGGCTGTGGGTGACTGGGGCACGATGACGAAAGGTGACTGGGGCGACGTGGCCTCGCGCCTGAAGACTTGGATCACGAACTTCCGTGACCTTCCCATGGAAGTGGTGTTCATCGCCCAGGACCGGGTGTTCAACACCGACGAGGAAGGATCGGATGATGGCATGATTGACCCGGAGGTGGGCCCGCGCCTGTCGCCGTCGGTCATGTCTCACCTGTGCGCCGCCGTGAGCGTTATCGGCAATACGTTTGTCCGGACGCGCACGGTCAAGACGAAAATCAAGGGACGTACTCGCGAAAAGGAGGTGACAGAGTATTGTCTTCGACTGGGGCCTAGTGCCTCGTATATAACGAAATTCAGGAAGCCTAAGCGGATCGCTCTGCCTGACTTCCTGATCGACCCAACCTACGAGGAAATCCTCGAAACCATCAAAGGAGAAAAATGATGGCACGACGCAACACGCGCAGCAAGACGAAACGCACCGCATCCTTCGCCGGCGTCGGCAAGGGGTTCGCCGCGGAGCAGGAATACCTGGTCAAGGTGAAGGAATGCACGGTCGAGGACGGTGACTCCGGCCCCTACTACTCGATGAAGCTCGAGGGCACGGGCGAGTTCGAAGGCTCGATCATGTACCACAACGCATCCCTTTCCCCCGCTGCTCTGTGGCGCACCCGCGAGGTCTTCGAGGCTTTCCTGGGCGACGTTCCCGAGGACGAGTTCGACGTGGACGAATACGCCGCCGAGTTCGTCGGCAAGACGGCCATGTGCTCGACGTTCAAGGACACCTACAACGGTCAGTCCCGGATCAAGCCCGAGGACTTCTGGCCGGCCGAGGACGACGGTGAAGGTGATGGCGATGCCGGCGGCGATGCCGAAATCGACCTGGACGACATCGACGATGCCGACATCAAGAAGCTCGGCAAGGCCATGGGCATCAAGTCCAAGCGCGCTTCGACCATCCGCGAGGAACTCGCCGAAGCCGACGAGGATGAGCTGCTCGAGGCGATGCAGGAACTCGGCCTGGTCGAGGACGAGGGCGAAGGCGGCGATGATGACGACGGCGAGGAAGGTGAAGGCATCGACCTCGACGAGCTGGACGAAGACGACATCAAGAAGCTGGCCGAAGCGGCCGGCATCAAGGTCACGTCGAAGTCCCGCGTCAACACGCTGAAGAAGAAGCTGGCCGAACTCGACGAGGACGAGCTGGCCGAAGCTGCCGAGGAAGCCGGGATCGGTGAAGGCGGCGAAGGGGGCGGCGACGGTGAAGTGACCGCCGACGACATCAACGCGATGAACCAGGACGAGCTCGAGGAGCTGGTCGAGGAACATGAACTCGACGTGGACCTGGACGACTACAAGACGCTGCGCAAGAAGCGTACCGCGGTGGTCGACGCGGCGGAGGAAGCCGGTATCCTCGCCGAGGACTGATCGGAACCTCCCCAACTTGGCGGGCCTTCGGGCTCGCCTTTTTTTATCCACAGGTGGGGTATCATGTCCAAACAACCCGAGTCACGACTACAGAAATCAATACAAGACCACCTGCGCAAGTCCGTGGGTGGTTGGTGGTTTAAGGTGTGGGGAGGTCCGTTCACGCCTGCTGGCATTCCCGACCTGATCGGTTGTGTGGACGGTATGTTCTTCGCCCTCGAAGTCAAGCTGCCGAAGAAGTCATCCAAGCCCTCGGCCATCCAACTCGAAACAATCCGCGACATAGTCATGAAGGGAGGCGGCGTTGCCACAATCGTCCGAAGCAAAGAAGAAGCCGAAGCCGTCGTCATTGAAGCTTTGGCCCGAGCAGCAAGCCGTCTACGAGTTCGCCGTCTCACGCGACGCCACCGCGATGTTCTGCGAGCAGCGCACCGGAAAGACCTACGTCACACTAGCTATCCTCCGCAAGCTCGCAGGAGCGCCGATCAATCTCGTCACGGGTGAAGGCAACGACTTCTGCGGCCTGCTCGTCACGCTGCTTACCAATCGTGACAGCACGTGGCTCGACGGCATTCGACAGTTCCTCCCGTGGTTGAATGTCACGAGCGACTGGGAGGAGTTCAAGAAACTACCCAACCCCCGCGTCCTGCTCATCCATTACGAGATGTTGCCAAAGCTCATCAAGCGGCTGGTCAAATACAAGAAGTTCAACTGGGCTTGCGTTGACGAGGCCCAGCGTATTGCGAACCGAGGCAATGGTGCATCACGCGCAATGGCGCGCCTCAGCTGGATCGAACGCAGGCTCGTCCTGACTGGTACTCCACAGGAGGTTCGTGAGACCGACTACTTCGGCATATTCAAGTTCCTCGATCCCGAGGTCTTTGGCACGAACTGGGATAAGTTCGAGAAGTACTTCATGGACTGGCCGAAAGTCGACTTCGAACATGCGCCGCCGGGATCGGCATTGTGGCAGAAGAAGATACTGCAGCAACGGATACTCAAGAACAAGGCGACGTTCCGCGAGGAGCGCCGGCAGGAGTTCATCGACCTGCTCAAGCCCTACTGCATTCGACTGACCAAGGAAGACGTCGGCATACAAGCGGCGAAGGTTCACAAGGTGCTGGTCGACATGACACGCGACCAGGCGCGCTGCTACAATGAAATGCTCGAGCAGTCGTTCACGTTCCTGCCTCGCAGGACGCGCACAGCGAAGCGTAGGCGTGTGCTAGCTGAGCTCGTGGTAACGAACATAGCGAAACGCAGGCAGATCGCTACTGGCTTCGTGTATGATGACGACGAGCGCCTGCATGACCTCGGCGACATGAAGCTGCGCAAGACGATTGAGCTGGTCGACAAACTGCCCAAGCCCATTGTCGTGTTCACGGCCTTCCGTCCGGACAATGATCTGGTCTATGAGGCGTTGGTCGCCGAAGGCTATGACGTTGTGCAGGTGAACGGTTCGACTAAGAAGAAGCATCGCCCGCAAATATGGCGTGACTTCCAGAGAGCACAATATGATGTCGCGGTTGTCCAGACCCGGACGGGTGGCACTGGCGTTGACCTGTGGAAGTCATCCCATGCAATCGTGTATAGCATGACGCACTCGTACCGCGACTGGGATCAGATGAAGTCCCGCCTCGATAGTCGTTCAAAATCAAAGCCATCAGAGTTTTATGTGCTATGCTCGAAAAACACTATTGACGAGGAGTTGTTCGATCTTGTAATAGTTAAAAAGTTCAATACTGAACGGACCCTGAAGCACCTGAAACGAGGAGTAAAGAAATGGCCCGCAAAGCGAAAGCCACGAAGGAAACCGAAGCCGAAACCAAGTCGGCGGCGAAGGACGAACCGAAGTACGGCGTGAACGACCTGGTCGAGGCCACCAGCCTGCAGCCTGCGTCCGTCCGTGTCGCGCTCCGTGAACTCGGCGTCGAGAAGGAGTTCGGCAACAAGTACGGCTGGAACACCAAGAAGGACTTCGACGAGGTGGTCAAGGCGATGAAAGAACGCTCCGCCAAGCGTGTCGCCCAGCCGAAGGACGACGCCGACGAGAAGCCGGCGAAGGGCAAGGCGAAGACCACGGCCAAGGCGACGACCGCTCGCAAGCCGCGTTCCCGCAAGGCGAAGGCCGACGCCGACGCCGAATGATCCCACGCCACTCACGGCACTAAAGGGCCCCGGTCATCAATCAAGATGCCGGGGCTTCTTAGTAGCTGCTCGAGCGGCAACTCGTTATTCGCCGGCGCGCTGTGCCCACAGCTCGTCACGCTCGGCAGCGGTGAAGGGTTCGACGCCTTCCTCGAGGTGATCGTTGATCTTGTCAACGTGCGGGCGACCATCGCCCATGAAGTCCTCGTCGCTCAGGTTGAGCGCAGCAGCCTCGAGGATCATCAGTCGATCGCTGTCGCCTTCGTCCTGAGGCGAGCCAGCGTTGCCGGTGTCGTCGCGTTGTGCGTTGTCCTCCTGCTTCGACTTCTTCGACGCCTTCTGGCTCGACTTTTTCGTGTCATCGACGTCCGCCTTGCGCGGCGGCTTGTCGACTGCGACGGGCACGAAGAACTCGAGGCGCTGACGGATCGACGGACGCTTGTAGCGGAACGAGATGCCTTGCATGTCAGCGTTGAGCTTGCCGCTCACGTAGACGCCCGGACCGAACTGCTCGGTGGCTTTCGCAAGAACGGCTTCACACGCCGAGGTGACCGTTTCCGCTGTTGCCTTTTCCGGGGTGCCGACGGCTTCGATGAAGGCTTGTTCGATTTGGTCATTGGTCTTCACTGGTCTTCTCCTTTGATTGTCGCAACGGTTTCCTGGGCCCATTGCGTAAGCCCTTGCTGGCGCGCTGATTCTGCCTAATTCATGAGTCGCGTTCCTTTCCGAGTTCACTTGGGGTTCACTTGATGCACGTCGCGGTCATCCGGCTGTCGAGCGCGGCGACCCATTGCGAGACAGGGCCGAGGTCGAGCTGTGGCATGACGGTCCGCGCTTCCTCGTAGCTCGCGCAGCCGGCGTCGGGAGAGACAACGGCGGTGCAGGCGGAGAGCGTAAAGGCGGAGAGCGTAAAGGCGGCCAGAAGCATTTTCATTGGCGTTCCTCCGAGTTCTCATCTACGATCTGCTGCGGGGTCTTGCCGGTGCGCAGATCGCGTCCCGCCTTCATCGCCGCCGCGCGCCCGGCATCGGTGCGCCTGATCCGGTCCTGTGCCTGCCGTGCCTGCATGTCGCGCTTCGCATCACGCCGAGCGTCAACGCGGATGCCGACAATGGCCAGCACGATAGCGCCAGCAGCGATTAGCCAGCGACCGATACGCGATCCTAGAAACCACGACATCATGGCGCCTTCTCCCCGCGGGGTTTGGTAAACCGTGTGCGGAATATCTGGATCAGCGTCGGACCGAGCAGCATGGTGATCTCAGCGACCGGCTGCTGGGCCTCGGCTGGAATCACGTCTAAGATCGAGAGCAGGGCTATGATCTGGATGACAAGCGCCGTCCAGTTGATCTTTGACACGACCGGATCGTTGATTTCGGTTTTCATGTTTGACTCCTCTTTGGTTAGAACGGCCACAATCCGGCGGCCCACTCGGTCAGGTCGGCCCATTTCGCGGCCAGAACGATGCCGGCGCTGGTGATCGCGGCGGCAATTGCTCCCGTGATGCCCCCTGTGGCCGTTTTCCGGGCCGTGGGCGGCAATGTCGGGATTGGGGCGGTCGGGACTGGCCGAACGGCGGAAGGCGCCTCCTGCGCCCGCTCCTGAGGTCTCGTGGCCTCCCAGCCTGCTTCCTCCAGCGCCCGCTCGAACGCCTCGGCATAGCCGGCAATCAGATCGGCCCTGTCCATGACGTTGACGATCTGGCGCATCTCGGTGTAATTGTCGAAATCATCCAGCGCCTTGCCTGTGAACAGCCCCTGCTCCATGCCATCGAACATCGCGCGGACCGATGGCACCAGGTCGGCTGCGCGATCCGGGTCGAAGCCGAAGCGGGTGTAGTTCCGCCGCCCCGTGATCTGCGGCAGGGCGCCGCCTCGATAGCGCCAGCCGTCGCCGGGCTCGGTATTGCCGAGGTTCTTCCGGCCCCATTCCCCGCCATACACGATATTGGCGATGGCCTGCTGATTTGCGGGCCGATTGCCGCTCCGTCCGAGCCGGCGGGCATCCGCCTCGCTGATCCGGTGCCGCCCGAAGGTCTTGAGTAGCCCGTCGACTGAGTAGTTCATGTTCTCGCGCGACGGCAGCATCCGCCTGCCGCTCTCGTGATAGTCCGTGGCGAGGATGTAGGCGAGGTGCCGCAGCGGCGTGTTCCGGGCGTCAGCCTCGTCCAGCACCGCCCCGATGCCACGCATCTGGCCTGGGCTCAGCGACGTGCCGAACAGGCCGCTTTCCCTGCGGCGCAGAGCCGCGAAGAATTTTTTACGGTCCATTGCCGATCCTCCTGCTGCCGTCACAGTCATGGGCGGCTGGCGCTCCGTCGGACAGCGCGAGCCAGTATTCGAGCGGCTTCCCGTGCATCATCCCTCACACCTCGATCTTCGCCGCGAGCCTGAACAGGCGGTCCTTATCCTCGTCGGTCAGTTGCAGGAGCCAGCCAAGTTCGTCCACCGTCGGGCTGTCGCGGCGCCATTCGGTGGCGGAGGTGATCGCCATGCGCATCGCCCACGGTGTTTCGGGGTCTGCCAGCAGCGCCTCGATCTTCGCCCACCGGGCCTCGCCGAGTGCGAGCTTGCCTTGCAGCGGAGTGACGCGCATGTTGGCCCGCTCGGCGGCGAGCGCCTCGGCGGGGTCGGGCTCGGGGAGCACGAAATCGGCGTCCTCGTAGACCGTGCGGGTCTTCATGTCAACGATGATACGCATTAGCGATACCTCAATCTGATCTGGCCGTTGTCGAGGAAGCTGGCGGTCGTCAGGAGACGCAGCATGTCGAGCGTGCCGGCGAGGGTGATATTGCCGCCGCCGACAACACCGCCGGCGGCGCTGTCACGCAGAGCGTGGCTTGCCAGCCAGCGGTCTCCGGTGATCCTGTAGAGCCTCATGGGGCCTGTCATAAAAGAGGAGAGAGCTGACACATAAACCACGAGCCCATCGTTTGCGGACATTCCGCTGCCGGTACCTCCTCCTGCCAGGCCGGAGTTGGACCCATAGCCCGATGTCGTGGGTGTGCCGCCAGTTCCAAGCTGAACCTTGAGGCCCAGGGTGCCGCCACCCCCACAGCTGACCGAGTCCAGCCACAGCTCGATCTCGGTCAGCCCCGCCGGAAGCGAGGTGAAGTCAACCGTGGTGCCGGATGTGGTGGCGACAACCACGCTTTCGGTCCAGCTCGTAGTGGATGCGGCAAGTGATGCGATCTGCGATAACGTGACAGACTTAGAGTTATTGCTGTCTTCTGAGTCTGATATGGCAACTAGATCAGTTACTACAGGGGTGGCCTTTGCCGGATAGCCATCGATAAGAGCACCAAGATCGGGAACGTCGGGAGTCAGCCGCCAAGCTGTACCATCATACCTGGCGAAGTAGAGGGTGCCAGGGGCAAGCATTCCGGCTGTCAGAGCGTTACCAGCTGCACTGACTATGGCCTTGGCGCCTAGGGTATCGACGTTGATGGTCACAGCCCCTGTGTTGGCAGCCAGTGGTGAAAAGGTGATTGCATTACCTGTCGTCAGGGCCAGGAAAGGCACAGCCGCCGTAGCGATCAAGGTATTGGTACCAGAGTCAATGGTGACAGGTGTGATAGCATAGTTCCACAGTGCCAGAACTTCTTCAGAAACCTGGTCAGCATAGTCGCTACCGTTGATGCCACCAGGATGTGTTGTAGGCGTGGGTATTAATCTATCGACAGTCATGTTAGACTTCCTCCATACAGGTGACTTCAGCTTCGTAGGCGTCCTTGGGAACAATAGAGGTTACAATGACCCGCTTAGTACTTTGACCAAGCGGCCCCACAGTGCACAAGTCACCTACACGAATATCCGCCGTATTGTCAATGGTTATCTCCTTGGTCGTGTCGTTATAGGCTATCACCTCAGAGATCTGTGTGCCGCTTGATGCGGACAATCGAACAGATAGTCCAGACGCCACGCCTTCACTCATGACGTCCACTACATCAAAAACATTAGTTACATCGTGGAAGTTACTGTAGACACCAATGTTGAGATCGGGTCTATCAAGTCTAAGGGTAGTAGCATCGACAATCTCTAAGACCCTCGCCCAGCCCGTAGATCGGTGGATAAATTGTGACGAGAGCAAAGCGATCTGCCCCCGAGATACGGCCAAACTCTCGAGACCGATGTTAAAGGAATACCGAAGTGAGTTATTGAGTTGCTCGAAGTCAAGATACGCTCGAGCTCTGATTTGATCCTCGCTGTCAATCAGGGGGTAGCGGACTACCTCAGAGTCTTCAGGGTCGTTACCCGGCGCCTGGGGGTTGACCACCTCGATTTCATCAAGCTCATGGTTTCTATCTTTATTGTAAAATTCAACCCTGAAGGTGTTGGGTTTCTTGGTATATGCCTTAGACCAGGACAAGCCTCTGGTGTTGATTGGGGTGAAGTGCTGAAGAGCAGGCTCCGACGTGGTATCTCTATCGTAGATAATGCCATACTTAAAGCCTTCATTATACCGGGCATGGCCTGCAGCGCATACCAGATCAATGGCGTCACCGATACTGTCCTTAAGAAGACCATTAGCTTCATAGCCTTTATCTATACACTCGTCCCTCCAGTCGGCTATCATACCACTATCAAGCTCAGCGGGGTCCACAGCATCAACCGACAGGGGCCCCGTCATCAAATAGCGAAAGACGTCAGCAGGATTTGATGAGGCACCATAAGTGGTAAACCCCGGTGACTCCGGAACAAGCCCAGAGGCTTTAACCGAAAGATCGCTTAGGTCAAAGTTCTTGACTCTGATTTGTAGAGTAGCAATCTTAGCATCCGAGGGGATCGGGGGTCGCTTTACCACAGATGCTGAAAGCTCAAGTTGAATGGTATCTGCAAATTGGCCAACTTCCGTTAGGGTAGACCACTTGTCATCAACCTTTCGAGCATCAAAGAAGTCGTAAGTATTTCCATTAGTGTGAAGCATGAGGTTAGCGATGTCCATTAGACTATCTGGGACCATCTCAGAACGCTTAATCTCGAACTCATACTCATTGGTATCAGTTTCCCAGAAGTAAGAGTCATTAAGATAGATGTCAACACCCTCCCTTCTAAGGTAGTAATTGATGGCAATATCGGGGGGGAATTGCTCGCCATCCGCTGGGACAATGTTGACATGATCTTCAGTCACGGCTCCTGGACTATCGGGGGCAAGAAAGCCATTAAACCTCTGTGGATCGCTCACGTCCCTGAGTGCATCAGCTGAGAAGAAGAACCTGATCTCCCGTCTCACCGTATTGTTTGTTTTGCTCTTGTAAGGTATTGTCACAATCTTCTTCCAGGTAAGATCGCCCCGCTTACGGGCTCTAATACGGAACCAGACAATCTGTTCAGACAGTGCCCCAGTCTCTGTAGGATCATAGAGGTTAGCCAGTGTAAGCTGAAGATCGAGATAGTTAGCGTTAAGTCGTGAACTGATCCTGTGCCAAGAAGGTAGCGAGTTGTTAGGAGTTATCTGATCACTCAGTTGACGGTTACTGACAATCGTCTCACCGGTGGCAACTTGATGCTTGCCCAGTTGAGTGCCTACACGATCAGTTTTAGCGTATCGGTCAAATTGATTGACACGTGGCACTTCGGGTAAGCCCTGATCCTCCCAGAACTCAACGCCTTCTAAGTCATTAATGGGAATACCACGAACAGTGATGTCCGAGAATGACGTGGGCCCAGCGCAAGCGTATACTGCTTCCACATAGGTATCATCCCCTTGCATATATGCCCGAGGCTGCACAATAAGCGGGGGCTTAAAGGTAAAGGTTCCGACAACGCGAGGAATTGTTTCCCCTTTACCCAGAATATTACCATTGACTGATGCTTGTGAGGCGGGGTCACTTGCATTGCCCCCAGGTGAAGGAGTAGGTATCGAGGGGGGGAACAACGCACCAATAGCGAGTTGGCCAGCAACACCGACAGCAACTGACGCAAGAGATGCCCCAATGGTCCCCTTGGCAAAATTGGGACCGAAGACCGAGGCAAGAGCGCCCCCCGATACGGAAAACATTGCGAAGGACACAAGTACACTAGCAAGTGTAGCAAAGATGTTCTTGCCTCCGTCATCACCACCCGCATGGACTAGGTGAAAACGAACCATGTCTTTAGGCAAAGGTATCCACTCATCCCACCACTCCCTGGGAACCTCCTCACCATTGACTTCGATCATGCCCTCTTCTTGAAAACGATCCTTGTCTATGTGGTCAAGTCCCGCTAGTATGGCACCAAGCGTCTGACCGGGTCTAGAGTAGAAGGCCAAGGGTTGTTCGATGGGAGTGGCTAGGAAGAAGACTTCCTTTTCACTAATCATGGCTATACCTCCTTATGTCCCAAACTCTGGATGCAATCAATGGACTCGTGACAGGATCAATCCGCGTGTTAGTGTTTCTCTCAGTATGCAAGACACCAAAAGATGACCCGCCTATCCTGACAAGTACTCCCACGTGCCCACAGATGACACGTGTGGTAGACGACACACGAGTTCGCATCACGATTACGTCACCCTCTTGGGCGACAGTCACGGGCTGCCAGAGCTTCCTGTGGTAGTCGATCAACTCGCTAATTTCTTTTTGTGACCTTGGGTCAATGTCCCTGTATGACTCTAGGGTGACATTGAGCTCATGCTTATAGAACAAGAATACAAGCCCCCAGCAATCAGCTCCATCAAAGCTGCGGCCTTTTGGCTTAAAAGGGATTGTAAGGTATCGGTCAAGACGGCTCATAGAAATAGCCCTGGCGTTGTTGACTTGTTTGTAGTTACGTTAGGAAAAGGCTCAGACTTGTCGTGGTTGCTTACGATGGTTCCGGCAAGTGCCGAAGCGTCGCCTCTGATATTGCTGATCCGTAGTGTTGGGTATTCAACTTCAACAATATCTGGGTTGTCACGACGGACAATCCTGAACTTAACAGTTGCGGGTCCAATTAGCTGCTGGGCTGCAAGACCGATGCGATTGTCCACGTTTTGAATTGTGATAGACGCTCGTCTGTCACCCTGCTCAGTGCTTGGCAACACGAGCGAGCAGTAACCTCTGGACCAGGTATACCCCAACGATACTAGGTCCTGGTCATCATTAATGACCCTAATAGGAACAGGCAATAGCGGGTGATTTATTTCGATCAGCACCGCATAGACCTTAGTGATAGTCTGACTAAGAATTACTGTTCTATCAACGCTCATGCCGGTAGCACCCTAAATGAAAGTTGAATGTTATAGACGTTCTTACCCGACGCTTGGGCCGTTGGGGGTTGGTCTGGTGTAAGGAATTCCACAGAGACCGCAGTGTGAAGACGGGGGTGATACATATTAAAAGTGCCCAACCCTTGCGTCAGCGTGTTGTCCCAAAACTCCCAGAAGATTCCCATCTGTATTTCGTTCATAATGTAGGTGCCAGTGAATGTTGTGTAGCTCAGACTGTTAGCGGCACTATAAATAGGCTTACCTTGGTCGGGAGTGAAGGATCGAAGCGACTGAGAACGTGTCTCAGTCCACGACTTGTCCTTCGGGTATCGGGGAAGGGAGGCGGGCCAGTCAGTCATAGCTATCTCCTGTTCACAGATTTGCTAAGGTTGTAGCGCGACATGAGTGACTCATCCATCCCGCCACGCGCAATGTCTTCCTTGACACGGCCCACAATAATGTCAACCATTTCCTCACCGTTAGGGCCCCGTCCTTCCTGGATGGATACTCCCTCCTTGGTATTGTTGATTATGTTTACGTTAAGACGTAGTTGGGGACGTTCTGCTGGTTGATTGGTCGAGCTATTAAGCAATGCCTGCGTCCTACCGGCAGTCATGATACGCCGAGCGCCTGAGGGGCCATCCTGACTGATAAGCTCAGTGCCCCTCTCACCTGCCACGAAGCTCCTCCATGGCATTTCCACACCGCCGACAGCACGGCCCTTTACCCCCCCTCCGAACAGGAAGGTAAAGAAATTGGCAAGGGGGCTGCCCAACCCTCCCCATGACTTAGCAAGTTGCTGAAATACATTCGACAGCTCCTGCTGGAGCAGCTCAGACGTGGACTTGATGATGAGCTGGTTCAGGTCCTTGATGAGGTCGGAGAACGTGAAACGTCCCGTCTCCGCCAGTCGCTCGAACGCATTGCCGAATACTTGTGCCAGGTTGTCAGCTGAAGTTTCAAGCCCCTCCTGCATTTGCTCCATGAGCGTCTTGACTTCTTCGGCAGCACGTTCGGCTGCACCACTGACATCTTCCATTCCGCCAGCGATACGGGCAAGAGCGTTCTCGATGGCCTGTGCCCGGACATCTTCGAAGAACTTACCCATGTAGTCTGAGTCCATGGACTCGGCAAGGATTTCATTAATCCTCCTGCCAAGCTCCCCGAACGCATTACGATAGGCTCCCCTACTACCGGACAGGTCAGTCGGGTCAATCTGCACGATGCCTTCGAGCATCGCTGTGCTGAACGTGCGAGCAGCGGCCTCACCCAGCTGCGCTGTTATATCACTGAGCGCATTGCCGGTTTCCATGCGCCACTGGCTCAGGTCCTGCTCGCTGATCGTCGGTAGATCGCCGCTGAACCCGAAGAACTCCATCGCACGGTCAGCACCGACGAAGTCGATGATCGACTGCAGTCCTGCAATCAACTTGTTGATGCCGTCGATGGCACCATTGACCATGTTCTCCACACCATCAACAACCCAGTTGACCGCGCCTCCGATGGCATCCCGCATGAGCGCAGGAAGCTGTTGCCACACGATCTTGATAGCCTCATAGGCGAAGATGAAGGATTGGAGCATCTTGTCAAGGCCGCGAGCGATGCCCGGCACCATCTCCTGAGTGATGAAGTTGATGATGGCCTCAGTCGCCTCGAGTGCCGTGTTCTTGACCGCTGTCCACGTGTCATGCCACAGGTCGGGTAGCAAGTCCCATGTCGCCCCGATGATCCTAACGGCTGCGACCGTAGCACCGATCACTCCATTCATGACCTTCGGGAACCATTCGGCGATGAAGTCGAGCACGGTCTCGAATGCGTCCTTCAGGTAGTTGACCGGCCCCTCGATCAGCGCCCAGATGTATCGACCGACGACTTGGAAGACCGCCTTCGTAGTATCCATGAACGTCACAGTCACGTCGGTGGTCTTGTTGATTTCTCGCGTCAGGATACCGAAGGCCCCCGCAATAGCGGCAATGGGCCAAAGGCGTCGGGCAAGGCCGAGCAAGAGTTGGCTGAGGTCCTTGAACGCTTGACTAACGCCACCTTGACCGCCGTAGATTTGAGCGATCTGCGAACCCTGCTGGATCATGACCGTCATCGGGTTCATGCCAGTGGCAAGCGTCATACCGATGTCGTTCAGCTGATAGCCGAGGTTCATCATCTGCATCCGAGCCTGACCGGCTGAGCGCGTGAACGCCTGAACCGGTCGAGTATCGAACGCGGGCACTGCTGCACGTTGCGCGGCCTGGGCTGCCGAGGCATAGCCCCACACCTCGCGTTGTGCCTCACGATACGAGCCCGCGACGACTTTCATGGTCGACGCGAGCCTGTTCATCTCGGAGGTATATTGGCCCTGAGTGATCTTGCCGCGGTCAAGGCTCCGGGTCAGCTCGTCCACCTTCGTGCTGACCTGGTTCCACGACATGGCCATGCTGTTCGTAGCCGCACGGGTCTGGGCCATACCCTGGCTAAGGTCCTGGGACAGGTCGGTCATGTCCGCCCGTACCGAGACAAAGAGTCGTTCAATCAGCCGGCCGATCATCCGGATACTCCTTCATCATCTTGCGCAGTTGCGACGAAGTCATGGGGGTTTCCGGTTCGCCATACTCCTTCTGTATGTATCCTTTGAGGGCGGCCTGCCATTCCCGCAGGCTCATCCCCCAAAAGACATCGGGAGTATAGTGGATGTGCCCAAAGGCGACCTTCATCCAGTATTCCCATGGCGTCGGGCGACTGCTTACCCGTTTCCCTCGTCTCCGTCCTCCGTGCCGGCATCCTCATCCTTGTCGGCTTCGAAGCCCGCAGCGTTGAAGCACTGCCGGATCACCTCCATGAGCTCCTGGATCGAGACGTCCCAGTCGATCATGTCCTTGGAAGTGATCTCCTTGTTGCCACCGCCGTTGAGCAGTGCGACGAAGATGGTGAGCACGTCCTTCATCCGGGCCTTGCTCATCACCTCGTCGATCTTGGTCAGACTTTCCACGCCCAGGCCATCTTCAATCTGAGCGATGGCCCCGAGGGTGAGGCACAGCTTGTACTCCTTGCCCTCGGGACCTTGGATCGTCACTTCACCTCGTTGCTTGTTTGCTTTGGTCATTGGGTCTATCCTCCTTAAGTGACCGGTTTCAGTTTCAGTACGCCGCGGGCAGCGAGAAGACGCCAGCGGTAACCGAGGTCGTGCCGGAGTAGCCGATGGTAACATCGCCATCGGTATCCATGTAGGCCTCGGTGAAGGGCCCGATCATGCGCTCCTCGCCGGCGGGCACAGCGACGACAAGATCGTCCACAGTGACCACGCCGACTCCTTGCACTCGGGCCGACGTCTTGACGGCGGTGATGGTGACATTGATCGAGCCACCGCTGCCGTTCTTGACGTGAAGGAAGTTCCGCTGGGCCGTGTTGACCTTGACGGTATCTTCCGAGTTGACTGCTGCATACGCGGGCTCGACACCCGCAGCAGCAATCGTCTGAAGCGTAAGCGCAGCCATTCGTCAGTCCTCCTTACGCTGCGGTCCAGGTCAGTTCACCCGCGGACTCGAACGTCATCGAGTACGTGGCTTCCCCGTTGTATTCGCCGGCATAGTCGATGGCGGTCACCTGGAACGCGCCTTCGATGGTGCCGAAGTCGGGGATGATGAACTGGTAGTCCTCGATGGACTGCGCGAAGAAGTAGCCGCGAACGTCTTCTTCCCCGGCAGTGTCCTTGAAGACACCCGAGCCAGTGAGTGTGGCCGACTTCATGCCGGCGCCTGCCAGCAGTTCCCGCCACTTGTTGACGGAGTCGGAGTCGGAAGCGTCGACCGTCTCGGCATTGAGCGAGATCGACTTCGAGCGCATCCCGCCGATGGTCACGAACGATCCGGCACCGTTCGAGTCCACCTTGATAAGGATGTCGCTACCCTTTTGTGCAGCCATATTCAGGCCTCCTCTGTTACGGCACGGAACAGCCCGATGCCATGGTAAAGTTGTCCTTCCCGCGTCATGGTCCGAGACACGCGCCGGCAGTTCACCAGGTTGTGGTCGGTCAGCGAGTAGGACGTGACATCATGCAGGAGCTCGTAAACCCGTTGCATGATCTGGCGAGCCCTCTTCGATCCTTCTTTGTCATCCCAGACATGGACATAGACGGCGTGTTCATCCCCGTTGTCAGTCGTCGTGTCCCATTCATCGGAGTCCGTGATATGGTAGACGATATACGGGTAGTCGGTGCGGCGTGGGATATAATCATACACCTTCTGTCCCACGAAGCCTTGGAGCGTGGCGTCACCGCGCAGTGCGGCAATGTGCGCCTTCATCAGTTGTTCGGCGGAGTCTTGTGCCATTACAGCGCCCCCTTGATTGCGTTATGGATCGCGTCGATGATCCGTTGGCGCCAGCGTGTCAGCGCAGGACGAAGGAACGGACGCGGTAGCATGTTGCGAGTACCATACTCAAGCTCCCGAGCATACGGTGCGAGTGCGGCAATCGTCATGTTGAACTGCGACGGATCAACGTCCACCTCGATGGAATTGACCAGCATGCCAAGGTCTTCTGCCGGTGCCTCGTAAGGACGGGACACCTTCACTTGCCTCTGTGGACGGTAACGAGTGACGACGGGTCCGGACTTGGTTTTACGCAGCTCCTGCTTGATGTCTTGCTCAATGGGATTGGCAAGGCTACGCAACGCGGCGATGACTGCGGCCTGAATGCCCCAATCCAGTCGCTTGACCTTGGCCTGAAGCGAGGAGAGGTTTCGGACACGGACAGTCAGTCGCGGCATTAGGCGGGCCCTCCTTCTCGAAGGGCGAGGAGCAGGAACTCCTGCAGGTTGTCGGGATCATACGTCTGCTCGATGTAGTAGTCGACATTGCGATAGCGCAGGATCATCCCGGGCTTCACGAGCGCGTTGTAGCGGAGCCAGCAAGCATGTGTCGTCACTTCGGTGAATTGCTCCCCCCACTGACGCTCGCGAGCAGTTACTGGCTGAATATGCGCCCAGTAGTCGTTCAGCTTCGTTGCGCCGCTCGGGTCCTCTCGATCAAAGCCACCGGAGCCGTCATCCGTTCGGGTGACAGCGTAGATCGAAACACGGTGGCGCATACGGCCGATGTCGAAGAGGCGACGTTTCTTCATAGCTTCTTCACCTTGTATCGGTTGAGGATCGACTGCAGGTGAACAGGTGCCACAGCCTGGTTCATGTCGGACTGCGTCTTCGTGAACTCACGGTTCTCATACCAGTGAGCCGCGAGCATCTTGACGGCAGTCCGGAGGGGTGCAGGAACGTCAGTCGGGTTGTCGCCGTATCCACAGACGTAGACGACTTTGACGCCGTTCCGGGTTCGGGTGAACACTGGCCACGTTGCGCCCGTGTTGAGGATGATTTCCCCGGGCGTCCTGATCGTGTTCAAGAAATAGTTGGCTGCATCGAATGTGGTCTCGGTGTTGTCGTCATCGAAGGTGGAAACCGACGTGACGGACTGCAGCGGACCAATCGGCAGCTCGATGGAGTTGGCCTGTCCCATCGTGATCGAGCCTTCACGGACGCCGTCCCACCATCCCAGCGGGTCCTTCGTCTGAGGCCAGCGATCCATATACATGGTCCAGGTCTGCGTGATGAATGCGCGACGAGTGAACTCCTCCGCATACTCGCGAGCCGCTTGGATCAGCGTCGTGAGCAGTTCCCCGTCAACGGACTCGAGCACGTTGTCGCCACGCAGGAAGGTGTCCATCTCAGCAACGGTGGCGACTTCCGTTGCGGGGTCAGTGGTGCGTTGGTTCGAGATGTTCATCTGACAACTTCCTTCAGGTTAGAGATAGGTGGCGGCCAGCCCCGGGGGGAGGATAGAGCTGACCGCCGTCCCATCGGCGAACGAGGATTACGCCGGCGGGTTCGAAGCCGGCGCCTCATAGGGCTCGAGGATGGCGATGACGCACATGGGCGCGTTGCCCGAGTTGGCCGTAACGTCGTCGATCTCGATGGACACGTAGTCCGCGCTGCCCTTGTAGCCGATCTTCCGGCATTCGCCATCGTCGCCGAACGTGAAGCCAGCGAGGGCCTCGGTACCGATCAGGTCCTTGTCGGCGACAGCGGTGTGCTCACCCTGCGTCGAGTTCGAGCCTTCCTTGACCGTGACGGCCCAGGTTGCATCGGCATCGGCGAGGGTGCCAAGTGCGATGATGAAGGTCACCGACTTGTAGTGGCGAACGTCGATGGCAGCCGAGACTGCCGCAGTACCATCCGTAGCCACGAAGGGTGCGATTGCAACCACCGGGTGGATGTTGTTCATCAGGTCCCGTTTCATTGGGTATCTCCTTCAGTAAACGGTTAGTGGATGGATGAGGCGCTCATTTGCCTCACCCGGTGGTGGATCAGTCTGCGAACTGCAGCAGCTTGATCGCCTCGTAATGGCCGATGCCGCCGCCCACACGCTTGGTCGTGTAGAACTGGACATACGGCTTCGCCGAGAACGGATCGCGCAGAACGCGAACGCCGATGCGGTCCACGATGATGTAGCCGCGCTGGAAGTCGCCGAACGCGATGGGGTACGTGTCGGACCCGATGTCCGGCATGTCTTCCATCTCGTAGATCGGGTACCCCATCAGGCGGTCGGGCTGACCGTCGCGAAGGCCCGAGGACCACAGCTGCCGGCCTTCGGCGTCACGCAGCTTCATGATCGAGGAGACCGTCTTGCGGTTCATCGTGAAGCGAGCGTTGCGGCGGAAGACCGGTTTCAGGGCGTAGACGAGGTCCACGATGTTCGTGGTCTCGGCGCCCGGATCGGACGAGCTGTCGGCCCAGTCACCATCGACGCCGGTGATGACTTTCCCGATCTTGCCCCATTCCCAGTTGTCGTTGAGGACCGTGTCGTAGGTCAGGAAACCGCGAGGCTTCGCGGCGCCGTTCCCGTTGACGAAGGCGGCACCTTCCTGGACGGCGAACTCGATGGACACCTCCTCGGCCAGCCACTGGTCGATGTTGATGGCCGAGTCGTCGAGGATGGACTGCGTTGCCGAGGGGTTGGCATACAGCTCCATAATCGGGTACTCGAGCACCTCGAGCGTCGGCGTATCGGTGTTGGGACGCGAGCTCTGTTCACCGACCCAGCCACTGGACGCACCTCCCTGGGACACGCGCTTCTTGTAGGAAGCCGTGGACACCTGGACCACGCGGGCGATCTGGCGCATCTCCGAAATCTCGGTGATGACGCGGTCGATGGCCGTTTCCATCTGCACCGGGACGGTGTAGCCGCCGTCGGGATCGGTGCCGACCGAGAGCGCCTTCTTCTGGAGCTCGCCCAGGCCTTCTTCGCCGGCGCCCTTGCGGAACCAGTTCTCGAACGCCTTCTTGTGCTCCATCTGCTCGTCGGTGAGCTGGGTCTTGGTGCCGTCGGGCGCCGTCATGATCGGACGGTTGTTCTCCAGGCGCAGGTTCTCGACGAGCTTCTTCTGCTCTTCAAGGGCCGTGGTAAGCTTCTTCACCTCGTCCTGCGTGACCACGTCAGCCGACTTCTTGTCGGTCGACTTCTTCATCTCGGCCAGTTCCTGGTCCGTCTTCTTCATGAAGGCATCCAGGGTCTGGGAAAACCCGTCGAGCGCCTTCTTGATTTCGACGGTATCGGCCTTCTTCTGCTGGCCTTCACCGCCGTCACCACCGGTTGCGTCCTTGATTTCGAGCGGACCGGTGTCGTGCTGCATGAGTCGTTTCATGTCAGTCTCCTTTGCAGGGTTTCGTTCATCCGGCGCAACTGAATGGCCAGATCGTTCAGCCCGTCGTCAGGATCACCCTGTCCGCCGGAAGTGTTGGCGGCATCCCAGCCGCCGGCGATGAGCTTCACAGCCATCGCATTCGGCATGCCTGCGTCTCGCAGTACACGCTCGACATCTCGCTTGTTCCAGTCTCCCTTGACCGACGTGACCGTGGCCGATGTCAGCATGGGGAAGGTGACGAGCGAGATTTCCCACAGATCGACTTCCTTCAGCTGACGTTCGCCGGTGGCGTCGTCACGGAGAGCCTTGATCGTGCGGTAACCGATGGAAAGACCGTCGATGATGCCGGCCTTCATGAGTTCGTAGGTTTCCTTGGCCTTCTGGACCGAGGTGAGCAAGCGGCCCTTGACGTAGAGGCCGGTCGCGTCTTCGCTGATCTCGTCCCAGACCCCGATGGGATAGGACGGATCGTGCTGCCACAGCATCTTGACCCCTTTGGCCCTCCGCTGCCGAAGCGAGTTTTTGAAGGCGCCTCGCATGACCGTGTCACCGCCTTGATCGCGGTCACCGAACTTCGAAGCATACCCCTCAAAGACGCCCTCGTCGGAAACCTCCTTGAGATCGAGAGGGACAAACTTCTTCTCAGTGTTTGTGGTCATGGGCGAATTTCCTTTCCTGCGTGATATTACCCTAACCGACGGGGTTTGGCAACCGCATTACCGCTTCGTAACGTATGCCCAGATTGCTGCCAACACGCCTCCCGTTAGGATTGTGGTTATGCCGACGATGATGGTCGACCCGATCTTCTCCGATGTCCTGCGGTACTTGCTGACCCATTGCTGGTTCTGCCTGAACTCCTTGGCATGCTCGAAGTCCCGCGGGTTGATGCCCAGTATCTCGAACGTCTCACTGACGGCTTGGTGAGTGGCTTCGCGAACCACCTCCCGTAGTCTGGTCTCCTCTTCTGGTGTGAGCGGCATGGGGCCCCCTATCTCAGTCTGTAGTTTACAGTGCAGCGACAGTTGGCGTTGTTTCGCGCTGACGCCTTCGGATCACCGGGATACATCATGAGTTCCCCGCCCACGACGAAGTTCTCATCAACCTCCCGGACTTGCCCATGAGCCGCGGCATGGGCGAACCTAACCAAGGAGTCTTCGCGAGAGACCCATTCCTTGGTCACCCTTACTCCGAGTGAGTTTGCGGCTTCCCACGCGCCCCGCTCCAGAGCGGTGTGGGCTTCAGTCCGTGCGATCCGTAAGGCGTAGTTCCTTGTGGATAGAATACGGACGATGTTCTGTCGTACTTGCATGGGTGTTTCGCCCGATGCAAGCTCGGCGTTGATCCGATCACGCAAGAACTGCTCAATCAACTCCGCCCGTTGTTGAGAATAACGGCGCAGCTCGGGGCGGATGAAGTTCAGGAGGAACTCGAGCTGTTCGTTCTTGTGACCCATCAATCTGATGACGTGCATCATGCCGTCTCTCATGATGGTTTCATGGAACCTGTAAATCAGGTCCTCAAGATCACTGCGCCACGTGTCGAGCGCGACAGCAATCATGACTTGAGGCTGAGGAGCCCAGCGAGCGTCGATATGACGAGCCAGCAGCGTGTTCAGCGAATAAACGCTGGTGAACATGCGTTGTTCGTGTCGAATGAGCAGCTGGCTCGATATGACGTGCTGGTCGCGAAGCATCAGGCGTCCTCGTTTCCTGCGTTGTCGTCATCGTCCTCGAACGGGTCATCAGACGCGGGTTCTTTGCCGTCGTTGGGATCGGGCTCAGGTTTGTCGGCGTTGAGCGGCATCTCGTTCATCGGACCGAAGATAGCAGCACCAACCTTCTTGTCTGTGTACTTGTCATAGCCGATGGCTTCACGCTTCTCGTCGACTGTGAGCACCTTCGACTCATTGACCCGTTTCCACAGGGCTTCACGCTCATCGGCGAGTGCCTCGAGGCTATCGAGGTCGGTGATGACTTCGAACTTGTCGCCGTAGGTGGGTTGGAAGAACGCGGTCAGGTCGCCGCAGACATGGGTCACGAGCGGGATGACCGTTTGACGGTACAACGCTCGCACGGCCTGGCTGTAGTTGGTGTAGGTGTTGTCGCCGGGGATGCCGAGGAGTTGCGGAGGAACACCGAAAGACAGAGCGATGTCACGAGCCGATTGGTTTTTAGCTTCGGTGTATTCCATGTCTTTCGGTGCGAGGGACATCTCCTTCCAGTCCAAGCCCCCATCGAGTAGCAGGGGCCTGCCCGCATTCTTCGCCCCCTGGTACTTTTCCTCCAGCTCCGTCTTCAGCCGCGTGAACTGTTCATCGCTGAGCGCCTCGGTTCCCGACTCCCCGCCAGAGTATACGAGAGCCCCCGAAGGTCGAGCCATATTGTCGAGAAGCGCTTTACTGAAGACGTTGGACTGGTTGTGGACGTCGATGCTGTAGGCCGCCGGCTCAACAGGCGAGAGGCCGTAGTGATCGTCCGTCGGGTGGAACTCCTTGATATGGAGTATCGGAAGCTGCGCATTGGGCCCGCCCGTGACGGGATATTCCACCTTGGTTGCGCCAGCGGTGTAGGTGTACTTGACCGGGTATCCCTTGGGACCCGCGGTGATGGTCATCCGGTCCGGCCGCAGAACGAACAGCTCACGGATGGCCTTGTCGAGGATGTTCGGCTCGAGATAGGCGTTACCGGCGAGAAGCAGGAACGAATAAAGCCGCGTCAGCAGCTCCTGGCGCGACTCGAACGGGTTGGGACGCCTCATCAGGTCGAGGAAGGGGTGCGTCTCGAGCTCTTTGCCGTCTTCACGGACAAGAAACGGCATCTGAGCAGCGGCCTCGGCGATCAAACGGACGCAGCGGTAGGAGACCGCGTTCATCTGGTACGACTCTCGAGACAGTTTGGCGTAGTCACGAGGCGTCCACGACGGCCGTCCCATGGTCTGCATGTAGATCGCTCGGCCTGTTTTGGAGGCCTTCGTCATCCTCTCTTGCATTGGTTTATGCCTCCGGTGCGGGTTAATCAGCTGATTGTTGCCAACATACCACGCCACCGAGGGGGCCGTCAATCTTTTTGTGGCTTACATTACGCGCGTAACGTATATTACAGCTGACGAATGCGCGGCTCGGATTGCTTGCGGTTAGACAGCTCGGCCAATGCCCAGACAAGAGCGTCCATCCTGTCGGGTGATTTGCCCTCGACAGTGCCTGACGGATCGAAGTCGCACATCTGGTCTTCGAGCGTCGGGAAGCTGCCGACGTGATGCACCCGACCTTGCTCATACAGGCCGGCGATAGGCTCAGCACGGATCCACTTGCCTTTCGACGCACGGACCTTGATGACCTTGACTGTGGGATCGACGCTTCGGATCACGCTCTCGACCATGTCGCCGCCGTTGTTCACCTCAGCCACGATTGCGTTGGCCTGATGCTTGTAGTAGGCGCTGACAGCTTGCGCTGCCCAGCCTTCCGGACTACGGCCTTGGACAGTCGAGTCGTTATGGATGTAGAAATGAGCGTGGTTGGTGTTCGGGATGTCGCGGCTGGCGGTGATGATGCCGCATTCGTCCGAGTTGGCGTTGCCTGTCGCCGGCGGATCGACTGCTACCACAGTCATGTGCAGGTCTTCGGGCACCTCGGACTTCTTCTTGCGAGCAGCTTCGATCAGCGGCATGTGGAACAGAGCGTTCGGGTTATCGTCCAGAATTTCCGCGTCGAGCTCCTGACGACCAAGCCTCGTGCCCTCATAGCGGCTCACAATGGCTTCGCGGAAGCTGGCAGCGAGATTGTCAAGGTTATCGTAGGTGTGGCCTTTGGTGATGAGAGTACTCTTGCGCTTGACGATCTCCTTGAGCAACTTAGTGGGCTTGGGAGTGGTTGTAATGCACTGAACCGGCCTCTTTCCAAGACGGAGACCAAACTGCAGCTGGTCCCAAGCTTCTTGCTGATACCTCCATTTGCAAAGTTCGTCCAGCCACGCTGCGTCATGTTGGGGTCCTCTCAGTGCTTCGGGGTCATCGGCCGAGTAGATGGTGGCCCTGGCCCCATTCGGCCACGTCAATCGCTTCTTCGACGGCTCGTAGGTTGGCCGGTTCCACGGCGGACAGACGGACATGATGCCTGACTCACCTTCGACCATAACGTCTCGAGCGTCACCCGCGTCTTCCGCGACCAGGGCGATGCGGCGGTACTTGTGATGCTCGACCAGGTCACGGACCCACTCAGCACCGGATCGTGTCTTGCCGAAGCCGCGTCCCGCCAGGATCAGCCACGTCAGCCATGAGGTTTCTGGGGATAGTGTCGGCGGCAGCTGCTGAGGCCGCGCCCAGAACGACCACTGGTACTGCAGCAGGATCGCTTCTTCGTCGGTCAGGGCCGCGAACAGCTCGATGAGCTTCTGAGGATCGACCTGCTGCTTGAGGTCGTGGAGACTGAAGTTGGCGAGGCTCATCTTTCCACCTCTTCATAATCGGCATCTATGATTGTGTCGGGGTTGCGTGGCGGTAGCGCCGGTGGCTTGACGCCGAGCATAGTCGCCATCTTGTCGATGAGCGTCTCAGCCGCGCCTTCGAACTTGTGGACGTGGTCGATGGTCTGCTTGTCGCCGAACTCAGTCGGCATCCGGGACTTGGCGAGGAACATCAGCAGCTGGTCGCTGTACTCCTGCTTGTGGCCGACGACTTTGCCGTCGTGGTAGATCGCCCGTTTCACGCCATCGACCCCTCGCCTGTGGATTTCGGCGCGGATCACGTCATCGCCGTCCGCTCGAGCCTGCTGATAGTCGGCTTCGAACTCGGGGTCTTCTTTGCGGCGGCGTTGGAAATACTTCGTCCCGCATCCACAGGCTGCAGCAGCGTCTTTGTTCGTGACGCCTTCACGGATCAGCGCCAGATATTGCTCGCGCATCTCGGTGTCGAAGCGGCCCTTATCATAGGCCTGCTTGACCTTCAGTGTCAGCTTTTTTCCGCTGGGGAGCTTCACGGTGGCCTTTTTCGGGGCCCGTGGGTCGTTTATGAGGGGCTTCCGCCGTTCTTTCCTTGGCATGGGCGTAGGTCCTTTGATGTTTAGGACCTATTGTGCCGAGTTTTGTGCGGTTTGTCAACGGCGTTTCCGCCGGCGGCGTTTGGGCTGCTGGTAATAGCGCGCGTATATGTTTTCCAGTCCTGCTTTGTCTGGATGCTTATGCACCCATAGGCCGGTATGGGGGTCGAAGTGCCGCTGGAAGAACCGGTCGAGGCGATGATTGCCTGTAGCGATGTTGCGCTCCTGGTGGACCAGCTGGGCTAAGGCGTCATAGTCCTGGTCGGACATGATCGGCGGGAAGGAGTGCTCGTAGGCCCAAGCGGCTACGGCGATTTTGATCCGTGAGTGACGGACTAGTTCAGTCAGGCCGGCATGTCCGGTGCCCCAGGCTCGCATGTGTGATCCTCCGTGAGTTTGCGCGAGTGTATCATGGGGGTGAGAGTTTGTCAGGACCGATACTCTCTCAAACAAGAGAAGCTAGGGGACCAAAACCTTGGGGCTACAGAACGGTACCGGTCCGCCGCCTGGGATCGCGGCCAGGAAAAAACCGCCATCAATCGACAGCGGTTTGTCAATTCACGAATTGTTACAGGTTGTGTGTCACGTCACATGCGCGAATGTGTCAACGTGATCGTCGCGCATCGTTGAATGACGATGCAATCGTTGCCTCGCATCGTCAACGCATCGAACGACACGCGCAACGCGATCAACGCGCGACGAATGACGCGCATGTGATCGTCGTTATCATCAACGCTGCCTGCTTCGATGACGATGACGATTTGATGATCGTGATTATGATAACGATGATTTTGCATTGTCGTGTTCCTGGTGTTGTCACGTTGTTTCGATGTAATCAATATATGTCATCGCCTGTCGCGTTGTCAACATCAATCTTGCCTTGATTGACGATATTTTTCGATTGACATTTAACGCAATGTCATGTGCGATTGCGCGTCAACCCGTCCCCGTTTACACGCGATATGATGCGCAATGCCGCACCGCCTGCATAGCGACGCGACGACACCGCCTGTTTAGAGCGGTGCCGCCTGCGCAGTTGCGTTGTGTCAGTCGGCGAGCAGCGCGGCGACGGCCTTGCGCGTCGTGGCGTTGTCGGCGAAGACGTGCTTCTCGCCGTCCTTGAACAGCGGCGACCAGCGGTCGATGTTGCGACGGATGCGAGCGCGCAGCGTCTTGGCGTTGATGCCGTGCTGTGCCGCGAGGTCAACGGTGGTGAACGTGTTGCCGGCCTTCACCTTCGGCGCAGCGGTGCGCTGCTTCGTCGCCTTCGTCGCGGCGGGCTTCGCTTCGCTCATGGTGCCGTCCTTGGCGACACGTTTGCCGGTGCTGCGCGATGCGATGCGGCGTGATTTATATGCGCCCTTGGCGGCGGCCTCGGGGCCTTTCGTGACGGGCGTTTCGGTGGCGGGGGTGTTGGTTTCGGTGGTCATATCGTGTTTTCCTTTTATCACGGTTTCGAGCGAGGCGGGATTGCGTCGTTCGATGAATTGAATATAGGCCCGATGCGAGGCGATGTCAATAGTCCCAAGCAAGATTTATTTTATTTCTCCGTTCGGCCTGGTCCTGGCGGCGGCCTGGTCCTGGTGGGCTGGGCTTTCGCCGCTGCGGCCCTGGCTATGTAGAGTGCGGCTCGATGGCCGCAGCTACGGCCCTAGGGCAACGCGGCCGCGCATACGTATGGCCCTATGCCCCGGGGCTTATTTGCAGGCGGAGGTGTGGCCCCGTCTATACAGACTATGGCCCTGTCTGCGCAGTCCGATATCCACAGAGGATCAATACCGGTCCTTGAACACCGCATTCGGGAACACCTTTCGCAATGCCGTGACTATGTGAGCGTCGGTTACCGTCCGATCAGAGTAGGCCTCCTCTGTGATACCACACCTGTGTGCCACCCGCCACGCCATGGACCCTTCGACAACTGCCAGTCGATTTACCCTAGCCACCGACAGCAGATGCTTGTCAGCCATCTCCGACCACCTGGCCACAACTTCCTGGTCAAACCTAGCCATAGAAAATCCTCCAAAATCAGTGATGCACGACTGCCGAGTCCGGGAAGTCACGCTTCAGCTCTTCCACCCGTTCATCCAGTTCGTCCTGGTCCATCCCTTCGAGCAGCAGGAACGCCAACTCCTTGGACGACATATCGGCGGCTTCTTCCATCAGCTCCGCAAGCAAAGCCTCACGCCACTGAGCCGGCACACGCTCGAGGTCTGCTCGTTCCCTGACCCCAACATCCCCAGAAATCCCGGCCCGTTCCGAAACGCTAAAAAGCTCCACGATATACTTGTGCTCATACGATGACGCCGGCCCCATCACAAGCGCAAAGTATTGCATGGCCTCGTCATACGTCTCGAACGGACCGGTAAATTCCTGATCCGCCCCAATCGGCTTGGTGATGATGATCCACTGCATTATAGTTCCTCCTTAAGTGTGGCAGTAGCCATCGGTTTCGATAACGAGCATCATCCCGCACCAAGGCACAACGATTGCTCCGTCCATCCCGAAAGTCCTTTCCGCACTCTCGAGAAACTCCTGCCAGGTCATTCGCTCATACTGACCCTGCTCGTATTTACGCTCCATCGCAGACCGCTGAGCCCGTGTCATCCCAACGGGTTTGCTGCTCGGCATATTGTCTCTCATCCTTCGAACTCCTCGCGTACCATGTCCATGACGGCGCGTTCATCACGCCCAGATGACATCGCTACGCTCTGCGCTGCCATCGTCCAATCGAGGCCCGGGCAGCATGCCATCGTATCACGCACCGCCATGACCATCTCGTCCTGCTCCATTTGTTCGATGTCCGAAAGCGTCATCACAGCATCCCCGCGTCAGAGAGACCGACATATGCGGCCCGGATTTTGAAGTAGTGAGTGATGTCGTCCTCGTTCAACCCGTCGAGAGCCTTAGCCACGACAACGCCGCGCATCGCGTCGAGCATATGACCGGCCTCACGGCACATACAGGTCTCGACAGCCTCACGCAACATCGCCAGCGGCACAACGCCATTGACGACCTGCCCGAGATGATGCCAGCCAGCACCCGCAGACTCATCGAGCTCGACCGCATGTTCGATCAAGTACTCGACCACGTCATCCGGGAGCTCCGGCGACGCATCCGCGACTTGCGGGAAGTGCGACTTGATTTGTTCCTTCACAGTTGCCATTGCAACCTCCATCAGTTCGTTTCAACACATACACGATACAAGACAAGAACACCATTGTCAACGCCAATCAAGATTTTTTCAATCCATAGTTTACAATGGCAGATTAACGTGATAGACTTCAAATCGTTGACAACATAGGACCAACAGCATGGAGTTTATCACCCTCAAGCACATATGCCGCGAGTACGACCTCGACGCATACCCGCTACGGCAGGCGCTGAGAAAGCATCTCAGCCACAAACGGAACCAACGCTGGAAGTGGAAGCCTGACGACCCGCAACTCAAAGAAGTGCGCAAACTGGCCGCACAGATGAAGGAGAAAGCCAATGGCCAAAAAGACAAATAGCGGCATCGAGCAGGAGATGGTCTCCAGCCCGACACGTCCTCCGCGCTATCACCCGTTTTTCACCGTCCGCGACTCAGACGGCAACGAGGAGCGTTTCTTCACCCACGCTTTTCGCACCGCCTACGCAGCCCACCACTGGCTCACGACTATCATCACCGCCTGCACAGAGCGCGGGTGCACTCAGAACTGGAAATCACCCGTCCGCCTGGTGTTCACTGATCCCGAGACCCAACGAACGCTCGAGGTCAAGGAAGACGCCATCCAAGACCTGATCGAATACGAACCCACGAAGGAGGAACAGGAATGGACCCCACCATACCCGGACAGCGCACAACTGGCAAGAGTCTCAAACTTCTGGGACTGGCAGAAGATGTCCTCGTACCATACGAGTACTTCCGAGCCCGAAGAACAGCAGACGACTACGCCAAAGCCCGCGAAACGATCACCGGCGCCGAACCGGCACAAGACGACGAAAGCTCCGAGCGACCCCAACTCGATCACAGTCGCCCAGCTGGCAGCCGAAGCCAATATCCCAGCGAACAAGGCCCGGCAAATCCTGCGCAAAGCGGGTATGAAGAAACCGGAAGGGGGCTGGACCTACGCGAAGAACGACCCGACTATCAAGACCATCCGCGACCTCTTCGCGAAAGGCTGATCGAATACGGCATCGTCTGGCCCCTCAGCATCGCTATCTGGGGCCTCCACCTCGCACCCATAATCTCCTGGCTCCTCCGTTAATTCGGGGGAGTCATTTTTGTATGCGTCACGTTATACCTGTATCCCGTATAAAATGACGCATACTAATTTGCAAATATACTATACGGCTACGCTTAATCATACGTTGAGAATATTTCATATTGTCTTTATATATACAAATCAATAACCTATTAAACTTTTTCATTTGCATTCCATAAAGGCCCTTTTTATACCCAAATTGCGTCGCCGTATATACAACGCAGCGTTTATAGGTATAACGTGACGCACCTAAAAGTCCGTATAAATGTTTATATTTGGGTGCATTTGAAAACACCCCCTAAATCCTTGATATATAACAAAAACAGAAAATTGATATGTGCTCATTAGTTGACATGCACGACCGTATAGTATATTTGCAAATTGATCGACAAAAAGGAGTGCCAAACCATGCTAATATCCGACATCAAAACGCCCGAAGAGATCCTTCGTGAGATGGGTGAGAAGATAGACGGCCGAATGGACCTTCGCGTCCAGGCACTTTCGGCCTATTTCAACGCCATCGACAACCCGAAACATAAGACCAACCGAAACGAACTGTGGAAGTTCGTGTTCGAGTCACAGCCACAGCATATCACCATACCGATGTATCTTTATTACATCGAGGGATGGTCTCATCGTCAATTCGCTGACGAGACAGGATTGAGTGAAGCCACATCTCGTAGGTGGTGCCTGGAGTACCGCATACCCCACAAGCACAAAGGGCTTCTGACCGCCGTGATGGACGACATTGACCCTTTCGACACCTTAAGGTTTCTGGAGGCCCGTGACAATGAGTCACAGTGGTGGAACCCGCGAAGCAAGACCGCTTACTATCGCTTTTCCAAGGCTCTTGCCAAGCAAGCCAATGCCCATATGGAAAGACTGGGTGAAGTCGACTATCGAAGGCTGCGGTATAAGAACCCCCATAGAACCAAGATGATGCTTACCGCCTATGCCGAGACCCAAGGATGGTATGAAACTCGGCCGGGCTGCTTCGTGAAGGAGGAAGACTAACGGCGATTGACAACACAACTTCCTCCAGCATATAGTGATCCTGCCTCAAACGAAGGAGATATCCGATGGCAAACGCAACCACCACTGTCAAGCTCCCGTTCAAGAAGGAGACGAAGAACATGCTCCAGTACCAGTCGCCGGATGACGAGAAGAACACCTCGCCGATCCCGACGCTCTACGTCCGGAAGGACGTGTTCGACTCGAGCAAGGACTGGCCGCCGTTCCTCGAGATCACCGTCAAAGGCGTGGCCAAGTGACACGCCGCGACACCTCGTCAGTCACTGGGCGTTTCACCCGCCCTCCCAACTACCAGGAGATACCCATGAACGCCGAACCCAAAGGCATGACCGGTCGTGATGACCTCACCCCGACCGAGGTCGAGCTGTCGCAGCTGGTGTTCGCGCACTACCACAGCAACCCGAAGCCCGGTCAGCGCTCGCGTGTGAGCGACGAGTTCGCCCGCAACCTCCGCGGCGACGAAGCCTGCATCATGCGCCTCGCCACGCTGCTCGCCAAGATGGTCGCGCCGGAACACGCGGACAAGGTCGGCGAAGTCGCCGGGTTCTACATCACGCCGGCCCGCTCGTCCGGCACCATCAGCGACCTGCTCCAGGCGCTGCTGAACCCCGAGCCGCGGACGCTCGACACGATCCTGCGCCAGCCGCTCAGCCATCCCATCCTCGGCGTCAATCCCATCGTGCTCTGGGCCAAGGCGTTCGTCGTCCTGCAGGGGCTCTACTCGGATGTCGACTTCGACCACGAATATGCCGAGGTGGATGACGACGAGTTCCGCCCGGCGATCCACGGCGACGGCATCAACATCGTCTCGGTCAACGGCGCGCTTCTGCAGGTGTTGCGCGAGGCCAACCTGACCGACAACATCGACCACTCGTTCTTCGCCACGCACCAGGACGAAGATGGCTGGGTGTTCTCGCGGGGCGGGATTGATGGCTGAGACCATCGTCGGCATCTTCTGGGTGGCATGGACAGTATACCTTGCCGCCCAGGGCATCCGCCAAAAGCAGCGGGAACCGCGCATCGGCTACCTGTTGAGTTCCTGCCTCACTGGCTATACCGCATACCTGCTGCTGAACTGAAACGGGGGCCGAGCAATCGGCCTCCTTTTTTATGGAGAGTCCCATGATGAGTGTCGAGACATACCGTGCCAACATCAAGTTCCTCAAGGAGAAGTCGATCGAGTACCCCTACTCGTGTCGGACGAAAGTGAAGTGGCCCAGGCCCGAGGAGGTCAATCGCCTCACTCGCCTCGACTTCGTTTGCGCACCCCTGATGAAGGAGCGCGAATGGCGTTTCCGCACGGCTGCCGAGATGCAGCAGTTCAAGCAGAACTACACCACGCTCGACAACAGAGTTTGAGCATCCTTCCGGAAGCAGGTTTCCTATTGACGCGAGACTTGCTTCCGGATACAGTGTTCCTACAACGTGACAACAAAGGAACACGCCATGCTCATCGTTACCGACCTTGACTCGATCAACGCCGCCTACGAGGCCGCGACACCTCGCCCGATCCGTGAGGTGATCCTCGACGTCTATCCCGACGCGACCGAAGACCGCAACGGTCGTTTCCACGCTCCCTACGACGGCTATATCTGCCCGATCACCGACCGTGAGTTTCGCGGGGGCGAGTACCTCCCGACCGAGGAACTCGAGGACCCGTTCGAAGCGGCGATGCGCAGCCCCGCTCGCAACTACCCCCAGGCCACCGACCTCGATGGCAACGTGCATCGCTGGGAAGGCACTCGCGCCCAGTGCCGCGCTGTTTGGCCGCTCCTGATCGCACAGACCCGCGCCTACGAAGCCTCGGTGTCTGAGCACGTCGGCACCGTTGGTCGTCGTATCGACCTCCACGATTTGACCCTCCAGTTCATCCGTGGCTTTGATACCTACTACGGTATGAAGTGGGTCCACGTGATGAAGGATGATGATGGCAACGTGGTCGTCTACAAGGGGTCGAAGCGCCTGCGCTCCGGTCCGAACCCCTATCTCGACCGGGACCTGAAGCCCGGCGACAAAGTCTCCCTTCGTGCCACTGTCAAGCAGCACGGTGAACGCGAAGGCGTGAAGCAAACCATCATCAACCGCCCCGCTGCTATCTGAAAGGAGACTACCAATGAACGCACCTCTTCCCAAACTGAACACAACACTGGCCGACGTGCTGCGTGACCAGGCCGGCGCCATCTACAACTGCTGGATCAACGGCAACAAGGCAACCGCCACCGCGATGCTCCACCAGGTTCCGCATGACCGTACCGCCTACGTGGTCATGACGATGACAGTGCTCGCCATCCACGAAGGCAAGCAGTACCCCTTCTCCCAGTTCATCGAAGGAGCGACGAAATGACCCGGTCCACCTCGTCGCTTGTTTGTGAGTTCGTCACCGACCTCAAACGCGGTGAGGAGTTCACGGCCCGGCAACTGTTCGAGTTGCTTGAGCAGGATGGTGCAACACATGCCGCAGTGTCCGGCACGTTGCATCGCCTGGTCCGCCTCGACATCCTGACAATCGTCCGCAAGGACTGCCTCGGGTGCGAGCGCAAGTCGTATGTCTTTCAGGTGGTCAACCCCGACCTGCCTGTGACGACAAACGAACACAAACGGTCCGTCTGCGGGTTCACTCGCACGGACACCGAACGCACCCCACTTTTCAAGGAGTAAATCCCATGGCGAAACGCCCCACGAAAAAAGCGCAACCGACCACGGAGACATACCCTGTCTTGCAACAGGCGTATGACCACTTCAACGAGACCATCTTCGACGGTCAGTTGCCGAACTGCCTCATCACCCTGAGCGCTGAACTGAAGAAGGCCTACGGGTACTACCGCAACCACCCCTTCGCTCACACCAAGTTGAAGGACCAGTCGACGGACGAAATCTCGCTCAACCCGTTCACGTTCGCCGGACGCAGCGACCGCGACATCTACTCGACGCTCGTCCACGAAATGGTGCACCTGTGGCAGCATCACTTCGGCGTCGATAACAAGAAGACCGCGCACGACAAGGAATGGGCCGACAAGATGGAAAGCATCGGGCTCATGCCGTCCTCCACAGGCGCACCGGGAGGCAAGCGCACCGGTCGCCGCGTGTCGCACTACATCATCGAAGGCGGCGACTTCGACCAGGCCGAGAAGAAGTTCAAGGGCGTGATCGCTTGGCGCGGTGCACCCATCGAGCGCGTCAAGAAGGGCAGCAAACGAACCAAGTACTCCTGTCCCATGTGCGACACCAATGCTTACGGCAAGCCTGGGCTGTCGCTCATCTGTGGCGACTGTGACGAGCACATGGTATGCTGAAGTATCGCATCCGATACACATGGCCCGACGGCAAGGTCCGCTATCGTAAAGACGGCGGACTTTGCAAGAGTCCGGAAGACGCTACGGTGTTTACCTTGATCGAGGCGTCTGACATAATCAAACGATCCAACGATGCCCGCATCGTTTGGGACATACGCACAACCAAGGAGGCCTGCCATGACAGTCCGGTACTACCACTTCTATACGATCCCGAAGCCGAACCAGAAAGCCCAGCGCCGAAACGTCGATCCCGTAAAAAGCGCTCGCGAAAGCCGCGAGGTTCGTGACTGGTACAACCGCATGAACATGCCGACGGCTGTCTTCATCAACCAGCAACCCACGTCCCCTGATGAGTTGCCCTTCGGCGAAAGGCTTTGGAAATGACCCGCATCAACGTCGTCCCCGTAACCGAGCTGACTGACAAGCACCTGCTCGCCGAGTACCGCGAACTTCCCCGCGTCTATCGCCTCGCTCGTGGCTGGTATGCCCGCGGCCTGCCCGGCGGTGTTCCCGAAACGTATCGCCTAGGCAAAGGCCACGTGAAGTTCTTCTATGACAAGCTGAAGTGGTTGACAACCCGGTGGGAGGACCTGTACCGGGAATGCAGGCGCCGCGGCATGAACGTGCAGCATCGTCCTCGGCAGCCTTTCATCGACGCGCCTCGCGATCTGTGGAACGACTACACGCCTACACACGAAGCGCTGCGCATCAATCGCGAGCGCATTGCGACACGCCTTGACGAGGCAGCACAGCGACGCACAGCGAGCGCGTGACTGTCCTTCTCGCGTTTCGATGATATGACCTACCTGAGCGACGTGCTGAGCGCGTCCTCAGGACGCCTTGTCAACGAGGAATGTTTGACGCTTCACGCCTCGACCTCGTGACACCTTCTTCAATCCCAACTCGGCAGCTGCCTTACGGATCGACGTCTCGCTGATCGAGCGAGTGTCGGCAGCCTTCAATAGCGAGTGGTAATTGACCTCGCCTTCCTCCCCGAGCATCGACCGAATGAGGTCGGCCGCGATGTTCTTGGTCGACTCGTCCTTCTGGTTCGACGTGCCCACGATGTCGTCACTGCCGTAATCGACGCGGCCTTCATACACCAGCTGCGAGCGGTGCTTCTTGCCGAGCGTCTCAGGCAGAGGCTCAATCGTGTAGCCCAATGACCCGAAGAACGGGGACAGGTTGTTTTTGGTGCAAGCGACCACGCGAATGTCAGCCTCCTCAGGATGCCACCCGATGGTTGCGATGATACGAGCGACACCCGCAAACGCAATCGAACCATTGCCCGCATAGAGTGCCTTGCCGGCAGCTGACTTGTTGAGGTGACGGACGATATTGAGCGAGAACTGGTAGCGTTCGCTGAGCTCCTTGAGCACCTGCAGCGCCTGCTGCGTTTCACTCGCCCGGTACGTGTCAGCGCCGCCGATATACAGGTTGACTGGGTCAATCACGACCACGTCAGGACGGAACACCTTGAGCACCTGCTCCTCGAACGCCTCAATGGACTCGGGATCATCAACGCTGAAGGGCTCGGTGCATTGGTAGTAGTTCTGCCCGTTGACCAGTCCGTTGTCAGTCAGTCGAACCTTGGTCACCGACGCAGCTGAGTTCTCCATGTCCGCGTAGAGCACCTTCATCGGTCGGCGCTTAGTCGACTTGTCCTCCCAGGGCAGTAGCTTCCCGTCGCAGAAATGAATGCACAGCCACATGAGGAAGTAAGACTTGCCAACACCCGGATCGCCCTCCCAGATCGTCGTCTGGCCACGAGCCATCATCTGCTCGATGATCCAGTCAACGTCCTCCTCGACAACCTGGTCCATGGTGACGATATGAAACCGCTGCTTCGTAGGATCACCGTCTGCCCGGTCCGACTTGACGTTGTAGGGCTCCTTCTTCGTCTTACGTAGCTTTTTCGAACCGCCTACATGGCGCCCCCTAGCTTTGTCGATCTCGCGCTCGAGTTGACGTTCGCCACCACGACGCTCAGCATGCTTGTTCCAGTCGTTGTCCCACAGGATGGTGAACACCTCGTCCTTGGTCATGCCGACTTCAAGCAGCTCGTTGATGAGTTTCCACAGGACCTCCGAGCGTTTGCCATGTTGCACCTTCGGATTGGTCAGCTCCTTGCGAACCCAGCGCGGCATGTCCTTTTCGTAGGCGTCATAGATGTCCGTCGCGTCACCGCCCTCGGTTTTGCCATCTTCGGTTTCGACCTGTGGGATCAGCTTCTCCAGCCGCTTGACCTGATACCTCGGGCCATCACGCCACAGCAATTTGACCCACGGCTTCTCCTTGTATTTGAAGTTCCGAGTTCCCGGAACGCGCAGCACTTGCGTTCGATCCCATCCCGACGTGTCGGCGTCGATGTAATAGGCGAGGCGACGATTGAGTTCTTCGGAGACAGCAGCATCACATAGCCAGTAGCCAACGTAGCGTCCGGGGGAAGACTCGATGGCGATTGTGGGTTTGATGTCGAGAGTGCGGGGGTCGCGTTCGTCGAGGTCGGCATACAGCCAGTAGGGGTCTACCGAGAAATCCTTGTGTCGTTTGGGCTCAGAAAAACCATGTGTGGACATATAGACATTGTGCGTCTTCGCCTTCGACTTGGCAAACGCGGCAGCCTTAGTAATCTCGCGTCGTGAAAAGAAATGGTCACGCCACATTCCGGAGGGGCTCTTTGTCGATATGCAGAAATAGTCGCCTGGGGACTTGCGCCATAGGCCGAGTGTTTGTTTCATGTCCGCTTCTCTTGTCATTGCTGGTCGGCCTCCCGATAGTAAACCTTGGTCTCCCTTTCGATCCGGAGGCCCATGTGTTCTGCTACTCGCCCTTGTATCGGACGATGTCCATTCAGTTGATGGGACACCGCACTGATGGTGAGCCCCAGTTTACGGGCGAGTTCACCCACGCCTCCAGCTTCATCACAAAGCTCCCGTAGTTTGGCGCGGGCTTCCTCGTCTGTGATGCAGCCATCTTTCATCGAAGGATTTCCCCGGTTGACAGTTTCGTGACTTGACATTAAACTGGTCAAACGTCACAGTCAACTCGGAAAGGCTTCTGCATGAACATCGTATTAGAAGGGCCCGATGGTTCCGGCAAATCAACGCTCGCTCGCCTTATATTGCAACACGTCCCCCTGAAATACACGCCGGGCGAAGGACCTCCCAAATACCCGGGCGAGATGGTCGAACGTGTGCGCCGGCTCCTGCGTCTCGATAACTGTATCTTCGACCGGCATCCCTGCGTGTCGCAACTGATCTATGACCGCTTTCGCGAGGGGGGCGAGGGGCTTCCGGAAGAGCTCGTCGATGCGTTCTATGCGACGAAGCCCCTCCTCATCTACTGCTACGGACGCGCCGGCGCGCATGTCGCTGACCATAGCCATGCTGACACGCCGGAACACCTGGCGATGATCGAGCAATTCGATGACAACATCCGCAACGCATACCACGAGTGGGCGCAAGGTCATGTTCCCGCTCATCAGTGGTACTCGGTCGAGTATCACAACGAGAGCCAACTCACCGCAATCATCAACACCTGTAAGGAGGCTTACAATGCCAAGTGAACTTTATCGCCACAAGAAGACCGGCCACGTCTACAAGGTCGTGTCGTTCTGCGGCAAGATCGAAGCGACGTGGGAAGACGCCGTGATCTATCACCGTCTCGACGGTCCTGCTACCGAGCTGATCGCTCGACCGTCTGCAGAGTTCTTCGATGGTCGCTTCGAGCCCATGGGCCCGGCACCGAAAGAACCCGGCTTCGATCCGCTGCGCGACATCGAGGAGTTCCACACCAAGTTCGACTTGCCGGCGTTGCATCCGATGGGCGCACTCGACAAGGAGACCGAGGAGTTCCGCCGCAAGTTCCTTCAGGAGGAGCTGGACGAATGGCTGAAGCACCAGAAGCTGGCGTATGACGAAACGACGCGGCCGATGTTCTCGCGTGACGAAGCCAACTACGCCTACCATCTCGAGGAGTCGCTCGACGGTCTGGTCGACCTGGCCTATGTCCTGTTCGGCACCGTCTACCTTCACGGCTTCGGGCCCGTCTTCGCGGAAGCATGGCGCCGAGTGCATGACGCCAACATGCAGAAGGTCCGGGCTGAGTTAGACAGCGACAGCAAACGCGGATCATCGCTCGACGTGGTGAAACCCGCCGGCTGGGAGAAGCCATCGCACACCGACCTGGTCGAGTGCAACGACATCCACCATTCCCACGCGGATCGAGCGTGAGACAATCGGCATTGTGATCGGTCGATTGATCGAGTACAATGCTCAAGGAGGTGAACTATGGACGTCAACAAGAAGCAGATCGAGAACGACGAGGACATGCACATGGCCATGAGTGCCGTGCAGTCCGCGTGTCAGTTGCTCGGCACATTCGACTGGCAGCACCTGGTCGACCAGACCAACTTCTTCGAAGGGGCTGGCGCTGTCATACATCCACAGGTCTTCATGGCGATGCAACGTGACCCGCAGTGGGAGCAGAAGAAGCAGCTGTTCGCCGCTGCCGCTCAGTTCGTCGGCAAAGTCGAGGACATCCGCCGACAGCTGGGAGTTCCCGATGAAAGATGAGTGGATAAAATTCTGCATGGACATGATGGCGACCCCAGCGCATGAGACGTCGGGTGCTCGCAAGATCATCAGCAACGTCCAGCGGACATTCACCGACATACGAGACGACTTGGTCATGGAAGACGCGGGCTACACGAAGTCCAAGATGTCCATGCTCAAGCGTCTCTATCTGGTAGAGGAGTCGCAGCTGGCTGTCGTCCCGTTGTGGCAAAAGCGACTGAAGCAACGCAAGTATGGCAGCGTCTCGTTTACCTGCCATGGTCACGTCACGAAGTCCGATCCCAACAAGGGAAGCAAGCGGGCCTCAGTCCTGACGCCGTGCATCCAGTCCATGTCTCTGACATACCATGGGAACCATACGACGGAGGCTCATGCGTATTACCGCACGACCGAGTTGTTCAAGAAGTTCCCGGCGGACCTGGTATTCATCAGAGACGTGCTGCTGCCACCATTCGACTTCAGCGCGGCTCCTCTCACCAAGCTGACATTCTTCTTCGCCAACGTGACCGTGCATCCCATGTACTTCGCAACGCTGGCGCCGAACCTCGATGATCCTGTGGGAGTACTGGAACGTATCGAGAGAGCTGATCCCTATTTCTGGACGTGGTGCGTCAAGTGGACTGCGCGCTACACCATCGAGGAGTACCATCGTGGTATCCAGAAATATGCCCAAGGCATGAGAGTCCACACCATGTTCCACAAACTCATGGACCCCGACATCCTCGAGGAACTGACTGAGTACGTGGGCGACAACCATCCCGGAATGAAAGACGACTATGTCGATCCGGACGAAGAAGGAGACGAATGATGGCACGACGCAAGGCACCGCAGAACAAGGCTCAGCCTGGTGCTCCCGAGAACAAGGAGCCGTTCACCGAGGATGACGAGACCCAGGACATCCCGGCCGAGGAGATCGAGGAGGGCGATCCCGACGGGGAAGAAGGCGACGAGCTCACCGACCTGGTGATCCGTGACACGCAACTGCGCCGGCTGCTGAAGGCCGAGCAGAACGCATGGACCGGCGTCATCAGTCGTGCGGCGTTCCGCGAAATCGCTGAGCGCATCCGCGCTGAGCTCAACGGCAAGGCGGAGTTCGAGGAGGACCCCAATGGAGCATGAACGGATTATGCCGTTCAACTACCTTAGCGGCAGGGACACGTTCCAGCGCATCCGCGCACATACATGGAACCTGTTCCTGTCGCAAAGCCACAAGGTGCATACCGAAAAGTGGCAGGGAGTTGACATCAGCAAGCGACCCGAGATGGCAAGCTACGAGCTGATGAACTACACCTTCACCCATGACCTGCAAGGTAACGGCGACCTGCAGCACTGGCGTGATGACGTTCAGCCCAACCTGCCTTGGGCGGACGACCACTTCGATGAACGGGTCTGCGGCAAGCCGATCAATCCCGGCGTCGAGTGGGCGAACTGGCCTTGGGGTCACAGCGCATCCCGGTTCCTCGACGAGACGGGCATGTTCAACCACAACTACATGGAACGGTACTGGCCCAAGTACGCCGGCAAGGCCGCCGAACCTACGAAGACGGTGGAGGAGTTCGTGCGCAGTCACGAGCAATTCCGCGAGGACGTGGGCTATGACCTGCGTGAGCAGGGAGTACGCCGGGGCATCCGCAACGAGTATGGCGACCTGAACGACCTTGTCCAGTCGCTTGCTCACAACCCGATGTCTCGTCAGGAGTGGTTCCCGATCTTCCACCCGGAGGACGTGGGCGAAGTCGTCGGCGGACGCAAGCCGTGCTCCCTCGGGTACCAGTTCTGGGTTCGCGGTCAACGCCTGCACGTCTACTACCCGCTTCGTTCCTGCGACTTCTTCCGCCACATGCAGGACGACATCTACCTCACGATCCGGCTCCTGATCTGGGTCCTGAACCGATGCCGTGAAATCGACGCGGCGTGGTTCGACGTTCACCCGGGCACGTTCACGATGCACTGCACCAGCCTCCACGTGTTCGCCAATGACATGGTGCAGATGAAGAAGGAAGGACCGAAGGCATGAGAGGAACTGACTTTCCCGAAGCCACTATGAAGCTGCTCCCTCCCGAGGGGCATGAGGAGGACGTGTATCCGCTGCACGTCTGGCGTCATCCTGAAGGCGGCATGGTCATCAGCAAGTGGCGCATGACGTGGCGCGAGCGTCTGTCCTGCCTGTGGAACGGATACGTCTGGTTCCATTGCTGGGGCAATACCCATCCACCAATGACCATCGAAACGTCCTATCCGTTCGAGCGTGACCGCGTTCCGTTCGGGCAGGGCATCCGTCGCTCGATCATCTTCGTGGCGATCCTCACCGCACTCGTGCTCGCCGGCACGGTGTTCCTGTATTTCTCGGAGACCTACTGATGAAGCACATGATGATTGACATTGAGACCCTGGACACGGCGACCACTGCCGTTGTTCCACAGGTCGGCTGGTGCCTGTTCGATGAGAACGAGGTCAAGCCTCCAGTCGAGCTCGCCCTCGACATCGACGAGCAACTGAAGGCGGGGCGCACCATCAGCGCCTCGACCTTGCAGTGGTGGATGACGCAACCCGACATCGCTCGGGAGCGGGTGTTCAGCCCCGACAAGGTCTACACCGTCGCTGACCTCGGGACCCGGCTCCGGACGCTGCTCTACGACGGCGCAATCGAGTGCGTCTGGGCACACGGACCGCAGTTCGACATCGCAACGCTGAAGCACCTGCTGGGCGCTGAGCCTTGGCACTATCGTTCGATACGTGACACGCGCACACTCGCGATGCTGGCTCCTTCAGCGCACAAGCCGGCGCCTCTCACGAAGCACAGCGCCGGTGACGACGCCTACGCTCAGGCTCAGTGGGTGCAGAACATCTGGCAGCATATCGGCTGGCCGCATGGATGGGAGCA
>JRYH01000398.1_pt1 | contig 43829 bp, 35 predicted proteins | sample 235351 | NCBI WGS metagenome assembly JRYH01 (sample SAMN03074221, study PRJNA261480) | activated sludge metagenome | biome: Wastewater Treatment Plant; feature: Wastewater; material: Activated sludge; isolation source: activated biomass of a wastewater treatment plant treating wastewater... ...
GGACAAGCCCGCGGACGCCAAGAAGAAGCGCCGTTCGCTCTACGGCGCCGCGCGCCGCCCGCTCTCCGCCAGCGAGAAGGGCCGCATCGGGCAGGAGTGACGACCGACCGCCATGCCGCACCCCGCCGAGACAGCCCCGCGCCGCCTGATCATCCTGGGCTCCACGGGCTCGATCGGCACGCAGACTCTGGCCGTCGTCGACCATGTCAACGCCCTCCACCGCGCGGGCCGCTCGCCCGTGCGCTTCGAGGTCGTCGGCCTCGCCGCGGGCAACAACACCGGCCTGCTCGCCGAGCAGGCCCGCCGGTGGGGGGTCCGCGAGGTCGCCCTCGCCCACCCTGAATCGCCCTTTGCCGGGCCCGCGCCCCGCCGCGGCCCCGGCGCCGCCGAGCGGCTCGTCCGTGAGGTCGAGGCCGACCTGGTCGTCGCCGCCATGGTCGGCGCCGCCGGGCTCCCCGCCACGCTCGCCGCCGCCCAACTCGGGCGCGACATCGCCCTGGCGAACAAGGAAACGCTGGTGATGGCCGGGCCCCTCGTGCTCGACGCGGCCCGCCGCTCGGGCACCCGCCTGCTCCCCGTCGACAGCGAGCACGCCGGCGTCTGGCAGTGCCTCGCCTCCGTGCTCGACCACCCGCCCCCGGCGCGGGCCCCCGCCTCCGTCCGCCGGGTCGTCCTCACCGCCTCGGGCGGCGCGTTCCGCGACCGATCGCTCGCCGAGATCGAGCACGCCACGCCCGACGAGGCCCTCGCCCACCCCAACTGGTCCATGGGCCCCAAGGTCACCATCGACAGCGCAACCATGATGAACAAGGCCCTCGAACTCGTCGAGGCCCACGCCCTCTTCGGCCTCGAGAACGACCGCCTCGCCGTGCTCATGCAGCGCCAATCGATCGTTCACGCGATCGCCGAGTTCGTGGACGGCTCGCTCGTCGCCCAGCTCGGCGTCGCCGACATGCGCAACCCCATCCAGGCCGCCCTCACCGCGCCGCACACCCTCGACGCCCCGGCCGAGACCCGCCTTGATCTCGACGCCCTCGCCCGACTCGACTTCGCGCCCGTCGATCCCGTTCGCTTCCCCGCGATCGGCATCGCGCGGCGCGTGATCGACGCCGGCGACACCGCGGGCTCGATCATGAACGCCGCCAACGAGGCCGCCGTTGAGGCCTTCATCGCCCGCCGGCTGCCGTTCGGCCGGATCACGACGCTCGTCGCGGACGCGCTCGACGCGCTCGACACCACCCCGCTCACCGGGCTCGACGCCGCGCTCGACGCCGACCGTCGCGCCCGCGCGTTCGTCGCCGACAGGCTCTGATCGTGGCCCAACGACCCGCGCCATCCCGGGGACCCAAGGGCGAGCCGGACCGGCACGCCGCCGCGATCGAGAAGGCGATCGCCCTCTTCACCGGGGGCGACCAGCCCCGCGCGATCGAGGCGCTGCGCCGCGTGCTCGCGGCCGACCCGAAACACGCCCGGGCCCACCGCCTCGCCGCGTTCATGTTCTTCGAGTCGCGGGACCTGGAACGGGCCCGGTACCACGCCGAGCGGGCCGTCGCCGCCAACCCCAAAGGCTCGCAGGCGCAGACCATGCTCGGGATGGTGCTCGAAGCGCTCGGGGACCGCGACCAGGCCATCGCCGCCATGCGCCGCGCCGTCGAACTCAACCCCAGGGACGCCGAGGCCTGGACCACGCTCGGGGGCGCCCTCGACGCCCTCGACCGCTTCGATGAGTCCGAGCAGGCCCACCGGCGCGCGCTCGCCGTCAACCCGTCGCACGCCCCGGCGACGATGAACCTCGCGCTCACGCTGCTCGCCTCGGGCCGGGCCCGGGACGCGACCGATCTCCTGCGCCCCTTCGCCTCGGCCCGCCCGGCCGACGAGCACGCCGCCCAGCGGCTCGCGTACTGCCTCAACTACGACGACCGCGCCACCCGGGCCGAGGTCAACGCCGCCCACCGCCGATGGGGCGATCTCGCGCAGGCCGCCCGCACCCCGATGCCGCCGCGCCCAGTTGCGCGTGACCGCAGGCTCAGGATCGGGTTCCTCTCCTCCGACTTCCGACGCCACTCCGTCGCCCATTTCGTCCGCCCCGTGCTCGGGCAGCTCGACCGCGAGCGGTTCGAGGTCCACGCCCTCTTCACCTCCGCCCGGGCCGACGAGGTGACCGCGAGCCTCCGCCCGCTCCCGGACGCCTGGCACGACCTCGCCGATCTCGCCGAGCCCGACCTCGCGCGGCGCATCGCCGACCTCGGCATCGACATCCTCGTCGAACTCAACGGGCACTTCGCGGGCAACCGCCTCGGCGTGCTCGCCCGCAGGCCCGCGCCCGTACAGGTCTCGTGGCTGGGCTACGCCAACACCACGGGGCTCACCCGCATCGACGCCCGATTCGTCGACGCCCTGACCGACCCGCCCGAGGTCGACGCCCGCCCCGAGGCCCAGCGCGAGGCCGAGCGGCTCGTCCGACTCGACCCGTGCTTCCTTTGCTACACCCCGCCGCCCGACGCGCCCGAGGCGGTCGAGACGCCCCCGTGTGCGCGCGGCGGCCTCTTCACCTTCGCCTCGTTCAACGACGCCAAGAAGATGAGCCCCGCCACCCTCGACCTCTGGTCGGGCGTGCTCACCCGGGTTCAGGGCGCACGGCTGCTGCTCAAGTGCGGCGCACTCGCCGCCGAGCCCGTGCGGCGCCGCCTCCTCGCGGCGTTCGAAGCCCGGGGCGTCGACCCCACCCGGGTCGAACTCCTGGGCCACACCCCCGACCCCGTCGAGCACCTCGCCGCCTACCACCGCGTCGACCTGGCGCTGGACACCTTCCCCTACCACGGCACCACCACCACCTGCGAGGCCCTCTGGATGGGCGTCCCCGTCCTGACCCGCGTCGGTGAGACCCACGCCGCCCGCGTCGGCCTGAGCCTGCTCTCCGCCGCGGGCCTGCCCGGCCTGGCCGTGGACTCCCACGACGACTTTGTCGATCTCGCCGCGGGCCTGGCGGCCGACCCCGCCCGGCTCGCCGCCGTGCGCACCGGCCTGCGCGCCCGCGTCGCCTCGAGCCCGCTCACCGCCGCCGCCGCCTTCGCGAGGCGGTTCGGCGACGCCTGCGCCGCGCTGGTCCCGGGTTGACCGGGGCCCCACCCCGCCGCGCGGTCGTCCCCCGCGCCCTGTCCGCCCAACAATCCGCCATGCCCATCACCTGGCTCGCCTCCTATCCCAAGAGCGGCAACACCTGGCTCCGGTTCCTGCTCGCCAACATCCTGCTGGGGCGGGCCCCCGCCTCCAGCCTCGAGGTCTCCAGGCGCATCCCCGACATCCACCGCCCCGATGTCCCCGCCGATCCCCCGGGGCCCGATGCCCGCGAGTTCATCAAGACGCACTTCATGCGCGCGCCCGCGCACCCACGCCTCGGCGAGACCGGACGCGTGCTCCATGTCGTGCGCCACCCGAGGGATGTCCTGCTCAGCGCGCTCAACTACCGGCGCATGGAGGGCGTCATCGAGACCCTCACCGACGCCCAGTACGCCCAGTCCTTCATCGCCGCCTCTGGGGACGGGCTCTGGGCCCGCCTCGGCTACGGGTCGTGGCTTCAGCACACCGCCTCGTGGCTCGAGCCCGGCGTCCCCGCGCTGCTCGTGCTCTACGAGCGCCTCAAGGCCGACCCCGCGGCGGAACTGCGTCGAATCCTGGCGTTCCTCGAGATCGACGCGGGCGAGGACGCCATCGCCCGCGCCGTGAAGGAATCCTCGTTCGACAACCTGCGCGCGCTCGAAATCCGCGAACGCGCCGCCAAGGGCAAGTCGATCTTCCCGGGACGCCCCTCCGACACGAAGGCGGGGCGCTTCTTCTTCAACAAGGGGGGCACGGGGCAACGGCTCGACCCGATCGCGCCCGGGCTCGACGCGGCCTTCGAGCAGCGGTTCGGGCCCGCGCTGCGGAACCTGGGCTACGAATAGCGCCGGCCCCGGGCGGGTCGTGGCGCCGGCGGGAGACGGGAACGCGAAGGGCTCGAAGGGGGCTCGAAACGAGCCCGGAGCGTGAGCGACGGGCGGATCGGCATTGCGTCTCCGGATGACCTCGGACTCCCGACCCGTCGCTGACGCTCCGGGCTCATTCAAGGCAACGGTCCGTGATCTTCGCGTCCCTCGCGTCCTTCGCGTTGAACCCGTCTTCCCGCCTCCGCGACCTCCGCGTCTCCGCGTTCAGAGCTCAACCGGAGACGGGAACGCGAAGGTCGCGAAGGGCTCGAAGGGGGGACCGAAACGAGGCCAGAGCGTCAGCGACGGGCGGATCGGCGGCGCGTCTCCGGATGACCTCGGACCCCCGACCCGTCGCTGACGCTCCGGTCTCATGGAAGGCGATGCTCCGTGACCTTCGCGTCCCTCGCGTCCTTCGCGTTGAACCTGGTTCCCGCCTCCGCGATCGCCACCACCGCGCTCCACGCGGGGCATCGGCGGGTCGCCGGGCGCTCACCGCAGCGGGAGCAGTTCCCGCAGCGACTCGACGACGAGATCGGCCCCAAGCCCCCGCAGGCTCGCGGCGGGCGTGAGCCCGGCGACCCCGATCACACGCATCCCCGCCGCGTGCGAGGCCTCGATCCCGCTCTCGCTGTCTTCGAGGACGACGCACCGCGACGCCTCGACGCCCAGCGTGCGCGCCGCGTGGAGGAACAGCCCCGGGTCGGGCTTCCAGACCTCGATGTCGTAGGCGCTGAAGATCAGCGGGCTCTCGAGCCCCCCGAACCGGTCGGCGAGCCCGGCGCTGGTGAGCGAGATCGCCATCTTCCGCCGGGGCCCGTTCGAGGCGACGCACATCGCGGGGGGCGACGCGAGCGCCGCCAGCGCGTCGAGCAGCTCGACCGCCCCGTCCACGGGCCCGATCTCGCCCGACTCCATCGCCCGGTACATCCGCTGGCGGTAGACCTCGGCCAGCTCCGGGCAGGGGCGGCCGATCCGGGCCCCGACCTCGTCGCACAGGTAGTCGAGCGGGCGGCCCTTGAAGTGCTCGATCGCGTAGGCCTGATCGATCGCCCACCCCGCCTCGGTGACGACCTCGGCGACGAGCCGCGTGGTCAGCGGCTCGGTGTCCACCAGCACCCCGTCGCAGTCGAAGATCACCAGTTCGCAGTCACGCAGCACGCCGGCCCCTCCCCCGGCGACCCCGCCGGCCCGCGACTGTAGAGGCCCCGCCCCGCGGCGGGCTTCGGCGGATCGGAACGAGGCCGTACACTGACCGCATGCCCCACGACGCGCTGACGAACGAGGATGTCCGCAAGGTCGCCCGCCTGTCGAAGCTGCTGCTCGACGAGTCGCAGGTCGACGCCGAGCGTGCGCGGCTGGAGGCGGTGCTGGGCTATGTGGAGCGGCTTCGGGAGCTCGACCTGGAGGGCGTCGAGCCGATGACCCGGGCGAGCGCCGAGGGGGCCCGCCTGCGCCCGGACGAGCCCGGGCCGGCCCTCGATCCCTCGGTGATCTCCGATCTCGCGCCCGAGGTGTTCGAGTCGGTGGACGCGGATGGCCGGGTGCAGCGGTTCGTGCGCGTGCCGAGGGTGCTGGGGGAAGGTGGGGCGTGAGGGATCGAAAGGAGCCCGGAGCGTGAGCGACGGGTCGATCGGCGTTGCGTCGCCTAACCCGCTCGGAACTTCGACCCGTCGCTGACGCTCCGGGCTCATTCAAGGCAATGCTCCGTGGCCTTCGCGTCCCTCGCGTCCTTCGTGTTGAACCAGGTTCCCGCCTCCGCGCTCTCCGCGTCTCCGCGTCTCCGCGTTCAAGATTCGACCCAAAGACTGGAACGCGAAGGTCGCGAAGGACTCGAAGGGAGGATCGAAAGGAGCCCGGAGCGTGAGCGACGGGCGGACCGGCGACGCGTCTCCGGATGACCTCGGACCCCCGGCCCGTCGCTGACGCTCCGGGCTCATTCAAGGCAATGCTCCGTGGCCTTCGCGTCCCTCGCGTCCTTCGTGTTGAACCCGCTTCCCAGCCTCCGCGCTCTCCGCGTTCAGAGCTCAAGCGGAGACAGGAACGAGAAGATCGCGAAGGGCTTGAAGCGGGATCGAAACGAGCCCGGAGCGTGAGCGACGGGCCAATCGGCGCTGCGTCGCCTGACCCCCACGGACCCCCGGCCCGTCGCTGGCGCTCCGGGCTCAATCAAGGCAAGTCTCCGTGACCTTCGCGTCCTTCGCGTCCTTCGTGTTGAACCAGGTTCCCGCCTCCGCGCTCTCCGCGTCTCCGCGTTCAGAGCTCAAGCGGAGGCGGGAACGCGAAGGTCGCGAAGGACTCGAAGGGAGGATCGAAAGGAGCCCGGAGCGTGAGCGACGGGCCAATCGGCGCTGCGTCGCCTGACCCCCACGGACCCCCGGCCCGTCGCTGACGCTCCGGGCTCAATCAAGGCAAGTCTCCGTGACCTTCGCGTCCCTCGCGGCCTTCGTGTTGAGCCCGTCTTCCCGCCTCCGCGATCTCCGCGTCTCCGCGTTCAACCCCTTGCGTCGGAGAGCCCACAGGCCCACTACACTGACCGCCATGCCCAGCGCGACCGAGATCGCCGACGCCGTGCGCACGCGGAAGGCCTCCGCCTCGGAGGTCGTCGCGCTGGCGCTCGGGCGGGTGGACGAGCGCAACGCCCGCCTCAACGCGTTCACGCAGGTCTTCCACCAGCGGGCGAGCGAGCAGGCCCAGGCGATCGACGCCCGGGTCGCCGCGGGGGACGCGGACAGCCTCCCCCTCGCGGGCGTGCCCGTCGCGATCAAGGACAACATCTGCCTCGCCTGGGGCAAGACCACCTGCGCCAGCCGGATGCTCGAGGGCTACCGCTCCCCCTTTACCGCGACGGCGGCCCAGCGGCTGATCAACGCGGGGGCGGTCATCGTCGGCAAGACCAACCTCGACGAGTTCGCGATGGGCGCCTCGGGCGAGCACTCCGTCTTCGGGCCCTCGCGCAACCCGTGGGACGAGTCGCGCACCTGCGGGGGCTCGTCCTCGGGCTCGGCCTGCGCCGTCGCCGCGGGGCTAACCCCGATCGCGCTGGGGTCGGACACCGGGGGCTCGATCCGCCAGCCCGCGAGCCACACGGGCACGGTCGGGTTCAAGCCCACCTACGGGCGCGTGAGCCGGTGGGGGCTGGTGGCGTACGCGTCGAGCCTCGACCAGATCGGGCCGTTCGCGCCGAGCGTGCGTGACGCGGCCCTGGTCTACCGCGTGATCGCCGGCGTCGATGCGCACGACCTGACGAGTTCCTCGCTCGGGGTGGGCGACCCGCTCGCCGAGCTCGAGACGCCCGTCGAGAAGCTCCGCGTCGGCGTGCCGAAACAGGCCCGCTCGGGCGGCAACCACCCCGCGATCGACGAGGCGCTGCGCACCGCGATCGGGGCCCTGCGCGGCCTGGGGGCGGAGATCGTCGAGGTCGATTTGCCGCACGCGGGGCACGCGGTCGCGGCGTACTACCTCATCGCGCCCGCGGAGGCGTCGAGCAACCTCGCCCGCTTCGACGGGGTGCGTTACGGGCACCGGTGCGACACGCCCGCGGACCTGGAGGACCTCTTCGCCCGCTCGCGCTCGGAGGGCTTCGGGCGCGAGGTCCGCCGGCGCATCATGCTGGGCACGCACATCCTCTCGAGCGGGTACTACGACGCGTACTACCTCACCGCCCTCAAGGCCCGCCGCCTGATCAAGGGCGATTACGACGCGGTGCTGGAGGGGGACTCGCCGTGCGACGCGCTGCTCATGCCCGCGACGCCCGGGCCCGCGTTCCGCCTCGGCGAGAAGCTCGACGACCCGCTGGCGCTCTACCTCGAGGATGTCTACACCGCCGGCGTCAGCCTCGCGGGCCTGCCGGCGATCACCGTCCCCGTGCGCACGGCGGAGGTCGACGGCGCGACCCTGCCCGCGGGCGTGCAGATCGTGGGCCCGGCGTGGGGAGAGACCCGCCTGCTCCGCGTCGCGCGGATGCTCGAGCGCCAGGTCGCGTTTGCGCCGCTCGTTGCGTGACGCGGACAAAGGCCTGAACGCGAAGGACACGAAGGCCACGGCGTGTTGTCTTGGAAGAGCCCGGAGCGTCAGCGACGGGCCGGCGGTCCGAGGTCATCCGGAGACGCGCCGCCGGTCCGCCCGTCGCTCACGCTCTGGGCTCCTTTCGATCCTCCCTTCGAGTCCTTCGCGACCTTCGCGTTCCCGCCTCCGCTCGAGCTCTGAACGCGGAGACGCGGAGGTCGCGGAGGCGGGAAGACGGGTTCAACGCGAAGGACGCGAAGGACGCGAAGGTCAAGGAGAATTGCCTTGAATGAGCCCGGAGCGTCAGCGACGGGTCGGGGAACCGGTGACATCCGGAGACGCAACGCCGATCGGCCCGTCGCTCGCGCTCCGGGCTCGTTTCGAACCCCCGCGTTGAACCCGGTTTCTGCCCTCGCGTTCGACTCGTCACGCCAGCACGCGGAGCATCACGAGCAGGAGCACGGTGACCGTGCCGTTGTGCAGGAAGTGGGCGGTCATCGGGGCGATGAGGCTGCCGCGCCACTCACGCATCACGGCGAAGACGGTGCCCAGCGCGATCAGCGGGAACACGAACAGCGGGCCGTAGCCGTGCATGAAGCCGAACAGCGTCGCGCTGCCCAGCGCCGCCGCGGCCACGCCCCAGCGGCCCCGGAAGTGGCGGTAGAGCGCGCCCCGGAAGACCGATTCCTCGCACAGCGGCGCCCAGAGGACGGCGAGCGAGAAGAAGAGCAGGAGTTCGAGCGGCGGGCTGGACCCGATGATCTCGAAGATGGTCTCGCTCGGCAGCGGGGGTTCTCCGCCGCTGGAAAGACCCCGGATCAGCGTCGCGATGAACAGCGCGAGCACGGTGAGCGCGAGCCCCGCGAGGTAGACCGGCAGCCCCGCGAGATAGCCCAGGACGCCCCAGCCCACCTCGCGCCAGAACCCCCGCCCGGTGTGCCACCCGATCGTGCCCGCGAAGCGCTCGCCCGACATGCCGCGCAGGCGGGGCCAGAAGACGACCGCGAGCAGCCCCCATTGCAGGACGATGGCCGCGGCGCCCAGCCAGGTGGCGGTGGGGAAGGCGATCGCCAGGAGCGTGGTGACCCCCTTGAGCAGGAGGAACCCGCCGACGAACAGGGCGAAGACCTCGAGGTAGACGCTCCCGCCGGGCTCGGGGGGCACCAGGGCCGCGCGCATCTTGCCGCGCGACGCCTGCACCACGGCCACGACGAAGAGCACCACGCCGACGAGCACGGCCAGCGCCCCGACGCCCAGGGCGGTCATCATCACCGCGATCATGGTCGCGCCGCCGGTGAGCAGCGCGGCCCGCTCGGGGTTGTCGGGGGGCAGGTGGTGGGTGAGGGCGACCTCGGCGAAGAAGCCGTGGTGCTCGCGCAGGCGGGCCGCGATTGCGGGCGGGACGGGTGCCCCCTCCGCGGCTCCGCCGTCGTCGCCCGGGGGGGTGTAGACGGGCAGCAGGTCGGCCGCGTCCCGGGCGAGCGGGTCGTCGGGGTCGAGTCTGCCGAGCAGATCGGTGAGGCGTTGGGCCGCCGCCTCGTCGCCCGCGAGTTCGCCGGCGACGATGGCGGCCCGGAGCCGGTCGGCGTCGCCGGTCGCGAACCGGTCGAGGGTCGGCAGGGCGGAGGGGTCCTGCCGGACGAGGTCGGACATCTTCACGAACAGCCGGCCCAGGGTGGTGAACGGGTCGCCCGTGAGCGGGGGGGTGATAGCCCGGGGCTCTGGCGTCGCGGCCTCGGCCTGCTGCGGGGGCGGCCCGAAGAACTCCACCAGCGGGGGGATGTTCTGGATCGCGACCACCGCCAGCGTGGCGACGACCGCCGCGATCAACGCGACTGCGCGGGTGAACGGCGTGCCGGGGTCGGGGGGCTGTCGGTCGGGGCGGCCGAAGGGCATGGGCTCATCATCGGCCCGCGGCCCACCGGGGGCCAGCACGGAGCCGCCCGATCGGGAGAAGTTCTGGTCCCCGCGGCGCCGGGGCGGCCCTCCCCGGGGCCCGGGCGCGTACCATCGCGTCCCCGGGGCGTGTGCCCCGGTGAAGGGAGCCGAGCAGCATGGCCTGGATCACCAAGCCCTCCGCAACCCAGAAGGTCGAACGCCGGGGGGAGCCCTACCTCACCGACGCGATGCAGGCGACGCTGCGGAACGACTACATCCCCCGGTTCGAGACGACCATGGCCTGCATCCTCCCCGCGCTGCACCTGATCCAGCACGAGTACGGGTGGGTTCCCAAGCAGGCGATGGACGAGATCGCCCGGTTCCTCGAGGTCGCCCCCGCCGATGTCTTCGACACCGCGACCTTCTACGAGGAGTACTGGCTCAAGCCCAAGGGCAAGGTGCTCATCAGCGTCTGCCGCTCGATCGCCTGCGAGTTCTGCGGGCAGCAGCAGATTACCGACGCCGTCCGGGCCAGGCTCGGCATCGAGGTCGGCGAGACGACCGACGACGGCAAGTTCACGCTGGTCGAGCTCGAGTGCCTCGGCGCCTGCGGCGGGGCCCCCGCGATTTTGATGGGCGAGACCCTGCACGAGAAGATCACGCCCGAGCAGGTCGTCGCGATCATCGAGCAGGTCGAACGCGACCTCGACGCGGGCCGTCACGCCCACTGAGACCGGTCACGCCCACTGAGTCCGGTCGCGCCCACGGAGGGCGGTCACGACGCCGGGCCCCGCTCCGCCTCGCGCCCCCCGAGCCACACCGGCAGCGTCCGGGGCTTGCCCGCGCCGTCCACGCAGGCCAGCTCCGTGACCGCCACCGCGCACACCCCGTCGGCGGGCACGGCCGGGTCGGCCCGGTCGGGCTCGGCCCCGTGGCGTTCGAGCAGGGCGATCTCGTAGTGGTGCCGGATCCGGACCGCCCCCGCGGGCTCGACGCGCACGCGGACCTCGACGAGGTCGTCGTAGCGGATCGGGCGGCGGTACTTGATCTCCATCCGGGTGATGACGAGGAAGACGCCCCCCGCCTCCATCGCGGCGTAGGACACGCCCGCGTCGCGCAGCAGTTCGGTCCGCGCGATCTCAAGCCAGGGCGCGTAACTGGCGTGGTGGGCCACCCGCATCGGGTCGCACTCGGCGTACCGCACGCGGATCCGGGTCGCCCCCGCCGTCGGCACGGGGCGGTCCGGGGCGGCGAGCGGGGGCGCGGCTCGGGAGGCGTCGATCGGCATAGGCGAGTCTACGCGGGCGATGCTCACGGGCCCTTGCGCAGCATCTCGGTCATGTCGCGGAACATCGACTGGACGCGGACCTTCTGGTGCCCGCTCATGTGCTGCCCGACCTCGTTGTTGAGGATGTCGAAGATCCGGATCACCTCGCCCGCGCCAACCTTGCCGTCCTTGAACCGGTTCAGGTCACGCTGCGCCTGCCGGCGGCCCGCGGCGAGCATCTCCTCGCGGGTGCGGGTCTCGCCGTCGAAGTCGAACATCGTCTGCATCTCGATGAACGCGTCCTCAAGGAAGGCCTGCCGGGCCTCGGGCGCGGCGTTGGGGTCGTAGTCGACCGCGAAGTCGTCGGCGACATCGATCGCCAGCCGCGAGAGGTTCTCGGTCAGCTGCTCGCGGGCCTCGCCGATGATCATCGAGGCGAACATCGCCAGCAGCAGCGAGTCGCCCCCGGTGATCGCCTTCATCCGCTCGACCAGCTGGCGGATCAGCGCCAGGCGCTGCTCGATGGGCAGGCGGTTGAAGTCGTCGGTCAGCAGCGTGTACTCGAACAGCGTGTCGAGCGGGGCGGTCGCGTAGTCGGGCGGGGGCTCAATCCGCAGCGCCAGCCACGCCCAGGCCCCGCCCCCCGCGAGCAGCGCCGCCGCAACCGCCGCGGAGAGACGCCGCCGCCGGCGGACCCACCCGCCCGCGGCCGAGACGATCTCACCCGGCGTGACCCGGAGCGCGAGGCGCCACCGCCCCCCGGGTTTGGGGCGCGGGCCCGCGCCGATCGACGCGTCCTGCTCGTCGAGCAGCGAGCCGCGGGCGACGGGATGGACCGGGTCGGCGTTCATCAGTTGCAATCATTGGGCAGGCCGGGCAGGTTGAGGATCCGCGCCAGCAGGCAGAGGGCGCGGAACATCGCGCCGTCCTCGGAGATGTCCTCGGGGTCGATGATGTTCCAGTCGACGCTGCCGTCGGCGTAGAGGGCGTTGGCGCCCAGGCTGACCTCGCCGCCCCCGTCGTGCCACCGTCCCGGGTCGGTGGCGCACCCGTCCATGAGCAGGGCGAGCTGGGAGACGGTGGGGGCCCCGTCGACGCCCTGCACGGGGGTCCACCCGTCCCACACCTTCGCGAGGTCGCGCCCGTCCACCTCGATCTGCCCCAGGAAGTAGACGCCCGAGACCGCCAGCCCCGGGGTGTAGTAGTAACTGGTCATGTACCGCGCCGAGAACGGGGGGGGCTCGCTCAGCGACCCGTCGTCGGCCGGGCAGGCCCACGGGGCCTCGGCCTCCCAGTTGTCCTCGCCGCCGCGCGAGCGGGGGGGCGGCGCGTCGATGAAGCCGTCGAGCGCCCGGGGGAGCGTCATGTAGTTCAGTCGTTCGCCGAACGCGTCGGTGGGGGGTGGGTCGAGGTCCTCCTCGGGTGTGGCGGTCCAGAGTTCGCGCATGACGGGCAGGGCGCGGTCGTTGGCGTCGCGGTAGAGCTCGAGGCTCTGGCCCAGCCCGCGCAAGTTCGCCATGCAGGCGACGCGCTGCGCCGTCTGCCGCGCCTTGCCCAGCGCCGGCAGCAGGATCCCGATCAGCAGCGCGATGATCGAGATCACGACCAAGAGCTCGATGAGCGTGAAGCCCACGCGAGCCCGCTTCGGGATGGGGGGGAAACGCCGCGTCACACCGGGAGCCTCAGCATCGACGCGTCGCGTCGGGTCACCTCGTCCACGATCCGCCGCGCGGTCGGCGTCTGGACCGAGCGGAAGACCGCCGCGTTGCGGCGCACGCCCTCGCGCAGCGCGTCGTCGTCGCGCATCGCCTTGTCCAGCCCCTCGGCGATCGAGGCGGCGGACTTCTTGAGCCGCGCGGCCCGCCACAGCGCCGCCGCGAGCGCGCCCGCCAAGAGCGCCGGGGCCTGCAGCCCCGGGGGCAGGAGGGGCGCGACCAGCCCCGCCCCGGTCTCCAGGGCCGCCGAGGGATCGCCCCCGTTCGCCGAGGCGATCGCCGCGTCGAGTTGCTCGACGGTCGCCGCGTACGCCGCCGCCTGCGTCGCCCGCTCGGTGGCGATCGCCGCGATCGGGGCCCGGGCCGGGTCGGCCTCGGGCAACGCGGCGAGCGAGCGCTCGATCACCTCCCGGTCGGCCTCGAGGCGGGCGTGCGTCTCGGCGGCGCGCTCGCGCATCGCGGCGAGTTCGCCCTCCATCCCGCACCCCGTCAGCCCGGCCATCGCCACCATGACACAAAGCCCCACCGCTCGAAGAACACTCCACGGACGCATCGGTCCCCCTTTCGACCATTGGGGGGGCCGTGCTCACCCTACCCGCCTTCGGCCCGGCGGCCAACCGGGATTCGGGCGATGACCACCAAACGGCGCACGGACGGCGATCTTGCGTGCCACGGCCGGCGCCCGGAGGCCCGGTTTGGGGGCGGTCGGGCGCCCGCGTCAGTCGGCCAGGGCGGCCAGCCGGCGGGCGGCCTCGTGGTTCATCGCGTGCCCCGAGCGGCGTGCGACAACCCGGGCCATGATGGGCCGGCCCGCCAGGGCGAGGTCGCCGATGAGGTCCAGCAGTTTGTGCCGCGCGGGCTCGTCGGGCGAGCGCAGCGTGTTGTCGATCGGCCCGGCGTCGCCGAACACCAGCATGTCCCGCGGGGTGAGGTGGCGGAAGAGGCCCATCGCGTGCATCGCCTCGGCCTCGGCCCGGAGACAGAAGGTCCGGGCGGGGGCGATCTCGGCGGCGAAGGCCTCGGCGTCGCCCGCCCACGAGGCCGACTGCGGCGGGATCGGCGCCCCGGGCCCGTAGTCCAGTTCGTAGCGGAATTCGGGGCGGTCGGCCGGCTCGATGCTCAGGCTCGCCGGCCCCTCGACGAGTTCGAGGCGTGCGCGGGGAACGATCGGCGCGACGCGGCCCGGAAGTTCGCGCAACCCGCGGTCGAGGATCGGGCCCGTGAAGAGCGCCGCGGAGCCGTCCCCGATCGGTAGTTCCCCGCCGGTCACACGCACGACCGCGTCGGTGACACCCAGCCCGGCGAGCGCGGCGAGCGCGTGCTCGACGGTGAAGACGGGGGGGCGGTCGGGCCCCGCGGCGAGGGCGGTGTTGCGGGCGGGCATCGCGGCGAAGGCGGGGTGGGCCGCGCGGCGGTCGAGGTGGTCGATGGTCGCGGGGAAGGGGCCGGGCCCCGGGTCGACGCGGAGGCCGCCCTGCTCGGCGGGGAGGAACTCGGCGGCAACGGGGTTTCCCGTGAACAGCCCGACTCCTTCGACGCGGACGGGGCCGGCGAGCGTTCGCCGTGGGTTCACGGGGCGCGCCCTTCGAGTTCGCGCACCCGCTTCGAAAGATCGCGGATGAGCTCCCGCGTCTCCTTGTGCTTGTAGGCCCCCATCATGGCGCGGGTGGAGAGACCGACCTCGCGGGCGGGCCAGCCCCACCAGGTCTCGCCTTCCGGCACGCCCCGGTCGACGGCCGAGCCCCCGCCGATCTGCGCGCCCGCGCCGATGGTGATGTTGTCGCGGACGGAGAGGTGCCCGCCGAGGACGGCCCCGTCGCCGATCGTGACCGAGCCCCCGATGGCGCAGCACCCGCAGATGAGCACGCCCCGACCGACCCTGCACCCGTGCCCGAGCTGGACCTGGTTGTCGATCTTGGTCGCGTCGCCGATGACGGTGTCGGAGAACTTGCCGCGGTCGATGGTGGTGTTGGCGCCGATCTCGACGAGGTCGCCGATGCGGACGCCCGCGAGGTGGGGCAGTTTGACGGGTCCTTCCGGCCCGGGGATGAAGCCGAACCCGTCGGCGCCGACGACGACGCCCGGGAAGAGCAGGCATCCCCGGCCGACGGTGGTGCCCGGGAGGAGCGTGACGCGCGGGTGGAGCCTGGTTCCGTCGCCGACGCGCACGCGGTCGGCGATGATGGTGTGCGCGCCGACGATCGCGCCCTCGCCGATCGAGGCGTTGTTGCCGATGACGGCGAAGGGCCCGACCGAGGCGGAGGCGGGGACGACCGCCCCTTCCGAGACGATGGCGGTGGGGTGTACCCCCGGGGGCGGTGGGGGCGGGGCGAGTCTCGCCTCGGCGAGGCGGAGCAGCTCGAACATCGCCCTGTCCGCGTCGTCGACGACGATGAGCGCACGCGCCTTGGCGTCGTGCCCTGGCACCTCGATCCCGCGGGAGACCAGCGCCGCCGAGGCGAGGCTTGAGGCCCACCGCGAGGCATACTTGGACGAGCGGATGAACGAGAGGCACCCGGGCCCGGCGTTGTCGAGCGATTCCACGCCGACGACCGCCAGCCCGGGCGGGCCGACCAGTTCGGCGCCGAGCAGCGCGGCGATCTCACCGGTTGTCGCGATCGGGGCGGGGTTGGTCATGTCCTCGGGCCCCCGTGTGCGGGTTCAGGGCCTGCCGGCGTTGAACTGGTTGTTCATCAGTGTGCGCACCTCGTCGGTGATGTCGACCGAATCGGTCGCGGCGAGGACGCGGCGGGCGAGGATCATCTGGAGCATCTGCTGCTCGTTGGCCATCTCGGGCAGGTCGATCGAGGAGTCGTCGATCATGACGATGTCCCACCCGTCGCGGGCGCTGATGTCGGCGACGGCGGCCTGGACCTTCTTGAAGAGGGCGGCGAGCATGCGGCCCTTCTCGAGGCTCAGCTGCTCCTGCACGAACTGCCGCAGGGCCCGGGCCTCGACCTCCTTGATCCGCAGGTCGCGGATGCGCTCGATGCGGTTGGGGTCGTTCTCGGCCATGACCTTGATGTCGTCGGTCATCCGCGTGATCTCGCCGGTGACCTTGTCGAGCTCGGCCTGCCGCTTCTCGATCTGGGCGTTGAGTTCCTTCTCCATGTACTCGCGCTCGGCGAGGCCCTCGAGGAGCTTGGCGAGATCCATCACGGCGACCGCGGACGCGCCGGCGGCCCGGATGTTCGACGCGTCGGCGCGGGAGGCGTTGAACGCCACGCCGAACGCGGACACGGCCAGCGTCAGGGCGATCAGCCCGATCGGGGCTCGGTGCAGCAGGGGGGCGGTCCGGTTGTTCATCGCGGTGCTTCCTTGATTGGTGGTCCGATTCGGTCCGGGCGGCCCGGCGCCCCGCGGGGCTGGGCCGCGTCCTCGCCACAACAATAGGGCCTGCCGCGCGGGTCGGGTCAGAACGGCAGGTCGATCGAGAAGGTGAAGACCCGCCGTTCGTCGCTGTCCTCCTTGACGACGGGGAATCCGAAGTCGAGCGCGATCGGGGCCGGGCTGAGCTGGGGGATGGAGAACCGCAGCCCGATGCCGACCGAGACGCGGTAGTCCTCGACGCCCGGATCGAAGGTCACGGTGCCCGCGTCGACGAAGCCGACGATCTGGAAGATGTCCTCGTAGATGGGCTGGCGGATCTCGAGCCCGGTGAAGAGGAGCCAGGTCCCGCCCACGGGGTCGTCGCCCTGGGTCATCGTGTCGTTGCGGATGCCCTTGGGGCTGACGGTGCGGAAGTCGAACCCGCGGAAGGACGCGCCGCCCAGGTAGAGCCGCTCGTAGGTGGGGACCTCGTCCTTGTCCTGGGGCTGGTAGGCGACCTGCCCCGTGAGACGGAGCACGGTGGCCCGCCCCAGGAAGTCCTCGCGGAGGGGGATGTAGACCGTGTGCTCGGCGCGGACGGTGTTGAAGGTGAAATCGCCCAGCACCTGCTCGACCGAGACCTCGGTCCGCGAGCCGCGGTTGGGCAGGAAGATCCGGTCCAGGCTGGTGCGGGCGAGCATGGGCCCGAAGCCCATGAAGGTCGAGCGGTCCTCGACGGCGAAGACATCGACGGGCCTGTCGGCGGCGATGTCGCCGAGTTCGACCGAATCGACCCGGAACCCGAGCGAGCCGTTCCAGCGGGTGCCGAAGCGTCTCCCAACGCTCAGGCGGGTGCCGACGCGTTGCTCGTCGTACTCGTCGAACTCGCGGTCGCGGAAGAAGACCGAGGCGCTGCCCGAGTAGTCGGACTCGAACAGGTAGGGCTCGCTGAGCCCGATCGAGTAAGTCTGCACCTCGTTGCCCGGGAGGGCCTCGAGCGTGAAGGTCTGCCCCGCGCCGCGGAAGGCCTTGCCGCTGAACATGTCACCCAGCGAGTCGGGCGTGTCGGTCACATCGAAGTTCCGCTGCTCCAGCGAGATCCGCCCGATCAGGCCCGAGTCGCTGCTGACCGCGCCGCCGATCGCGAACTCGCCCGTGTCCGTCTCGTCCACCTCGATGAGCACATCGCGGTACTCGGGCTCGGCGGGGTCGGGGGGCTGGAGCGTGATCTTCACGCCCCGGTCGGGCGGGAGCGGGCTGAACAGCCGCAGGCGACGCAGCCTCTCCTTGGTTCGCTCGATGCCCGTCGTGTCCAGGGGTCTCCCGGGCTGGACCTCGACCTGACGGCGGACGACATTCTGCTTGGTGATGTCGTTGCCCGCGATGACGACCTCGCCCGTGAGGAACTTCCGGCCCGGGTTGATCCGCAGCAGCAGGTCGACCTCGGGGCGGACGGTGTCCCGCAGCTCGAGCTGCTGGACGAACGCGTCGGTGTAGCCCATCTGCCCGTAGGCGGACCGGACGGCCTCGATCGACTCATTGAGAAGCTTGATCGAGTAGACATCGCCCGGGTTGACACTCAGCAGCCCCATGACCTGCTCGGTGGTGTAGACCGGGTCGAGCCCCGGGGCGAACTCGACCTTCAGCCCGCGCAGGGTGTAGACCGGCCCCTCCTCGACGAGGAAGACGACCACCGCCTCCTTGCTGTCCGGGCTCGGGCGGATGATCCGGTCAGCCCGGACATCGAGATAGCCCTCGTTGCGGTAGAAGTCGACCAGGGCCGTGACATCCTGGTCCATCTGGATGTCGTCGAGCGCGCCCTTGCGGAGCAGGCCCGCCACCCGCGTATCGATCTCCCGGCGGAGGCGGCGGGCCTCGTACGACCCGTTGCCCTCGAACTGGATGTCGGTGATCTTGATGCGCTGCCCCTCGCGGATGCGGAAGAGCACGATGTTCGATTCCTCGAGTTCCTTCTCGTCCACCGTGACCCGGGCCAGGTAGTACCCCTTCTCCCGGTACAGGTCCTCGATCCGCCTCGCCGCGCGGTCGATCTGGAAGCGGTCCAGCGGCGTGCCCACCAGCAGGTCGACCGCCACGGCGAGCTGGGCGTCGTTCAGCCGGCGGTTGCCCGTCACCTGCACATCCTGGATCACGGGCTGCTCGTCCACGGCGAACATCAGCGAGACCCCGCCGTCCGAGAGCAGCTGCGCGTAGCTCTCCACCCGGCGGAAGGCGCCGAGGCGGTTCAGCCGGGCCACATCCTCGAGCACCGTCTCTTCCCGATAGGGCGAGCCAAGCCGCGAGCGGATGTTGTTCTCCACCCGCTGGCGGAGCGACTCGCCGACCGGGTCGCCCGGCCCGCCCCCCTCAACCAGATCGACGATGCGGATCTCGCGGATGGGCCGGTCTTCGTACTCGGGCTGCGCGCGCGCCGAGACGCCGACGCACACCGCGACGAGACAGGCGATCACCCGAACCAGCACGGCTCCCACGCGTGGCGTCTCCATGGATCGAGGAACATACCCGCCCGCCGCCCGCGGCACAAACCGGGGGACGACCCGAATAGAGCGAACTCCCAGTGGCGGGCCCGGCCCGCCCCCGCTACGGTACCCTCCCGGTCGCCCCGGAGGGGTGCGAGGCAGGGGAACGAAGGGCATCAGTCTGACGCCGGCCCGCGGAGTCGGGGCGCCGCGTTGTGTGCGAAGCGGAGTGTGTATGCCGAGGTTCAGGCGTCTGGTGCGGGGCGGGGGCCTCGTCATGGCAGGGTCGGTCTCGCTCGTCGCCGGTCTGCTGCTCGCCGAGCGGCTCGTCCGGCCCGAGGTCATCGATCAGGTGGCCACGCCCGCCCTCTTGGGGCTGGTCCTGCTCTTCGTTCTTCCGGCCCTCACCTTCTTCGCCATCCGGCATGACGCCCGGGTCCTCGCCCGCGTTCGGGGCGCACCCGGCGACTTCGCCGAAGCAACGCACGAAGACCTCGCTCCCGGCGCCCGGGCCGTGCGGCACCTCGGGTCCGAGCGCGACCCCGCGACGCACCGGCACGCGCCGCGGCACCGGTCGATCCCCACCGACTGACCGCCCCGGCCATCCGGCCCCGGAAGGCTCGAGGGGTTCCGGTCTTTCCGTCCGGACTTACTGAAGGTTGACCGGCATCACCACATAGACGAAATCGGGCCCGCTGCGGAGCAGCCCGGGCTTGTTCGGCGCCTTGAGCTCGAACATCACCTGCGGCTCGTCGATCACCTTGAGCGCATCGGTGATGAACCCCGGGTTGAACCCGATCTCGAGATCGTCGCCGTCCATGCTCATCAGGTCGACGCTCACGCGGGCCTCGCCCATCTCGGGCACGCGGCTCGAGAGCTCGAGCTTCCGGTCGCCCTTGCTGAACATCATGCGCACGCCGCGGGACTCCTCGTTGGTCAGCAGCGCCGCGCGGCGGACGGCCGAGGCGAGCACATCGCGGTCGAACCCGACCTTGATGTCGTGCCCCTTGGGGATGACATCCTCGTAGGGGGGGAACGACCCCTCGACGAGGTTGGACGCGAGCAGGGCCCGCCCGCCCCGGTCCTCGGGGTTGAACCCGAAGACGATCCGGTTGTCCGACACCGCCACCGCGACCGGCTCATCGGGGTCGTCCACCAGTTTGATGAGCGTCACCAGCGCCTTGGACGGGATGATGCAGGAGACCGCCTCCCCGTCTTCCTGGAGCGTGTCCCGGCACAGCGCCAGCCGGCGCCCGTCCGTCGCGACGAACTCAAGCCTCTTCCCGTCCCGCTTCATCAGCACGCCGTTGATCGCGTAGCGACTGTTCTCCCGGGCGGCGGCGAAGAGCGTCCGGCGGACGAGTTCGACCAGCCGGCCCGCCGGGATGGCGAACGACGCCCCCCCCTTCTTCAGCAGCGCGAACCCGGGCACCTCGGGGAACTCCGAAGCGGGGAAGCCCCGCAACTGGAAGTGGGCATCGGCCCCCCTGATGTGGGTGAGGTCACCCTCGCACTCGAGTGTCAAAGTCGGCTCGTTCTCCTCGGCCCGGACGATCTGGGCGAGTTTGTCCGCCGGGACCAGGGCCTCGCCCGCCTCGGAGACATCGACCCGCTCGGAGCGCAGGGTCATCGAGATCTCGGCGTCGGTGGCCTGGAGCGTCAGCCATCCCGCCTTGCCTTCCTTGGAGGCCCCGACCTTGACGCAGGTCAGTTGCGGCCTTGGGGTTCGGGAGGCGACGACCCCGGACACAAGATTGATCGCGTCGAGCAGCGCTCCCCGATCGCAGAGAACTTTCATGTGGGCTCCTATCCCTTGTAGGCGGTGGCAAGTGTACCGCAAGTTGGGGGGCGAGGGCCGGGCCCGGGCGGTTCTCGGGGGGCCGCGGCTTGCAAATCTCGCCCGCCGCGCCCATACTGCTGGGTCCAACGGGTTCCAGGCCTGAGCGAAATCCGTGCCGGGGAACCCCAGAGCCAGCACTGCGTCCACCCGGTTTCCCCCGGGTCGGCCGCGGCCGGCGGGTCCGGCGTCGCGCCGCCCGAGGCGGCGGCGGGTGGGGGATCGGGCGGGCGCTTCAGAGCGGGTGAGAGACCCGCGAGGAGCCGCCGCATGTCATTCGAAGCCGCCGTCCACGCCCAGGCCATCGAGATCGGCCGTCTGTCGCTGGAGATGTGCGCCAAGTCGGGGAGCGGTCACCCGACCAGCGCCCTGAGCATCACCCACCTCGTCACCGACCTGATGTTCCGGGCGATGCGCTGGAGCCCCGAGTACCCCGATTTCCCGACCAGCGACCGGCTGGTGCTGAGCGAGGGGCACGCGGTGCCGGCGGTCTACGCCGCCGCGGCGATCCTGGGCATGCAGGTCGAGCGCCCGGGCGAGCCGCGTCGCCGCCTGACGCTCGAGGACCTGGGGTCGCTCCGCCAGGGCGACAGCATGCTCGAGGGGCACCCGAGCCCGATGGAGGGCTTCCCGTTCTTCGACGCCGCGACCGGGTCGCTGGGGCAGGGCCTCAGCGTCGCGGCGGGGCTGGGCAAGGCCGCGAAGATCGACGAGAGCGACCGGCGGATCTACTGCATCATCGGGGACGGGGAGGCCCGGGAGGGCCAGGTCACCGAGGCGCTCGACTTCATCATCGACCACGGGCTGAACAATGTCCTCCCGATCTTCAACTGCAACGGGTACGGGCAGGCCGACCGTGTCAGCGGGCAGCAGAGCCCGGAGAAGATCGCGGCGCGGCTCAAGGCGGCGGGGTTCGAGGTTCGGACGATCGACGGGCACGACCCCGCCGAGGTGCGTGACGCGTTCGACCGCTTCGCCGAGGTGAGCGGGGGCGATGGCGCCCCGCTGGCGGTGGTCGCCAAGACGGTCAAGGGCTGGGGCTGCGCCTCGCTGCACGGCGCGGGCTGGCACGGCAAGCCCCCGACCGGGGACGCGCTCCAGCGGGCGCTGCGCGAGCTGGACGAGCTCCGCCTCGACCTGACCAGCGCCCTGGGGCGGAGCGACCAGTTCACCATCCAGCCCCCGGCCGAGGCGGCGACGCCCCCGGCGCCCGCGGGCGAGATGCCCTCGCTCAGCGACTACATGCGCCGCATCGACATGGAGGCGGTGATCCACTCGGGTCGGCTGGCGACGCGCAAGGCCTACGGGCTGGCGCTGCGGGCCCTGGGCGAGACCAACCCCAATGTCGTCGTGCTCGACGCGGATGTGAGCAACTCGACCTTCGCCGAGACCTTCCACAAGTCCGCCGCGCTCGCCGGGCGGTTCGTGGAGTGCAAGATCGCCGAGCAGAACATGGTCTCGGTCGCGGCGGGGCTGGCGGCGGCGGGGAAGATCCCGTTCGCCTCGACCTTCTCGAAGTTCATGACCCGGGCGTACGACCAGATCGAGATGGCGATGATCGGGGGGGCGAACATCAAGCTCGTCGGGTCGCACAGCGGGATCACGCTGGCGGCGGACGGGCCCAGCCAGATGTCGCTGCCCGATGTCGCCTGGTTCCGCTCACTGGCGACCGCGCGCGACCACCGGGGCAACCCCGGGTGCTACATCCTCCAGCCCGCCGACGCGTACGCCGCCTACGCCCTCACCGGGGTGATGGCCGAGTACGAGGGGCTCTGCTACATGCGGACGCTCCGGGCCGACACCGAGTTCATCTACGGGGACGACCAGGTCTTCAACCTGGGCGGGTTCGAGGTGCTGACCGAGGGGCGCGACATCGTGCTGTGCGCCTGCGGGTACATGGTGCAGGAGGCGAACAAGGCGATCGAGCTGCTCGACAAGGCGGGCGTCAGCGCGACCTTGCTCGACATGTACTCCATCCCCTTCGACACCGACAAGCTGCTCGACATCGTCGCCGCCAACGGGGGCTACGCCGTCAGCATCGAGGACAACTACGGGGGCGGGCTGGGCTCGGCGATCGCCGACGCGCTCGTCGAGGCCGGCGACGGGTTCCAGCTCGACCAGATGTTCGTCACCCGCATCCCCAAGAGCGCCCGCACCGAGCAGGAGATGCTCAAGATGTGCGGCCTGACCGCGGACGACATCTGCAAGCGGGCCCTCCGCGTGCTCCAGGTCGTCTGACCGCCCCGGCGGGGCTCGGCCCGCCCGATCTCGGCAACAAAGCCATGGCCCGGGCCCGCGCCCGGGCCTTCTTTTTCTCTCGCCCGTGTGTCGATTGCACGCCGGCCCTCGCCCGCGAGTCGTTGAGCAAGCAAGTGAGCCGCATCCCGACCTAGTCGCAGCCCGCGGCGAAGAGCACGACGAACTCGGAGATGTCGTCCTCGTTCAGCGTCCCGTAGGGCGCCGCCAGGTCCGCCGAGGGGTCCGCGGTCAGGAAGGCGACCACGAACGCGTTGATGTCCGAGAGGTCGAGCAGCCCGAAGGGCTCGGCGAGGTCGACGGCCGAGCAGGGGCCCTCGCCCAGCGGGGTCCCGTGCACGCGGATCTCGAAGCTCTGCCAGACGGCCGAGTTGCCCGCGCGCCGGTCGGCGACGCTGACGACCCAGTTCCCCTCCGAGCGCTCGCCCCAGTGGCGCATGCTGGTGAAGACGGTGTTGACGAGGTTGTCCTGCCCGTCCTGGAGGCGCTGGCGCGTAAACTGCGACTTCGTTCCCTCGGGGCTGGTCAGGGCGATCTCCAGGTCGCCGATGTAGGGCGTCTGGGCGTTCATGATGAGCTCGACCGACTCGATGCTCAGCGAGTCCGGGATGAAGACCGCGCGCTCCACACCCGCGGGGGAGTTGTCGGGCACCGCCTCGTTCACCGAGACCACGCCGGTCCCGGCCGAGGTCTCGGGCTCGGCCCCGGCCCAGGACTCGGCGAGCGTCACCGCGGCGAGGGCGTCGACCATGCCGTAGCCGTAGGCCTCGCTGACCAGCCTCCCCGCGCCGTTGACGACCCAGCGCTCGTCGTTGGGATCGATGACGCGCGAGGACTCGACGAGGATGTGCTGGACATCGCGCCAGGTCAGATCGGGGTTGGCCTGGAGCATGAGGGCCACCACGCCCGAGACCGTCGGGGCGGCGGCGCTGGTGCCCCCGAACGAGAAGGTGTACCCGTTGTTCACCGTCGTCGTCGTGATGTTGAGCGAGCCCCCGCTCGAATAGGCGCTGGTCAACAGCGAGGTGCCGGGCTCGGAGTAGTCCGCCTGCCGGTCGTCGTCCCCGACCGCGGCGACCGCGATGGTGTGCCGGCTCGAGGCGTAGGGGTCGTAGTCGACGCGGTCGTTCGAGCCCGCGCCGTTGCCGCCGGCCCACACGATCACCACGCCGCGTCCCCCGCGTCCGTTGTCGGCCGCGCTGACGATCGCGTCGGCGACGACCTGCGGGAGCGGGACGATCATCCCGTTGTCCGAGGGTCCCCAGGAGTTGTTCTTGATGTCGTTCTCGTTGTTGAGCAGCAGCAGCGCGTTGGCGGTCTGGAAGTTCGACCCGATGATCGCCTGCGAGAGCCGGGCGTCGTAGGCCACGCCCGCGACGCCGAACCCGTTGTTGCCCTTCGCGGCGGCGACGCCCGCGACGGCGGTCATGTGCGAGGAGATCAGCGTGCTGGGCTGGCTGATGGACAGGTCGACATTCGGCGCCAGGTCGGGTCGGGGTGGGTGAGCAGGAACCCGAACGACTCGACGATGCAGATCGTCGAGCCCTGCCCGGTGTAGCCCAGGTCCCACGCGCCGGAGACATGGATGTCCGACCCCGCGGTGAAGGTGTTGACCAGGTGCCACTGCAGGCCGAAGTGCGTGTCGTTCGGAAGCCCGCGCTTCGCGAACGGGGGCGTCGCCTCGATCTCGACGGCGTCGATCCCGGGCTTGCCGAGCAGGCCCGAGGCGACCTCCGCCGCGCGGTCGACCCGCCCGGCGTCGACCAGGAACCACCCCGGAAGCCCGTCGATCGCGCGCGCGGCCAGGCCCGTGTCGGCCACGAGCGCGCGCACCGTCTCGACCCCGCCCGCGCGGACGAGCACCCGGCCGCCCAATCGCCACTCGCCCCCGAGCGCGCGGGGCGCCGCGCCCTCAAGCCGGGCCAGCCGCCCGGCGCGAACGCTCGAGGGCCTCGCGTCGAGCCGGCGCGCCGCGGCCTCCACGCCGGGAGCGCCCAGCAGCTCGAACACCTCGACCCGCCCGGCGAAGGGGACGGCGATGATCTCGGCCAGAGCCGGCGTCGCCGCGGCGAGACCGGCGAGAACAGCGAGTCGTGCAGCGTTTGTCCTGGTCACCTTGCATCCTCCGGCAGAGACCGCGCCCCGGGAACTCCCCGTCCCGACGGTACGGTTCGGTCCGAGGCGGGGATCCCTTTTCCTCGAGCCCCCACCCGTCGTAAATCGGGCCCCCGTTCTGGTAGTCTGCACCAGCCCGAGTGTCCGAGAACCAACCGTACCCCGATCAGCCCGCCATGGACGACGCCCAGCGACTCCTCCGCCTCCTCCGTGCCCGCCACCCCGCCGTGAGCATCGTGACCCACGAGGAGGACGAGGCGCGGCGCGTCGTCGAGGCCGCCGCTCGTGCGCTCAAGGCCCACCTGTGGGTCTGGTCGGTCCTCGACGGCGTGCGCGACGGATTGCGGGATACCCCGCCCATCCCGGAGACGGCCAACCCCGCCGCGGGGTTCTACTGGCTCGCGACGCAGGACCTCCCGACGGTCGTCCTGCTGCTCGACGCGGGGCCGCACGCGGGCGACCCGCACGCGGCCCGGGCGTTGCGGGCGTTGGTCGCGCGGGCCCGCGAGATCGGCAGCCATGTCGTGCTGGTCGATCACGCCGGGGGCCTGCCGGACGCGGTGCGCGCGCACGCGACGGTGTTCGAGCTCTCGCTGCCGGACGATGCGCGGATCGAGACGATCATCAAGGCGGAACTCAAGAGCCTGCACCTCGACCGCCCCGTGCAGATCGATCTGACGGCGAAGACCTACCGGACGATCGTCAAGAACCTGCGCGGTCTCGCGGCGCGTCAGGTCGCGCAGATCGTCCGCGATGTGGTCGCGGAGGACCGGAAGTTCGACGACGAGGACCTGAACGAGGTGCTCGCCCACAAGCGCCGTCTCGTCGCCTCCGACGGCACGCTCGAGTACATCCAGAGCCCCGCGAGCCTGGACGACATCGGGGGGCTGGGCAACCTCAAGGCCTGGTTGGCGCAACGCGAACGGTCGTTCGAGGACAAGGCCGCCGAGTTCGGGCTGCGCCCCCCGCGCGGGGTGCTCATGCTCGGCGTGCAGGGCGCGGGCAAGAGCCTGTGCGCCAAGGCGATCGCGACGGCGTGGGGCAGGCCGCTGCTCCGCCTCGACCCGGGCACGCTCTACGACCGCTATGTCGGCGAGTCCGAGCGGCGCCTGCGCGGGGCGCTGCGGCAGGCCGAGGCGATGGCGCCCATCGTGCTGTGGATCGACGAGATCGAGAAGGGCTTCGCCTCGGCCGCCTCGCAGAGCACCGACGGCGGGCTGAGCCAGCGCATGTTCGGCACGCTGTTGACCTGGATGCAGGACCACGAGGCGCCGGTCTTCCTGGTCGCGACGGCGAACAACATCGACGCGCTCCCGCCCGAGCTGCTGCGCAAGGGACGGTTCGACGAGATCTTCTTCGTCGACTTGCCGGGACCCGAGGCGCGGGAACAGATCTTCGCGATCCACCTCCGCCGTCGCGGCCGCTCGCCGGGCAAGTTCGACCTCGCCCGCCTCGCCCAGGCCGCCGAGGGGTTCAGCGGCGCGGAGATCGAGCAGGCGGTGGTGTCGGCGCTGCACGCGGCGTTCGCGTCGCGGGGCGAGCCGACGACCGCGTCGATCCTCGAAGCGGTCGCGCAGAGCCCCCCGCTGAGCGTGACGATGGCCGAGCAGGTGGCGCTGCTGCGAGCCTGGGCCCAGGGGCGCTGCGTGCCGGCGGGGTGAATCGCCGGTTCACCCCGCGAGGAACTCGGCGATGAACAGGTTCAGGTCGGCCGCGTCGAACAGGCCCGAGCCGTCCAGGTCCGCCGCCGGGTCCTGCGCGTTGAACGCGGTGATGAACAGCACGATGTCCAGGAGGTCCAGCAGGCCGTTCGCGTCCGTGTCCGCGAGCGTCCGCCCCGCGACGATCTCGGGCGCGGGCATGATCACGGCGTGCCAGGGCTGGGCGTTGATCCGCACCCACAGCGCGCTCCGCCCCGTCGCCCCGGTCGTCTCGGCGGTCACGAGGTACTCGCCGGGCTTGCCGTTGGGGTCGTCCGCGACGCCCGTGATCTCCAGCAACGCGGGTTGCCCAGGTGGGGCGATGATCTCGAACTGCTCGGCGGGCGCCGTCACGAGCTCGCCGTCGTAGTTGCGGAGCTGCACCCTGAACTCATAAGGCCCGCTCCGGCTGCCCAGCAGATTGACCCGCGCGGGCGGATCGAAGAGCCGGGACACCGACCCGTCTGGCGTGTCCACCCGCGCCGCGCGCCACGCGTCGAACAGATCGCGGAGCTCGGGCACCGGGTCGTCGTACCCCGCCGAGGGTCCGTTCGCGACATTGAACTCGAGGAAGTAGTCGCCGCCCGCGAAGCCACGGTCGTTGTCCGCCGGGCCCTGCCCCTCGTTGCGGTACACGCCCAGCACGCGGCTGGCGGCGGTGACGATCTCCGGCAGCCCGTCTCCCGTCGCGTCGCCCGCGGTGAACGAGGCCCCCTCGAGCACGCGGACCTGCGGGCTGACGGAGAACTCGCCCGCGCCGCCGTTGAGGTAGACCCGCATCCGCCCGAAGGTGAGCAGCACGGCGAAGTCGTCGTCCCCGTCGCCGTCGAAGTCCGCCATCGCGGTGTCGCGGACCGCGGCCCCGAGGCTGATCTCGCTCTCGACATACCCGTCATCGCCCGGGATGGAGACGACGATGCTCACGCGCTGGTCGCCCCGCCCGGCGACATAGTCGTCCACGCCGTCCCCGTTGAAGTCCGACGCGTGCAGCGTGGTCGCCGCGGCCTGGATGGAGACCGGCGAACCGAGCGAGAAGGTCCCGTCGCCGGCCGAGTGGAACGGGATGATCGCGCCGTTCGAGAACCCGACCGCGACCCCGTCGCTCGACCGCGTGATCACCCGGGCGGTGGCGCCCAGGGGCAGGGTGTGCTCGAGGGCCATGCCCGCGACGGGGTCGACGCCGTAGGTCCGCAGCTGGCTCGCCGTGATGAGGGCGACCTCGGGGCGCGGGCCGTTGGAGGTGTCGAAGTCGCCCGCGACCCCGCCCAGGATGCCCGAGCCGAGCGAGGTCTCGACCGCGGGCGAGAACGCGCCGCCCCCGGTGTTGACCACGACATAGCCCGCGCCGGTGGTCGCGTACAGCAGGTCGAGATCGCCGTCGCCCTCGATGTCGGCGAGCTCGGCGAAGCGGGCCAGCGACAGGTTGCCCGTGATCGCGCCGGATTCGAACACCAGCGGGCCGCCCGGATCGGGCGCGACATTGCGGTGCAGCTCGACCGCCCCGCCGAACGAGGGCGTGGTCACCAGGTCGGTGCGCCCGTCGCCGTCCAGGTCGCCGATCAACGATTCGCCCACGATCCCGTTGAGCGGGTGGAAGGACCCGCCCTGGTCGCGGTCGCCCAGCCTGCCGACGAGCATGTACCCGACATCCGCGGTCTTGATGAACGACGGCGGCGGCGCGCCGCAGTCGGTCGGCCCGCCGGTCGTGCACGAGCAGCGGCCGTCCCCGCCGAAGGCGTACGCGGCCTCCATCGCGGCCATGAGTTTCTCCGCGAGATCGCCCGGTGTGTTCAGGATCGCCGACTCGGCCGCGAGCACGACCGCGTCGCCGGTCAGGATGTTCCCCTGCACCGCGTAGACGATGTCGTTCTCCGGGCCCTCCGGGTACAGGTCGATCCGCCCGGTCATGCCCCCGGCCCACGCGGCGTTCTGCGGGCCGCTGTAGGTCTCCGCGTTCCCGAACGCGTCGATGAAGCCGTACTGCCGGTTGTCGTGCCCCGCGTCGGTGGCGGCCAGTTCGGCGAGGATCGTCGCGGGCGTATCGCCCCGCGCATACCCGGCGAAGACCCGTGCCCGGTTCAGCCCGGAGGTGTCCACGACCGACTGGGCCGTCACGGCGCCCCGCCCGAGCAGGAGCACCGGGGTGTTCTCACGCAGGTCGATGTTGGGGACGCAGGTGGCCGACCCGACCGCGATCTCCCCGGTCCGGGTGTCGGCGATGAGGATGGACCAGGTGGCCGACGCGGCGGGCGCGAACGAGCCGACGCAGGCGGCGGCCCCGGCGAGACGGGCGAGGGATCGGGACGGGTTCATGAATGCTCCTCCGAAGCGGGGGGGTGGCGGCGCCGATGTATCGGCCTGATCCGGGCCCCGGGGAAGTCCGGGTGGCGAACCGGGTTCATCAGAATCTGGTCCCGCCATGATCGCGGGAAACCGACCCCGGTTCTAGGGCAAACCGGCGGAACGGGGGAATGTTCCGGGGCCGCCCGGCGGCGGATGCACCGGGCCCCCGCGGGGGCCGATCTCGGGTTGACCGTTGCCCCGCGGGGTCTACGATCTGGACCCCGCTCGGCTCGGCCGGGCGGTTGTCGCGTCGGGATCGGGTCCGCGGGCCCGTGCCCTGCGCCGCTGTAGCTCAGCGGTAGAGCGCACCCTTGGTAAGGGTGAGGTCGCGGGTTCAAGTCCCGCCAGCGGCTGATTCGGCGTCCCCGGGGGGATGGTTCCCCGGGGCGCCCGCATTGTTCGGGTCGGTCGGCGGGGCGTGGTCGCTGTCGCCGCGGTCCGGCGGTGCGTATTGTTGGAATCTCTGCCCGCCGGCTGCGTCGCCGGTGAGGTTTGCCGGGTCGGGGAGGCCCGGTCGCCCCGCGGGGGGCACGCGGCGTCGGCGTCGGAGTCGGACCGCGGGTGAGGAAAGTGTCGGGCCGGCAGCGCTTCTGCGCCTCGCCGATCTCCCGACGGCTCGAGATCGCCGACCCGGTTCGGGCGGCCAGACACGAGGAATTGCGCGATGGCCAAGGGTACTTTCGAGCGGACCAAGCCGCATGTGAACACGGGCACGATCGGTCACATCGACCACGGCAAGAGCACGCTGACCGCGGCGCTTTCGGCGCGTTCGGCGGCTCGCTTCGGCGGCGAGATCAAGTCGTACGCCGAGATCACCAAGGGCGGCACCGTGCGTGACGCCAACAAGACCGTGACGATCGCGTCGTCGCACACCGAGTACGAGACCGAGGCCCGGCACTACGCCCATGTGGACTGCCCGGGCCACGCCGACTTCGTCAAGAACATGATCACCGGCGCGGCCCAGATGGACGGCGCGATCCTCGTGGTCGCCGCCGACTCGGGCCCCATGCCCCAGACCCGCGAGCATGTGCTGCTCGCCCGTCAGGTCGGCGTGCCCCACCTCGTGGTCTTCATGAACAAGATCGACCTGGTCGACGACCCCGAGCTGGCCGACCTCGTCGAGATGGAGATCCGCGAGCTGCTCAGCAAGTACGAGTTCCCGGGCGATGATGTCCCGGTGATCCGCGGGCAGGCCAAGGCCGCCCTGGAGAACCCCAGGGACGACGGCATCTGCAAGCCCATCGACGAGCTGCTCGAGGCGCTCGACAAGTACATCCCCGAGCCCGCCCGCGAGGTCGACAAGCCCTTCCTCCTCTCGGTCGAGGACGTCTTCTCGATCAAGGGACGCGGCACGGTCGCGACCGGGCGTATCGAGCGCGGCGTGGTCAAGGTGGGCGACGCGGCGGAGATCGTGGGCCTGACCAAGGAGAACAAGAACACCACCATCACCGGCGTGGAGATGTTCAACAAGACCCTCGACCAGGGCCAGGCCGGCGACAATGTCGGCGTACTCCTCCGCGGCATCGAGAAGGACCAGGTCGAGCGCGGGCAGGTCATCTGCAAGCCGGGCTCGATCAAGCCCCACACCAAGTTCAAGGCCCAGATCTATGTGCTGAGCAAGGACGAGGGCGGGCGCCACACCCCGTTCTTCAACAACTACCGCCCCCAGTTCTACTTCCGCACCACGGATGTGACCGGGTCGGTCAAGCTGCTCGGCGGGGCCGAGATGTGCATGCCGGGCGACAATGTCGAGGTCGAGGTCGACCTCGTCGACAAGCCCGTCGCCATGGAGGCCGGCCTCCGCTTCGCGGTCCGCGAGGGCGGCCGGACCATCGGGTCGGGCACGGTGACCGAGATCATCGCCTGATCCTCCGGGCTCGAGCCGGCGCCTCCGGGGCCCTCCCCCGGGGAGTTTCAAGCATGTTCCCCGGCCCGGGGGTGAGAGCCCCCGGGCCGCTTTTCCGAATGACACCACGCCGCCGCGGGAGTGGACCACCGCGTCGGCAGGAATTGGGGGCCCCATGGCCAAGAAGAGCGTCGCACGCGAGTATGTCTGGCTTCAGTGCACCGAGAGCGGTGACCTGAACTACCGCACCTCGATCAATGTCAAGGGCGGCATCACGGACAAGCTGAAGGAGGGGATGCAGAAGTACTGCCCCCGGCTCCGCAAGCACACGCTGCACAAGATCAAGCGGAAGTAACCGGGACAGGCGATCGGGGATCAGGGATCGGGGCGACTCAGGGCTCTCGTCCGCCGTCCCTGATCGCCGATCCCTGATCCCTCGCGGAACGCCAGTAGCTCAATTGGTAGAGCAGCGGATTCCAAATCCGCAGGTTGGGGGTTCGAGTCCCTCCTGGCGTGTTGAAGCCCGGCGTGTTGAAGCGGGGCCGAGTGCCCCGCGAGTGGGGGGGCAGGCGGGGGCCCCGATCCCTTCTGCCCGAGTCCGTCCGGAGGTTCCACATGGCGTTCGGCATTCACAAGCCCGAGCAGGGATATTGGGTCCGCGTGCTGACCGCGGTGTGCGCGGGGGTGCTGGTCCTCGCCGGCGCGGCGTGGGGCTGGGCCCAGGCCGGCGCGGTCAACCTGCCGGCCCGGGGCTACATCCTCGAACTGCAGTCGGTCAACGGGTCGTTCGCCCCCGGCGGGCAGGCCGAGGTTGTGGGGATCTCCGACGACGCCGAGGGGCGCGAGATCACGCTCGGCAACGCCGGGGTCGTCTCCTTCGCCGCCACGGGCCCCCGCACCGCGAGCCTCGAGATCGACAAGCCCCAAACCGCCGGGGAGTTCCGGATCGACCAGGCCGAGCGCGTCCGCTCGGGCGAGGCCGTGGGCGTCGTCCGGGCCCGGACGATCGTCCCGATCTTCCCGCTGATCTATCTCCAGGCGGGCGTGACGGGGGTGCTGATGCTCACCGGCGCGATCGCGGTCTACTGGTTCGCCGCCCTGAACCACAAGAGCGTGGACTTCCTGATCAACACCGACGGGGAGATGCGCAAGGTCAACTGGTCCACCCGCAAGGAGATCATCGGGTCGACCCAGGTCGTGATCGTCGCGGCGTTCCTTATCGCGGCGATCCTCTTCGGGATCGACACGGCCTTCGCCGAGTTCTTCCGTCTCATCGGCGTGCTCGAGTCCTGACCCAACCGCCCAACGGGCCGGGCCGCCGCGCCCGGGCCGCAGGAGCCCCCTCATGGCCCACGAGAATGCCAAGACCGCCGAGCACAACGGGGACAACGCCCCCGCGCCGATCTCCCCCGACGCGATGGACGGCCGCCCCAACGAGAAGGTCGACATCCTCAACGACACCGACACGGTCCGCCAGGAGGGGATGGACTGGTTCGTGCTCCGCGTCGCCTCCAACAAGGAGTCGAGCGTGCAGAACACGCTGCTCCGCAAGGTGCAGATCGAGAACATGACCCACCTCGTGGGCCGCATCCTCGTTCCCACCGAGAAGACCAAAACCATCAAGGGCGGCAAGCAGAAGATCACCGAGACCAAGCTCTACCCGGGCTATGTCTTCGTCGAGATGCGTCTCGAGGACGACGGCCGCATCCCCCAGGATGTCTTCTTCCTCATCAAGGAGACGACCGGCGTGGGCGACTTCGTCGGCACCGCGGGCCGCCCCACCCCGATGGCCGAGCACGAAGTCGTCAAGATGCTCACCGACTCGAAGCGCCCCGACGAGGAGCCCGTCATCAAGCTCACCTTCGAGAAGGGCGAGCATGTCCTCATCAAGGAGGGCCCCTTCGAGAACTACGAGGGCACCGTCGACGAACTCCTGCCCGAGAAGGGCCTCGTCCGCGTCCTCGTCACCATCTTCGGCCGCCAGGCCCCGATCGAACTCGAAGAGTGGCAGATCGCCAAGGCCGAGGAAGGCTGACGCCAGTACCCCGGGCCGGCTCCCGCGTCTCCGGAATCGCCCGATCCGGGTCCATCCACGCCGGGCCGCGGGAACCCGGGAGCCCCGCTTCCGGCACGGGTCAGGGTTCTGATCGCCCGTCCCGGCAGCCGCCGCGGCTATCCTCCTTGCGCGGGCCCGCGCCCGCCGGGAGGTGCTCGTGAACTGGAACAAGGAAGACGGCTGGGGCCGGCAGGGCGATCGCTCTTCTCACCGCAGGCCGCGCGATCGGCACAAGCCCCCGGCCCCCGGCAAGAGCGACTCGGGCGAGGTCTCGACCTGGGAGGCCTCCAAGCAGCGCTCGGAGAAGCGCCGCAAGCGCTCGCGGGTGACCTGGTACGCCGGCGCCGCGCTGCTCGCGGTGCTCGTGCTGCTGGCGCTGGCGCCCACGCTCGCGTCGGCCATCGCGCCGGGCATCATCGCCTCGAAAGGCTCGGAGGCGATCGCGGGCCGCGTGACGGTCGAGGCGGTCTCGCTCGGCTGGTTCGGCGGGCAGGAGGTCCGCACCGTCCGGGTCTTCGACGACGCGGGCGCCCAGCGGGGCGAGATCACCGCGAAGACGGACAAGGGACTCCTGGGCCTCCTGCTCGCGGGCGGGAACTACGGCGCCGTCACCCTCCGCGGCGAGGTCGATCTCTCCACGGACAGCAAGGGACGCTCCTTCCTCGAACACACCATCGGCCTCAAGCCCGAGCCCGCCGACGCGGCCCCGGGCGGCCCGGGCGCTGCGAGCGGACCGCCCCGGCCCGCGCCGCCGCCACCGGCGCTCCCCAAGGGGCTGCGCGCGGCCCTCGTGCTCGACGGGCTCGGCGTGACCTATGGCGATCGGTCCGCCGCCACGCCGGTCGACGCGGTCCGCCTCGACCAGGTGCAGGGGCGCGTGGAACTCAACGCGGACGACCCGGCCCGGGCGGACCTGACCGGGCAGGTACAGATGAAGCGCGCCGGCGCCGCGATCTTCGCCGACGCGGGACGGGTGCGCCTCCGCGCCGAGGTCGGCGACCTGCTCGCCCCGGACGGCGCCCTCCGCCTCGACGCGATGACGATCGACGCCGACATCGCCCTGGAGAACCTCGCCTCCGAACTGCTGGATGTCCTCCCGGCCGTCGCGGGCCGGGCGACGCCGGCGTTGGGCCCCGTGATCGCGGCCAAGGTCCGAGCGTCCGGATCCTCCTCGGACCTTGCCGTCACGCTCGAGGCGGGGGCGGAGTCGATCTCGGCGGTGGCGCCCCTGCGTGTGGACCTGGCGAAGGGGTCGATCCGCTCCGCCGAGCCGATCAGGGCCGGGGCCGACCTGGGCCGGCTCTCGCTGCTGATGCCCGATCGCGACGCGCTGCTCGGCCCCGAGGCCGACGCCCATGTCACCGAGTTCCCGATGCTGGAAATCACCATCGAGGATCTCGCGCTGCCGATCCCGCCGGCCAACCCGGCCGACCTCCGCGGCGCGGGCCTGCGTCTCAAGGCGGAGATCGGCCGCCTCGCGGCCGCCGTGCGCGCGCCGGGGGACGAGGCCCGTCGGGCCGTGGGGTTCGAGCCCGCGGTCTTCACGCTCGACGCCCCCGACCTCGCCGGCGCGGTCTCGATCAGGACCGGGCTGGACACCACGATCGACGGCGCCCGATCGGGCACGCTCCGCGTGGACCTGACCGCCGACCGCCTGCTCGACGACGCGGGCGCGATCCGCGTCGGCGCCGCCCCGAGCGTCCGCGGCGAGTTCAAGGCCGAGAAACTCGTCCTCGCCGCCTTCCAGCCCCTCGCGATGGCCGCCGGGTTCGACCTCACGGGGATCATCGGGCAGTCGGCCGATCTCTCCCTCGCCGCCGCCCCCGAGGGCGACAGCGGCGCGACGAATTTCACCCTCTCGGCCCGCGCGGACAACGCGTCGGCGAGCGGTTCGCTCCGCCTCGAGGGGGGCGTCCTGCGCACCACGGGCGAGGGCGTGAACGCGCGGCTCGAGTCGCTCTCGCCCCTGCTCGTCGACGCGCTGGCGGGCGCGGGCGTAAACCTCACGCAGGCGCGTGGCGCCACGCTGAAGGTCTCCGAACTCTCCGCCGACCTCGCCGCGATCGGCGCGGGCGATCTCGCCGCCGTCCGCCTCGTGGCCGACGCGGGCCTCGAACGCCTCGCGGGCGTGCTCGCCGCCTCGGGCGAGACCGTCGAAGCCGGCGGGTTCACGCTCCGCGCCGAGGCGGTCCCGCTCCGGGACGGCGTCCGCGTCTCGGGCGGCGGCGCCCTGAACCTCAACGGCGCCGAGGCCGGCGCGATCGAGGCCGATCTCCGCGCCGCCGGGCTCCTCGACGCCTCGGGCGCGTTGACCGGCGGGCTCCCCACCGAGATCAACGGGCGCCTCGGCGCCAAGGGCGTTCGGGCCGCGGTCCTCCAGCCCTTCCTCGACGGCACGGGCCTCGTGCTCGCCGACGACATCGGTCCCGCGGTCGACCTGAGCCTGACCGCCAAGGCGACCCCCGCCCCGGACGCGGCCATCCCCCCGACCGATCTCACCCTCGTTCTCACAAGCCGACACCTCAACGGCAGCGGCGCCTTCCGCCTCGCCGGCGACCGCGTCGAATCGACCGGGGACGGCCTGCGCCTCAGCCTCGACAACCCCGCCACCCTGCTCACCCGCTTCGCCCCGCTCGTCGAGGGCGCCTCGGTCACCAACCAGGGCGCGCTGTCCGTCTCGCTCCGGGGGCTCAGCCTCCCGCTCGACCCGGCCACGCGGACGCCCGACCTGCCCGCATCGGCCGGGGCGCTCGCCGTGCGCCTCGAGCAGGTCATCGTGGGCGACACGCAGAACAACACCGCCTTCCTCGATTCGCTGGGCACGCTCGTCACGCTCCGCCCGGGGCAGGCCCCGCGCGTCGAGATCGACGGGGGTGTCCGCGGCAACGCTTCCGCCCGCGGCACCATCGCCGGCGCGTTCGACCTGCTCAACGCCTTCGACCCGCCCGCGCCCGACGGCGCGCTCGCCCTCCGCCCCGTGGGCTCGCTCACCATCGACAAGTTCCCCATGAACTTCGTCCGTCTCGTCGGCGCGACCATCCCGAGGCAGGACGGCGGGGCCGTTCCGCTCTACACCTTCGCCCGCCAGTCGCTGGGCGACCGGGTCAACGCGAGCCTCACCACCGCCGCCCAGGGCGACGGCTCGCTCTCCGTCGCGCTCACCGCCGAGAGCGACCTGCACAGCATGCGGTCCACCGCGCTGCTCCGCCCCGCGCCCGCCGGCGCGTTCGAGCTGCTCGCGGTCGACGGCGAGGCCCGGGCCGCCGTCTCCGAGCGGGTCGCCCGCGCCCTGCTCCCTGTGGTCGCCCCGCCCGATTACGCGGACCTCAAGGTCCCGTCCGAGAGCACGCTCGCGGTCACGCTCAAGACCGACGACAAGGGCACGGTGACCGCCAAGGCGACGCTCGACCCGACTACGCTCGACGGCCTCCCCGTGCCGGACGAGGCCGGCGCCCTCCGCCGCCTCGAGCCCGTCACCGTCACCATGAAGTCCACGCTCACCGCGCCGGTCGCCATGCTCGGCGCGCCCGACGCGGCCCATGCCGTCACGCTCGACGCCTCCGTCGAGGGCTTCGACGCCCCGAAGGACGGCAAACGCCTCCTGAACCTCACCGCGAACGCGGGCACCACCCTCCGCGCCGCCAGGCCCACGGGCTCCACGCGCGCCACCGTCCGCCTGGCCACCGAACGCACCGACTGGGTCGACGCCCTCGCCGGGCTCAACGGCCTCCTCGGCAAGGCGGTCGGCAACACCATCTCCCTCAGCGCCGATCTCGCGGGCGTCGCCAACGAGGCCGGCTCCTTCGACGCCGCCGACGCCGGCGTCGAGATCCGCACCCCGCGCCTCAAGACCGTCAAGCCGCTGAAGATCAAGGCGTCCAAGGACGCGATCGACCTCGCCGGCCCCGCCGAGATCAACTGGAACATCAGCCCGGCCTTCTTCAACGCCGTCTTCCCCACCGAGCCCGGCAAGGCCGCCCAGCTCAAGATCGCCAAGGGCGTGCCCATCACCCTCAAGGCCGACGAGATGCACCTGCCCGTCGGCAAGCCCGCCGCGACCCGGGCCCGGCTCGGGCTCGCCGCGCCCGAGATCCCCCTCGTCTTCCCGGACGGCACGGAGTACACCTACCAGGGCCTCGACGCCACCCTCGTCACGCTCGACACCCCCGGCGCCGCCCGCCTGCGCGCGACCGCCTCAAGCCCCGACGCCCCCGGCGCCGCGGCGATGACCCTCGACACGACCGTCAAGGGCCTGCCCGACGGCTCGCCCGAATGGACCGCCCAGCGGCTCCTCCTCGACGGCGAGTTCGGGCTCAAGGAGTTCCCCGTCCGCCTCCTCGACGCGATGGCCGCCGGCGACGGGCAGCTCGTCGAACTCCTCGGCCGTTCCCTCGCCGTCGACACGCGGCTCAAGAACCTCCCCGCGCGCGGCGGCACGCTCTCCTTCGACGCCAAGAGCCCCCAGGCCGATTCCAAACTCCGCGCCACCGTCAAGGCCCATCCGGCCGACAAGAACCTGCTCGCCGTCACGCTCGACGAGCCGATGGTCACCGCCCTCCACGAGTTCCAGTACAAGATGGAGGGCAAGAAGGTCGCGATGCTCCCGATCTTCGGCTCGATCACCAAGTCCCGTCAGGGCAACCAGCCCGCCACGGTCTCGCTCGCCCGCCTCGTCGCCCCGGTCGACGGCGCGATCGACAAGATCATCATGGAGGGGACCGTCGACCCGGGCGAGGTCGACTACGACTTCCAGAGGGGCCTCGGCGCGCTGCTCAAGTTCGCCAAGCAGAACCAGCAGGGCGTCCTCGGCAGACGCCTCCAGCCGTTCAAGATCAGCATGAAGGACGGCGTCGCCCGATTCGACGAGCTCGTCGTCCCCGTCGGCGAGTTCGCCATCCAGGGCAAGGGCGCGATCGACCTCGTCAAACAGACCGAGGACATCGTCATCGGCGTGCCCGCCGGCGCGTTCGCCGATGAGTTGCTCGGCTCGCTCCCGGGCGCCCTGGGCGGCACGCTGCGGCAGAATGTCGTCGTCCCGGTCCGCCGCAAGGGCCCGCTCGGCAGGGAGAACAAGTGGGAGCCCGACTTCCAGGCCGTCATCAAGGAGCTATTCAAGCCGGAGAACATCCTCAACGACCTCCTCAAGGACCAGCTCAAGGACCTCGGCAAGCCCAAGCCCTGAGCGGGCGCCCCGGGGCGTGCCGACGCTCGCCCGTCAGAGATACCGCCCCCGCGCCGTCCGGTAGCCCGCGTCGAGGTTCTGCACGAGGTACCGCAGCGCGTCCACGGCGTGGTCCGATCCGTCCTTGACCGGCGTCGTGCTCGCCGGGTCGTCGGGCGGATACCGGTACCGCTCGAGCGACTCGATCAGCCGCGTGCACGACCCGTGCACCAGCAGCGTCGGCGCCCCCGACGCGGGCGCGAGCCGCGCCCGGAGCAGGTCGAGCCCCGCCGACAGCCCGAGGCGGCGGTCGCGCACACACAGCCCCGCCTTGCGGAGCACCTCGACCGCGCTCACGCCCGTCTGCTCGCTGCGCTGCCGCCCCGCCGGGTCGACGCCGATCCACGACGGCACGGGGAACGGCGCGAGCGGGCCCGCCCCGCCCGCGCGGATCACCTCGGCGTGCCGCGAGACGATCTCCCCGCTCGCCACACGCTCGCTCACGATTCGCAGCACCCCCGAGCCGTCCACCGCCCCCCACAGCACCACCGTCGGCGAGCGGATCCCGAAGTCCATCCCCGCGACCCACACCCCGGCCGATCCGGGGTCGAACGACCGGAAGACATGCCGGTCCCGGTCGAACTCGGGGAGCACGCAGTCGTCCCGGCGCGTGCGCACACAGAGCATCTCGGCCTCCCAGGTCGACGCCCCGACCCGCGACATGAGCCGCAGCGCGTCCGGCACGGGCACATGCCCGGGCGTCTCGCCCGCCGCGTCACGCGCCTTGGCCCGACCCCCGCACGCCCCGTGCAGCGCGCACGACCCGCAGTCGTGCTCGGGCCCGCAGCGGTCCAGCACATCGACCACGCCCCACTTGAACAGGCGCCGGCCCGCGCCCTCCCCGCACTCGCGCACGAGGCGGTACATCAGCCCGTACGGCACATGCATCGTGCTCAGGCACTCGATGGTCCCGGGCACCCAGACCTCGCCGCAGCGCTTGCTCCGCGTGGTCAACTGGGCGGCCTCCCACACCTCGGGGTCGAACAGCTCCACCTCGTCGCACCGGAGTTTCTGCACGCGGGTGCCGCGGACCGAGGTCTGGCTCTGCGCGAGCAATTCAACATTCGACCCGTTCCGGAGCCGCAGCCGCTTCTCGGTGATCCGCCCCTCGACCTCACCGAAGAGCTCCGATCCCTCGATCAGCGCGCGCAGGTGGGCGTGCATCCGCTTGGCCTGGTCCATCGAGCCCGCGAGCACGCGGACCTCGATCGTCGGCTTGAACACCAGGTCGAGCAGCGTCGCCACGGCCGCGAGGAAGGTCTTGCCCCCGCCCCGGTTGGCCCACACGACGGCGTCGCGCGACGCCCCGGCGGCGTCCGCGGGATCGGCGCCGCCGTCCGGGCACCCGGCGTCGAAGAACGCGTGGCACAGGTAATCGAACGGCGCGTCGTGCCCGTCGAGCAGCGCCCGCCGCGGCACGCGCAGCCCCAGCCACTCGGAAAGCCACGCGTGCAGCGCGTCGGGCGTCTCGGGCCGCGGGCCCGCCGGCCCGTTCGCCCCGCTCAACCCCGCACCTTCTTCCCGGGCTCGGTGCCCAGGCCCAGCGCCAGACGCAGCGCCTCGGCCCGGTCGGTCGAGTAGCGCCGCAGCACCCGCAGCACCGCGGCCCGGTCCGCCGCGGGCAGCGCGAAGGTCAGCGTGCGGGGCAGTTCATCCTGGGCCGGCGCCGGGGCCGGCGGGGGGACGGTCGATCTCCTTGCTCCCATCTCACATCTCCCAAGGGGGGGAGATCGCGGGGCCGGGCCCCGTGGTGTTCATCGCACATGCCCGTACGCCACGGGCGGGGCGCACAGCCGGCCCGCCGCGAGCGGCGCGAGGTCGAACGGGTCGGTCCATCCCCGCAACGGCTTGGGGATCGACGACGCGACCGACCTCGCCCAGGCCGTCAGTTCCCGCCGCGCCAGCGGCGAGCCCCGCAGGCGATCGACGCGGGCCGGGTCGAGCAGTTGCCAGGGCTGCACGCCGACCGCGTCGAGCATGTCGGCCAGGCGGTCGTCGGCGGGGCGTGGCGGCATGGGGTAGGCGGTCATGCCCGCGCGGGCGCCGAACGGGGAGAGGCGGCCCATCGACGCGACGGCCTCGGTCGCCGGGGTCAGCGGGCCGTCGAGGTATGCGCGCACGAGCCGGTGCGCGATCCCCCGGCCCCGGTCGCGCGGGTCGACGATCACGCGGCTGATCCGGCGGACCTCGCGGTTGAGCCGGCGCGCGACCCGGGCCCGGTCGGTCCCCGTGTAGCGCCCGGGCCAGATCAGGTCACGCCATGCGCCGTTGAGCGTCGGGCAACTCACCACCAGCACGCCCGCCACGCGATCGCCCCCGGGGCCCCGGACCACCGCGCGGAGCACGCGGCAGGCGGCGGCGGGCCGGCCGGACCGGTAGTGGTGCGGGGAAAGCGGCCGGAGGTCATCGGCGTCGCCGGTCTCGATGCGCACGCGCGGGCCCCGGGCCACACCCGGCCCGGGCTCGAAGGCCGCGACGGCCCCGGGCGAGCAGCGGACGACCAGATCGGGCCCGAGCAGGCGGACGAGGTCGTCGTTCCCAGCCGCCGCGACGACACGGGCCCCGGCCCGGCTCGCCCAGCGCCGGAGCGAGGCCGCGACGCCCGCCGCGGTCTCGCGGTCGAGCGTGGAGCAGAACTCGTCGACCAGGAGCCAGCCCGAGCGGGCCCGCGACATCGCGACCGCCAGACGCAGGCGGGCGCGTTCCCCGTTGGAGAGCGCGCCCGCGGGCGTCGCGAGCAGCCTCGCGTCGGCCAGCCCCGCCAGGGCGAGGGTCCCGAGCCAGTCGTCGAGCCCGACCCCCGGGGCGTGCTCGGCGAGGGCGCGGGCGCCGTGGAGGCGTGTCTCGTGGGCCGATGCCGCCGCGCCGAGCCGGCGCCCCAGCGCGCGCACCACGCACGACTTGCCCGACCCGCTGGGCCCGGTGACCAGCGCGACCCGTCCCCCCGGGTGGCGGGCGAAGTCCTCGAGGAGGAGGCCCGCGGCCCGCTCGGCGTGGTCGACCGGCGCGGCGCGGGCGGCCCGCGCGGGGGTGAGCCCGAAGGGCGCGAGCGCCCGCAGGACGCGTTCGCTCGGGTGGGTGCTCATGGCCTCCCTCCCCTCGGGGCGCCGGCGCGGGTCTGCTCGGCGTGCGCGGTGAAGAGGGCATCCACCGCGTCGAGGTGCCGCCGCACCGCGTGCAGGCTCATCCCGAGCCGGGCGGAGGCCTCGCGGAGCGAGAGGCCCTGCACGACGCACGCGAACGCCGCCCGGCGCATGGGGCCGGTCCAGAGTGACCGGTTTGCGATGACAAAGGCGTAGCGCGGCGAGAGGACGCGTTCGGTGAGCCGGCGCAGCCGGGTCCGGGCGGTCCGGGCGGTAAGCGGGATCGTTCGGCCCTGTTCGCGGCGGCAGGGGGCGAGGTCATTGCCGCGCTGCCGGCGGCGGCGGACGAATGCGGCGACGCTGATGCCCTCGCCGAAGACCGCCTCGACGAGTTCGCGGTCGTCGGGGGGGAGCCACGCGGCACGCTCCACCAGGGTGCGCGCGTGCTCCTGCCGATCGCGCCGGCGGATGGAGGCCTCGGCGGCGACCTGCCTCCAGAGGGCCGGATCGGCGGTCCGGGTGCGTCCGGCCGCGGGCCGCGGGATCGTGACGCGCGGGGAAGGTGTTTGGGCAGAACTGTCGCATCGGGGTGTTTCGATCAGTCTCTGATCGGTAAGATATTGATCGGTGTTTGGATCTCGAACGATCCGCCGGGCCCGGGGCCTCGAATCGGACACCCCCATGTTCACGCCGTTTCCACAAGATTGTGTGCTCACCGTCCAAACCTCCCGATATTTGTGTGTACACTTTTCAGTGAACGAACAGTGCAATGTATCTCTGATCGGTGAACAAGTCGCAAGGGTTTCGTACGGAAGTGACAGGAAACAGCGCACAGTCCGGGTCGTTCGGGAGGAGGGGCCCGGGGCGGGGGGCCCTATCCAAGGGGGAGGTCCGCGCCGGCCCACCGGGGCCCGCGCCCGGCCGGTTCCCGGCGGGTCGGCCCGCCGAGGGGGGGGCCGCGATGGGTGAGGCGCCGACCCCGAGACCCGGAGAGCGGGGGCGGGGCCCGCGTCCCGAGCCGTCGGCCCGGGAGGCATGGGTTCGGCTTGGGTCGGTGCTGCGTGAGCACCGGGTCGCCTCGGGGTTGTCATTGCAGGAATTGGCCGACCGCTGCGGGTGCGTGAAGTCCTACCTCTGGGCGATCGAGCGGGGGCNNGGCGGTGGGGGTGGAGGCGGGGAGGCTGGTCCGGCTTGCGGCGGGGGGGAGGGTCCCCGAGCCGGTCCGCGAGGATGTCTCGCGGGCGAGGGGGCAGGCCGAGGCGATCCGCCGGCTGCGCGATCTGCTGGCCTCGGGGGGGCTGGACGAGCAGGGCCGGCCCCGGGGGGGGCTCGACGAGGCCTACCGCACCGGGGAGTTCCAGCGGCTGGTGGAGGCGATCGACCCGGAGTCTCGCGCGGCGGCGTCGCCGATCGAGTTGCCGTTCGAGGTGCCGCTGATCAACCGGGTCTCGGCGGGGTACCCGGCGGGGTTCACCGACCTTGGGTTCCCCGCGCGCGTGGCGGACGAGTATGTGCGTTGCCCCGACCTGCACGACCCCGACGCGTTCGCGGCGCGGGTGGTGGGGGACTCGATGGAGCCGGCGTACCGCGAGGGGGACATCGTGATCTTCAGCCCGGCCCGGGCGATCGCGGACGGGGACGACTGCTACGCCCGTCTCGCCGAGGACGACGAATCGACCTTTAAGCGTGTCTACTTCGAGCGCGAGGGTGAGGCGGAGATGATCCGCCTGCAGCCGATCAACAGCCGGTATGCGCCGAGGCGGCTGCCGCGCGAGGCGGTGGCGGGGCTGTACCGGGCGGTGAAGGTGATGCGGGAGGTGTAGGCCCCGGCGGCACGGAGGCGCCGCGGGGTCAGACCAGCATGGGGAGGACGGCGTTGAGGACGACGAGGCAGAAGACATAGAGCCCGACGATGCCGAGGATGATCTGGGCCGTGAACAGGGCGGTTTGCTTCCAGTAGAGCGCCATGTCCGGCACGCGGACGGCCTTGTACGCGATGGCGATCAGGGCCGCGAGGGGGAGGAGGAGCCAGAACCAGACGGCGTGCAGGTTGAGCGGGTCGATGAACGGGGTGTAGGCGAGGCAGAGGAGTTCAGGCATGGGCGGGGTCCTTTCGCGAGGGCCTGGCCCGGTTGAGGCTGGGGAAGAGCGCGTCGAGGATGACGATGAGGTTGAGCATTCCCGCGCAGAGGGCGTAGAGCGTGCCGATCTCGTTGACCTTGGCGAGCCCCTTCTCGTTGGGGGGTCCCTGGTCGGGCCCGGCGGGGACGGCGACGGGGAGGTGTCGGGTCACGGGCGTGCCGGAGTTTCCTTCGATGACGGCGACCTCGACGGTCCGGCGGGTCTCCGAGGGGAAGACGCTGCGGAGGCGGTGCTCGGCCTGGAGCTGGCGCGAGGTGGAGCGCCAGACGGTCACGCCGCGGGCCTCGTCGAGTTCGGCGGGGATGCCGTAGGCCTTGAACTGGTTCTGGTGGACCCAGTCGACGCCGAAGGCGAGGGGGCCGACAAGGGCCTGCCCGTAGAACCACCACTTGTCCTCCCGGCTGTCGACGATGTCGATGCCCCCGATGAGCATGCCGCCGAAGAACATGGCGAGGACGGCCCCGCCGGCGAAGAGGCCACGGCGGGCCTCTCCGCGGGCGATGTGCCCGAGGCCCGGGAGGGCGACGGCGAGGATGCCGGCGCGGATGTCGAGCCCGTGTTGGGGGGGTTGGGCGGGGGTTTCGGTCATCCGTCCTCGGGGGTGTGGG
>JRYH01000938.1_pt1 | contig 43727 bp, 41 predicted proteins | sample 235351 | NCBI WGS metagenome assembly JRYH01 (sample SAMN03074221, study PRJNA261480) | activated sludge metagenome | biome: Wastewater Treatment Plant; feature: Wastewater; material: Activated sludge; isolation source: activated biomass of a wastewater treatment plant treating wastewater... ...
GAGGGCAGGTTCGGCGGGGGAGCGGGCGGCCTCCGGCGTCGCGGCACCGGCCAGCACGGCGACCGTGCCCAGCGCAGCGCTCAGCATCGGCAGCCGAAAACCGGCCTTTCTGGTATCGTGGCGCATCGTCGCATCATACGCCGCCTGGCCGCCCGGCACCACCCCCGATACCGGCCGGCGAGCGACGATGAAACAACCGGGAAACAGCCATGAATCGAAGCCTGTTTTTACTTGCCAGCGCCGCCCTGCTGCTCGCCGCCTGCCGACCGGCCGCCGACGAATCCGCCACGCTGCCCTCACCGGCCGCGGCGGCCGCTTTTCTCGCCCATGCCGAGCAGGCGCTGGCCGCGGCCGAGGAGCGGCGCGAGCGGCGTCTTTGGGTCTATCAAACCTATCTCACCGATGACACCGAAAAAATCGCCGCCGAGGCCAGCGAAGAGCTGACCCGGCTCGGTGTCGAGTTCGCGATCGAGGCGCGGCGTTATCACGAGTTGGACCTCGACGCTACCACGCGCCGCAAACTCGACCTGCTCAGCCGTGCCATCGTGCTGCCGGCCCCATCCGATCCCGCTGCCGGTGCCGAACTGGCGTCGCTGGCCGCCAGGCTCGACGGCCTGTACGGCAAAGGCCGCTATTGCCGCGATGATGGCACCTGCTGGACGCTCGACGAGATGGAACGCCAACTCGCCACGGCGCGCGATCCAGCCGTGCTCGCCGAAATCTGGACCGGCTGGCGGACCGTCGCGCCGCCGATGCAGCCGCTTTATGCCCGCCTTGTCGAACTGGCGAACCGCGGAGCGCGCGATCTCGGTTATGCCGATACCGGCGAACTGTGGCGTTCCGGTTACGACATGCCGCCCGCCGCCTTCGCCGCCGAACTCGACCGCCTGTGGGGTCAGGTGAAGCCGCTTTACGACGCCCTGCACTGCCACGTCCGCGCCCGGCTGAGGGCCCATTACGGTGACGAAATCGTACCGCCGGGGGGACCGATCCCGGCTCACCTGCTCGGCAATATGTGGGCCCAAAGTTGGGGCAATATCTACGATCTGGTCGCGCCGCCGGCCGCCGATCCCGGTTACGACCTGACCCAGCGACTGAGCGAAGCCGGCTACGACCCGCCAAGGATGGTCAAAACCGGCGAGGCCTTTTTCAACTCATTGGGCTTTGCGCCGCTGCCCGAGACGTTCTGGCAACGCTCGTTGTTCACCCGGCCGCGCGACCGCGATGTCGTGTGTCACGCTTCGGCCTGGGATATCGACGGCCAAAACGACCTGCGCATCAAAATGTGCATCGAGCCGACCGAAGAGCACTTCCAGACGATCCACCACGAACTCGGCCATAACTACTACCAGCGCGCCTACAGCGGCCTCGATCCGCTGTTCCGGGCGAGCGCCAACGATGGCTTCCACGAGGCGGTCGGCGATACGGTGGCCTTGTCGATCACGCCACCCTATCTCCAGCAACTTGGCCTGATCGATGATTTACCGCCGGCCAGCGCCGACCTCGGCCTGCTGCTGCGCCTGGCGCTCGACAAGGTCGCATTTTTGCCGTTCGGGCTATTGGTCGATCAGTGGCGCTGGAAAGTGTTCGCCGGTGAAGCCGGGCCGGAACAATACAACGATCTGTGGTGGGATCTGCGCCAGCACTACCAGGGCATCGCGCCGCCGGCGCCGCGCCCGGCCGACGCCTTCGATCCGGGCGCCAAGTACCACGTGCCGGGCAATACGCCGTATGCGAGATATTTTCTCGCCGCGCTCTTGCAGTTCCAGTTCCACCGCGCGCTGTGCGATATCGCCGGCGACCCCGGCCCGCTCAACCGCTGCTCGATCTACGGCAACCAGGAGGCCGGCCGGCGCCTCGATGCCATGCTCGCCCTCGGCGCCTCCCAACCGTGGCCTGAAGCGCTTGCCGCACTGACCGGCAGCCGTGAAATGGACGCTACCGCCCTCCTCGATTATTTCGCGCCGCTCAAAACCTGGCTCGATCAGCAAAACACCGGCCGCCAGTGCGGCTGGTGAACCGCCCGGGGTAGGCAAATTGCCTGCTCCCGGCCATCAAGCGCCGGCATAATCGAGGCGGCGGCCGATCCAGCGGCGCAGCAGCCATTCGGCGGCGGCTTCGTTTTGCTCGAGGCGGGCGGCACGGCGTTCGGCGGCGGGGAGCAGCGCCCGGTCGCGGGCGAAATCAGCCAGTTTCAACGGGATGACGCCGGTCTGGCGGGTGCCCAGCATTTCGCCGGGGCCGCGCAGTTCGAGGTCGAGTTCGGCGATCTTGAAGCCGTCGTCGCTCCGGCGGAGCGCCGCAAGCCGCGCTTTAGCCACTTCCCCCAACGGCCGGCGGTAGAGCAGCACGCAACTCGATTCGGCTGCGCCGCGGCCGACCCGTCCGCGCAACTGGTGCAGTTGGGCTAAACCGAGTCGTTCGGCGTTGTCGATGATCATCAGGCTGGCGTTCGGGACATCGACCCCGACTTCGATCACCGTCGTCGCCACCAAGACGTCGAGCCGGTGATCGCGGAAGGCCGTCATGCGCGCTTCTTTTTCCTGCGGCTTGAGCCGGCCGTGGATCAGACCGATACGCAGGCCGGGTAGTTCGCGTTTGAGATCGTCATGGGTTTTCTCGGCCGCTTCGGCGGGGATCTCTTCGTTGTCCTCGACCAGCGTGCAGACCCAATAGGCCTGCCGCCCGGCGCGGCACGCCGCGGCGAGCCGGGCGATGACTTCGTTGCGGCGGGCGGCGTCGATGGTCACGGTGCGCACCGGGGTGCGGCCCGGCGGCCGCTGATCGATGCTCGAGACCTGGATGCCGGCGTAGGCGGTCATCGCCAGCGTCCGCGGGATCGGCGTCGCGGTGAGGAGCAGTTGATGCGGTTTTGTCGTTTCGCCGTCGCTCCCGCGGCCGCCTTTTTCGCTGAGCGCCAGGCGCTGGCCGACACCGAAGCGCTGCTGTTCGTCGACGACGATCAAGCCCAGGCGCGGAAACTGCACCGTTTCTTGCAACAGCGCGTGGGTCCCGATGGCGAGCGGCGCGCCGGCGGCGAGCGCGGCGAGGACGCGCCGCCGTTGTTGGCCTTTGACCGCACTGGTCAGCAACAGAGTCTCGATGGCGAGCGGCGCGAACAGTTGGCCGAGCGTCGCGGCGTGCTGTTCGGCGAGTAATTCGGTCGGCGCGATCAATGCCGTCTGATAACCCGAAGCGGCGGCCTGCGCCGCGGCCAGCGCGGCAATCACGGTCTTGCCGGAACCGACGTCACCCTGGACGAGACGCATCGCCGGGCGATCGCCGGTCAGATCGCGTCCGACTTCGCGCCACACCCGCTGCTGCGCCGCCGTCAGATCGAACGGCAGGGTGCGGCGCAAGCGTTCGGCCAATGTCGTTGCGGCCAAGGGCGGCGCGTGGTGCAGCGCCCGGCGGCGGTTCCAGCGGCGCAGAGCTAAAAGTTGGGCGCTGAGTTCCTCGCCGAGCAAGCGCCGCATCGCGGGGTCGGCGGCGGTCAAGATCGCCTGCGCCGCGGCGGCGTCGGGCGGCCGGTGTATGCGCAACAGCGCCGCACTCAGTGGCGGCGCATCCGGCTCGTCCAAGACCGCGGCATAGGGGTCGGCGAGTTCGATTCCGCCGGCGGCGAGGCGGTCGATCAATGTCTGCATCGTACGCGCCAGATCCGCCGGCCGCACGCCGCCGATCGTCGGATACACCGCGGTCAGATAGCCCGGCAGCGGCGCCGCCGCCTGTGCCGCCAGCCGCTGGTAGCTCGGATGGACCATTTCCAGGCCATGGAAACCGTCACGCACCTCGCCGTAAACGCGCAGCCGCACACCAGGCGCCAACGCCCTGGCCTGTCCCGGAAAGAAATGAAAAAACCGCAACAGCAGCCGCGCTCGATCGGCGGCCAGCAGCACTTCAAGCACCGGTCTTCGCCGCTGGGCGATTGCACAGTGCTCGATCACCCCTTCGGTCTGCACGACCTGGCCGGCAACGAGGGCGGCAAGCGGGGTCAGCCGGGTGCGATCCTGATAGCGCCGCGGCAGATGAAAAAGCAGATCTTCAAGACGGTTGAAGCCCGCCGCTTCGTAGGCCGCGGCGCGCTGCACGCCGATCCCGGGGAGCGCCGCCAGCGGCGCCGTTGCGGCCAGCCGCTTTTGCGGTTCGTTCAGCACCGCATGATCGCGTCCACTTCCACCGCGACGCCGCGCGGCAGGGCCTTGACTTCGAGCGCGGCACGCGCCGGGTAGGGCTGGGTGAAATAGCCGGCCATGATCTCGTTGACTTGCTGAAAGCAGCCCAGGTCGGTGAGATAAACGGTCAGTTTGACGATATCGTCAAGCCCCCCGCCGGCCGCGGCGGCGACGGCGGCGAGGTTGCGGAACACCTGGTGGAGTTCCGCCTCGATGCCGCCTGGGACCGGCTGCATGGTCTGTGGATCGAGACCGATCTGCCCCGAGAGAAAAACGAAACCACCGGCCGCCACTGCCTGGCTGTAAGTGCCGATCGCCGCCGGCGCAGCGGCCGTGGCGATCGCCTTGGAATCTCCGGTCCGGTTTTTTTGCACGGGTGTCTGGTCAGGCATAGTCGCGGCTCACTTTGTAGACATCACGGTTGTTGCGCAGGCGACGCAGCACGCGCGCCAGTTGATCCCGGTCCGTGACATTGAGGACAAACAGCAGCGTGGCGCTGTCGTCCGATGTATCGCGCTGTTCCACCTGTTCGATATTGGTCGCGGTTTTGCCGATCGCCGAAGAAATGTTGGCCAGCACTCCGGGGCGATTGACGACCTCGACCCTGACGAAGACTCTGAACAAACGGCGGCCGGTGACCCGCTCCCAGACAACGTCGAGACAGCGCTCCGGGTGCTTGCGCAGCTCCGGCACGTTCGGGCAGTTGTCGCGGTGCACAACGATGCCTTTGCCGAGCGATAAGTAACCCATGATACGGTCGCCGGGGAGCGGATAACAACACTGCGCGTAGCTCACCGCGCCATCCTCGCCGCCGCCGACGGCGAGCGCTTCGGGCGGCACTTCCGGGCGGCGGCTCTCGCGGCGCTGCATGCGGCTGAGCAGCTTCTGCGCCGCGATCTCGGCGAGCATCTCGCCGTGCGCCAGTTTGAGGAACAAATCCTCGAGCCGATCCAGCTTGCGGCGCTTGAGATAACTGACGAGCCGCCGTTCTGAAACGTCCTCCAGCGCGGCGCCGTGGGCGGTCAGCGCCTGGTCGAGCAGACGATGGCCGAGCGCGATACTGTCGCGCTGTTCCATGCTTTTGAGGTGGTGGCGGATCGCGGCGCGCGCTTTGGTCGTGGTCACGAAGGACAGCCATTCCGGGCGCGGCCGGGAGCCGGCGGTGGTCTGGATCTCGACGGTATCGCCGGTGCGCAGGCGGTGCGACAGCGGCGCGCGGTTGCGGTTGATGAGTGCACCGGTGGCGCGGTTGCCGACATCGGTATGGATGGCGTAAGCGAAGTCGAGGGCGCTGGCGCCGCGTTTGAGGTCGATGATCCGGCCCTTGGGGGTAAAAACGAAAATTTCGCCCGGATACAGATCGCCCTTGATGCTCTCCATGAACTCGTCGGCGGTCCCGGTGTGGCGCTGCGTCGCCACCAGACTGTCGAGCCAGCCGCGCACACGGCTGCGGGCCCCTTCCTTGTCGCCGGCGTATTTGTACTGCCAATGCGCCGCCTGGCCTTTTTCGGCGGCGATATCCATGTCCTCGGTGCGAATCTGGATCTCGATCGGTATATCGAAAGGGCTTTTCAGCACCGTGTGCAACGACTGGTACCCGTTTGATTTAGGCAATGCAATGTAATCTTTGAAGCGGCCGGGTTGCGGCTGATACAGTTCGTGGACCACGCCCAGCGCGCGATAGCAGTCGGCGCGGTTTTTAACGATGATGCGAAAGGCATAAACGTCGGTTACGTCCTTGAACGACAAATCCTTGTCGCACATTTTTTTGTACGTGCTGTACGGCGATTTCTGGCGGCCGAGGACGCGGCATCCGATTCCTTCGCGCTTCAGCCGATCGTGCAAAGCACGCTGCATTTTGCGCAACACGCCGCGGCGGTTGCCGGCCAGCGCCCGGACGCGGGCCGTCATGACCCGATGGCGGTGGGGATACAGGTTGGCGAAGCCGAGGTTTTCCAATTCCTCGCGCATCTCGTGCAGACCGAGCCGGCCGGCGAGCGGCGCGTAGATGTCGAGCGTCTCGCGCGCCACGCGCTGCCGCGCGTCGTTCTCCATCGCCTGCAAGGTGCGCATGTTGTGCAGGCGATCGGCGAGCTTGATCAACAGCACCCGCAAATCCTCGGCCATCGCCAGCAGCATCTTGCGGAAACTCTCGGCGGTCGCTTCCTGGCGGGTGCGAAACTTCATTTTGTCGAGCTTGGTGACGCCGTCGACCAGCGCCGCGACCACCGGGCCGAAGCGGTGCAGCAATTCCTGGCGAGTCAACGACGTGTCTTCGATGGCGTCGTGCAGCAGCGCCGCCGCGAGACACTCGCGATCGAGGCGCATTTTGGCGAGGATCGTCGCGACGGCGACGGGATGGGTGATGTAGGGTTCGCCGGTTTTGCGGTGTTGGCCGCGGTGGGCTTCGGCGGCGGTCGCGTAAGCGCGTTCGACGAAGGCGACTTCCGCGTCTTTCAGGTAGCCGCCGACGACATGGCGCAGCGGCTTGAGCGGGTCTTTGGCGCGCCGGGCGCGCTCACTCGTCGCCAACCTCATCCAACAGCTCTTGCTGATGGCGGGCCAGTTCGGCCGCCGCGGCCGCGGTATCGAGTTCGGTCTGAACCTTCCGAATCAACTCATAATCCACTTCACCGGCGGCGATTTCGCGCAACGCCAGCACCGTGGGCTTATCGTGCTCCTCGGGCACCAGCGCGGTCGCCCCGGCCTCGAGCTGCCGGGCGCGGCGGGTGGCATGGACGACCAGATCGAAACGGTTGTCGATCCGGTCCAGGCAGTCCTCGATCGTGATGCGGGCCATCGGCGTTCACGGGTCTCGTTGCGAAGTAGATCATTTTACCTTTTACCGGCGCTCTTGGCCAGCAGTTCCCCGACCGGGCCGCCCAGCCGGGCCTGCTGCACGGCGCGCCGCAGGCGCCAGGCGCGAACGACGGCGGTCAGATCGGCCAGCGCCGTAGCGAAATCCTCGTTGACCACCAGATAGTCGAATTCCGGCCAGTGAGACAGCTCAGCCCGGGCGGCGCGCATCCGCTGTTCGATCACCGCCGGATCGTCCAGGCCGCGCCGGACGAGCCGCTGGCGCAAGGCATCGAGCGACGGCGGGACGATGAAAACGGTAACACAGTCCGGGCACGCCGCTCTGACCTGCCTCGCCCCCTGCCAATCGATTTCGAGGAGAGCGTCGCGGCCGGCGGCGGCCAGGGACTCAAGATCGGCCTTCCGGGTGCCGTAGCGGTGCCCGAAGACCTCGGCGTGCTCGAGAAATTCGCCGCGCCCGACCGCCGCGGCGAATGCGGCGGCCGAAATGAAGTGGTAATCGGCGCCGTCGCGTTCGCCGTCGCGCGGCGGCCGGGTGGTGGCCGAAACCGACAAACCGAGGGTCGGATCCGCGGCGAGTAGCGCGTTGACCAGACTGGTCTTGCCGGCACCGGACGGCGCGGCGATCACGAACAAGCCGGCCAGCCGAGGTTCCGGCGACCGCGCCGGACTATTCGACATTCTGCACCTGTTCGCGCATCTGCTCGATCAGCACCCTGAGATCGACGCTCGCCTGCGTGGTGCGCAGATCGGCCGATTTCGAACTTAAGGTGTTGGCCTCGCGGTGAAATTCCTGCAACAGGAACTCGAAACGGCGGCCGACCGGCTCGGATGCCTCGAGCAACCGCCGCCCCTCGGCGACATGTGCCGCCAGGCGATCCAGTTCTTCGGCGATATCGATCTTCTGCACGGCCAGCGCCAGTTCGGTCTCCAGCCGTTGTTCATCGCCCGCCGGCACCGCCAACTCGGCCAAGCGCGCGCGTTGCCGGCCGCGCAATGCCTCACGGATCTCCGGCATCCAGATGCGAATCCTCTCGATCCACTCGCCGATCGCTGCGAGGCGCTCAGCGAGCGCCGCGGCCAGTGCCGCACCCTCGCGCCGGCGATGGTCGAGCAGCGTTTCGAGGGCCTCGGCGAGCAGCGTCCCGGCGGCCTGCCGCATCGGCTCAAGATCGACCTGCGGTTGCACGACCACCCCCGGCCAGGCCATCAGCGCCGCCAGATCGACCGGCGCCGCCGCACTGCTCATCGCCGCCAGCCGGGCATGAATGGCTAGCCACTGGCGGGCCAGAGGCTCGTTCACTTCCAATACCTGGACCGCGGCCTGCGCCGCCGGCACCAGGCGGAGCTGGGCATCGACCTTGCCGCGGCTCAGGCGCGCGGCGAATGCCGACCTGAAATCGCTTTCCAGAACGCGAAAATCCTCCGGCAGCCGTAACGTCAAATCGAGGAAACGATGGTTGACACTGCGGATTTCCCAGGCCAGACGGCCGAACGGCAGGTTGCTTTCGACGGCGGCAAAAGCGGTCATGCTCTGTATCATGATGGACCTGGAGGCGGTAGAAGAGCGGTTATGTTACCTTTGCCCACCCCGCCTTGCACCGAGCGCTGAACCTGAGATGACCATTGAACGCCGCGGCCGGCGCGCCGCCGATGAACTGCGACCGCTGACGCTGACCCGTCACTACACCCGGCATGCCGAAGGTTCGGTGCTGATCGCCTGCGGCGATACCCGCGTCCTGTGCACCGCCACCGTCGATGATAAAACCGCGCCGTTTCTGCGCGGCAGCGGCAAAGGGTGGGTCACCGCCGAATACGGCATGCTGCCGCGCGCCACCCACAGCCGCACGCCGCGCGAAGCGGCGCGCGGCCGGCAAGGCGGCCGGACCCTCGAAATTCAGCGCCTGATCGGCCGCGCCCTGCGCGCCGTTGTGGATCTCACGGCCCTCGGCGAACGGACGATCACGCTCGACTGCGACGTCTTGCAAGCCGACGGCGGGACGCGGACGGCGAGCATCACCGGCGCCTACGTGGCGCTGGCCGACGCCGCCACCCAGCTCGTCGCCAACGGGCGTTTGGCTGTCAATCCGCTGCACGGCCAGGTCGCGGCGGTCTCGGTCGGTATCGTCGGCGGCCATATCCTGCTCGACCTCGATTACGAAGAAGACAGCCGCGCCGAGACCGACCTCAACTTGGTGATGAACGACGGCGGCGGCATCGTCGAAATCCAGGGCACCGCCGAAGGTCATGCCTTCCGCCGCGACGAACTCGACAAAATGGTCGACACCGCCGCCGCCGGCATCCGGCAATTGCTCGCCGCCCAGGAAACGGCGCTGGCCGGCAGCGGATGAAGCGCGGCCCGGCGCTGTTGATCGCCAGCGGCAACCCCGGCAAACGGGCCGAGTTGGCCGCCCTGCTTGCGGCGCACGGCATCCCGGTCACCGAACCCGCGGCGGGCCAATACCACCCGCCGCCCGAAACCGCCGCAACCTTCGTCGAAAACGCCTTGCTCAAAGCCCGCGCCGCGTGCCGCGTCACCGGACTTGCCGCGCTGGCCGACGATTCCGGGCTGGTGGTGCCGGCGCTCGGCGGCGCTCCGGGGATCCGCTCGGCGCGTTTCGCCGGCGGCGCCGGCGATCACCCGGCCAATATCCGCCGGCTGCTGGCCCTGCTCGACGGTCTTGCCCCAGGGCGCCGGCGCGCCTATTTTTATTGTGTGCTCGTGGTGCTGCGTGCCGCCGATGACCCCGCGCCGCTGATCGCCGAAGGCCGCTGGGATGGTGCCATCGCCACCGCGCCATCAGGCGCCGGCGGCTTCGGTTACGACCCCGTTTTCCTTCCTGCCGGTGAAACCCGGACCGCCGCCGAACTCGACCGCAACGAAAAAAACCGCCAAAGCCACCGCGCCCGAGCCCTGGCCGAATTGCTGAGTAAACCTAAAATCTCCAACTGGTCGAGCGACGAGTGGTGAAACGAGAATTCCGGGAATCTATTTAACGAACTGATAGAATTGGTCGGCGGCCCGTTACGGGTCACCGGCTAAATGAGCTGTTTATGGAACAGATCGCCAAACTGCACATCGAGAAGCTGCCCGAAGGCGTCTACTTGGCTACGTCGGAGGATATTCCCGGAGTCATCGCCCAGGGACGCACGATCCAGGAGACCCTGGAGATCGCCCGCGACGTGGGCAAGGTGCCCGGCGAGCAGGAACGCATTCTGCCGGTGGTCGACAGCCTGTTGCGCGATGCCAAGGCGCGCCAGCCCTACCGCATAAGCGCCTGAAGGAGATGACGACATGACCCCGCAACTCGAACAAGTCCGGGAAAAACTCGAACACCTCGCGCCCGAGCGGCTGGCCGAGGTCGAGGACTTTATCGACTTTCTGCGCGAACGCGATCAGGACCGACGCCTGCGGCGGGACTACGCACAAGCCTCCGAGCCGGCGTTCGCCAAAGTCTGGGACAACGACGAAGACGCCGTCTATGACCGGCTATAACTTTGGCGACAGTGCTGGTCGGTTCTCCGTTCACCAACCTGCAAGCAACCAAGCGGCGCCCCGCGGTCATCATTCACAGCCCCGCCTACCACGACCGGCCCGACGTGATCCTGATGGCCATCACGAGCCAGGTCCGTGAACCGCTCTCAACCGGCGAAGCCCTGCTGCAAGACTGGCAGGCCGCCGGACTGGCCAAGCCCTCCGTGCTCAAGCCGCTGATCGCTACGCTGGAGAAAGACCAGATCATCAAGAAGCTGGGGCAACTGTCCGCCGCCGATCAGAAGCGGCTGGCCGGCTTGCTGAATAGCATTCTGGGGGAAGATGAATAGAATCTGTCATCGTGACACCGCGCTTACCCACTCCTCGACGCTAAACAAGTGAATTATTGGCAAGCGTCTTTAATCATTACCAAAAAATGCAATGTCGAAGGAACACTCGAGATCTAGTTCAGCGATTCTCCGCATTTGTGCCGGCCATAGCGTCGGCCCTCCGTGGCCTGACGCGGACCACCAAACACAGTTTATGTGCATTATCAGTCCGGCCGTTAACTGTAATTTATTCAGTTCTGCATTAGCCGGCTCGATCTTATCGAGTAGCCAGTCCAAATGATGGCGTAAATCTAACGACGACACCTTGCCTTCCGACGTCAAAAACCAGCCTTTACGTGGTACCTCCCGAACACGACCCAGGCTGTTCACCTTCCTCTCCCCTTTCTTCTGGATTGATGTGGGGGAAATCCGCAGAAGCTTCGTCACCATCTCCGGATCCATCGCACCAGAATAAATCCGAAGTTCCGCATACGTTCTTTCGCAAGAACCATACGACTCGTCGTATGGTGTGAGTCGAGTAATCCTCGTGTCTGCACTACTCATGGGTAAAAAGTCAATATTATTGCCGAGTGTCACTAATCACCCTAAAGGCGCCACCCGTTTTCGCTTTAATGGCGCCACCAGAACCGGCGATTTTCACGCTTCAGACGTGGGTGATTATTTCTTGGTTTCGGGCTCCTTTTCAAGTCGGCTTTTGGGGCTACCGTACCAGAATTCGCTCATCTGGGCGCCACGGGCCAGCCGGAACGGCTGGTTCTGGGCATCGTAATGGCGTCGGTAACCTGGGTGGGATTGCCCTCGCGCGGGTCGATTTCGGTGATGATGGTCTGCAACAGCGGATTGGTGACGGTGGCCGGGAAGTAGCCGTCCGTGCTGAAGGCGGTGGTCGTGCCATTACAATTCGTCCAGGCGTCTAGGCAAGACACGTCGGGTATCTCTCACAGTCAAAATATCAATACGGGCAGAAAGAACCAGATAGATGATCCGGTAAGGCGATTCGATCAGTTCGCGCAAATCATCGCGCTGATAGTACTCCACGACGCGACCCGAGCGCGGGTGTTCCGTCAATTGCTCAACGCGACGCGTAATTCGGTCCACCACACGTGTGGCATTTATAGGCTGGTCTTGAGCAATGTAGTCGTGGATCTGGCGCAGCCGGGCTTTGGCCCGAGGCGTCCAGAAGACTCTCATTTCAATCCAAATTCGCGGCGTACTGCGATAGTATCCGTCACACGATCCGCAGCGCTTTCGGCAAGCCCGGACTCAATATCCAAGATCGTCTCGATCTTTTCGGCCAAGTCCTCCCAGCCCGCCGTCTCCGGCAGGCTGTCGATCAGCTTGTGCGCTTGCTCTTTGAATACCGTAGCCATGTTATTCATATTACACCATTTTTAACGCCTGTTCCCGGCCGAAGCCTGGGCCAACCGGCAGCCGGGCGGACGGGTGATTCCGTTTACCGCTTGGGACGGGTTGCTCACCAGGTACTACCATCCGCCGGATCGGTGAGCGGCGGTTGGGTATCGTCCTGGCGGATCAGGTTCCCGAAAAAATCGTGCTGGTAGTCCAGATCGATCAGGCCGGAGACTTCGGTCCCGGTCATCTGGAAGGTGCCGGGGTGGTAGGTGTAGTTCTGGGTCTTGCCGTTGCCGAAGGTCTCCTGGGTCACCTGGCCGGTGGGGCTCATCGCTGTTACGCGCCGGTAGAACTTCGTCGCATTGGCGTAATCGAGCGAGTTGCCTTCTTCTTTGACCTGGCCGTCGATGTCGTAGCGGGTGTAGGTTCTGAGCCGCTCTTGCGGGTAGGTCACTGCCTTGGGACGGGCGAAGTAGCCGTCGTAGTCGATACCGACGGTGTATTGCGGCCCGACCGCGAAGATCGGGGTGTCGGGCACTCCGGTCTGCGGGTAATAGTGCGGATCATTGGTTACGGTAAAGCCCGCCGGGCGATTGAAGGCGTCGTAGGCGTAGGTTTTGTGCATGGTGACCTGGACGACGCCATTGGTGAACGCCTGGGCGCGCTGTTCTTCGGCCAACAGGCCCTCGCGCCGCTCGCCGTCGGGACCCGGGCTGTCGTAGACCCAGGTATCCTCCACCCCGCCCAGCTCGGGATCGGCGGGGTCGGCCACGCGCCGGATCAGCCGGCCGAGGGCGTCGTATTCAAACACCGTGGTCTGCGGTTGGGCGTCGGTCTGGGCGAGGACTTCGCCGAGGCCGTTATAGACAAAGGACCAGTGGCCCTGGTTGGGGTCGAAAAGGTCGGTTCTCTGGCCGAGGGCATTGTAGTTGGCGCCGGTCAGGTTGCTCTGAGGATCCTGGATCAGCTTGGCGTTGCCCTGGCCGTCGTACCAGAAGCGGGTTTGTGAGCCGTGGGCATCGGTGGTCTTGAGCAGCCAGCCGTTGGTGGCATAGGTGCGGGTGACGCACAGGTCATTATCGAGCGCATCGAGCGGACCGGCGGCGCAGGTGCTGGTCGCCAGCGGCGGCATACTGGCATTGGTGACCCATACTTGGGTCGTCAGACCTTTGGGTTGATAGTGGGTGTAGCGCAGTTCATTGCCGAGGCTCGACGGTTCGGATTTGAAGACCTGGCGGCCCAGGGCGTCAAAGCGAAATTCGCTCTGGACGTTCGATACCGCACCATAAGCCGGCACCGTCTGGGTCACCGTCTGGCCGCGGCCGTTGTAGCCGGTGGCGGCGTACACCGTGCCGTTGAAACCGTCGGTGCGGATCTCGATCACGCGGTTTACGCTATCGAAGTACTGCCGCACCAGCGGGGCGCCGTCGGTCGCGGCGATCAGGCAGTAGGCGGCGTTCAGGGGCATGACGCCGCAGCGCTCGGTGGTGGCGTCTTTGCTATAGATCATCCTGGAGCGCGGCGCATAGTGGTTGGCGGTATCGCTCATCGCCACACCCGCCGTCTCGGGGTGCCAGGTCTCGATCTCGCGACCGAACGGGTCGTAGGCCATCTTCATGATCAGGTCATTGGCGTCGGTGACCAGATGAAATTCGATGAAAATTGGCTCCCGGCGAAGTAGAAAAGGGGTTTCCGAACACGCGAGCAGTACAACAACAAAGGTTATGAACCGTTTTTCTTCGTAATTGCGTCTTTCATGACTTTTCCAGCTTTTTTAAGGCTTACTGAGAGAGGCTCACTTATATTTATATCTTTTTCGTTGATAAGCTCATTCCATGGTGTTGCTCCGCAAAGCAGTGCATAACATTTACCTTTTTGTTTTATTCCAAATAAGCTAAATAAAATATATTGTGCCACCCCCGCTGCGTTTTTGGTGTTCTTGCCGAAATCCACAGATATATACAACAAATCTTCTTTGTTGTGAAATAATACTTTTCGGCTATAATCGAAACCTTCTGAATTTAAGTAATTTTCTAATTTATTAAAGTAATCAACTGACCATTTAGCGCGCGGAAACATTAATATTACACCATACTCAGAGTTGGTATTAATATATTTCTGAAACTGGATAAATCTACAAAGCGAAGCTGTCTGCAAAATTAAAAATCCTTTATTTAAACCTCTTTTTAGTAAAGAGTCAATTGGAATGATAACATCCTTGACCTTATACGCCTGCCCTCTCTTCCCAATATACCAAAGGAGGAAAATAATTGCGAACAATATTACTGATATGATTATTATAATTTTCATAAATGCTCAACCGCCAAATATTGATGCAATTGTCCCAGCAATTTTCCCCAGTGTATTTCCAATGTTTCCAGCGGAACCAACTACCGTGCCACCTTGCACACCAGAGAAGGCTTCTGCAAAACCATGTGAGAAACCAGCTGTAAAGCGACTGAGTGGTGACAACAATAACCCGGGATTTGCATTTGAGCTAAGAAATCTACCGTTGGCAGGGTTAAATGGTTGTTGAACACCTCCTCGATTTAATTTTGTTGGAAATGATTTTCCAATAAGAAACTTAAGCAATTTCACTGGGCCAACCAGCGGGGGAGTTCCAGTCACAATTATTATTACATGAAATTTATTTCCTTCTTGCAAAACTAACGGTTTAGGATTTTTTAGTATATTTTCGTAAAAATCATCTTTGTTTGTATAAATATCATTTTCAGTAAGATTGTTCTTTGCCAGAAATGCTTGCAACTCTTCTTTATCTGTTCTCGGCTCAAAACTATCTACTGATATATTTTCTTCACTCATATTTTTATCTTTTGAGAGGCCGCGATCTTGCTCCATATTCTCGCGATTACTATTCGCGCCTATATTATCAGGAGTTTCTTTCGCATTTTTATCGTCTCCTTCGCTCATCCGGCTGTCGCCGCCGTTAAATCGTATTACCGTGCAGGCCGATCCGCGGTTGCATTTATCCGTGGTAGAGCCTGTCGGATCGCGGGGTTTGATTTCTTCTTCTGGCGAATTACAGTCGGGGTTAGTTGGTTCAGCGCATGTGGAATACCCTGTCGGATCAGTGCCCGACAGCGGGTTATTCATGATATAGCTGTACGGGTTCAGGCTTTGGCTATTGGCCGGGAACTGAATAATCGGGTCAACCGACAGGAATCGTCCCAGGTTGTAGTCATACGCCCTCCCGTTCATATGAGTGATGGCCACATTGTTCAGGTGCTCGTGGCCAGTGAAACCCCTTGTGGTCTGGTCGGGGCGATTGAGATCGCCGGATTCCTGGTTCGGGAACGGCACTTCATCCAGACCGTCGCTGTCGGCCCAGTTTTCCTCTCGCGGCTTGCCGAAGGGGTCGAAGCCTCTTCCGGCGCCAAGCACTTCTGCACCGTTTTTGTCGGTCATGGCGACGATGCTGCCGAGGCGGTCTTTGTGTAGGTAGGTGATCCCGGTGTTCTGGGCGCTGGTCACGTCCACGGTGAAGACCCCGTAGTTGCCTAGGTACAGCTTATGCAGGGTGCTGCCTTTTTGTTCGTACAGCTTGTCCACGTAGAACGTCCACTGGCCCAGTTCGTCGAGCTGATAATAACGCTGATTGTCGCTACCGTACCAGAATTCGCTCTTCTGGACGCCACGGGCCAGCCGGAACGGCTGGTTCTGGGCGTCGTAGTGGGCTTGGAAGTTGCCTGTGATGGGGTTGCCGGTGTTATTGATGCCGGAGATCATATTGCCGTTGGCATCATACCCGAAGTTCACGACGCCACCGTTGTTGATCAGGTTGACCGAGGTCACGGCGTTGGGCCCAGCACTGCCGGCGCCGTAGATGTAGTTGTTGCTGTAGTCGCTCTTTCGAGTGATATTGCCCAGGGGCGGGTGGCGCGTGTGTTTGCCCCCTTCCTGGCCTTCCCCCGCAAGCGGGGGAAGGAACGAGAGGTAGATTGCCGCAAGCGGGGAAGGAACGAGAGGTAGATTGCCGCAAGTGGTGGAAGGGAAAATTGGCTCACTCCACCAGCGGGGGATGGCTGGCGGTTGCCGGACGGCTCAGCCGGAGCGAGCAGACGCTGATCGCTGTCCGCAAGCGGGGGATCATGTGAGTGTGATTTTTGCCGTATACGAAGTAGGAGGAGCGTGTGTTTGCCCCCTTCCTAACCTTCCCCCGCAAGCGGGGGGAAGGAACGAGAGGTTGATCGCTGCCCGTACGGGAACTTATGCAACAATTGGGTCTATGTAACTATTGGGTAGAGCGGAATCATGTTCTGGGATATCGTGGTCTGGATCATCGGCGGTGCATTGATTGTCGGCGGCTTAGCCGGCACGGTGTTGCCGGCCTTACCGGGTACGCCGCTGATTTTGGCCGGCATGCTCGCGATCGCCGCCTATGACGGATTTTCGCCGGTCGGCGGATGGACGCTGGCGGTGTTGGCGGTGCTCACCGGGCTGTCGCTGGCGGTGGACTGGATTTCCTCGGGTCTCGGGGCGCGGCGGGCGGGCGCCAGTCCGCGCGCCTTCTGGGGCGCGACGATCGGCGCGCTGGTCGGTCTTTTCTTCGGCCTGCCGGGAATTCTGCTCGGGCCGTTTCTCGGGGCGCTTGCCGCTGAAATCGGCGCCGGCCGGACCCTTGGCGACGCCGGACGCGCCGGCCTTGGCGCCTGGCTCGGCCTGGCGTTCGGCAGTGCCGTAAAGATCGCGATCGCCTTCGTGATGATCGGGATTTTCGCCTGGCGTTACCTCCTGGCCTGAAGCGCGCCGAGGGTCGCCTACCTTGTCAAAATCCTGCTCACCACGTTGACCGTCGTCGCGGTCACTGGCCAAACGCCATACGCTGTGAGACGCACGGCTCGCTTCGCTGCCTTTACCCGTTCAGCCGCTCCTGATCAAGGCCGACTGGGGTTTCGGGTTCGCACTCGCCGCCGGCTCAGACAAACTGTTCGGCGATGATCCGTTCTTCGAGACTGTGGTCGGGGTCGAATAGCAAGGTATGGGTGACGCTGCGGTCGAGGGCGATCGTCACCTGGATGGCGTTGCGCACCTCGTGCGCGTCGGCGGTGGCGCTGACCGGGCGTTTGTAGGGATCGAGAATATCGATCCGGACGACGGCCGAACTCGGCAGGAGCGCGCCGCGCCAGCGCCGCGGCCGGTAAGGGCTGATCGGAGTCAGGGCCAGGGCTTCGGTACCGAGCGGCAGGATCGGCCCGTGGGCCGAGAGGTTGTACGCCGTGCTGCCGGCGGCGGTCGATAACAAAATGCCGTCGGTGATCAGTTGTTCCACCCGGACAATGTCATTGACGGTGACTTTCAAGTGCGCCGCCTGGTTGGTCTGGCGGAGCAGCGATACTTCGTTGATCGCCAGTGCGGTGACGCTCTGGCCGCTTTCGGTCGCCACCTGCATGCGGAGCGGGTTGAGCTTGACCGCTTTGGCGGCGGCGATGCGCCGGGGCAGATCGGCTTCGTCGAAGCGGTTCATCAAAAAACCGATGCTGCCGAGTTTCATACCGTAGACCGGCAGGCCGTCGCCGCCCATCCGGTGCAGCGTGCGCAGCATGAAACCGTCGCCGCCGAGGGCGACGAGCACATCGGCCTCGGCCGGCGCGTGGTCACCGTACCGTTCACTCAACCGGTGGTACGCGGCGTGCGCCGCGTCGCTGTTGGCGGCGACAAACGCCAGGCGGGGCGGGTCGCGGTTCATTCCCCGGCGGTGACCATTTGCGCCAGCGAACGGGTGGCGACCGTGACGGTCGCGAAATCGGCGCCCGGCCGGCTTCGCATTTCATCGAGGATCACAGACAAACGCGCCAGCCGGCCGCTGTGTTTTTCGGCCCACAGCGCCACTTGCCGCCGGCCGTCCTCGCCGCTATCCAGATTCAGCACTTGCCCGGTCAACAGACGGTGCTGGAGCTGCATGTCGTTGCGCAAATGGCCGCGGGCATGCGCGTCCCAATCGCCATGCGCCGGCAGTTCCTCGATCTCGCGGTGCAACCAGTCGAGTCCCAGCAGGCGGTCGAGTTCGTAATAGACGGTCACCACCTGCGGCAGCGGCTTGCCGGCGAGCAGCGACTGATCGACGATATCGAGCAGGTCGATAAACCATGGGCAGAGCGCCAGTTCGGCGGCCAGTTCGGAATCGAAACCGGCACTCGTGAAATGCGCCAGGTCACGTTCGAAGACGGCGCTGTGCGCCGGCGGCAGGTGCTCGCGCAGCAAGCGCCGCGCGGCGGCGATGCCGGGGGCATAGCGGTCGATCAGCGGTTGTATCGCCAGCGGTTCGCTGCCCGGTCGGTTGAGGAACCAGCGCACCGCCTGGCGCAGGACGTTCCACAAGCGCAGCATGGCTTCGCTCTGCACCCGGGCCGGCACCGTGTTGTCGAGCGCCTCGATCCGTTTCCACAATTTGCGCACGGCGAAAACCTCGCGCGCCACGGCGTAGGCTTTGATGACAGACGCAATGTCGGCGCCGGTGTCTTCCTGCACCCGGAGGACGAACGAGGCGCCCATCCGGTTGACGATATTATTGGTCAGGCGGGTGGCGATGATCTCGCGTTGCAACGGATGGCGCAGCATGATTTCACGCCATTCCCCGTGGCGCAGCGCCGAGGGAAAGTAGTTCACGAGTTCGCGCACCATGTAGGGGTCGTCCGGACCGTCGCCGGCCAACAGCTCGCGATAGACGTGAATTTTGCTGTACGACAGAAGGACCGCCAGTTCCGGTCTGGAGAGCGCCGCGCCGCGGTTCATGCGCTCGCGCAATTGCTCGTCGCTGGGCAGGAATTCGAGTTCGCGGTCGAGCAGGCCGAGGCGTTCGAGTGTCGCGATCAGGTGCATCTGGGCGCCGAGCCGGGCGTTGGCCAGCGTCTCCATGTGGCTGATCGATTGGCTTTGCAAATAATTGCCGCGCAGCACCAGGCGTTCGACTTCGTCCTGCATGTCGCGCAACATCCGGTTACGTTCATCGGCGCCGATTTTGTCGCCCGCTTCGCGGAACAGGATCTTGATGTTGACTTCGTGGTCGGAGCAATCGACACCGGCCGAATTGTCGATAAAGTCGGTGTTGAGCCGCCCGCCGCGCGCCGCGAATTCGATGCGCGCCAGTTGCGTCAGGCCGAGATTGCCGCCTTCGCCGATCACCTTGCAGCGCAATTCGGAGGCGTTGATGCGCACCGCGTTGTTCGTCCGGTCCCCGACATCGGCGTGACTCTCGCTGCCGGCCTTGACGTAAGTGCCGATCCCACCGTTCCACAACAGATCGACCGGAGCGCGCAGCAGGGCGCGGATCAGTTCCTGCGGCGTGACGCGCTGCGCCTGAAGGCTGAGCCAGGCGCGCACTTCGGGGGTCAGTTCAATGGACTTGGCGTCACGCCGCCAGATGCCGCCGCCCGGCGAGAGCCGCGCGCGATCGTAATCGTCCCAACTCGAACGCGGCAGTTTGAACAGCCGCTCGCGTTCCTCCAGGCTGCGGGCGCAATCGGGGTCGGGGTCGATGAAGATGTGCTGGTGGTTGAACGCGCCCATAAGGCGGATGTGGGGCGAGAGCAGCATGCCGTTGCCGAACACGTCGCCGGACATGTCACCGATGCCGACCACCGTGAACGGCTCTTTCTGGATATCGCGGCCGAGTTCGCGGAAGTGGCGCTTGACGCATTCCCAGGCGCCTTTGGCGGTGATCGCCATCGCTTTGTGGTCGTAGCCGTTCGAACCGCCCGAGGCGAACGCGTCGCCGAGCCAGAAGCCTTTATCCAGTGCGATCCGATTGGCGATATCGGAAAACGTCGCCGTGCCTTTGTCGGCGGCAACGACCAGATAGGGGTCGTCGCCGTCGCGGCGCACGAGGCCCGGCGGCGGCTGGATGCGCTTGCCGACCCGATTGTCAGCCAAAGCCAAAAGAGCGGTGATGAAAGTGCGGTAGCAATACACCACTTCGTCGTACAACGCCTGGCGATCGCCGGCCGGCGGCCGCTTGACGACAAAACCGCCTTTCGCGCCAACCGGGACGATCAGCGTATTTTTGACGTTCTGGGCTTTCATCAAGCCGAGCACTTCGGTGCGGAAGTCCTCGCGGCGGTCGGACCAGCGCAGACCGCCGCGGGCCACTGGCCCGGCGCGCAAGTGCACGCCTTCGACGCGCGGCGAATAAACCCAGGTTTCGCGATACGGACGCGGCTTCGGCAGTTCCGGCACTTTGGACGAATCGAACTTGAAACACAGATACTCGCCGAATTCGGGGTCCGGCGGCTGAAAATAATTGGTTCTGAGCGCCGCTTCGATCAGTTCGTAAAAGCCGCGCAGGATGCGGTCATCGTCCTGACTCGAAATCGCCTCCAGGCCGGATTCGATCGCCCGGCGGAGCGCGTCGATCCTAACCGCCCGCTCGGCGCCGCGCTCAGCGATGACCCGGCGGACGCTATCGGTAAACGGCGATTCACCTTCGCCGCTCAACAACCAGCGGAGCGCATGTTTCAACTCGCGGCGGGCCTTTCCGCCCGACCCTGACGGCGCAAAATGGTTTTCGAACAAGGCGACCAGCAGGCGGGCGAGCAGCGGATAGCGGCTGATGACCTCTTCCATGTAAGTCTGCGAAAACGGCATGCCCGTTTGCAGCAGATAACGGCTCAAGGCGCGCAGCAGCGTCACCTGGCGCGGCACCATCTGGGCCTGGACGATCTGCCGGTTGAAGCCGTCGCTTTCCATCGTGCCGTCGACCAGGTGCTGCAACGCGCGAGTGAACGACGCCTCGACGGTTTCCAGTTCGAGCCGTTGCTCGACCGCCGGTTCCATATCGAAATCCTGAATCCAGACGGTGGTATTTGGGCCGAGATCGACTTCGTAGGGCCGCTCGCTGATCATCTTGAGGCCCATGCTCTCGAAAATCGGAAAGATACGGGACAGCGGCTGAGCCTGGTTATGCAAAAAGAGCTTGCAGCGCAACATCCGGCGCTGGGCGCCGGTGCGGATCCGCGGCCGGTAGAGGCTGATCGCCAGGCCGCGGTGCGTCAAAAGCTCGGCGATTTTCATCACGTCGCCGACGGCGACCGACGGGGTCACTTCCCCGCTGTAGGCGACCGGCAGCGCTTTGCCGATTTGTTCGGTCAGCCTAAGCCCCTCCAATTCGCCGTGCGCCTTGACCAGCAGGGCACGCAGCTCGTCGAGCCACGAGCGAACCGCCAGCACGATGCGTTTTTCGATTTCGTCGCGATCGAACGAAAATGCACCGCGCTCGCGGCTGCGGATGATCACGTGCAGGCGCGCCAGGTTCGATTCCGAGACCTGGACCGTGAAATCGATCTGCTCGCCGCGCAAGGCGCGTTTCAAAATCGCCTGGATGCGCTCGCGGGTCTCGGTGTTGAAACGGTCGCGCGGGATGTACACCATGCAGGAATAAAAACGGCCGTAGCGCTCACGGCGGACGAACAGCCGGGTTTGCGGCCGTTCCTGCAAATCGAGGACACCCATCGCCAGTTCGAAAAGCTCATCGGAGGTGCTTTGGAATAATTCGTCGCGCGGCAGAGTTTCGAGGATGTGTTGCAACGCCTTGCTTTCGTGGCTGCGCGGCCGAAGACCGGAACGTTCCAGAACTTCGACCGCTTTCTGCCGGATCAGCGGCGTTTCGCGGACGCGACGGTGGTAAGCGCCGGAGGTAAAGAGGCCTAAAATACGGTATTCGCCGATGACCTTGCCCGATTGGTCATAACGCAGCACACCGATGTAATCCATATAACCGGTGCGGTGCACCGTCGAACGGGCGTTGGTCTTGGTGATGATGATTGGGTGATGGCGGTGTTCGACGTCGCGCGCCGCGGACGACAGGCTGGCCAGTTTGCGCGGCCGATGGTCGGGGCTGATGCGGCGCAGGATGCCGAGGCCCGAGCCCTCGACAATCCGCATCTCGCGCTCGCCGCCCACTTCCTCGACGACATATTCGCGAAAACCGAGAAAGGTGAAATGATCGCCGGCCAGCCAGTCGATGAAGGCCGCGGCTTCGGCGCAGATTTCGGCGCCGATGCACGAGGCGATCGCCGGCAGGCGGGCGGCGATCGCCGCGGCTTGATCGCGCATCGCCGCCCAATCCTCGACGGCGAGCGCGACATCGGAGAAGGATTTACGCAGGCGCTGTTCGAGGTGGGCGAAACCAGCGCCGCCGACTTGGCGGTCGATCTCGAAATAAATCAACGATTCGCTCTGCCCGGTGACGTCATCGGCCGGCACCAGGCTATGCAGCACGCCCGCCGCGTCGCGCTGGGCGTTGATCACCGGGTGGATGATCAGGTGCACCGCAACCCCCGCCTCGGCCAGCACCATGGTCGCCGAATCGACCAGAAACGGCATATCGTCGTTGACGATCTGGATAATGGTGTGCGGCGATTCCCAGCCGTCGCGCTGGGCTTCGGGATTGAAGACGCGGAGCACCACCTCGCCGGCCCGCCGGCGGGCCGCAAGACGGGCCATCGAGTGGACGAGTTGGGCCATTTCCGGCGCCGGGCGCGACGCCAACTCGGCGCTCGGCACGCGCTTGAGGAACGCGGCAGTGAAGCCCGGGGGCACCGCCCCGGCATCGGGCAAGGCGGCAACAGCGGTTTCGATCGTTTGTATCAGAGCGCGGCGATCGGGCTGATCAGCGGGCATGGCAGGTTTATCGGCAAGTGAAAAAATGACGGGGCGTCACCGGATTCCGGTTTCGGCGCGGCCGATGACCAGGCGTTGGATTTCGCTGGTGCCCTCGTAGATTTCGGTGATTTTAGCATCGCGGAAATAGCGTTCGACCGGCAGTTCGCGACTGTAACCCATGCCGCCGTGGATCTGTACCGCCTGGTGGGCGATCGCCATCGCCGCCTCCGAGGCATACAGCTTGGCGGTGCTCGCCTCGACGGTGTAGCGCCGGCCGTGGGCCACCGCTTGCTGCTTGGCCCACGCCGCGCGATAGACGAGCAGCGTCGCGGCGTCGAGCCGGATTTTCATATCGGCGATCTTGGCCTGGGTCATCTGGAAGGCGCCGATCGGCTGGCCGAAGGCCCGGCGCTCGCGGACATAGGCGACGCTCGCTTCGTAGGCGGCGCGGGCGATCCCGACCGCCTGCGAGGCGATGCCGATGCGCCCGGCATCGAGCACGCTCATCGCGATTTTGAAGCCCTCGCCTTCCTTGCCCAGAAGATCGGCCGCCGGGCACTGGTAATCGTCGAACTCCACTTCGCAGGTCGCCGAGGCGCGGATGCCGAGCTTGGGCTCGGTCTTGCCGCGCTTGAAGCCGGGGCGCTCGCAGTCAATCAAAAAAGCGCTGATACCACGCGCCCCGGCGCCCGGGTCGGTGGCGGCGAAGAGTACGAGATAGCGGGCGTGCGGCCCCGACGTGATCCACGACTTGCGGCCGTTGATCCGATAATGGCTGCCATCGGCGCTACGTTCGGCGCGGGTGCGCATGTTGGCGGCGTCCGAACCGGATTGCGGTTCGGTCAGGGCGTAGGCCCCGATCGCCTCACCGCTGGCCACGGCGCGGACGTATTTCCGCTTCTGTTCCTCGGTGCCGTAGAGCAGGATGCCGTTGCAGAACAGCGAGTTGTTGACCGACATGATCGTGCCGTGCGCGGCGTCGGCCGCCGAGATCTCGATCATCGCCAAAACGTAGGCCAAAGGATCGAGGCCGGAGCCGCCGTATTCAGCCGGCACTTCGATGCCCATCAGGCCGAGTTCGCCCATCTGCCGGATATTGTCGAGCGGGAACGCCCCTTTGGCGTCGAACTCGGCGGCGGCCGGCAGGATCTTGTCGCGGGCGAAATCGCGCGCCGCGGCCTGGATCATTTCTTGTTCGGGGGTAAAAGAAAAATTCATGATGCCCGTCATTATACCGCCCGGCAGTGCCGGGCGGCCGGAATGACAGCGCGGAGCGGCGCGGCGGTCAGGATCTTTTTTTCATCCTGAGATGGACGCCTTTCTGGTACGCCTGGGCCGCGGCGAGCAACACCTCGGGCGGCAAGCGCACAGTGTAGTCCGGGTTGGTGTATTGAAACTGGATCACCCCGTCGGTGCCGATCAGAAAGGTCGACGGCGCGGGCAGGCCGTGGTGCGTTTCACCGGAGGCGGCGGCCAGATCGAGGCCGTAGGCTTGGTAACGATCGAATGTCTCGTCATCGACCCGGAACGCGATGCCAAAGGCTTGGGCGGCGGCGAGCGGCGCATCGGAATAAAGCTGGTAATCGACTGGCTGTTTCAGACTGTCGTAGAGGATTTCCGGGCGGTCGGCGCTGATGAACCAGACAGCGAAGCCCATTTCCTGCAATTGATCTTCGGCATTGCGCAGTTCGGCGAGCTGCAGGTTGCAATACGGGCACCAGCCGCCGCGATAGAACGTCAACACCACCGGCTTTTCGAATTGGGCCGGGTCGATCGTCACCACTTCGCCCTTGACGTCGCGCACGGTAAAGGACGGCGCCTTCATCCCCGGCAACAACGGCCGGACGTCCTCGGCCCGCGGATACAACTCGCCGCCGTGGGCAGCGGAAGCGGCCAGCACCAGCGCCGCCGCAATCGAACCTGTTCGCTCAAACATGATGCCTCCTGTCGGATCAATACCTGAAAGTCGCTCCTCGTCCTTCGTTCTTAGTCCTTCGTCCTTCGTGCCCGTTCCCTTTTCAGCATTCCCGCCTGCCTGTGCCGGCCCGGCGGACAGGCGGACGCGGGAATCCGGGCTCCCACCCGCTCACGCGGGCGCATCCGGAACGACAGGAGGCGCGGCCCGTTGCGGGTTCCTCACGTCTCGTGCCGGTGGTGGCGGACGATCAGCATCGCCAATTCGAGCGCCTGCTCGTAGTTTAATCGGGGATCCACAGTGGACTTGTATGAGCGGTTCAAATCTTCGTCGCCCAAGGCGCGCGCCCCGCCGGTGCACTCGGTGACGTTCTCGCCAGTCAGTTCCAGGTGCACGCCGCCGAGCCGGCTGCCGTGCGCCAGGTGCAGGTCGAACGCCTGGCGCAGTTCGTCGAGAATGTTGTCGAAGCGCCGGGTCTTGATGCCGTTGGCCGTCGTTTCGGTGTTGCCGTGCATCGGATCGCTGAGCCAGAGCACCGGCGTTTTCGCCTCGCGCACGGCGCGGATCAGCGGCGGCAGAGCCTCGGCGATGCGCCCGGCGCCGAGGCGATGGATCAGCGTCAGGCGCCCGGGATCGCGCGTCGGGTTTAGGATCTCGAGCAGCGACTTGAGGTGCTCCGGCGTCATTCCCGGGCCGACTTTGATGCCGATCGGATTGCGTACGCCGCGCAGATATTCGACATGGGCGCCGTCCGGATCGGCAGTCCGCATGCCGATCCACGGAAAATGCGTCGCCAGGTTGTAATGGCCCCACTGCCGCGGCACGCTGCGCGTCAGGGCCTGCTCGTAGTGCAGGTGCAACGCTTCGTGCGAGGTGTAAAAGTCCACCCTTTTCAGATTGCCGGCCTGCTGGCCGCTCAAGGTCTCCAAAAAACGCAGCGAGCGGCCGATGTCGTGCGCGATGCGCTGATAGGCGGCGGCCAGCGGTGAATGTTCGACCCAGCCGAGATCCCAATACTCGGGGTGGTGCAAATCGGCAAACCCGCTGTCGCCCAGCGAGCGGACAAAATTCATCGTCATCGCCGACCGCGCGTGGGCGCGCAGCAGACGGCGCGGTTCGGGGACACGGGCTGCGGCGCTGAATTCGGCGCCGTTGACCAGATCGCCGCGGTAGCTCGGCAGCGTCACGTCGCCGCGCGTTTCGCTGTCGGACGAACGCGGTTTGGCGTACTGGCCGGCGAAACGGCCGATCCGGACCACCGGCATTCCCAGGCCGTGGACCAGGATCAGGCTCATCTGCAACAGCACCTTGAGGCGATTGGTGATGACCGTCGCCTCGCATTCGGCAAAGCTCTCGGCGCAGTCGCCGCCTTGCAGCACAAACCGCTCGCCGCGGCCCGCGGCCGCCAACTCGCCGCGCAGCGCGTTGATCTCCCACGAAGTGACGAGCGGCGGCAGGCAGGCGAGCTGGCCGAGCACCGCTTCGAGAGCAGCCGGATCGGGATAGGTCGCCTGCTGGGCGGCAGGTTTCCGCCGCCAACTGGCGGGGGTCCAATCATGCGGTGTCGGAACGGGATCTAACATTTCACTTCACACGTTTGCAGAGTTCAGACGGCAGGACGGCGGGTCGCGAAGATCGCCGCAGCACCGAGCAGCACATACCAGATCAAGGTCCAACCGGGCATGCTGAGGCCGAGGAATTGCCAATCCACGGTGGCGCATTCGCCCGAGCCGGCAAAGACGATTTTAAGCGCCTCGGCCAAAGGAAATTGGTCGAGCAGGTATTCGATGCCCGGGCCGCAGGCCGGTACCTGATCGGCGGGCAGGCTTTGCAGCCACAGATGGCGAACCGCCACCACGGCTCCGGCGAGCGTCGCCAGCAAGACCCCGGCGGCATAAACATAACGCCCGGTGCGGCGCGGGCCGTGCACCGCGGCAGCGAGCGCGATCAGACCGGCGGCGACAAACGCCAGGCGTTGAAAAACACAGAGCGGACACGGGTCGATGCCGATCACGTGCTGTTGCCACAGCGCGAAACCGATGAGGCCGGCAACGGCCAGCGCGATCAAGCCGTTGACGGCCCGGTTCGACAGCCGTAAAACACCCGCCGCGTGATCGAGTCCACTCATTTTATACTGCACTTTCCGCTTCGAGGAACGCTAGTGTACTAACATGAACCAAGCCGCGCCGCGAATCAACCCAACATCCGTCAATCCCGAGCCCGCTGGCGCGGCACCGCGCACCGTACGCGCACCGCGCGGCACCCGGCTCACTTGCCGTGGCTGGCCGCAGGAAGCGGCGCTGCGCATGCTGATGAACAACCTCGACCCGGAGGTCGCCGAGCACCCGGATCAATTGATCGTTTACGGCGGCACCGGCAAGGCGGCGCGCAACTGGGCCTGTTTCGATGCCATCGTCGCCACCTTGAAACGCCTGGCCGACGATGAAACCCTGCTGATTCAAAGCGGCAAACCGGTCGGCGTGTTCCGGACGCACGAGGCGGCGCCTAGAGTGTTGATCGCCAACGCCAACCTGGTGCCGCGCTGGGGCACCTGGGACCATTTCCGCGAATTGGAGCGCAAGGGATTGACGATGTTCGGCCAGATGACCGCCGGTTCGTGGATCTATATCGGCTCGCAAGGCATCGTCCAGGGTACTTACGAAACCTTCGCGGCGCTTGCCGCGCGACAGTTCGGCGGCACGCTCCGTGGTCGGCTGGTGGTCACCGCCGGCCTCGGCGGCATGGGCGGCGCGCAGCCGCTGGCGGTGACGATGAACGACGGGCATTGCCTGGCCGTCGAGGTCGACGAGAGCCGCATCCGCCGGCGCGTCGAAACCGGCTATTGCGATGAAATGGCCGATGACCTCGATACCGCGTTGCATCGGATCGAGACCGCCAACGCGCCGCTGTCGATCGGCCTGCTCGGCAATATCGCCGAGGTCATGCCCGAACTCGTCCGCCGCGGCATCCGGCCGGACGTCATCACCGACCAAACCTCGGCGCACGACCTGCGCTGCGGCTACATTCCGCCGGGACTCGATCTGGCGGCCGCGGCTGAACTGCGCGAACGCGATCCGGGCGACTACGAAAAGCGCGTGCTCGACGCAATGGTCGTCCACGTCGAAACCATGCTGGCCCTTAAGCGGTCAGGCAGCATCTGCTTCGATTACGGCAACAACCTGCGCGGCCAGGTCGCCGACCATCGCGGCCTCAAGCAGGCATTCGACATTCCCGGTTTCGTCCCCGAATACATCCGGCCGCTGTTCTGCCGCGGCGCCGGGCCGTTCCGCTGGGCGGCCCTGTCGGGCGAGCCGGACGACATCGCGGTCACCGACGAAGCGCTGCTTGAATTGTTCCCGGAAAAAACCGCCCTGCACCGCTGGCTCGGCAAGGCACGCGACAAAATCCACTTCCAGGGTCTGCCGGCCCGCATCTGCTGGCTCGAATACGGCGAGCGCGCCCGCGCCGGGCTGCGCTTCAACGAACTGGTCCGCGACGGCCGGCTCCAAGCGCCGATCGTGATCGGCCGCGACCACCTCGACGCCGGCTCGGTCGCTTCGCCGAACCGCGAAACCGAGGCCATGCGCGACGGCTCCGATGCGATCGCCGACTGGCCGCTGCTCAACGCCCTGCTCAACACGGCCTGCGGCGCCACCTGGGTCTCGATCCACCACGGCGGCGGCGTCGGCATCGGCTATTCGCAGCACGCCGGCATGGTCGTCGTCGCCGACGGCACCGAGCGCGCGGCCCGCGCCCTCGAACGGGTTCTGACCGCCGATCCGGGTAGCGGCGTCATGCGCCACGCCGACGCCGGCTACCCCGAAGCGATCGCCATTGCCCAAGCCCGCGGCCTGGATTTGCCGATGTTGTGACCCCCTCCAGGAGCTGGGCGGCGTACCCGGGTTGTTGTCCTGTTTCTCGGTCCTGTTTCTCGGTTGGTCCTGTTCCGTTTAACAGGTTGTTGAAAAACGCCATCCTGGCGTTTTTCAACGTCGCTTGCGAAAGGCGCGACTTTCGCTGCGCTCCCGAAATCAGCCGCTAAGAAGCGCCTGATTTCGCCGGGCCATCCGTGGCCCGGATTAACAGGCTGTTTTTCAACAGCCTGTTAAAGGGACAATAACCTTGTATTTCATCCAGTTTGTGGACAAAATACTATGGTGATACCACGCCGGATCAAATCCAGAGTCGAACAAGCGCTCCGTAGCCAGGCGGCCGTGGCCATCATTGGCCCACGGCAGGTGGGCAAGACCACGCTGGCTCTCGAAATCGGCGACGCGGCGGGCGCCCTTTATCTCGACCTCGAAGACCGCACCGACCGCGAAAAGCTGAGCCATCCCCGGCTGTTCCTGGAGCGCTACGAAGACCAACTCGTCATTCTCGACGAGATACACCGCATGCCTGAACTCTTTCAGGATCTGCGCGGCATCATCGACAGCGGTCGGCGAAGAGGAAAGCGGACCGGGCGTTTTCTCATCCTCGGCTCGGCCTCGATCGATCTGCTGCGCCAGTCAGGAGAAAGTCTGGCCGGTCGTGTCGCTTATATCGATATCGGGCCGCTCGACGTCCTCGAAGTGCACGACAGCATGGATGCGCTCATCAAACTTTGGCTGCGCGGCGGCTATCCGGACAGTTTTCTGGCCGCGAGCGACGAACAAAGCCGCGCACTCCGCAAGGACTTCATCCGCACCTACCTACAGCGGGATGTGGCTTTGTTCGGCCCGCGCCTGCCGGCGGAAACCCTGGAGCGGCTGTGGACGATGCTGGCCCACAGCCAAGGCGGTCTGTTGAACGCCTCGCGGCTGGCGAGCGGGCTCGGCATCGCTACCCAGACGGTGAGCCGTTATATCGATCTTCTGGCCGACCTGCTGTTGTTGCGCCGCCTGCCGCCTTTCCGCGCCAATATCGGCAAGCGACTGGTCAAATCGCCGAAAATCTATGTCCGCGACAGCGGCCTCGTCCATGCTCTGCTCAGCATCGAGAACTACGACCGACTCGCTGGCCACCCGGTGGTCGGTCCAAGCTGGGAAGGTTTTGTCATCGAAAACCTCATCGCCGCCGCGCCGGAACGAACGCTGGCGAGTTTCTATCGCACCGCCGCTGGCGCCGAGGTCGATCTCCTGCTCGAACTACCCGACGACCGCGGTCTATGGGCCATCGAGATCAAATATGGGTCGTCGGCAAAGCCGCGGCGGGGATTCCACAATGCACGCGAGGATCTGAAACCCAACCGCTCCTTTGTGGTTTATTCCGGCGAAAGCCGTTATCCCGTCACAGACGGTATTGAAGCCTGCGGCCTGCGGGACATGGCAACAAGGCTTGCCCAAGGCGACTAACCCCCACCTCCGGCCGGCAAAACCCGGCGAAACCCGGCTTGACACTATAATATCATTATGATATCATAATGATTGAATACAACCGAGGAGTCGCCATCATGAATGAAGTCGAAATCCGTTCCTGGCCGGGCATCCCGCTTCTGGTATTGAACATCGCCGCGCTGCTCGGCTCGATGTGGTGGTTCGTCGCTGCCGTGATCGCTGTGGACCTCGTCGGCATCGGCGGCGCGAGTGTCCTGTTCGTGCTCGCGATCCTGATGTTCATCGGCTATTACATGGTCGAACCGAACCAGGCGGCGGTGCAGACCTTGTTCGGCAAGTACGTGGGCACGGTGCGCGCTCAGGGTCTGCGCTTCAACAATCCGTTCTATGCCCATCGCAAGGTCAGCCTCCGGGTACGCAACTTCGAATCGGGCCGGCTGAAAGTCAATGAACTCGACGGCAGCCCGATCGAAATCGCCGCGGTGATCGTCTGGAAGGTGGTGGATTCGGCCGAGGCGACGTTCAATGTCGACGATTACGAAAGTTTCGTCCAGATCCAGTCCGAGGCCGCATTGCGCTCGCTGGCCACGCAATACCCGTATGACCAGCACGAAGAGGGCCAGATCTCGCTGCGCAGCCACGCCAACGAGATCAGCCGGCATCTGAAACAACAGCTCGATGAACGCCTGACCCCCGCCGGGGTGGACGTGATCGAAGCGCGCATCTCGCACCTGGCCTACGCCGCCGAAATCGCCCAGGCGATGTTGCAGCGCCAGCAGGCCAACGCCGTGGTCGCCGCCCGGCGGCGGATCGTCGACGGCGCCGTCGGCATGGTCGAAATGGCACTGAAAGAACTCAAGTCACAGGGTATCGTCGAACTGGACGCCGAGCGCCAAGCGCAGATGGTCTCGAACCTGCTCGTCGTACTGTGCTCGGACCGCGCCCCGGCGCCGGTGATCAATGCGGGCAGCATCTACCAATAAACCCAATAGTTGCATAAATTTTGCTCGATTTGATCAAATTCACCATGAAATCATAATTATGTTGCTATTAGCATGAAAATCGAATTCATATATCGTGACGCGCCCGGTTTCTCGCCCAAGCTGGCGGCACATCTTGNNATCGGACAAGCTGCACTCGCCACCTTGACCGAGAATTCCGGGAATCTATGCAACAATTGGGTTAACCCATGCGCGATACGAAAAGGCCCTTCGCGCTACGTTTGAGCGCACCGCTCATGCAGGCCATGCAGCGCTGGGCCGACGACGACCTGCGATCGCTCAACGCCCAGATCGAGTGGGTGCTGCGCGAGGCGTTGAAAAAATCCGGCCGGCTCAAGCCGCAACCGGCGCCGTCGGCCGGCGACGAGGAGCAAAAGAATGAAAATTGATCAGACGAGCGTGGAATCGATCGCGTTGGCACCGCTCGGTAAGGCCGCGGTCGTCAGTGTGCTTTTGATTCTGTTACTGGTGCCGTTCTTAGTCCTGATTTCCTGGTGGAGCGACCCGGCCGCCTTCGGCTCATCCGATACTTTGTTCGGGCTGGCGGTCGTCGGTCCGCTGATTGCGTTCATCCTGATCGCGCTTCTCGCCCGCCGCTCGATCACGATCGAAGGTGCCGAATTGGTCGTGCGTGTCTTCTTCTATACCCGCAGGATCGCCCTGGCGGAGATCGAATTCGCGGCGGCTCGCGCCATCGATCTCAGAGAACACCGCGCTGCCCGGCCCTGGATCAGAACCAACGGCATCGCGCTGCCCGGGTTCGCCGCCGGGCACTTCCGAGATCGCCTAAAAAACAAGCTGTTCTGCCTGGTCACCGCACCGCGCGTGCTGTCGCTGCCGCTCCGCGACGGCCGCCGTGTGCTGCTCAGTGCCGCCCGCCCGGCAGCGGCGCTGGAGCGGCTGCGGCACATCGCCGGGCATCGACATTGAACCCACCATCCCCGATGCCCCGCCCTGTTAGACGACGAGTGTCGCGGTGCTTTTTCGGTTACCGTCACATTTGCCGCGCCTCCTCCACCGGCCGGAGGCGATATCCCTTTGCCGGCGGTTCTGCTATGCTTGGGTTCCGCCCGCTTACCCGGCCGGGCATCAGACGTGCAAGCGACCCTATGCCCAACACGCTTCAAGCTCCACAAAAACACCGTTTGACGGCCGGCGAGTACTATCGCATGGCCGAGACCGGCATCCTCACGCCGGAGGCACGGGTTGAACTCGTCGATGGTGAGATGATCGATATGGTGCCGATCAGCAGTGTCCATGCCGCGTGTGTAGATCGTTTTGTTCACTTTTTTTCCGGCCGGCTCGGTAAAGCGGCTATTCTCAGAGTACAGAACCCGCTCCGCTTGAACGAGTTCACCGAGTTGCAACCCGATCTGGCACTCCTCAAACCGCGCGACGATTTCTATGCCGGCCGGCACCCCGGGCCGGGCGACGTGCTGCTCGTCGTCGAGGTCGCCGCCTCGAGTCTGAGCTACGACCGCGGCGTAAAGTTGCCGCTGTACGCCGCCGCGGGTATCCCAGAGCTGTGGCTCGTCGACCTCGACGGCCGCCGCTTGAGTGTCCACCGCGAACCGGCCGGCAAGGGCTATGCCCAGGTAGAAATACCCGCCCCCGGCCAGCCCATACACCCCGCCCTGCTCCCCGATCTCGCACTGTTTCCGGATGAATTGCTCCGCTGATTCAGCGGCGGCAAACAAGGTGCTTTTCCGGTTCATCCAACGGGGTTGGTGTTTGGGCGGACCTTGACTGTCCGCGATTGGGGTTCTCGATTGGCCGCTCATCGCGGCCGATATCGGTGAGGGTGCCGCAGGCGGGCGGTGGGTTTGATGGGGGATTGACGAATGGTCGGGGTGACTGGATTCGAACCAGCGACTCCTGCCTCCCGAAGACAGTGCTCTACCAGGCTGAGCTACACCCCGGACCGGAACCGGCGCGGCGGGGCGGCCGCGCGGCGCGCTATTGTACTTCAGCCACCGGCGGCGGGGCAATGCCGTGGGCCGTCGGCCGCGGCCGGGGCACGGTGGTTCACTTGGCGGCGGCGAAGGCTTCGCGAGTCAGATTGCGCGGCGGGCCGGCAGGCTGGATGACGACATTGTCCTCGATCCGGATGCCGCCGCACGGGATCAGGCGCTCGACGAGATCCCAATCGACATGACGCGCTTTGTCGGGGTCGGCCCGCAGGCCGGCCAGCAACTGCGGGATGAAATACAGCCCCGGTTCGACGGTCAGCACATTGCCGGCTTCGAGGTCGCGCGTCAGGCGCAGGTACGGATGTCCTTCGGGCCGCGGTCGCGGCGTGCCATCGGGGGCGAGGAGCCCGGCGGCGTCGTGGACCTGGAGGCCGAGGAAATGCCCTAGACCGTGCGGAAAGAACGCCCTGCTGATGCCCTGCTCGACCTGAGCCTGCGGCGCCAGCCGGACGATGCCGGCATCGTGCAGAATGCCGGCAATGGCGCTGTGCGCCGTCAAATGCAGCTCGCGGTAATCGCTGCCGGCATCGCAGTAGGTCACCAGCCGTTGTTGCGCGTCGTCGAGGGCGGTGACAAGATCGGCGAACAGACCGTTGCCGGCGGCGTAGGTGCGGGTGATATCGGCGGCAAAGCCGGCGAATTCGGCCCCGGCGTCAAGTAGGAAGGAATGGCGCGCGGCCGGCGGCGCCGGGTCGAGCCCCTGGTAGTGCAGCACCGCGGCGTGCTCGTTCAGTGCGACGATGTTGTGGTACGGCAGGTTTTCTTCAGCCGCACGCGCCGCGGCGAGGTAGGCGAGGTGTATCTCGAGTTCGGCGGCACCGCGAGCGAAGGCCGCGGCGGCGGCGCGATGGCCGCGCTCGGCGCGCGCCGTGGCCGCGGCGAGGCAGGCGATCTCGTAGTCGCTTTTGACGGTCCGCGCTTCTTCCAGGCGGCCGATCAACCGCACCGGATTGATCTCAGCGGCCGGGAAATGTGCCGCCGCCGTGGCCTCCTGTTCGGCGATCACCGCCAGGCCCGGCCGGTTTTTCGTCACCCGCCGCCAATCGTCCTCATTCCGCACGATCACCAGCTCGAATTCACCGGCCCAGCGTTCATCGGGCGCCGCCGGCGGCAGGTACCAGTAATCCTCGGGCTGCCAGTACCACAGAGCGGGACGGGCACCGGGGGCGAAATACAGGGCGCAATGCGGCGTCGCGACCGGCGCCCACCAGGCGATGAGCGGGTTGACCTTGAACGGCAGTTCGTAATCGTCGCGAAAACGGCGGTGCGGCGTGCCGGAATGGATCACGAGCGCCTCGTGGCCACCGGCCGCCAGCGCCTGCGCGGCGGCGGCCGTCACACGTTCGAGATGGGCCCGATAATGGGCGAAAACGGAATCATAGGACATCGCGCGGATCTCTCCGATCGGCCGCCGGCCGGGGGATGGACTCGAACAGGTACAATAACGGTTCGCATCCGGCCGCATCGCGCCCCGCCAGACCTGTCTAAGCCTTGTGAATATCGCAGTCTACAACACCCTGACCCGCCAGCGGGAAGTCATCGTTCCAGCCGACCCCGAACGGGTGACGATGTACGCCTGCGGGCCGACGGTCTACAACTACGCGCATATCGGCAACGCCCGGCCGGCGGTGATTTTCGATCTGCTGCGCCGGGTGCTGGCGGCACACTTCCCGCATGTGGTTTACGTCCGCAACATCACCGACGTCGATGACAAGATCAACGCCCGGGCCCAGGAACTCGGCGTGCCGATCGGCGCGATCAGCGCGCAATACACCGCGGCCTACCGCGATGACATGGCGGCGCTCGGCGTCGCGCCGCCCGACCACGAACCGGCGGCAACGGAGTACATCCCCGAAATCGTCGCTCTGATCGCCCGCCTGCTGGAGCGCGGTTGTGCCTACCGGGCCGCGGAGCACGTGCTGTTCGACGTGCAGCATTTCGCCGAGTACGGCGCGCTGTCGCGACGCGACCGGCGGGAGATGATCGCCGGGGCGCGGGTCGAGGTTGCGCCGTACAAACGCAATCCCGAGGATTTCGTGCTGTGGAAACCCTCGACGCCCGACCTGCCCGGCTGGGACAGTCCGTGGGGCCGCGGCCGGCCGGGTTGGCACGTTGAGTGCTCGGCGATGGCCGGCGCTCTGCTCGGCGAGTCGATCGACCTGCACTGCGGCGGCCAGGATCTGATCTTTCCGCACCACGAAAACGAAATCGCGCAAAGCCGTTGCGCTTACGGTCACCCGCATTTTGCGCGCTATTGGGTGCACAACGGCTTTGTCCAGGTGGATAGCCGTAAGATGGCTAAATCGGTCGGCAACGTGTTGCTCGTCCGCGATCTGTTGGCCGCCCATCCGGGCGAGACACTGCGCTACCTGCTGCTGACCGCCCATTACCGCCAGCCGCTCGACTGGACGGCGGATGCAGTACACCAGGCGCAGCGCACGCTCGACCGGCTCTATACCGTGCTCCGTGATCACGGCGGAGCCAGCGGCGAGACGCCCGGCGCGCCCGAACCGGCATTTGTCGAATTACTCGCCGACGATCTGAATACGCCGCAGGCGCTGGCCGAGATCAACCGCTTGGGCCGCGAGTTGGCCAATGCGGCTAACGATCGCTGCCGCGCGACCCTGGCCCGCGTCTTGCGCAGCAACGCCGATTTTCTCGGCCTGCTGCAACAGGAGCCGGAAGCCTGGCTGCAACAGGCGGCGGGCGGCGCCACGAGCGATGTGGCTCGGATCGAAAGCCTGATCGACGCCCGCAACCGGGCGCGGGCGGCGCGGGCCTTCGCCGAGGCCGACCGGCTGCGTGACGAGTTGACGGCGCTCGGTGTCTGTCTCGAAGACCAGGCTGGCGGGACGCGCTGGCGGTGGGCGCGATGAACGCTGAAACCTTGAATCGCATGACCGCCGACGAGGCGCAGCAGGCCATCGTCGATGAATTCTCGCTGCTCGGCGACTGGAACGAGCGCTATCAATACCTGATCGACCTCGGCCGTCGCCTGCCGCCGTTTCCCGAGCGCTGGCGCGACGAGGCGCACAAGGTCAAAGGTTGCCAGTCACAGGTCTGGATGGCCGTCGAGCCGGTGGACGGTGTGCTGCACATCCACGCCACCAGCGACGCATTGATCGTCTCCGGCCTGATCGCTCTTTTACTGCGCGTTTACAACGACCGCCCGGCAGCTGAGATCACCGCCACCCGACCGTGGTTCGTCGCAGCCCTCGGCCTCGGGGCGCAACTGTCCCCGACCCGCAGCAACGGCCTGGCGGCAATGCTGGCCCGCATCCAGGAACTGGCACACCAGACGCAACCGCCCCTAGCAGGTTGTTGAAAAACGCCATCCTGGCGTTTTTCAACGTCGCTTGCGAAAGGCGCGACTTTCGCTGCGCTCCCGAAATCAGCCACTGAGCAGCGCCTGATTTCGCCGGGCCATCCGTGGCCCGGATTAGCAGGCTGTTTTTCAACAGCCTGCTAGGCGGTTGAGAACAAAGGATCGAACTGGGAAGCGGCCGACTATACCCAAGCCTGCTAAACGCTCAGAAGTGATCCCGGGCCTCAATCCCGGCCGTTGATGACCAGTTCGACGCGGCGGTTTTGGGCCCGTCCTTCGCGGGTGTCGTTGCTGGCGATCGGCCGGCTTTCGCCGTAACCGCGGGCGGTCATCCGCTCGCCGGGGATACCGCGGCCGATCAGGTACTCGCGCACGGCGTTGGCGCGGCGTTCGGAGAGCCCCTGGTTGTAAGCATCGGTGCCGGTATGGTCGGTGTGGCCGGCGACGATAACGATCAGTGCGTTGTGCTTTTTCAGGATTTCGGCGGCCTCGTCGAGGATGGAATGCGACTCGGGCGTCAGGCGCGACGAGTCGAAGGCAAAGTGGACGCCGGGCAAGTCGATGCGCTCGGTCACTTCGCAACCGTCGAGGCCGACGACCGCGCCGGGGCGCGAATCGGGACAGCGATCTTTGCTGTTTCTGACGCCGTCGCCGTCGTCGTCGCCATCGACCGGCGGCGCGGATACCGGCGCGGCCACCGGCGCCGATGCCGCCACCGGGGCGGGCCGCGGCGGCGCGCGGTGGCGCTTGCCGAACGCATAAGTGAGGCCGGCGGTGGCCAGAATATCGTCGAACCCTTTATTGCGCACCGGTTGCGGGACATCGTCGAAATCGCGGCGATACGCGATTTGCACCCGGCCGAAAAAGTGATCGGACAACTCGAGCCGTAAGCCGAGGCCGGAAGTGATGTAAATGGAAGTGTCCGAACTGAGCAGGCCGGAATGATCGGTGCCACCGAGGCCGGCCATAAAGTAGGGGCGGACTTTGTTGTTGGGGTTCGAGAGATGGTAGCGGCCGACAAAGCCGAGCGAATCCATCTCGAAATCGGCCCGCGCCGGACCGCCGAGACCGAGGTTACCGGTGTCGGTGTCGATCCGATCGTATTCCAGATCGATGCTGAAATTGGTTGTCAGAAAACGGCCGACTCCGATCCCGTAAACCGCGGTGTCGTCGATCCCCGAGCGGTCGTTGTCGAGCGACGCGATGCCGCCGAACACGGTGACCTGCCAGCGGCGGTCGTAATCGTCCTGGGCCAAAAGCGCCTGTGGCAGAAAGGCCAGAAGGCCGCACAATGCCGCAAGGTAACGAATCTGTTGCATGGATACCGGCTCCGAATCGATAGCAGGATGTTGGTGTTGGTGTCGCCGCGCCTGCGGAAAACGCCTTCCGGACGCTGGCCCAACCTCGGCGGTACGAGCCCGCGATTGGGAACGCATCTTATCACGGGAATATGACCGTTTGACCGATGCCGGATTCCCGGCCCTCGACGACGAGCCGGATCAGCGCGAATCGCGCATCTGCTTCTGTCTGACTTCCCAGCGCTCCTGGGCATCGAGGCATAACGTGGCGATGGGTCGCGCCTCGAGCCGGGCCAGGCCGATTTCCTCGCCGGTCTCCTCGCAGTAACCGTAGCTGCCTTCCTCGATCCGGGCCAGCGCCTGGTCGATTTTGCCGAGCAACTTGCGGTAGCGGTCGCGGGTTCTCAGCTCCAGGCTGTTTTCGGTTTCCCGGGTCGCCCGCTCGGCGTCGTCGCCGACGTCGCGCACCTCGTCGCGCAGATTGTCGATCGTCGCCTGCGACTCCTCGATCAGCTCCTGGCGCCAGTTTTGCAGCTTGCGCTTGAAATAGGCCAGGTGCCGCGGGCACATGTACGCCTCCTTGGGCGACGGCACGTAGCCTTTCGGCAGTTCCAGATCGGCGGTGGTGGTTTCGGGCATCAGTGACCTCGTTTTCGTCTCGTTGGCATCCCGGTTCACCCCTTAGGGTCATGGATCCTTGTCTCCGGGCGGGCGATGTTATATCTTAAATGTTTGTTCCGAGCAAGAGCTGCCGATGACCGAGGTTCTGGCCGCCGCCTCGCGGCGGGTGCGCGACACCTTCCTCGCCCTGATCCGGGCCTACCAGTATCTGCTCAGCCCGTGGCTCGGCGGGCAGTGCCGATTCACGCCCACCTGCTCGCATTATGCCGCCGGGGCGATCGCCGAGCACGGCACGTGGCGCGGCCTGGGGCTGGCACTGTGGCGCATTCTACGCTGCCAACCGCTGGCCCGCGGCGGCCACGATCCCATTCCCCCAAGGATACCCGATAGATGAGCCTTCTCGCCGGAAAAAAAGCCTTGATCGTCGGCATCGCTTCTCAGCGGTCGATCGCCTGGGGCATCGCCGAGGCGATGCACCGCGAAGGCGCCGAACTCGCCTTCACCTACCAGAACGACAAACTCAAAAGCCGGGTCGAGGCGGCCTCCGCCGCGTTCGGCGACGGCCCGATTTTCGAGTGCGACGTGGCCGACGACGGGCAGATCGATGACGTTTTCACCCGTCTCGGGACACATTTCGGCGGCCTCGATATCCTGGTCCATTCGGTCGGTTATGCGCCGCGCGAGCAGTTGGAGGGCGATTTCGCGACGGCGGTCGACCGCGAGGGCTTCCGCATCGCCCTCGACATCAGCGCCTACAGCCTCGCCGCCCTGACCAAGGCGGCGGTACCGCTGATGCGCGGCCGGCCGGCGGCGGTCCTGACTTTGAGCTATCTCGGCGCGGTCCGCGCCATGCCCAGCTACAACGTGATGGGGGTCGCCAAGGCGGCACTGGAAGCCTGCGTGCGCTATCTGGCGCAAAGCCTCGGCCCCGCAGGCATCCGGGTCAACGGCATTTCGGCCGGGCCGATCAAAACCCTGGCGGCGGCGGGCATTTCCGGTTTCCGCGGCATGCTCGATCACGTCGAGGCGACCGCACCGCTCAGGCGCAGTGTCACCACCGGGGAAGTCGGCAACGCCGCGGCGTTTTTGTGTTCCGACTATGCCTCGGGCATCACCGGCGAGATCACCTATGTCGACGCCGGCTACAACATTCTCGGCATGCCGGAACGATGAATCCATCGGATGGTTACCGCGGTCGGGTTTTTTCCAGGTAGCGGAAATAATCGGAATCGGCGCGTAACATGATCGTGCTGTTGGCGCCCAAGGCCCGGTAACTTTCCAAGGTCCGGAAAAAAGCATAGAACTCGGGGTCGGCGCCGTATGCCTCGCCGTAGATCCGCGTCGCTTCGGCGTCGGCATTGCCGCGCGTCTCTTCGGCCGTCCGTTGCGCCGCGGAGTGGATGCGCTGCAATTCGCGCTGCATATCGCCGAGGATTTCCTGGCTGCGCCCCTGGCCTTCGGCCCGGAAACGTTCGGCGATCGACTGGCGCTCGGCGATCATCCGGCTTTCGACCTGGCGGCGAACCGAATCGATGTAATTGACGCGCTTGATTTTGACATCGGCCAGTTCAATGCCCAATTCCGGCATCAAGCGCCGGGCACGGTTCAGAATTTCCTCCTCGAGCCGCTCCCGGCCGAGCTTCGGGCGCTGTTTAAGATCGACATCCTCCCGGCCGGTCAACGCCGGATCTTCGACTTCTTCGAGATCGACGTTCCAATCGCGGGAGCGAATGATCTCCTCCAGTTGCGTCGCGCTGACCATATCGCGGACGACCGAATCGATGATATCGTCGAGGCGGCTGATCGCCCCCTGCTCGTCGCGCACGCTGCGTAAAAATTGCAGCGGCTCGGCGATGCGCCAACGCGCCGTGGTATCGACCAGAATGAACTCGCGGCCGAGCGTCGGGATCTGCGAAACGTCGCCGTCCCAGACCAGCAGGCGCTTGTCGAAGTAGCGCACATCCTGCCAGGGAAGTTTGACCTTGAGGCCGGGGGTGGCGATCACTTCACCGAGGGGTTCGCCGAACTGGACGATGATCGCCTGTTCGGCCTCATCGACCGTGAAGAACATCGTGTAGGCGCCGAACAACACCGCGACGACGGCGGCCAGCAGCATCGTGCGTTTCATTGTTCACCCTCCTTGCGGCGCGGCGCCGGACGATTGACGTCGAGCAGCGGCAGCGGCCCAACCTGCTCGTCTTGCACGACCAACACCTGGCCGACATTGGGCAGCACCTCGCTCAGGGTTTCGAGGTACAGCCGCGAACGGGTGACCTCCGGCACTTGCCGGTATTCGCCGAGCACGGCGGTAAAACGGGCGCTTTCGCCAAGGGCGCGATTGACCCTTTCGGTCGCGTAGCCTTCGGCTTCGGCGACGATGCGAAGCGCTTCGCCCTCGGCCCGTGGAATGGCCTGGTTGACCTGTTTTTGCGCCTCGTTGATCATCCGTTCGCGTTCCTGGCGCGCTTCGTTGACTTCGTTGAACGCCGGTTGCACGGCGGGCGGCGGCACAACGTCTTGCAGCTCGACCGTGATGACGTGGACGCCGGCATCGTATCGATTCATGATCTGCTGGATTTCTTCCCGGCCCTTGGCCTGGATCTCGGTGCGCCCCACGGTCAGAACATCCGAACCGAGGCGGTTACCGACGACCCGGCGCATCACCGATTCGGAGATATCGCGCAGAGTGCGCGTCGGTTCGCGCATGTTGTACAGAAACTTGATCGGATCGCCGATCCGATACTGCACTACCCATTCGAGATGAATGATGTTGAGATCGCCGGTCAGCATCAGCGATTCGTCTTCGAAACGTCCGGGGTTGTATACCGTGCGGGCGCCGGCGCCGATGCTCTGCGTGCGGAATCCGAACTCCTGCTTCAGCACCCGTTCGGTGGCGACAAACTGTACGCGATCGATCCCGAACGGAATCTTGAAGTGCAAACCGGGATCTTCGATGCCGAGCACCGCGCCGAAACGTTTCACCACTGCGCGTTCTTCAGGCTGCACGGTATAAAAAGAACTGAGCACGGCCCAGATGGCGGCCAACAAAATAAGCAGGCCGGAGGCCATCCGGCGCGGCGGCCCGCCGGATTTTTTCACCCATTCGGCGAAGTCGGCCGGTGGCTCGGCGCGGTGGCCGTAAGATTTGATGGTGCGTATCATGAGCGATGTCTCCAGTGGCTGCCGGGCGCGCCGCGCTCGGCTGATTCAGCGGCAATCGGCGCGATATCCCGGCGGCGCGGCACCGGGCCCACCTACTAGCAGGCTGTTGAAAACAGCCTGCTAGTCCGGGCNNCGACGTTGAAAAACGCCAGGATGGCGTTTTTCAACAACCTGCTAGGGATGAATCGCCCGCCGTCAGAGCCGATCGTCGTAGACAGTGACTTTATAGTGCCGGCGCAGGGCGGCGAGCAGGGCCTGGTACTCGGCCGGCGCCTGGCGGTTGACGATCTCGCGCTCCAACTGTTCGCGGCGCGCCGCTTCGGCACCTTCGACCGCTCCCAGCCGGCGGCCTCTGAGTGCGACGAGCGCGGTATCGGTCGGCGTGCGGGCCGCCAGATGGTAGGTGGTGACCACCTGCCCGCTTTCGTCCCGGCGGACCGGTAGCGCGAATAACTCGTCGAGGAACGCGGCGCCCAATTGAAAATCATTGCGGCCGATCGCCGAGTTTTCGGTCACCGTCGCGTCGATGGACGCCGCAGCTTCATCCAGCGTCAACTCACCGGCTTCGATCTGGGCCAACCATGTCTCGGCCGCCTGGCGCGCCAGGCGGCGCTGTTCCAACTGCTGCAATATGCCTTTGATCTCGTCGCTGACCATCTCGAGCGAACGCTGTTCGGCCGGGCGGTGCTCGTTGATCCTGACGACAACGGTCCGGCCGGTCGCCAGCTCCAGCGGGTCGCTGTTCAAGCGCTGGTTGAGCACTTCGTCGGAAAACGCCGCTTTCAGCACCTCCGGATGGGCCGCGATGTCGGACCCACCGCCGCGGCCGAATGGCGGCGTCGTCTTGATTTCGAGATCCAGTTCCTCGGCGGCGCCGTCGAGGCTGCCGTTGTCTTCGTAAGTGATGGTCGCCAGCCGGTCCACCGCTTCCTGGTAGCGCCATTCGGTCCGCTCGTCGATCAACTCTTGCCGGAGTTCGCCTTTAACCTCCTCGAACGGTTTTTGCCGGCTGCCCTCGATCTCGCGCAACTTGATGACGTGGTAGCCGAAACCGGTTTTCACCGGCGCGGAGATGTCGCCGGCGGCCAGCGCGAACAGGGCGTCCTCGAACGGCGTGACCATGACCCCGGGTTCGATCCATCCCAGGTCGCCGCCGTTTTCCGCCGAACCGGGATCGGCGGAGTATGCTTTGGCCAGTTCGGCGAAATCTTCGCCGTTACGCGCCCGTTGGGCGATGTCCTCGGCTTGCCGGCGCACCGTTTCCTCTGCCGCAGCCTCAGCCTCGTCGCCGTCGGTCTCGGGTAGGGTCAACAGGATGTGCGACGCCAGGCGCCGCTCGCCGGCGCCGAAGCGCTCGCGGTTCTGCTCATAGCGGGCTCGCAGTTCGTCGTCGCTGACCTCGATCTCATCGATAAAATTCGCCGCATCGACCTCGAGATAGGCCAATGAGACCTGCTCTTCGGTCATGAATTCGGTGCGGTGCTCATCGTAATAGGCGGCGATCTTGTCTTCGTCAACGGTCGCCTGATCGCGGTACCGGGCCGCCGGGATGGTGAAAAACGCCACGTCAAGCGTCTCGCCGTTGAGTTCAAGGGCGCGGTCGATTTCAGCGGCGGTCGCAAAACCGGAGCCGGTCAGCGCGCCCGCCAGATCTTGCACGATGCCGCTGTCGCGGATCTGGCTTTCGAATAATTTCGGGGTCAAGCCCTGCTGGCGCAGCGCCAACTGATAGACCTGGGGGTCGAAACGGCCGGCGACCTGAAAGGCCGGGATGGCCGAGATGGCCTCGGCGAGCTGGGTGCGGGCCATGTCCATGCCGCCGTCGAGGGCGTAAGCGCGCAGCAGCCGCTCGTCAATCAGATTCTCGAGAAACTCGCGGCGGGCCACCGGGGTATCGAATAATTCGGGGGCATAATTGTCGCCAAGCTGGCGCTGCAACCGCCGGCGATAATTCGAGAACTGCGACTGGTATTCCTGGATCGTGATCTGGATATCGTCCGAGCCGGTCAAACCCAGGCCCGGCATTTCGATCTCGGCCACCAGGTTCTGCCCGCCGCCGGTGAAATAGCCCTGGATGCCGACCAGCGCGAACGGCAGGGCCAGCAGCCCCAGGATGATGATGGCGATGATCCCCGTGATCCGGTCACGGATGGCTTGCAACATGATGGCACCTTCGGGTTTCGTTACACGGTGGGCGGCGGTGCTGAAAGGCGACGGGCGCACTAACAGGTTGTTGAAAAACGCCATCCTGGCGTTTTTCAACGTCGCTTGCGAAAGGCGCGACTTTCGCTGCGCTCCCGAAATCAGCCGCTAAGGAGCGCCTGATTTCGCCG
>JRYH01002418.1_pt1 | contig 43660 bp, 42 predicted proteins | sample 235351 | NCBI WGS metagenome assembly JRYH01 (sample SAMN03074221, study PRJNA261480) | activated sludge metagenome | biome: Wastewater Treatment Plant; feature: Wastewater; material: Activated sludge; isolation source: activated biomass of a wastewater treatment plant treating wastewater... ...
TTAAGGAAGCACACGAAGTCAATCAAGATAAGGGCAGCGAAGCGCCTCACCGTCACATATGCTGCCCATGGCCTAATCGATATCGGGCTAGCAGGTTGCGAAAAACGAGCTTAATCCGGTCATTGCCAATTGGTGTTATGGGTTGATGGGGTTGTGTCCTCGTGATTGCGATCGCCCCTCAGCTGGCAGCACTCTACCGCCGGGCCCAAGACAAGACGAATGGCCAGGTCAGTCGCACTCTTGTCGGCATGCTGGAAGCGCCCCCACCTCAATACGTCGTAGACCAGGATCGTGTCGAACACGTTCGGGCCGGAGGCAACGTCGGCGATCAGCTGGCGCAAGGCCGGACGCCCGTTGTAAGCTCGCACTTGCCGGAATCCTCATATGTGATGACGATCTCGATACCATGCGAGGCGGCGATGAATACTGCTGATAATCGGTCGACATCCGTACGTACTGGGCAACCTTGCTGCGCCCTCACACGCTACCGCTCTGGTGTGGGCTACCAAGTTCGCTGTTGCTTGCCGCTGCGCGCAGGAGGTTGGGGAGTATGTTCGACCCACTCGTCTGATGGGTGAGCCAGTGGTGCTGACCGAACTACGTGAGGGGTGTCGGGTGAGCTTGGATTCCTAGAGCCACCATCTGACGATTATCATCGGATGCGGACAACGTTCCTCAGCGACAGCACAACAGACGCGACTTCCGCGCCGGGGCAAAATCGACGGCTGGTAACCACCCGAAGGAAGAATTGGCCCGAGAGATCCGGCGCAGCGGCGGTCAAGCGATCTGATCTGGACATAGGAAACAACCTCGGAATGTTGGGTAGGCTTGGACGCGCGCAGAGCGGCGCGCGTCCAAGTCCACGAGCTAGATGAAGCCACGGCGGTAGTGGATCCCGTATGTGAGCGAGGTCTGGGGCTGAGGTTTCGGTGGCGCCGGCGGCGGAAAGCGACGCCGGTGATAGGAGGCCCACTGGCGGGCCGCTGTGAAGTGGAGCAGGAGCTGAGACAGAGCATCTGGCCAGTCATCGCTCGAACCGTAGGGGAACTCCCCGACGATCCTCAGGAACTGGCGCGCCCAGTCGGCATCCTGCGGTAGGAATACGCGCCCCGCCGCGATCTTGGGTGAGACCATTTCCATGCGCCGGAGCTTGGCAAGCCCGTCGTGTGTTTTGATGGTGCCGACGTGGTTGATGCCCAGGTCTCCCAGGTGGTGGTACAGACCTAGGTCTGATCCGATGGCCTCAATGACGAACAGATCGGGAGCCCACTTCTTGTCGAGGCCTTGGATCCACCGCAGAAGGCCCGGATAGGCGTACTGAACCTGCTCTCCGTGCACGAGGTAGGCGTCGTCCCCGACGATGTCGCAGACGAGCGCGGCACTGAAGTCACCCCCGTTCTCCGTGAAGGCCGGATCGATACTGAGGATCCGGTACTCGCGCTTCGGCACCTGTGGGAAGGTCCGGAACCACGTCGGATCGATTACACGGCCATGGGTGATCAGCGGAGCCTGCATGTACTGCGCCTGGAAATGCACCTCCCCCTGCAACACGCGCAGCTCTTGGAGGACCTCGTGGGAGAGTCGATCAGGTTCTAGGAGAGAGCCTTCCGGTACGTGACGCTCCTCCTCGTCGCTGATCTGAAACACCATGTCACTGGGCCTGATTGCAGGGATGTTGAGGTGCACCGCGTTCGGACATGCTCGCAAGAGAAACGCCGTGAAATCGTCGACGTGGAGCCGCTGCATCACGAGGATCAGTACGCCCTTGGGAGGATCGCGCCAGCGGTTGGCGATGGCGCTCGCGTAGAGCTCCTCCAGGTTCCGCCGCTCCGTCTCGGAGTGGGCGAGGCTCGCCTTCTGGGGGTCGTCGATGATGATGTAGTCGAAGCCGTGCCCCGTGATGCACCCTGGACGGCGATGAGCTTCTTGACCAGGGCTGTTTGCCGAGGCACTTAGCGGCGGCGACCGCCCTCCGTCACGGCAATCCTCTGGGCGAGCTCGTCCAGAAGCACACTCTTCAGGCTCTTGGCGCGCTTGCTTCCAGCACGTTTGCGCTTGGACCCTGCGGGATTGCCGCTTTGACCCTTCTGGAACCGATGGGCCGGGGGGTGGTTTGCCGAGCCAATCTCGTACGGCACGTCGTCGTCGTCCGGGTGTTCCCGGCGGCCTACCGGGGCGCCGGAGCGTACTTTTTTGCGTGTCATGCGTCTGTCTCCTCGACACATGGCACGGTCCTCCATCCCGGGAGGCACATGGTGCCTCTCCGCCGGAGAGCCGGGCCGAGTTGTGGTGGAGACGAGCGCGGGAGACTCCCGCGTCGCGGACTAAGGCGACGCTCGTCGAGGCCGAGGTTCGCTTCTCTTGGCAGATCTTTCAAGGGGGGTGGTTCGTTTGCAGCCCACCCCCTCGCTCACCTTTAACTGGTCTTTTCTTCGCGGGCCCGTTCCCTGCTGAATGCGTCAGTTCTCTGCGTTAGCAGTGTGGATTTCCCTGCTCGCAGCATTCTTGAGAAAGGATATAACGCATTATAGATACGGTGTTTTTCTATGATCTGTGTGGTCTATTCCACCCCTGTACGGTGAAATTCGCTGCATTATGGTGACGCAGGGAAATTGTCGTGGAACATGGAAATCGGACCGGAGACCAGTTCGCACCGGACTGTCCGCACCGCCATTATTCGCTCACGCGCCCATAGGCGCTCCGCGGGGGCGCGACCCGCCGCGGGTCGCCTTGCTTCCGAGCCCATCGGGCGTTGACGCGAGTTCGAACTTTCTTCCCCCGAGCCCTGCGGGCTCGAGTTTGAGCTTGCTCAGCGCTTTGTGCCGACGCGCTCTCGTGCAAGCTTCAGAATACCGTCGCAGTCAAGATGTGCCTCGAGATGCGCCGCGAGGGCGTCCAGAATGCCGTCTACCTCGCTCTCATAGCGCAGCGTCGAGGTTTCGGCGCCGATCTGTCGCAAGAGCTCGGTGCGGTAGCGATCGCTTGCGAACAGGCCATGGACGTAGCAGCCGGCAACGCGGCCAGACACGCTCACCGCGCCATCGCGGCGGCCGTCCGCGAGGTGGAGCATCGGGGAGTGGACGCCCGGTCCGGTGGTGCGGCCCACGTGCATCTCGTAGCCCCGGATCAGTGCACCGGTGCGGTCAACGCCTTGCACCTCGATGAGCACCTTTCCGCCGGCCAGAACCGTCTCGATATCGAGGAGGCCGAGACCGGCGGTTGCGCCCGGCGGGCCTTCGATGCCGTCCGGATCGGCGATCGTGCGTCCTAACATCTGATAGCCGCCGCAGATGCCGAGCACGCGTCCGCCGCGGCGGACATGAGCGGCGAGATCGATGTCCCAACCCGTCGCGCGCAAGGCGGCGAGATCAGCCATGGTCGCCTTCGAGCCGGGCAGGATGACGAGCGACGTCCGTCCCGGGATCGCCTCTCCGGGATGCAGGAACGCCAGCTCGACACCCGGCTCGAGGCGGAGCGGATCGAGATCATCGAAGTTCGAAATGAGAGGGTAGGCCAGCACGACGACGAGCGGCTTTTCCGACGATGGGTCGGGCGCCGACTGGGGCAGGGACTGGGAGTCTTCGGGCGGCAGGTGGCTCGCGCGGGCAAAGTGCGGGACAAGGCCCAGGGGACGCCATCCCGTGCGCTCGGCTATGGCGCTCATGCCGGCTGCGAAGAGATCCGGATCACCGCGGAATTTGTTGACGATGAAGCCCACGATCCGCCGCGCATCGTCGGGCGGCAACACGGCCTTCGTGCCGACAAGGCTCGCAATGACGCCGCCACGCTCGATGTCGCCAATCAGAACCACTGGGACGCCGGCGGCCTCGGAAAACCCCATGTTGGCGATATCCGCATGGCGCAGGTTGATCTCCGAAGCAGAACCCGCGCCTTCGATGAGGATGAGATCCGCCTCGCTCTCAAGGCGTGCGTAGCTCTCGAGTACGCGCTCCAGCAACAAGGCTTTCATCGACTGGTACTCATGCGCACGGGTGTTGCCGACGACGCGGCCCTGCACCACGACTTGCGCGTCGGTTTCGCTCTGCGGCTTCAGCAGCACCGGGTTCATATGCACCGAAGGCGGAATGCGCGCGGCGCGCGCCTGGAGCGCCTGCGCGCGGCCGATCTCGCCGCCGTCGGCGGTCACCGCCGCGTTGTTCGACATGTTCTGCGGCTTGAAGGGCCGTACCTTGAGACCGCGATTGGTGAATGCGCGCGCCAGCCCGGCGACCAGGAGCGATTTGCCGACATCCGAGCCGGTTCCCTGGAACATGATGGCTTTCATGACATCAGACCTCAATGCCCTTCCGGGATCAGCTCGGGCGCGAACGTCTCGATCGCTTTGCGCCGGGCCGCTCTTGACGCGCGTCAGTCGAAACTTACAGGGCGCTGACCTCCACCGTCAGCCTGCCGTCACTGCCGTTCGTGCAGATTGGCACCGCGACGCCGAAGCATGGCGCCGCGACCTCGAATGGACCACATCAAGGATTGGAGAAGACAAATGAAAGCGCACCTCATCGCTGCCGCGCTCCTTGCGGGAATGTCCGCCGCCCCGCTCTCCGGTGCGGCGTATGCCGGCAGCTTCGGAAAGGCGTGCACGGCAGAGCCGCGCGAGACATGGATGAGTCTCGAAGCCATCGAGAAAATCGTCGTTGATCACGGTTACACGATCGCCAAATCCAAGATCAAAGAAAGCTGCGTCGAGGTCTATGCGCGCGACAAGCAAGGCACGCGCGTGGAGTTCTTCATCGATCCGACAACCGGTACGCCGGTCGGCGGCGACTGGAAGAACCCCTCCTAGGCAGCAGGTGTGCGGCATGCGTATCACGAACCGTACATCGGACGTCGGCGGCGATAAGCCGCCGACAACCGTCAAGGTCTGGGATCTTTTCGTGCGGGGCTTTCACTGGAGCCTCGTCGCGCTCTTCGCTGTCGCCTTCCTGACCGGCGACGAAATCGAATGGCTGCATGTGTGGGTGGGTTATGCCATCGCAGCCCTTGTCGCGATGCGCTTCGTCTGGGGCTTCATTGGACCGGAGAATGCGCGTTTCTCGAGCTTCGTGAAAGGTCCCCGAGCGGTCGCCGCGTTCTTGAAACAGTCGTCGCGGCTCGAGGCACCGCGCCACCTCGGCCACAATCCGGCGGGCGGCGCCATGATCGTCCTCCTGCTGGCGTTGCTTGCCGCGCTTTGCGCGACCGGCTTCATGATGACGACGGACGCCTTCTGGGGCTCCAAGCCTCTCGAGGAGGCTCACGAAGCCCTAGCCTATATCACGCTCGCTCTTGTCGGATTGCATGTCGCGGGTGTGGTGCTCGCAAGCCTGGAGCACGGCGAAAATCTCGTCAAAGCGATGATCACCGGACGCAAGCGCGCAGAATAAGATGGGAGCCGCGCAGACGCGGGGCTCTCTCTTGTGCTCATCGCCAGGACTGACAATAATCAGCCCAGTTCGGCCGTACCGGGATTGCGGATGTGAGGGGAGCGACAATAATTCCAGGTCCGGGGCTTGCTTTGCGCTCGATCAAAGCGGCCCCTTCCTATTAAGATACATTTCAGGCTCATGATTGTCCATCGGAGGGCAGCAGCGTGCGCGAAGTCATGTCGAAAGCCATGGCCCGAAACATATTCTATGGCGGGTCACTCTTCTTCGTTCTGATTTTTGTCGGCCTTACGGCCCACAGCCACTATCATATCGTCACAAAATCCACGGCCTCGATGCCGCTCACCGACTCGGTCGCGCACGGCAAGCGCGTCTGGGAGGTCAACGCCTGCATCAACTGTCACACCCTTCACGGCGAGGGCGCCTATTTCGCGCCCGAGGTCGGGAACGTCATGACGCGGTGGGGCGTGGTCGATTCTCCGGAGGATGCCTTCCAGGCCCTCAAAGGATGGATCGAAGCACAGCCCACCGGCATTCAGGGGCGTCGGCAGATGCCGCGTTTCTACCTCTCGGACGAGGATATCCGGGGCCTCTCGGATTTCCTGATCTGGGCCGACAAGACCGACCTGCAGGGTTGGCCGCCGAAAGATTCCGGCTGACGCGGGCGCACGGGGAACAATGTCATGAAATACCAGACTCAGAAGATCGCCTACGCGTACTTTCTCGCGGCGATGGCGCTGTTTATCGTACAGGTCTCGGTCGGCTTGGTGGCCGGCTTGATCTACGTCGCTCCCAACACGCTGTCGGAGCTTCTGCCTTTCAATATCGTGCGGATGCTGCACACCAACGCGCTGATCGTGTGGTTGTTGCTCGGCTTCTTCGGCGCCGCCTACTTCATCATCCCGGAGGAAGCGGAGCGCGATATCCATTCACCGAAGATCGCCTACTGGCAGCTCGCGATCCTCCTGGTCGGAACGCTCGGCGCCGTCCTCACCTACGTGTTCGACCTGTTCCACGGCAACATCCTGCTCGGCAAGGATGGCCGCGAGTTCCTCGAGCAGCCGCTGTGGGTGAAGATCGGCATCGTCGTCGCCGCGCTGATGTTCCTCTACAACGTCTCCATGACCGTGCTTGCGGGTAAGAAGACGGCGATCACCAGCGTGCTGCTGATCGGACTCTGGGGTCTCGCGCTGCTGTTCCTGTTCGCGTTCTACAACCCGCACAACCTCAGTCTCGATAAGATGTACTGGTGGTACGTCGTCCACCTCTGGGTCGAAGGCGTGTGGGAGCTGATCATGGCCTCGATCCTCGCCTTCCTCATGCTGAAGCTCACGGGCGTGGATCGCGAGATCGTCGAAAAGTGGCTCTACGTCATTGTCGGCACGGCCCTCTTCTCGGGCATTCTCGGCACCGGTCACCACTATTACTGGATCGGCACGCCCGGCTACTGGCAGTGGATCGGCTCCATCTTCTCGTCGTTCGAGATCGTTCCCTTCTTCCTGATGATGGTGTTCAGCTTCGTCATGGTCTGGAAGGGGAAGCGCGAGCATCCGAACAAGGCGGCGCTCCTGTGGTCGCTCGGCTGTACGGTGCTCGCCTTCTTCGGCGCCGGCGTCTGGGGCTTCCTGCATACGCTGCACGGCGTCAACTTCTACACGCACGGCACGCAGATCACCGCGGCGCACGGGCATCTGGCGTTCTTCGGGGCTTACGTGTGCTTGAATCTCGCCATCTTCACCTATGCGTTCCCGATGCTCAAGAACCGCGATCCCTACAACCAGGTGCTCAATATGGGGAGCTTCTGGCTCATGGCGAGCGGCATGTGCTTCATGACGTTCGTGCTGACCTTCGCCGGCACGATCCAGACGCACCTGCAGCGTGTCCTCGGCCAGTACTACATGGAGGTGCAGGATCAGATCATGCTGTTCCACTACATGCGCTTCGGCGCAGGCGTGGCGGTCGTGCTCGGCGCTCTGCTCTTCGTCTTCGCCATCCTGCTGCCGCGGCGCGAGATCATCGAGCCCGGCCCCACGACGAAGCAGCTCTCACCTGCGGAGTAGGCCATGATGCCCGCTGCTCAACTCTCGGAGAAGGGAGCTTCGGCTCCCTTCTATCTCCCCCAGGGAGACGAGTGCGAGGTCTTCAAGGCCGCGTACCGCGGACAGATGCCGCTCCTGCTCAAGGGGCCGACAGGCTGCGGAAAGACCCGCTTCGTGGCGCATATGGCGGCCGTCCTCGGCCGGCCGCTCTATACGGTCGCCTGCCACGACGACCTTTCGGCTGCGGATCTGATCGGACGCTATCTCCTCAAGGGCGGCGAGACCGAGTGGGTCGACGGGCCGCTGACGCGCGCGGTGCGCGAGGGGGCGATCTGCTACCTCGACGAGGTGGTCGAAGCGCGCAAGGACGTCACCGTGGTGCTGCATCCCTTGACCGACGACCGGCGTATGCTGCCGATCGAGCGGACTGGAGAGGTGCTGGAGGCGGGCCCGCAGTTCATGCTCGTCGCGTCCTATAACCCCGGCTACCAGAACATCCTCAAAACGCTGAAGCCTTCCACGCGGCAGCGTTTCCTCGCCATCGATTTCGACTTTCCGCCGCCCGATCGTGAGATCGAGATCGTCATCCAGGAGACCGGCCTTGCGAAAGAGCGCGTCGCGCTCCTGGTCCGGCTTGCCGGAAAGCTGCGCGCCTTGAAGGGGCAGGACCTCGAGGAAGGCGTTTCGACCCGGCTCATCGTCTATTGCGCGAACCTCATCGCCGGCGGCATGCCTCTCGAGCGGGCCGTGCAGGTGGCGCTGATCGAGCCGCTCAGCGACGACGCCGACATCAAGCAGGGGCTTCGCGATCTGGTCGCGGTCGTCTACGGGTAGGCGTGACCCCGATGGCCGCTGTCGAGTTCGAGCCCTGGGAGCCGGAAGAGAGCGTCGGGAAGCTGTGGCACTCCTTCGTCAACAGCCTCGGTGCGCCCGGCGCGTTCGAGGATGCGACGGCCACGCTCGACGAGACGCGGGGGCGTCTCGGTGTTCTCTTCCGCGGGCTCGGCGGGGCGCGCGACGTCGAGATCAAGGCGGCGACGGCCAGGACCTCTCCGCATCGCCTGTCGTGGCGGCGGGCGCTCGGCCAGAGCGCGGAGCGCGTCGTGGACCCGAGCTTCGACGGGGAGACGCTGCGTCTGCCGGAGCGGATCGCCGTCTTTCCCGAGCGGGACGCCAACATCGCCCTCTACCTCTGGCTTGCCGCCGCCGTCGTCTTCGCGCGCCAGCCGCGGGCGGAACGCGATCCGCTGCGGGCCGACATCCGCGCGCTGCAAGCGGCACAGATGATGATCCGCGATGCGCTGGCCGAATGTCCGGGCCTGCGCCGCACGTATGCGGCGCTCGCCGGCGAGACGCGCCAGTTGCGCCTGGCCCGGCGCCTGCCCCGGGCTGAGGCCGCCGTCGAGGCAACGATCCTGCACCTTCTCGGTGCGCCGCCTCCGCAGGATCCGCTCGCGGCCCAGATCGCGGCGGCCGTGCGCGGCGAGGCGGACGACCTTTCGTCGTTCTCGGCGCCACGCGGATACAAGCCCTTCCTTCCGGTGCTGCTGTGGCCGGATCTGCGCCCCCTGGCTGCCCGGAGCAAGCCCGTCAGCGAGGAGACCCCGAACGGCGAGGCGGAGACGCCGCCGAACGCGGAGCCCGGCACGTTCAAGGCCTCGCGCAAGGCGTCCGACCAGGCCGCGCGCAAGGATAGTCTCATCCTGCACAAGTTCGAGGCGATCCTGTCGTGGGCGGAGCTTCTGAACCTCAATCGCCGGGTCGACGACGACGATGAGGAGAACGCCAAGAAGGCCGCGGACGACCAGGACGAGATCGGCCTGGCGCAGGTTCCGCAGCGCGCGCGTACGCGCTTGCGGCTGCATCTCGACCTCTCGCCCGAGGAAGCGGAGTTCGAGCGGCTCGCCGGCGTTTACGTCTATCCCGAATGGGAGCACCGCTCCAAGGCCTACCTGCCGGACTATTGCCGGGTGCTGGCCGGCCCCGCGGAGCCAGCTCCCGACCTGCCGGACACGCCCGACAGCGCGCGGTCGCGGCAGCGAATCCGCAGCGTGCGGCGCCAGTTCGAGACGCTGAGGCCGAAACGCGTGCAGCTCACGCGGCAGATCGACGGCCATGACATCGACATCGCCGCCGCGATCGAGGCGCGCGTCGAGCTCGCGACGACGGGCGAGCACTCCGACCGCGTCTATCTCGCGAGCCGCACGCAGGAGCGCGATCTCGCCGTCTCGATCCTGCTCGACGCCTCGCGCTCGACCGAGAGCTACGTGGCGGGACGGCAGGTCATCGACATCGCGCGCGAGGCGCTGCTGGCGCTCGCCTGGGGGATCGACGCGTGCGGAGACGACACCGCGATCGACGCCTTCTCGTCCCGGCGCCGGGATCGCGTGTTCATCCAGAGCTGCAAGACATTCGACGAGCCAATGGGGCCCGCCATCGAGGCGCGCATCGCCGGCCTCAAACCCGGGCATTACACCCGGCTCGGCGCCGCGCTCCGTCATGTCTCGACCGAGCTCGCCAAACGCCCGCGCCAGCGCCGGCTCCTGCTCGTGCTGACGGACGGCAAGCCCAACGACACGGACCACTACGAGGGCCGGTACGGCATCGAGGACACGCACATGGCCGTGCGCGAGGCGCGGCGGCGGGGGCAGTCCGTATTCGGCGTGACCATCGACACCAAGTCGCAGGCGACGTTCAGCCGGATCTTCGGAACGGGCGGCTATGTCGTCATCCCCGATCCGGCGAAGCTCGTTGCGGCGCTGCCGCACCTCTATCGGCACCTGGTCACAGGATGAGCGGCGCCATGGAGACCGGGCCCGCGAGACGGCAGGACACCGATGTGCTCTCGGAGCTTCCGGGCGAGCTCATGATGTGGGTCCTGATCGCGAGCGAGATCCTGGTGTTCGGCGCGGGACTTCTGGCCTGCCTCGGCGTTCGCATCGGCGATCCGGTCCAGTTCGCGTCGGATCAGGCTCTTCTCGACCGGACCGCCGCCGCCATCAATACGTTCGCGCTCGTGACGAGCGGCTTCTGCGCCGCCGCCGCCGTGCGCGCGCGGGAGGCCGGAAAGCGCGGCATCGCGCGCCGCTGGCTGTTTGCGGCGGGGTGCCTCGGCATCGTGTTCCTTGCCGTCAAGGCCATGGAGTACGCAAGCAAGATAGCGCTCGGGATCGGGATCGAGACGAGCCCCTTCTTCACCTTCTACTTTCTTCTCACGGGGTTCCACGCGCTGCACGTGGTGGCCGGCGTTGGTCTCCTCGCGTTCGTCGCCTGGGCCGACAGCCTGCGGAACATGGAAGCGGCCGTCGCATTCTGGCACCTCGTCGACCTCATCTGGGTGCTGCTGCTCCCGATCATCTACGTGTTGAGGTGAGGGCCATGCCGGCACGCGATCTCGTCAAAGCCTGGATGGCGCTCATCGTCTTGAGCTTCGGCACGGTGCTGCTTGCATCGGACGCTGCCTCGGGACACGGCGGGATGCTCGCGGGCGCCGCGGTGCTGGTGCTGGCCGGCCTCAAGGCGCGCGTCATTCTGGGCCGTTACCTCGGCCTTTCCGGGTCGCGGTTCTGGACGCGGACGTTCGATCTCGCGATCGGGATCTTTCTGGCGCTCGCCTTTGCGCTCTATGCGATCGGCTCGGGCGGGTGAGCATGTCGAAGGGCCATGACATGGGCGCTGCACCGCCGGAGCGGCAACCGGTTCCGCTGGGGCTCTTGTTGTTCTGCTTCGCCCTGATGGGGCCGGCGTTCGCGATCAATGCGGCCTTCATCGCGATCGCCGTTCCTGCCATGACGCCCTACGGCATCACGGGCCTCGTGATCGCGGGCGCCGTCGGATCGGTGTTCGGGATCTTCCCGGCGCTCTGGCTCGCGCGGCGGATCCACGAGGGAATTCGGGACGACTGACCTCGGTCTCTCACTCGCGGCTGGCCGTCAGAATGTGAGTCGGCGGGCGCGCACGACGTTCGGCAGGGCTTTCACGCTGTCCAGGACCTCGTCCGAGATCGGCTCGTCCACGGCGACGACGCAGATGGCATCGCCGCCCGCATGCTCGCGTCCGAGATTGAAGGTTGCGATGTTGACGCTCGCCTCTCCGAGCAGCGTGCCGAGCTTGCCGATGAACCCCGGCTTGTCGGAGTTTCTGATGAACAGCATGTGCGGGCTCACCTCGAAGTCCATCGGGATGTCGCGGACGTCGATCACGCGCGGGCGCCCGCCGGCGCCGACCGTGCCGGCGACCGAGCGCTCGAGGTCGTCGGTCTTGACCGTCAGGCGGATCGAGCTTTCGAACATGCCCGCCTTGTCGCGCGTGACCTCCTCGACGACGATGCCGCGCTCCTTGGCGAGGCTCGCGGCCGAGACCATGTTGACCTCCGCGAGCGAGGCGCTGAGCAAGCCCGCGAGCGCCGCTGCCGTCAAGGGCTTAACGTTGAGGTCTGCGACGTCGCCCGAGTACTCGATCCGCACGACTTTGATGCTGGTTTCGGTGAGCTGTCCCGCGAACTCGCCGAGCTGGCCAGCAAGCTTGACATAGGTCTTGAGGCGCGGCGCCTCTTCAGCGGAAATGGAGGGGAAGTTGACGGCATTGCCGATGGCGCCCGTGAGGAGATAGTCCGACATTTGCTCCGCAATCTGCAGGGCGACCTTCTCCTGGGCCTCCGTTGTCGATGCGCCGAGGTGGGGCGTGCAGATCACGCCTTCGATCCCGAACAGGATATTGTCCCGCGCCGGCTCGGCTTCGAACACATCGAGCGCGGCGCCGGCCACGTGGCCCGAGCGCAGCGCTCCGGCCAGGGCCTTCTCGTCGACCAGGCCACCGCGTGCGCAGTTGATGATGCGCACGCCGCGCCGGCACTTCGCGAGCGCGTCGGCGGAGAGGATGTTGCGCGTCTTGTCGGTCAACGGCGTGTGCAGCGTGATGAAATCGGCGCGGCGGAACACCTGGTCGAGGTCCACCTTCTCGACACCGAGTTGAACGGCACGCTCCTCGGAGAGGAAGGGATCGTAGGCGATGACCTTCATCTTGAGGCCGATGGCGCGATCGGCGACGATGGTGCCGATGTTGCCGCACCCGATCAGCCCCAGGGTCTTGCCGCAGATCTCGACGCCGAGGAATTTCGACTTCTCCCACTTTCCGGCCTGCGTCGAGCCGTCGGCGGCGGGAATCTGCCGCGCCAGCGAGAGCATGAGTGAGACGGCGTGCTCGGCAGTGGTGATCGAATTGCCGAAGGGTGTGTTCATCACGATGATGCCCCTCGCGGTTGCGGCCTTGACGTCGATGTTGTCGACGCCGATGCCTGCTCGTCCGATGACCTTGAGCTTCTTGGCCGCGGCAATGATCTTCGGAGTGGCCTTGGTCGCGGATCGCACGGCGAGACCGTCGTAGGAACCGATGATTTTTTCGAGCTCGTCTTTGGTGAGGCCGACGTTCACGTCGACGGCGATGCCGCGCTCTTCGAAGACGGCGATGGCGGCCGGGGAGAGCTCATCCGAGATTAGGACTTTTGCAGACATGGGGTGTTCCGAAGTTTGAAAATGGATTGGGCGAGGCGCTCCGCCCGGGAGGGCGAGAGCGCACGCATGTCGATGCCGTGGAGTGCGGCGCCGGAGCGCGGCTTACGCGGCCTTGGCGTACTGCGCCTTGGTCTCGGCAAACGCCCAGTCGAGCCATGGCGTCAGGGCTTCGAGGTCGCTGCGGTCGACCGTGGCGCCAGTCCAGATCCGAAGCCCCGGCGGGGCGTCGCGATAGGCGCCGATGTCCCTTGCGACGCCTTCCGCCTCGAGGCGGAAGGCAAGCTCCTTCGCGAATGCGGCCTCGGCCTCGCGCCCGAGCGCGGAGATGTCGGGATCCGTCACCTTGAGGCAGACGGACGTGTTCGACCACGTTGCCGGGTCCACGGCGAGGTTGGCGACCCACGGCGTCCGCGCGATCCAATCGAAGAGCACCTTCGCATTGGCGTCGGCGCGCGCCATCAATCCCGACAGGCCGCCGATGCTCTCGGCCCAGCCGAGCGCATCCAGATAATCCTCCACGCACAGCATCGATGGCGTGTTGATGGTGTCGCCGTCGAAGATCGCCGCGTCGAGCTTGCCGCCTTTTTTCAGGCGGAACAGCTTGGGCAGCGGCCAGGGAGGCGTGTAGGCGTCGATGCGCGCGACGGCGCGCGGCGACAGGATCAGCATGCCGTGCGCCGCCTCGCCTCCCAGCACCTTCTGCCAGGAGTAGGTGAGCACGTCGATCTTCGTCCAGTCGACGGGCTGGGCGAAGATGGCGGATGTGGCGTCAACGAACGTGAGGCCCTGGCGGTCGGCCGCAATCCAGTCGTAACCGGGGACGCGCACGCCGGACGTGGTGCCGTTGGCGGTGAAGACCACGTCACGCGAGAAGTCGACGGCGCCGAGGTCGGGCAAGCGCCCGAAGTCCGCCTCCATGACCCGCGCATCGGCGATGCGAAGCTGTTTTATGATGTCGGTGATCCAGATCTTGCCGAAGCTTTCCCAGGCCAGCGCGTCCACGGGGCGTGCGCCGATCATCGACCACAGCGCGGCTTCGAAAGCGCCGGTGTCGGAGCCCGGCATGATGGCGATCAGGTAGTCGTCGGGGACGGCGAGCAGCGAGCGGGTCAGCTCGATGGCGCGCTTCAGCCGCGCCTTGCCGTCCTTTGCCCTGTGCGAGCGGCCGAGCAATGCGCCGTCGAGCGACCGCGTGGACCAGCCGGGGTGCTTTGTGCAGGGACCGCAGGAAAAGTTGGGATTGGCCGGACGCCGTGCCGGCCTGGTGCTTGAGGTCATGAGCTATCCTTCCAGATAGGTGCCCCTCGGTGGGGAGGGGTGGCCCGCTTTCGGGAGTACGTGCGAAACGGCGGTGCGTCAATTGCTACTTAAGTCGGCGCACCGGTTCAGCGTGTTTGCGGCCGGCGCGTGCGCTCTGGTCGTCTCGGTGCGATCCGCTTCCGGCGCCGCATGGCGCGCTCGGCGTCGCGCACGATTCGGTCGTGATCGAAGGCGAGTTTCTTCCGGCGCCAATCGGCAACCCATTCCGCAGCGGCGGCATCGTCGCCGGCCTCGGGGCGCCGGGAGCCGAGAACCGTGGCGAACGCGATGCTGACCGTCGGGCCGCGCGGATCACGGCCGGGGTCGGAGTAGACGCCGACGAGCACCAGCTCTTCCGCCGCGAGGCCGGTTTCCTCCTCGAGCTCGCGCCGGCAGGCGGCCTCCACGGTCTCTCCGAGATCGACGAAGCCGCCCGGCAGTGCATGGTGGCCGGCGAACGGCGGCTTTGCACGGCGAATGAGCAGCACGCGCCCGCGCGCGTCGAAGGCGACGCAGTCGACCGTCAGCGATGGTGTGGCCGGTCTTGCCATCGTGGCGGCTCCTTCGCGGCTGAGGCGCGCCCGTGCGAGCGGCTACGATCAGGGCGGCGCGGCTCGGGGATCAAGCGCCTGCTTTTCTGTTGGTGAAGGTTGCAGTGGCCAGATTCCCCGACGGCTCACCAAGGGCGCAGCCGATATTGCAGTGCACCGGGCGCCCATTGACAGTGCGTCCGGTCGTCCCCATTGTTTATGCATGATCGTCGTTGCCGCTTTTCATCTGAAACTCCCTTGCGGGGAGTTCGACGCCGCGAGCTTCTAGCCCCGGCCGGGCTGGCTACGTGCGCGTTCCCCGGGCCGGGGACTTTCCAATTCTCTTCCTATCCGTCGCTCCCGACACGATCCTGTCGCTCCCGATACGGTTCATTTCAAAGCTTCCCCTTTCGCGCTGCGGCGCGTCTCGGGCGAGCGGCCATGCATACGAGGTTTGCCAATGACCTTCCATCCTCCCACCAACGCGCTCCCGCAGATCGTGGTCGGCGAACGGGAAGAAACCCGCCTCACTGCGCTCGCAACGTCGGCCATGCTGACCGGACGGTCCGAGCACGTGGCGCGCGTGCTGCTCGCGGAGATGGAGCGGGCCGACGTGGTTCCCGACGCGCAAATTCCGCAGTCGGTGGTCCGCATGAATGCGCGCGTCGCCTTCGAGGTCGACGGCGGCGAGCGGCGGGAGGCTGAGCTCGTCTTTCCCGGTGAAGCCAATATCGATGCGGGCAAGATCTCCGTGCTGACCCCGATCGGCGCGGCCCTGATCGGCCTGTCGCCCGGCCAGATGATGATGCTCAAGGGCGTCGACGGGCGGCCTCACAAGCTCAAGGTGATCTCCGTCGACCCGCCCCAAGCCGCGCGGTAGGCCGACGTCGCGGCGGCCGCAGCCGTTTACCACGAGGGCGATTGCCGCTCCGCCGTTCCTATGGCAGCCTCCCGTCCACGGCTCAGAGCGGGCCTTTTCGCGTGTGCGACACGTCAGGAGAGGCCACGATGGATCAGAGGAAGGATCAGCGTGTCGCGACGGGTAGGCACCACGGGCGCGTGCGGGATCGGCGTCGCCGGGTCGCAGGCGCCTGCGGTTCATGATGCCGTCTGCGAATTGAGAGCCGCGCTTCAGGGCGAGTTCCAGCACGTCGTGGCGTTCTTCTCGATCGACTACGATGCGGCGGAGCTGGCCGCGGGGCTCGCGGAGGCGTTCGGCGGCGTCGCCGTGAGCGGCTGCTCGACATCGGGCATGATCGGTCCCACCGGTCTCATGGAGACCGGCGTGCTTCTGATCGCGTTCCCGCGCGAGGGCTTTCGCATCCATACGGGCCTGATCGAGGACGTCGGCACGCTCGGCGTGGAGCGGGCGGGAGAGATCGTCCGCGAGATGAAGTCCCGCATCGACGTACGGGATGGCGACAAGCTCGCCGAGCGCGTGTTCGGCATCATGCTCGTCGACGGTCTTTCCAACGCGGAGGAGACGCTGGTCGCAGCCGTACATTGGGCGTGCGGAGACGTGCAGTTGATCGGCGGCTCCGCCGGCGACGGGCTCGCCTTCCGGGAGGCGTCGCTCATCCACGAGGGGCACGTGCTCACGCGCTCCGCCATTCTTATGATGGTGGAGAGCGACTTTCCCTTCCGCATCTTCAAGACGTCCAACTTCGAGCCGACGCGGATCAAGCTCGTGGTCACGGCCGCGGATACGGACTGCCGCACCGTGCACGAGCTCAACGCGGAGCCCGCCGCGCGCGAATATGCAGCCGCCATCGGCCTCCTGCCGGACGACCTGGGGCCGTTCAGCTTCGCCTCCTATCCGCTCGTGGTGAAGGTCGGCGGCGACTACTACTGCCGCTCGATCCGCAACATGAACCCCGACGGCAGCCTGTCGTTCTTTTGCGCCATCGACGAGGGGCTGGTCTTCACCGTTGCCCGGCCCAAGGACATGCTGGCCTCGACCAGGCGCGTGCTCGACGAGGTCGACCGCTCGCTCGGCGGCATGGATCTCGTGCTCGGGTTCGACTGCGTGCTCCGGCGCCTCGATGCGGAGAACCGCCAGATCCACCGGCAGATGGAGGACCTCTACAAGCATTACGGCGTGGTTGGCTTCCATACCTACGGCGAGCAGCACAACTCGATGCACCTCAATCAGACGCTGACCGGTGTCGCCTTCGGTGCGCGGCGAGGTGTGCGGTGAACAAGGACGGCCGGCCGGCCTCTCCGGGGCAGCACGATGCGCTCGAGGAGCTCGAGCGGCGCAACCAGAAGCTTGCCAAGATCAATGCGGCGCTGATGCAGCGCGTCGAGCGGAGCATGGATTACCAGGCCAACGCCTATTCCATGTTCCAGACCGCGATCGGCCTCGAGACGCAGGTTCGCGTGCGGACGGAGGAGCTCAAGTCCGCGCTCAACAGGCTCGAGCGCGCCAACGACCAGTTGACGATCGCGCGCGACAGTGCCGAGCGCGCCAACCGGTTCAAGACCGGCTTCTTCACGGCCGTCGGCCACGATCTGCTGCAGCCGCTGCATGCGGCGCGCCTGTCCCTTTCGGCCCTCGCCGAGATGCGCGACGATCCCCAGCAGGGGCGGCTGATCGGGCAGGTGGATCACGCGCTCTCGACGATCGAGGAGCTGTTGCGCACCATCCTCGACCTGTCGAGGCTCGAGTCCGGCGCGTTGAAGCCGTCGTTCCAGGCAGTGGAGGTGCTGGACCTGTTCCGCTCGGTGCTCGTCGACATCGAGCCGATCGCGCGGGACAAGGGGCTCGCGCTGACGATGCGCTCGCGCGACGTGGCGGTCACGTCCGATCCGTTGATGCTGCGGCGCATCCTGCAGAACCTGCTCGCCAATGCGGTCCAGTACACGGAGCAGGGACACGTTCTCATCGCGACCCGTCGGCGCGGGGCGATGCTCAGGATCGACGTCTGGGATACCGGTCCGGGCATCGCTCCGCAGGAGCGGACCAAGATCTTCGACGAGTTCCATCGCGGGGCGGCGGCGCAACGCTCCCATGCCGGCGGGTTCGGCGTCGGACTGTCGATCATCGCCCGCATGAGCGAGGCGCTCGGGCACCGGCTCGAGCTCTGCTCCAAGGTCGGCCGCGGCACGCGCTTCTCGATCCATGTTCCGTTCGCGGGTGACGCCCCGTCGGTACGGGCGCTGCGGGATGGCGTCCACAAGGCGGCGACGCAAGCCGATCCGCTTTCGGGGATCAAGGCGGTCGTGATCGACAACGATGCCGGCGTGCGCGATGCCATGCGGGCGCTGCTTGAACGCTGGGGATGCGAGGTGCATCCCTTCGGCGGGCTCGCGGAGCTCGACGCCACGCTCGTCTCGGAGCCGTCGTTCCGGCCCGACATCATCCTCGCCGACTATCACCTCGACGCCGGCGAGTCCGGGCTTGCGTCGGTCTCCCGCCTTCGGGACACGGCGGGTCGGGCGATCCAGGCGGTGGTTATCACGGCCGATCATTCGCCCGAGGTGACGGACGCCGTCGCGGCGGCCGGCTGCGAGATCCTGCGCAAGCCCGTGAAGCCCGCCGAGCTGCGCGCGCTCGTCATGCATCTCGTCGGATAGAGCGCGCGCCCGGTCCGCGTCGCGGTCAGGGGGTTTTGTCGGAGTTCCGGGCGGCGCTGAGCACGGCGTCGAAATCGAGGCGGGCCACTTCGATCACGGCCTGGGTGCGCGAGACCACGTTGAGCTTGCGCATGATCTCGGACACGTGCGCCTTGATCGTCGTTTCGCCGACGCCGAGCTCGTGGGCGATCTGCTTGTTCAACATGCCCTGGCGAACCATCTGGAGCACGCGGAGTTGCTGACGTGTCAAAGAGGACACGCGGGCGGCAAGCTCCGCCTCCCGCGAAGGTGCCACGCCCGCCGCCGGCTGGACGTATCCCTTCGGCAGCACGACGAGCCCGGCCATCACGTCCTGAATGGCATCCGCGAGATCGCGCTTCTTGACGGACTTCGAGATGTAGCCTGCGGCGCCGCAGGTCATCGCCTCATGGACGATGCGGGGATCCTCATGGGCGGAGACGACGAGGATCGGCTGCTTGGGCCGCGCGGCGCGCAGCTCGATCAGGCCGTCGAATCCTTTCGTGCCCGGCATGGTGAGATCGAGCAGCAGGAGGTCGAACGGCTGCTCGCTCGCGAGCGCCGCCTGGGCGGCCGTGATGGACGACGCCTCGACGATCTCCGCTTGCGGATAGGCCGACTGAATGGCGAGCTGAAGCGCCTCTCGGAAGAGGGGATGATCGTCGACGATCAAGAACCTGACCGTCATGGCTCGCATCCCCGCGGACGAGGCGGTCGCACGGCGCCTGCCGACACTACCCGGCCCTTGTTGAACCTGGCCAAATCCGAGAATCCATTTGTCTCTCACACGCGTCAATTGTGGCTGGGGCGTACGGGTTTGCAAGAGGGAAACGAGCGGCGAGGCGGGCGGGGCGGCGGCGGATGCCCCGTATGTTTAATCCGGCTGCCGGGCTGTTTGCGAGGCGTCTCGCGTTCGCGCGGGTTGGCGGGTGGGTGCAACTTGGAAACGCGGGAAGCCTTGTCTATAGTGCGGTGCGGTCGGGGGGATCGTAGCTGGCGGGCGGTGAACGTGTTTCACCGTCAGGGGTTGCGGCGTGCGTTCGTTGGGGAGCTTGGGCGGGATGAGGTGTAATCCTTCGCGGTGGCTTTGGGGTCTCATTCCGATCGCGCTGTTGGCCTGGGGGACCGTTCACAGGGAGCAGCCCAACCTAGAGGCCGATCTCGCCGTGCGCGCCACCGAGGCGCTGCGCGGGGCAGGGCAGTCCTGGGCCAGCGTCGCCCTCTCCGGACGCGATGCCGTTATAACCGGCCGCGCTGAGAAGGACGGTGATCCCAAGGCGGCGCTCGATATCGTGCGCGGCGTGTGGGGCATCCGCACGGTCCAGCTCAAGACGGACCTTGCCGGCGCGCCGGTCGCGCCCGAGCGCATCGGACCCGCGGTGCCGGTCACGGACGATGAGGCCATCGCTGCTGCGAAGGCAGCGGAAGAGGCGGGCCGGGCGCGTCGGGACGCCGAGGCGGCTGCTGCGCTCAAGGCGCGGCAAGAGGCCGAAGCGGCGGAGGCCGCGGCAGCGGCTGCACTGAAGGCGCAGGAAGAGGCGGAAGCCCAAGCGGCGCAACGGGCCAGGGAGCAGACCGAGGCGGCGATGAAAGCGCAGGCCGAGGCCGAAGCCGCCCTTGAGGCCGAGCGGGAGGCGGCGGCCCTCAAAGCCCGGGAGGACGCCGAGGCGGCTGCGGCGCTCAAGGCGCGGGAAGAGGCCGAGGCGGCCGAGGCCGCGCGGAAGGCCGAGGAGGAGGCCGCGGCAGCGGCTGCACTGAAGGCGCAGGAAGAGGCGGAAGCCCAAGCGGCGCAACGGGCCAGGGAGCAGACCGAGGCAGCGATGAAGGCGCAGGCCGAGGCCGAAGCTGCCCTCGAGGCCGAGCGGGAAGCGGCAGCGCTCAAAGCCCGGGAGGACGCCGAGGCGGCTGCTGCGCTCAAGGCGCGGGAAGAGGCCGAAGCTGCGGAGGCAGCGCGGAAGGCCGAGGAGGCGGCTGCGGCAGCGGCGGCGTTAAAAGCTCAGGAAGAAGCGGAAGCCCAAGCGGCGCAACGGGCCAGGGAGCAGACCGAGGCAGCGATGAAGGCGCAGGAGGAGGCCGAAGCCGCCGCCGCGCTGAAAGCCAGGGAGGAGGCTGAAGCGAGAGCTGCGGCCGAGGCCGAGGCGAAGAGGGTCGCCGAAGAGGAGGCGAAGCGAGCCGAGCGCAAGACGACGGCGGCGACGGCGGCTTGCGAACAGCGGCTGGCCGCAGCCGCGGCCGAGGGCGCCATCCTATTCGATCGGGCGAGCGCGGACATCAGCGCCAAGAGCGCGCGAACGATCCGGAAGCTCGCGGGGATCATCACATCCTGCCCGGGTGTGCTGGTCGAGGTCGAAGGGCATACGGACGCCGAGGGCACCGACGAGCGCAACCAGAACCTCTCCGAGCGTCGCGCGCACGCCGTGCTCGACGCCCTCGTGGCGGCTGGTGTCGCCGAAGAGCGGATCTCGGCGGTGGGCTACGGCGCGAGCCGGCCTGCGGCATCGAATGAGACGAAGGCCGGCATGGCTCAGAACCGGCGCATCGAGTTCAGGGTGTTTACGGAATAGTCGGAATCGCAGCGTGGGACGGTGAGGATGGATTATCTGATCGTAAGCCTGTTCTGGTACCTGGCGGCCGCGTTCGCCATCGGCCTCGTCGTCGGGTGGATGAGTTGCGGAGGGGTCGAAGACTGACCGGCCGGGCCGGAGGTCTTTGAAAGGGAGTGGGGGCGTATGACGATTTTGCTGGTGCAGATTTTCTCGCTGATGCTGGGTGCCTTCCTGCTCGGCGCCTGTCTCGCCTGTCTCCTGCGGCGCGGCCTCTCCGGCGCGCGTGACGTTCCGGTGGCGGAGACCGACCTCGCGAGCCCCGCCGGCTTCGCGAACCCCGCCAGCGTGGCGGCGGCCCCGGCCGGGGTCGCGGCGGGCCGCTTCGGCCGCGCGCTCTCGGGGGACGACGGGTCATCGGTGCCGACCGTGCTCCGGACCGACCAACCGGTGGTCGAGGTCCAGCCGCCGCCGTCCGAGCCGGAGCCGCTGCGGCACCCCGACCCCGTGGACCGCGAGGTCCTCGAGCCCATGCCTGCTCCGCAACCGGCGCCACCGTCGCCGGCCCCGCCCTGGCGCGCCATGCGCCCGCCTCCGCCCGCGCTCGCCTCGGAACGGGGGCCGATCCTCGCGCCTGCACCCGCCGCGCCCACGTCGGCGCCCCCCGAGGCGGCGCAGGATCACGGTCAGAGCTATACGCAAATCGCCGTCGGTGCAGCCGCCGCCGCCGCCGCGATCGCTGCAGCCAAGGCACGAGCCGAGGCCGAAGCCGCCGAGAGGGACGCTGCGGAAAAGGAAGCCGCGGAGAAAGCCGCTGCCGCGATCGCTGCGGCCCAGGCGCGAGCGGAAGCCGAAGCCGCCGAAAGGCAAGCTGCGGAAAGGGCAGCCGCGGAGAAAGCCGCGGCGGAGAGAGCGGCGGCCAAGGCACGAGCCGAAGCCGAGGCTGTAGAAAGGCAAGCTGCCGAAAGGGAAGCCGCGGAGCGAGCCGCCGCCACGATTGCTGCGGCCGAGGCCGAGGCCGAGGCCGCGGAAAGAGCCGCTGCCGAAAAGGCAGCCGCCGAGAGAGCCGCCGCAGAGATTGAGATTCCGGCTTCCGAGCCCGCGGCCCCGCAGGAGGGTGCGGACTGGCCTTCGCGCTTCGGGACGCCGGCGGCAACCTCGCTGCTCGAGCGCCTGTCGGGCGAGCCGGTCGACGACCTGACGCGCATCCATGGCATCGATGGCGCTCTCAAGCAGCGGCTCGTGCGCTACGGCGTGCACCGCTTCTCGCAGATTGCGGCGTGGACGGCTGGCGATGTCTGGGGTACGAGCCGCGCGCTGGCTCTCGAGGATCGCGTCAGGCGCGATAACTGGATCGAGCAGGCGCGCATCCTGGCCGAGGGCGGCGATCCCTCTCGTGCGCATACGGAGAAGCCGCCGGTCGCGGTGGGAATCGCGCCGGTCGACGGCGATCGCCTCAATCGCATCATCGGCATCGACCCGGCGGCGGAGGCGCTGCTGCGGGCCAACGGCATCACCCGGCTTGCGGAGATCGCGGCGTGGCAGGGCGAGGACGTGGCGCGCTTCGAAGCTCTGCTCGGCACGGACGGCCGAATCGCGCGTGAGGGATGGGTCGCACAGGCCCTGTTCCTCACCGGCGGCGCGCCGCCCGCAACCGAGCCCGAGCCCGCCGCGGCGGATCCCGGCCCGATCGTGCAGGAGGTACCGGAGCTCTCCGAGCCGCCGGGCGAGCCGCGCGAGAGCTATGCGGGCCTGCTGTCGGTCCGCTCGGAGGCGCTCCGAGGCGATACGCGTCCGTTCGTGACGTCGGCGGGCGAGGTGCAGGACCTGAAGCGTATCCGCGGCATCGGCGTGCTGATCGAGAAGAGGCTCAACGCGCTCGGCATCACCGCCTACGAGCAGGTGGCCAACTGGACGCGGGCGGATATCGATAGGATCAGCGAGATGCTCGACTTCAAGGGCCGCATCGAGCGCGAGAACTGGATCGAGCAGGCGCGCATCCTGGCGTCGGGCGGGCAGACGGAGTTCTCGCGGCGCGTCGACCGCGGGGATGCGTGAGGCCGCATCGTCGGTGTCGCAGGGCCAAGCCACCGTACTATACGGCAACGTGTCTGGACGCCGGCCTTCGCCGGAGTGACGTTTGTTAGTGGTAAGCGGGCCTCCCAGCCACCAACGTCATCCCGGCGCAGGCCGGGATCCAGACATGTCGAAATCAAAGCTCCGATATCTCCTGTCGGAAAGGCTGTAGGTTAGAGCTTCCAGCCCGAGTGGATCGCGGCGATGCCGCCCGTCAGGTTGCGGACCGAGACGCGTTCGAAGCCGGCCTCGCGGATCATGGCCGCGAATGCGTCCTGGTTCGGGAAGCGGCGGATGCTTTCCACCAGATAGCGGTAGGGATCGGCCGATCCGGCCGTGAGCTCACCCAGGCGCGGTATCACCTCGAAGGAGTGGAAATCGTAGAGGCGGTCGAGCAGCGGCACCCGGCATTCGGAGAACTCGAGGCACAGGAAGCGGCCGCCGATCCGGAGCACGCGATGGGCCTCGCGGAGGGCGGCGTCGATGTGGGTGACGTTGCGGATGCCGAATGCGATCGTGTAGGCGTCGAAGGCGCGGTCGGGGAACGGCAGCGCTTCGGCGTTGCCCTGGGTCAGCGTGATGCGGGCGTCGAGCCCCCGGGCGGCGACCTTGGCGCGACCTTCCTCCAGCATCTCCGGGCTGATGTCGGCGAGCACGGCGGTCGCGTTCGGACCCGAGCGCTCGGCGTAGCGGATGGCGATGTCGCCGGTTCCGCCCGCGACGTCGAGCAGGCGGAACGGCCGGTCGTCGCGCGGGGCGCCGATCATGGTGATGAACTCGGCCTTCCAGAGCCGGTGCAATCCGCCCGACATGAGGTCGTTCATCAGATCGTAGCGGGTGGCGACCGAGGAGAAGACGGCGTTGACCAGGCCCTGGCGCTCGTCCTCGGCGACGGTGCGGAAACCGAAGCTCGCGGTGCCGTGGGGCTCGTTTTCTGAGGCGGGTTTGTTCGGCATGGGGCGCGACCTTAGAGTGCTTCCGGAAAAGTGGGAACCGGTTTTCCGTTAAGAAGCGCGACAGATCAAAAACCTAGACGGAATGCGGCTGGTGCGCCATCGGCTCCGGCGGGACAAGCAAGGCATGCGGCGTTTGGTTCGTGAGCCAGCACGCCACCGCCTCGGCCAGTACGGGCGCCAGGAGAAAGCCGTGGCGGTAGGCGCCGTTGACGAAGATCCGCCGTCCCCCCTCGCGAACCTCGGCGTGCGGAAGATTGTCGGGGAAGGCGGGGCGGATTCCGGCGCCCGTCTCGAGGATCTCGGCCTCTCCGAAGGCCGGGTGCAGGGCGTAAGCCGCGCCCAGCAGCTCGAGCGCCGAGCGAACCGTGATGGCGCCCGTATCCTCGCTTTCGATGACGGTCGCGCCGACCAGATAGCGTCCGTCGTCCCAGGGCACGACATAGAGCGGGTGGTGCGGATGGAGGAGGCGCACGGGGCGCGTGAGGCGGATCTCGGCGCTCTGGATGAGGAGGCGCTCGCCGCGCACGCCGCGCAGCATGGGCAACGCGCTTGCCGCCGCCATGCCGCGGCAGTCGACGACGACATCGGACGTCGAAGGCGACGTCCAGGCAGCGCCTAGCTCCACGGTTGCGCCGGCCATGCGCACGGCATCGAGCAGGAAGGTGAGCGCGTCCGGCGTCGTCATGTGCGCTTCGTCAGGGAAATAGAAGGCACGAGCGAAACGGCCGCCAAGATCGGGCTCGAGCGCGGCGAGGCCGCGGGCATCCAGGGTCTCGGGCGGATGCGTGTCGCGGGCGAAGCGGGCGGCCTCGGCCGCATCGCGCGGGGCGGCGACGACGAGGCTGCCGGCGTTGACGAGGTGCGGATAGGTCGCGCGCCAGAGCGCGAGGCCCTGGGCGCCGAGCGTGCGGATCTCGGGGGCGTGCTCGCTTTCGCATCCGGGCGCCAGCATGGCCCCCGCGTAGCGGCTGGCGCTCTCGGTGAAGGGGCTCGCGCTCTTCTCGACGAGGCGCACGGAATGGCCGGCGCGGGCCAGCGTCAGCGCCTGCCAGAGGCCGAGAATGCCGGCGCCGACGACCGTGATCGCCAGCGGCTTTCCTTTTCCCATCCTGACGAGCCCGTTCTCGGTTTCAGTCGCCAAGGGCCACTCCTTCGCGTCGCGGGTCGGCCCCGCCTTCGAGCCTGCCGTTGCGCCGGGTCACGATGTGCAGCCCCGAATTCATGAGGTCCGGTGCGATGGCGTGTCCATAGCTCTTCAGTCCGAGACCCTGCCAGATCGTGGACCAGCCGTATTCCAGCTCGACCGCCCCGCCCATGCTGCCGAAGTTCGGCAGGCTGGACGCGGCCTGGGCATCGAGCCTCCAGTCGATCAGCCCGATCAGGGCCTTCGTGACAAAGAGGATGATGCGGTTGCCGCCGGGCGAGCCCAGTGCGGCAAAGAACGCGCCTTTCTCGTCGAACACGATGGTCGGGGCCATGGAGCTGCGCGGGCGCTTGCCGCCTTCGACGCGGTTGGCGATGGGACGTCCGGTCTCGTCCAGCGGCTGGAAGGAGAAGTCCGTGAGCTGGTTGTTGAGCAGGAAGCCGGCCGCGAAGAGACCCGAGCCAAAGGGGCCCTCGATGGTGGTCGTCAGCGCTACCGCGTTGCCGGCGGCATCGACGACCGAGACGTGGCTGGTGCCGTTCCGCTCGACCGTCGCATCGATGCCGGGCGGGTTTTTCTCCGAGCCGGGCGGCATGCCCGGCTCGGCGCGGCGCATGGCTTTTGCGGGGTCGATCAATGCGCTGCGAGAGGCGAGATAGGCGGGATCCAGGAGGCTCGCCGGTACGGGTACGAAATCAGGGTCAGCGAGATAGCGCGCGCGGTCCGCGTAAGCCAGCCGCTGCGCCTCGACGATGAGATGCATTGTGGGAATGCGCATGGCGTCGTCCGGCGCACGGCCGAGATCGAAGCGCTCGAGCATCGCGAGTGACTGCGCGACGGCCGTCCCGCCCGACGACGGCGGGCCCATGCCGCAGACGCGGTACGTGCGGTAGGCGATGCAGAGGGGCGGCCGTTCGACGGGCTGATAGGCGGCGAGGTCGGCGAGCGTCAGATCTCCGGCGGCGTGGGGGGCCTCCCGGACGGCTTTGACGATCGCCTCGGCGATGGCGCCCGAATAGAACGCGTCGGCTCCGCCACGGGCGAGGGCTTCGAGGGTTTCGGCATAGGCTGCGTTGGTCAGGCGGTAGCCGATGGGCAGCGGGCTGCCGTTGGAATCGAAAAAGTGGCGGCGCGCGGCCGGCGACAGACCGTCGGTGCCGAACCAGCGCAGCATGAAGTAAAGGCGCGCCGAGATCTCGAAGCCATCGCGGGCGAGCCTGATCGCGGGTTCGAACAGCCGCGCCCAGGGCAGCTTGCCGTGGCGCGCGTGGGCGTGCTCGAGAAGGCGGGGAAGGCCGGGCGTGCCGACGCTCAAGCCGGACCGGACGGCGGTCTCGAAGTCCATGGGCCTGCCGTTCGCGAGGAAGTGATCCGGTGTGGCGGCGGCCGGCGCCGTCTCGCGCCCGTCGTAGGTCGCGAGCTTCTTCCCGGCCTGGTCCCAATTGAGCAGGAAAGCGCCGCCTCCGAGGCCCGAGGACTGCGGCTCGACCAGTCCCAGCACAAGCTGGGCAGCGATCGCCGCGTCCGTCGCCGAGCCGCCCGCCCGCAACATCTCGCGACCCGCCTCGGAGGCAAGCGGGTTCGCGGTCGAGATCAGATATTTCTCCGATACGGCAAGGGTTTTCTCGACGCGGCCGAGGCCGGCTTCCGGCTCGATCTGGGGCCGCGGGAGGGCGCCGTCCTGCGCGGCGAGGGGCGATGAGGCGGCCGAGACCAGGAGGAGCAGGAGCCATCCTCTCGCGCGTCGCGCCAGGGCGTGCCGCGCGTCGCCTGCGGGCCGTGCCGGGCGCCTCGATCCGCGATCGTCGATGGGCCGTTCAGGCATGATCTCTCCGGGGCTCCGGACGGACGGGCATCAATGCGCGGAGCCGGAGGCATGCTCCGTTCTATAGGGGCTTGCGCATGCGTTTGGAAACCTCCCGATCGGCGCCGCAGCCGCCGTGGCCTGCGCAGCAAAAGCACGGTTTGGCCAACGACCGCCCGGATAAAAAGCGGCCGGAATGGCGGGGGCTCCATTCCGGCCGCTGGGCCGACCAGGGGACGCAACTTCAACGCAGGCCGGCGCCACACGGGCAACGGGGGTATGCAACCCGACGCGGGTGCGGACGGGGGATCCGCAGCCCTGCGACGGCGCTCTGCCGACCATGCCCGTGACGCAACGCGGACATCCTTAATCACCGAGGGATTTGCACTTAGGGATATTGAGCAGGCCGGTTTTGCCGGCAACGCGCCCGGCTCAAGAGGTATCGGTCGATTTTGTTCTTTTTTTGTTCCTGTTTGTTCCAGGATTTCCGTCTCTGCGGATCGGCATGGATGATGCCTATCAAACTCTTGCACTACCTTACAAATCGCCGACCGTTGCTGCAGTGCATCGGTCGATCCGTAAGTCGCGCCGCGGGTTGCAACTTGGCCGGGGTGTGGCCACACTGCTCTGCCGCGAATTTCGCGGCTCGTTTATACGAGATTCATCTGAACCGGCGCACCATGCCGGTCTGGTGGAAACCGAAGAGGGAACCGGTTTCCTCCATCGCAGCTTTGAGACAGCGGGAGTTCTGTTCATGTCGTCGGTGTTGAAGGCAAGGGTCGTCAAAACTCTGGCAGCGGTCGTCGCGGCGGCCGCCCTGACGGGGCTTTCGAGCGCGGCCAGTGCGCAGACACTCATCGAATTCCTCTGGGGGGGCGAGCCCGAGTACGGCGGCGGTAAGCGCCAGGTCGTGAAGTTCAACCCGCAGTACACACCCGGGCAGATCATTGTCAGCTTCGGCGACCGGCGCCTCTACCACATCACCAAACCCGGGCAGGCGACCAGCTATCCGATCGCGATTCCGCGCGAGCAGAGCCGCTGGCAGGGCACGACCGTGGTCTCGATGAAGCGCGAGAACCCGGATTGGCGCCCGACTGCCGAGATGCTGAGGGAAAATCCCAAGCTGCCGAGCTGGGTGCCCGGCGGGCATCCGATGAACCCGCTCGGCGTGCGCGCGCTCTATCTCGGCTCGAGCACCTATCGCATTCACGGCACCGACGCGCCCTGGACCATCGGTCAGAACGTGTCGAAGGGCTGCATCCGCATGTTCAACGAGGACGTGATGGATCTTTATCCCAAGGTGCCGACGGGCACCAAGGTCGTCGTGACCTGGGAGCGCTTCAAGACCAACACCATCGCGTCCTTCGACGACGCCCCTGCACCCAGCGGGGACGCGACATCGGCGCCGGCGCGCTCCGGTCCGGCGGTGACCAACTCCGGTACGCCGCGCGCCAAGACGCGCTCCGTCGCCTCGGCGCCGAAGACCGGCTTCTTCATCTTCCCGGATGACGAGGCCAACCCCGTGCGCCCCGAGGAGGGGATGGTCGTGCACACGGTCACGCCCGAGGGTGAGGATGTCGTCGAAGGGGGTGAGGAGGCCGCGAAGGTCGATGCAGCGCCGCTGCGCCCGAAGGAGGGGATGGTGTCGACACGCTACGGCCGCAAGGTCGGTGCGGGCGCTGTCTCGCGCTCGGCGCAGGCGTCGGTCGAGTAGGCACCGTCCGTTTTTTAACGATTTCATCGGGCGCTTCCGACACAAGGGGGCGCCCGTTTCTTTTGGCGCAGAGCCGGTGGGCGTTCCGGGGCTTTCCGATCTAACCTGAATCCAGAGCGGCGCCGGAGCGCGCGTTGCTCTTATTCGAATCGGCGCTGCGCTCTCCGTTCTCGATCAAGCCGATGAAGCATACTTCCGGCCGATAGGGCCTGAATCGATCACGGGCTAGCTGCTCTGCGCGAGGCAGGCCTTCAAGCCGCCGGCGAGGTTGCGGAGCAGCGTCGCGTAGGCGTCCGGGCCGGGCGCGACGAGCGCGCCTTCGGGGTCCAGCGTGCCGGCGCGGGCGCTCGTGCCCTCGATGACGGCGGCCACGAGCTTGGCCTGCGCCTGCGGCTCGCTGAAGACGCAGCTTGCCGACAGCGCCGCGAGCTTGTGGCGGATCTCGGTCAAGCGCTTGGCGGAGGGTTGCGCCTCCGGGCTCACCGTGATCGAGCCCACGGCTTCGAGCCCGAAACGGCGCTCGAAGTACTGAAAGGCATCGTGGAAGACGACAAAGGGCTTGCCCCTGAGGGGCGCGAGATCGCGGGCGATCTCGGCTTGCAGGGCTACCAGGGCCGCGTCGGCGCGGGCAGCGTTGGTCGCAAATGCCGGGGCGTCGGATGGCGACGCCTCGGACAGCACGCGCGCGATCTCGGCTACCATATTGCGGGCGTTCTCCGGATCGAGCCAGACGTGGCCGTCGCGGACCTCGTGGCCGTGATCATGGTCGCTGTGCTCATGGCTGTGGCCATGGTCATGATCGTGGCCGTCCTCGTCTTCGTTGGCGTGCCCATCCTTGTCGACGTGATCGTGCACCTCGAACGTTTGCCCCGTGCGCACGTCCAGCACCGCGAGGCCCAGCGTCTCCGCCAGGGTCACGGTGCGGACGGTATCCGGCAATGCGGCCACGATCTTGCGCGTGAAGGGCTCGATGGTCTCCGAGACGCGGAAGAAGACATCGGCGTGGTTCAGCGCCCGCGCGTCTGAAGGCTTCAGCGCGTAGGTGTGCGGCGAGGCCGCGCCCTGAACCAGAAGCGTCGGCACGCCGACGCCGTCCATGACCTGGGCCACGAGGGCGTGCACCGGCTTGATCGTGACCGTCACCTTGAGGTCGGCGGCGGAGGCGGCGGGTGCCAGAAGCGTGGCGGCCACGGCTGCGGCCGCAGCGGCCATTCTCGTGTACGCGCGGACAGAGATCGGTTGCTTCGGGCGGCGCAAGGGAGAGGTCCTCGTTTTGACGTTATTTTTGGATACTATAACATCCAATCAGGCGCAACCGTGGCGCAGGCGCCTTGGTTCCGCTGTTTTTTTTAGGTCGTCTGCCGCCCGGATCGGAAGTTAGGCCGAGACCCGGGGCCGAAATACGGTCTTCTGGCGGATAGCCCGCTGTGGGGCTCGGATCTCGAGAGCTTGGTCAGGGCGTTCGATCCACGGGCTCGAAGCGCTCGGTCCCGAAGCCATGTGCTAGACTGGGGTTTCGCTGGGATTTTTGCGCGTTCGTGCCGGGTTGGGGCGAGGAGGATAGCTTGACTTCGATATCGCGCGCCTTGGGACGCTGGCTCCTGGGCAGTCAGCTCGCGGTGGTATGCGCGGCGATCGCCTTGTGGACCATGCCCGCGGCCGCGCATCCGCACGTGTGGGTCACGGTGGAGACGACGGTGCTCTACGAGGGCGGGGCCATCACGGGGCTCAAGCACAAGTGGGCCTTCGACGATATGTACACGGCCATGGCGATCCAGGGTCTCGATGCCAACGGCGACGGGATCTATTCGCGCGAGGAGCTCCAGGAGCTGGCGCAGGTCAACATCGATGGCCTCAAGGAATTCGACTATTTCACGGTCGCGAAACTCGGCAAGGCGGAGATCAAGGTCAAGCCGCCGGTCGACTACTACCTCGATTACAAGGACAGCGTGCTGTCGCTGCATTTCACGCTGCCGTTCGAGCAGCCGGTGCTCGCGGATGCGGCGGACTTCAATTTCGCGGTGTTCGACGAGTCGTTCTTCATCGCCTTCGATTTCGGCGCCGACGACCCGGTGAAGCTCAGCGCCGGCGCGCCCGAGGGATGCCACGCCAGCATCGGCATTCCGGAGAACGAGCTCGCCGAGCTGCAGAAGCTCAACGAGTCGTTCGGCGGCCAGCTCACGGCCGGCGATCAGAATGCCGGCATGGGCCTCGGGTATGCGAAAACGGTTACGCTCGGCTGCAAGAAATCATGACGCGCTCCCTCGCCGCGCTCGGCGCCCTCATCCTTTGCCTGCTTGCGTTTTCGTTCGCGGCGCCCACCCACGCGGAGCCCAAGGCGTCGCCGTTCGGACTGCCGCTGGCCCCCGGCCAGTCGACGGCGGCCGCCCCGGCGCAGAACGCCGAGCGGAGCCTCCTCGGAGACCTCTGGTCCACCGTGCTCGCCCAGCAGCAGCGCATCAACCGGGAGCTGGCCGCGGCCGTGCGTCAGCTCAAGACCGGCAATGTGCTCGACGCGACGCTGCTGCTCGCGTTTCTGAGCTTCACCTACGGCGTGCTGCATGCGGCAGGGCCGGGTCACGGCAAGGCGGTGATCTCGTCCTACGTGCTCGCCAACGAGAAGACGGTCAAGCGCGGGATCATGCTGTCGTTCCTGTCCGCGTTCTTCCAGGCGCTGTCGGCCATCGTCATCGTCGGCGTGCTCGCGATCGCGCTCAATGCCACGAGCCTCAAGATCTCGGCCACCGAGCGGTGGATCGAGACCATCAGTTGGGGGTTCGTGGCGCTGATCGGCATCTGGCTGCTCTACGGGCAGCTCGGCGCGCTCATCCGTCGGCGGGCCGAGCCTACGGCGGTCGTGCACCACCATCCTCGCGTGCACGCTCAAGCCCACGATCCCGCGCCCGGACACGGCGGCGGCTGCGGATGCGGTTCGGACCATGGGCACACCCACACGCATGCGCACGGCCCCATTCATGAGCCCCACGTCCATGCCGCGGACGGCTCCTGCTGCGGGCATGCGCACATGCCCGATCCCGGGCAGCTCGAAGGGACGATGTCCTGGCGCAAGGCCATTGCCATCGCCCTTTCGGTCGGCATCCGGCCCTGCACGGGGGCGATCCTCGTTCTGATCTTCTCCCTCAGCCAGGGGATCCTGATCGCGGGAATCTTCGCGACGTTCGCCATGGCGCTCGGCACCGCCATCACCGTGTCGGCGCTTGCGTCGCTGGCCGTCGGATCGCGGGAGCTCGCGGTCCGCATGGCCGGCGGCGAAAGCCGGCTTGCCGGCGCGGTCGCCACCGGCGCCGGGCTCTTCGGCTCGACCCTCGTTTTCCTGATGGGGGCCGCGTTCTTCGTCGCGTCGCTCCACGGCGGCACGGCGGCACCCCTATAGAGGCTTCCAGGTGCGGCGGAAGCTCTTTTGAGAGTCATGCTTCTTATCGGGATTTTCTGCTTGCATGGTTGCGCCATGACCGGTTCCCGCTTTTTCGGAAGCAGTCTTTTGAGAGCGGGGCTTCTTATCCGCTTTTTGCGTGCATGGCTTCGCCATGACCGGTTCCCACTTTTCCGGAAGCACTCTAAGGGTTGGCGCGTGCCGGTTTTCGGAGCGCTCCTGGGGCTTCCATGAAACTCTACCGCGCCTTTGCCACCGTCGGCGGCCTGACGCTCGTCTCACGCGTGCTCGGCTTCGTGCGCGATATCCTGTTCGCGTGGGCGTTCGGCGCGGGCTGGGTGGCGGATGCCTTCAACGTGGCATTCCGCTTCCCCAATCTCTTCCGGCGCCTATTCGGCGAGGGAGCGTTCAACTCGGCGTTCATCCCTCTCTTCGCCAAGGAGCTCGAGAGGGAAGGGCGCCAATCGGCACGCGCGTTCGCCGAGGAGGCGATGAGCGGGCTCGTCGCGGTGCTCGTGGCGCTGACGGTCGTCGCGATCCTCGCCATGCCGTGGCTCATGTACCTGCTCGCGCCGGGCTTCAGCGCGAGCCCTGAAAAGTTCGACCTCGCGGTACTGCTGACGCAGATCACGTTCCCGTATCTCCTCTGCATGTCGCTCGTGGCGCTGTTCTCGGGCGTGCTCAATACGTTCGGCAAGTTCGTCGAAAGCTCGTCGGTTTCGATCGTGCTCAACCTGACGCTGGCGGCGGCGATCTTCGTCGGCTTCTGGCTCGGCTATCACAACGAGCCGGAGGGCGGCATCATCCAGGCCATCGGCGTGTTCGTGGCCGGCGTGCTGCAGCTCTGGCTGCTGATCGACGGCCTCAAGCGCAACAACTTCACGCTCAAGCTCCGCCGCCCGCGCATGACGGACCGCATGCGCCGGCTGATCGTGCTCGGCATTCCCGGCGTCATCGCGGGCGGCGTGACGCAGCTCAACATCATGATCGGCACCGTCATCGCCTCGCAGGAGCCGGGTGCGGTCTCGCAGCTCTACTATGCGGACCGCCTCTACGAGCTGCCACTCGCCATCGTCGGTATCGCCATCGGCGTCGTGCTGCTGCCGGACGTGGCGCGGCAACTCAGGGCCGGCAACCATGCGGCCGTGCAGGACAGCCAGAACCGCTCGCTCGAGTTCGCGATGCTGCTCACGGTGCCGGCGGCCGTGGCGCTCGCGGTGGTGCCGACCCCGATCGTCAGGGTGTTGTTCGAGCGCGGGGCGTTCACTGCGGCGGACACGGCGAACACGGCGGCGGTGCTCGCCGTGTTCGCGCTCGGGCTGCCGGCGTTCGTGATGATCAAGGTGTTCTCGCCCGCCTATTTCGCCCGCGAGGATACGCGCACGCCGATGCGCTATGCCGCCGTCAGCCTGACGGCCAATACGCTGGGCTCGATCGCGCTGTTCTTCCTGTTCCGCAGGATAGGCTGGCTGCCGCAGCTCGGGATCGCGGTGGCGACGACGCTCGGCGGGTGGCTCAATGCGGGGCTCCTGTGGACGACGCTGGTCCGGCGCGGGCACTTCGTGATGGACCGGCGGATGGTGCGCGCGTTCGCGACGATCCTGCTCTCGTCCGTGGTGATGGGGGTCGCGCTCGTCGTGGTGCATCATCTCCTGGGGCCGCTCTTCGCGCCGGCGCAGGGCTTCGTCGCCCATATGCTCGCGCTGGCGATGCTGGTCGCGGCGGGACTGATCGTCTATGCGCTCATCGTCGTGGCCACGGGCACGATCAACCTCCGCCAGCTCCGCAACCTCATCCGCAGGAGCTGAGCGCGGACCCTTGCGCATGGGCCTTGGTCGCGCCATAACCCGCGCCTGACAGACCGGCCGGGACGAGGGCGATGGAACTCAAGGAACGCGTTTTTTCGGGCATGCAGCCGACGGGCAGCCTGCATCTCGGCAACTATCTCGGCGCCATGGTGCAGTGGATCGAGATGCAGAAGACGCACGAGTGCATCTATTGCGTCGTCGATCTGCACGCGATCACCGTCTGGCAGGACCCGGGCGAGCTCAGGCATTCGATCCGGCAGGTGACGGCGGCCTACATCGCGTCCGGCCTCGACCCGCAGAAAAGCATCCTGTTCAACCAGAGCCAGGTGTCGGCGCATGCGGAGCTGGCGTGGGTGTTCAATTGCGTCGCCCGGCTCGGCTGGCTCAACCGCATGACGCAGTTCAAGGAGAAGGCCGGCAAGGACCGCGAGAACGCCTCCGTCGGTCTTTACGCCTATCCCAACCTGATGGCTGCCGACATCCTCGCCTATCGCGCGACGCACGTGCCCGTCGGCGAGGACCAGAAGCAGCATCTCGAGCTCGCGCGCGACATCGCGCAGAAGTTCAACAACGACTTCCGCGCCGGGATCGAGGCCAAGGGCTACGCCGACGGCGTCTTCTTTCCGCAACCCGAGCCCGTGATCATGGGGCCGGCGACGCGCGTCATGAGTCTCCGCGACGGCACGCGGAAGATGTCAAAGTCGGAGCCCTCCGACATGAGCCGCATCAACCTGATGGACGGCACGGACGCGATCGCCGACAAGATCAAGCGGGCCAAGACCGACATGGAGCCGGCGCCGCCGGCCGATCTCGAGCAGCTCAAGGCGCGGCCGGAGATCGACAACCTCGTCGGCATCTACGCGGCGCTGGCGAAGGTGTCGAAGGAGGAGGGGCTCAAGGTGCTGCAGGCGACCGCGGCGGAAGGGCCCAGCATCTTCACCGGGTTCAAGCGGGCACTGACGGAGGTCGCGACCGGAACGCTCGGGCCGATCCGGACCGAGATCGTGCGTCTCATGGACGATCCGGCCGAGATCGACCGCGTGCTGGCGGACGGGTCGGCACGGGCGCGGGCGATCGCGACGCCGATCCTCGACGAGGTGAAGGACATCGTCGGCTTCATCCGGTCGTAAAACGGCGGCCGGGGCCTTGCTCCGTCGGGCGTGAGCCGCGCGGGGCGCCAGCGCAAGACGTCTCTCGCAGAAGATCGCCAGCGCTGTGGGCCCGCTCGGCAGGGTGCTCAGCCTTGCGGATCATGCGCGGGCGTCGGTTGTGGAGTTCGCAATCACATGGCAGCATCGCCGTCATGACGCAGACATACCGCAAACGCCGCTCGTTCGAGGCGGGCCACGCCCGGAAGTTCCTGCTCGTCGTCGACGAAAGCCCGGAGGTCGAGAGCGCGCTCTATTACGCGGCGGCGCGCATCGTGCGCTCGTCGGGCACGCTACTCATGCTGTATGTCATCGAGCCGCAGGATTATCAGCATTGGGCGGGCGTGAAGCAGGTGCAGATCGAGGAGGAGACGCTCAAGGCGCGCGCGCTCTTCCGGCTGTTCCGGCGCAAGCTCAACCTCGTGGGCTTCGAGAATATCCCCTGCGAGGAGCTGGTGCGCGAGGGGACCAAGGCCGAGGAGATCATGAGGACGATCGCCGAGGACGAGGACGTGTCCATCCTCGTGCTCGGGGCGGCGACCGATCCCGACGGGCCGGGACCTCTGGTCTCGACGCTCGCAGGAGGGGCGGCCGCCGGATCGTTCCCCATCCCGGTGACCGTGGTGCCGGGCAACCTCGCCTTCGACGACATCATCGCGCTGGCCTGAGGCCGTGATGCGAAGGCTTTTGGAAGCGGAAGCGCAGCGAATCCCTCGTTTGCAGGCTTTCGCGACGAATTGGCCAATTCTGTCGATCAAGACTCCGTTGAATCATGGTTCGCAGCCTGGACAATTCCCGATTGTCCTCCTATTTTCTGGAACTATTCTAAAGGATAATCCTTTGGCCGAGCGGCATCCTGCGCCGGCCCCACGGTGGAGACGGTGACATCATGTTCATTCAGACCGAGGCGACGCCCAACCCTCAGACCTTGAAGTTCATTCCCGGCAAGACCGTGCTGGTGGAGGGCACCGCCGATTTCCGCGCCAAGGGCGAGGCCGGGGCGTCGCCGCTCGCGCGGCGGCTCTTCGATATCGACGGCGTCGCGGGCGTGTTCCTGGGCTCGGATTTCATCTCCGTCACCAAGACGGATGCCGAGTGGCAGCACCTCAAGCCGATGATCCTCGGGGCCATCATGGAACACTTCATGTCGGGTGCGTCGGCGGTCGAAGGCGCCAACGACGCCACCGAGGGCAGCTACGACGCCGAGGACGAGAACGTCGTGGCGACCATCAAGGAGCTGCTCGAGACGCGCGTGCGTCCGGCGGTGGCGCAGGACGGCGGCGATATCACCTTCGCCGGCTTCCGCGACGGTATCGTCTACCTGCACATGCGCGGCGCCTGCTCGGGCTGTCCGAGCTCGACGGCGACGCTCCGTCACGGCATCGAGAACCTTCTCAAGCACTTCTGCCCGGAGGTGGAGGCGGTTCAGGCCGTCTGAAGCGCACGGGTTTCGGGACCCCCGCATTCAGCAGGGCTTTTTCCGTGTCCTTCCCGATCGAGGAGACCCGATGTCCGCTGCAATCGATCAGGCCGCGCTGGAGCAGGTCTTCCTCTCCGCGCGGACGCATAACGTCTGGCGGGATACACCCGTGCCGGACGCGCTTCTCGTCCGGATCGTCGATCTCATGGCGCTCGGCCCGACGAGCGCCAACTGCGAGCCTGCGCGCATCGTGTTCGTGAGGTCGCCCGAGGCCAAGGCGCGGCTCAAGCCGTTCCTCTCGGCGGGCAACCGGGACAAGACGATGCAGGCACCCGTCACGGCGATCCTCGGCTACGACCTTTCGTTCTACGAGAAGCTGCCGCGGCTGTTTCCGCATACGGATGCGCGGTCATGGTTCGCCGGGAAGCCCGAGCACATCGCCGAGACGGCGTTCCGCAACGGGTCGCTGCAGGGCGCCTATCTCATCCTCGCGGCGCGCGCTCTGGGGCTCGACTGCGGGCCGATGTCGGGCTTCGACCAGGCAGGCGTGACGGCGGCGTTCTTCGCGGAGACGCCGGTCAAGGCGAATTTTCTCTGCAATCTCGGATATGGCGATGCTTCGGCGCTGAGGCCACGCGCGCCGCGCCTCGCGTTCGAGGAGCTGGCGAAGATCGTCTGATCTGGGTCGGGCGAAGAGGTCAAACGCGCGCGTTGCACGATTCCCATCGTGCTTTATTCTCCGGGCCATGAATACGCTGGCTTTCGATACGTGCTTCGGCGCCTGCTCGGCCGCGGCCACCTGGTATACGCCGGACGGGGTCGCGGGGGCCTACCGTTTCGAGCGGCTCCTCAGGGGGCATGCCGAGCTCCTGACGCCGATGATCGGCGAGGTGATGGCGGAGGCCCCATTCGATTACGGGGACATCGCGCGAATCGTCGTCACCACGGGGCCGGGCACCTTCACCGGGCAGCGCGTCGGCATCGCGGCGGCGCGGGCCCTCGCGCTCGCGACCGGCGCGCGGATCGGCACGCTCTCCAGTCTTGCGGTCATGGCCTATACGGCGGCCTACGACATCCCGGCCGACGTTGCGGGCAAGGTGTTGGCCGTGGCGGTCGACGCACGGCGGGACGAGATCTACTTCCAATGCTTCGCGGGCCCCGGCTGGACGGCGCTCGGTGCCCCGGCGCTGCTTGCGCCGTCGGACGCAGCGCGGATGCTCGACGGGCGGGCGGCGGTCGCGGTCGGGTCGGGGGCGGAGCTGCTGGTCGCGGCGGCGCAGGATCTGGGCATTGCCGCCTCGGCGCGGCTGCCGGATCTGGAGCCCGACGTGCGGCATGTTCCCGATGCGGCAGTGGCGGCCGGCACGGAGCGTCCGCGACCGCTCTATCTCAGGCCCCCGGATGCGAAGCCGCAGGATGGCGCTTCGCTCGCGAGGGTGTCGACGGGGGTGTCATGAGCGACGGCGGCGCATTCGATCCGAAGTACGTATCGCTGCTCTGGGCGGGACCGGACCAGGCGGCCGAGGTCGCGCGGCTGCATACGGAGCTCTTCTCCCCGCCCTGGTCGGAAGAGAGCGTGCGCACGTTGCTCGATCATCCGGCTTCGACAGCGTTCCTCGCCATGGTCGGGGGCGTGCCCAAGACGTGCGTGGGGTTCGTGCTGGCCCAGCTCGCGGCCGACGAGGCGGAGATCCTGTCCGTCGGCGTCGCGAAGGACTGGCAAGGCAAGGGAATCGGACGGCGCCTCATCGAAGGCGTCGCGCGCGCGGCGCAGCGGGCGGAGGCCAAGACGCTCTTCCTCGAGGTGGCGGCCGACAACGACGCGGCCATGGAGCTCTACCGCCGCGTCGGGTTCCTCGGCACCGGTCTCCGGCGCGGCTATTATGCGCGCCCGGGCGGAGAGCCCGTCGATGCGGTGACTTTGTCCCTCAAGCTTTAGGCGCCGTTATGGAATCCGAGATCACGATCCGGTAGAACACCCCTAACCGCGGTCGCCGCCGGCGCGGCGGGATCCCTGGACCGGATGCGCGATGATGGTCTTGAAAGATGAGGGCCTCTCCCGGCTCGAGGTGCTGTGCGCCGAGCACGGGCTGCGCATGACCGGACAGCGCCGCGTCATCGCGCGGGTGCTGTCGGAGGCGCGCGACCATCCGGACGTTGAGGAGCTGCACCGGCGTGTGCATCTGGTCGATCCGCATATCTCTCTGTCGACGGTCTACCGCACGGTCAATCTGCTCGAGAAGAAAGGGATCCTGGAGCGGCATGCGTTCGGCAGCGGGCGCGGGCGCTACGAGGAGGCAACGCGCGGGCATCACGACCACCTGATCGACATCGGCACCGGCCGCGTGATCGAGTTCCACAACGCGGAGATCGAGAAGCTGCAGGAGAAGATCGCGCGCGAGCTCGGCTATGCGCTGGTCGGGCACCGGCTCGAGCTCTACGGCGAGCCGATCGACCGCAAGAAGACGCCGCGCAGGAGCTAGGTTGCGGACAGGCGGGACGCCATGGGAACGCTCAGAGCCGTATCCATCCTGACCGGATTTTTCGCGCTGACGGTGCCGCTGATGCCCGTTCAGGCCGTGCTGCTGCGGGTATCGCCCGCGGGGGCGCGGCGCTTTCCGCACTGGTATCACCGGCAGGTCTGCCGGCTGTTCGGCCTCAAGCTCCAGGTCGACGGGAAAGTTGCCCGCGGTCAGCCGGTGCTGCTGGTCGCAAACCATACGTCGTGGCTCGACATCACCGTGCTGTCGGCGGTGGCACCGCTGTCGTTCGTGGCCAAGAAGGAGGTCGCGCACTGGCCGTTCGTGTCGTGGCTCGCCAAGCTGCAGCGCAGCGTGTTCGTCGACCGCGGGCGGCGCAGCGCCGTCGGCGCGACGACCAACGAGATCATGGCGCGGCTGGCCGGCGGCGATACGGTGGTGCTGTTCGCGGAGGGAACATCCAGCGACGGCAACCGCGTGCTGCCGTTCAAGACATCGCTGTTCGCGGCGGCGAAGCCCTCTGCGAAGGCGTCCACGGCGGGGTCTTCCGACCCGCCGGACGTCGTGGTGCAGACGCTGTCGCTCGTCTACACGCGGCTGCACGGCGTGCCGCTCAGCCGTTGGGCGCGGCCGATCGTCGGCTGGTTCGGCGACATGGAGATGCAGAGCCACGCCTGGTCGCTGCTCAAGGCGGGGCCGCTCGACGTCAGCATTCGCATCGGAGCCCCGATCCCGCTCGGGGACTTCGCCGACCGCAAGGATCTTGCGCGCCGCAGCGAGGCGGAGATCCGCGAGAACGTGGTGCGGCTGCTGCGGAGCTACCCCGAGGAGGCGGAGATCGCGGTGACGACCCCTGCGGCGGAGGACCGCATACCGGCGTCGCCGACCCGCAACAGTCCGATGTTCCGCTAATTCGATTCGTCGCGCCGGCGCAGCGCGTTAACGCATTTCCGGGGAGCGTCCGGCGTGTGAGCATCGGGGGCTATCGCCGCGCGCCGACTGGACAAAACGGCGGCGCGATGCTGCAATGCAACAACAAAAGGTGCGTCGTGGGGCGAACTGTGGTACGGGCCCTGACGCACGGGAGACTCTGGACAGCCGGAAAGGCATCCTCTTGGACGATCTCGATCGAATGCCTTTCGAAGAGGCAAGCCCGCAGGCGGAGCCGGACGGGCACGCGGCGGCGCCGGCGGCGAAGCGCGTGTTCATCAAGACGTTCGGCTGCCAGATGAACGTCTACGATTCCGAGCGCATGAGCGAGATGCTCGCCGCGGAAGGCTACGTCGAGACCGATGCGCCGGACGAGGCGGATCTGGCGATCCTCAACACCTGCCACATCCGCGAGAAGGCGGCGGAAAAGGTCTATTCGGACCTCGGGCGGCTGCGCGACATCAAGAGCGCGCGGGCCGAGGGCGGCAAGGAGACCCTCATTACGGTGGCCGGGTGCGTGGCGCAGGCCGAAGGCGAGGAGATCGTGCGGCGCGCGCCGGCGGTGGATCTCGTTCTCGGCTCGCAGAGCTACCATCGCCTGCCGGAGCTGCTCAGCCGCCTCCGGGGCGGCGAGACGGCGCTCGTCGAGACCGCGTTTCCGGACGAGGACAAGTTCCAGGCGCTGCCCGAGCGCGCATCCGCGAAGGCGGTGACGGCGTTCCTCACGGTGCAGGAGGGCTGCGACAAGTTCTGTACGTTCTGTGTGGTGCCGTACACGCGCGGCATGGAGTATTCGCGGCCGGTTGCGGCGCTCGTCGACGAGGCGCGGCGCCTCGTCCAGCGCGGCGTGCGCGACATCACGCTGCTCGGCCAGAACGTCAACGGCTATCACGGCGAAGGTCCGGACGGCGCGCCGACGACGCTGGCGGGGCTCATCGGCCAGCTCGCCGGCATCGAGGGGCTCCTGCGCATCCGCTACACGACGAGCCATCCGCGCGACATGAGCGAAGCGCTCATCGAGGCGCACGCGCGCGAGGACAAGCTGATGCCCTATCTGCACCTGCCGTTCCAGGCGGGCGCGGATCGCGTGCTCGCTGCCATGAACCGCAAGCATACGGCGGCGGACTATCTCGCCCTCATCGCGCGCATCCGGCGGGCGCGGCCCGATATCGCCCTCTCGACGGACATCATCGTCGGGTTTCCGGGCGAGAGCGATGCGGACTTCGAGGCGACGCTGGCGCTCGTCCGGGAGGCCGAATTCGCGCATGCGTTCTCGTTCAAGTACAGCCCGCGGCCTGGCACGCCGGCCGCCACCATGGACGGGCAGGTTCCCGAAGAGGTGAAGCGGGAGCGTCTCGAGCGCCTGCAAGAGGTGATCGACGCCGGCTACCGGCGGTTCAACGGCGCGTGCGTCGGCAAAAGGCTTCCCGTGCTGTTCGAGAAGGCCGGGCGGCATGCCGGGCAGCTCGTCGGGCGGTCGCCTTATCTACAACTCGTGCATGCGGATGCCGATCCGGCTCTCATCGGGCGCGTCATCGATGTGGAGATCCGCGCGGCCGGGGCCAACAGTCTCTCGGGCGCCATATGCGGGCAATCCTGAACCTGTTAACGGTTCGAGACGGGACGGAGCATTGATTCGGCGACTTTCGTCCCTATGCTAGGTCCGTTGGGCAAGCCGCCCTTCCGCCCCGGTGGTCTCAGGAGACGAGACGATTGACAGCAATGCGCGGCCAGACGGCAGTAGGTCGGAGGCGAGTGGCTAAATCTCCCATTCAGAGCAAGCGCGTGGTTGTGCCTTTCGAGGACAACCGCCACCTGACCCGCCTCCTCGGCGAGTTTGACGCCAATCTGGCGCTCCTTGAGGATCGACTCGGCATCGAGGCGCACGCGCACGGCAACGTGGTCATCCTGTCCGGTCCGGAGACGGCGTGCGATATCGCGCGCGAGGTTCTGGAGCAGCTCTATGCGCGCGCGGCCAAGGGGCAGCATGTCGGGCCCGGAGACTTCGACGGCCTGATCCGCCACGCCCGTCAGCAGGATACGGCGGCGTCCGACGGGCAGGCGCAGATCGCGACGCGGCGCAAGGTCGTGAAGGCGCGCACACCCGCGCAGAGCACCTATATCCGCGCGCTCGAAAAGACGGATCTCGTGTTCGGCATCGGACCGGCCGGCACCGGCAAGACCTATCTTGCCGTGGCGTTCGCGGCGCAGTGGCTCGAGCGCGGGGTCGTCGAGCGCATCATCCTTTCGCGGCCCGCGGTGGAGGCCGGCGAGCGGCTCGNNTGCGCGAGAAGGTCGATCCCTATCTGCGGCCGCTCTATGACGCCCTCTACGACGTGCTGCCGCCCGAGAAGGTGGAGCGGGACCTCGAAAGCGGCGTCATCGAGATCGCGCCGCTCGCCTTCATGCGCGGCCGCACGCTCGCAAACGCCTTCGTCATCCTCGACGAGGCGCAGAATACGACGAGCATGCAGATGAAGATGTTTCTGACGCGGCTCGGCGAGAACTCGAAGATGGTCGTCACGGGCGACCCGTCGCAGATCGATCTGCCGCCCGGCATGACGTCGGGCCTCGAGGAGGCCGTGCGGCTCCTCTCCGGCGTCGAGGAAATCTCGGCGGTGCGCTTCACGGGGGCCGACGTCGTGCGGCGCGATCTCGTGGCCAGGATCGTGGAAGCCTACGACACGGCCGGGACGAGGAAGCCCTGACATGCCCGGAGACCCGGACAGTCGAAGTCCGAGCGAGCGAAGTCCGAGCGCGGACGCGCGCGTGCAATCGCTCTGGCTCAGCCTCAACATTCTGCACGAAGCGGGGGACTGGTCCCGGCTTGGACAGCGCGACGCTCTGATCGACGCCGCGGGCCGCGCGCTCGCGTCCGATGCGCGGTTTGCGGCGCATCCTCCGGCGGAAGCCTGCGTGGCGCTCAGCGACGATGAGACCCTGCGCACGCTCAATGCCCAGTTCCGGGGCAAGGACAAACCCACCAACGTGCTGTCGTTTCCCGCGCTCGAGCGTTTCGGCGCGGCGAGCCCGCAACCGCTCGGCGACATCGTCCTCGCGCAGGAGACCCTCGAGAGGGAGGCTGCGGAGCAGGGCGTGACCGCCGCTCACCATCTCCAGCATCTCGTGGTGCACGGACTTCTGCATCTTCTCGGCTTCGATCACGAGACGGACGCGGACGCAGGGGAGATGGAGGGCCTCGAGATCGAGATCCTCGCCTCTCTCGGCATTCCCAATCCCTATGGCGGCGAGGAGCAGCCCCCTTTAGTTCCATGAGCAGCGACGACGACCAGATGGACGACGCGACCTACGGTACCGAGCGGCGCACGATGCGCGAGAGCGCGAGCGGCTGGCTGCAACATCTCTGGACCCGGCTCGGGCTCGCCGAGCAGCCGACGCTTCGCGACAAGCTCGAGGTGCTGGTCAAGGAAGAGGCGAAGGCCACGGGCGGGTTCTCGCCCGAAGAGCGCAAGATGCTGTCGGGCCTCCTCCGATTCGGAGCTTCGCGCGTCGACGAGATCATGGTGCCGCGCGCCGACATTATCGCCATCGAGGAGATGGAAACGCTCGGTGCGCTGATCCGGCTGTTCGAGGAGTCGGGCGTCTCGCGCATCCCGATCTATCACGACACGCTCGACGACCCGCGCGGCATGCTGCACATCAAGGACCTCTTCCGCTGGGTCTCGGCGGAGGTGGCGGGCCGCGCGTTGCGCGATCCCATCAAGCAGCGGCCGGTGTCCGGGGGCGACGTCGGCAAGGGCGAACCGGCGGCGGGCGCCAGGACGCCGGGGACGACCGACGGCAAGCCCGATCTCAGCCGCCTCGACCTCAGCCGGCCGATCGCCGTGCTGAAAATCCGCAAGCCCGTGCTCTACGTGCCGCCGTCG
>JRYH01001692.1_pt1 | contig 43456 bp, 47 predicted proteins | sample 235351 | NCBI WGS metagenome assembly JRYH01 (sample SAMN03074221, study PRJNA261480) | activated sludge metagenome | biome: Wastewater Treatment Plant; feature: Wastewater; material: Activated sludge; isolation source: activated biomass of a wastewater treatment plant treating wastewater... ...
TCCTCGACAACTGCCATGTCCGAGTCAGCTTCGCGACCAATGACGAGCGCACTGCCAAGCGCGTCTCGGATGCGCTCGGCACCGCGACCGAGATGCGGGCGATGAAGAACTATGCCGGCCACCGGCTCTCGCCCTGGCTCGGCCATATGATGGTGTCTCGCTCGGAGACGGCACGGCCGCTGCTCACGCCCGGCGAGGTCATGCAGCTCCCGCCCGCCGACGAAATCGTCATGGTCGCCGGCACGCCGCCGATCCGGGCGAAGAAGGCGCGCTACTACGAGGACCCACGGTTTCAGGAACGCATTTTGCAGCCGCCGGCCGTGGTGAAGCCGAGCAAGGTAGCGCCCGACGATTGGAGCACACTCGCCGTGCCTTCGGCGCCGCAGGTCCCGGTCACGAGCGGAAGCACCGATCCCGGCGACGAGGATACGACGGACTCGGAACGCCGCCGCCAACCCGAGCTCAGCCGCACCCAGCCGGTGGAGAAGAAGGAGCCGATCCCTAATGAGTTCGAGCTCGATCCGACCGACGAACCGGATGAAGACGTCGCTCGCAACAGCCGATTGAGGGATACCATGCGCCAAGTCGCGCGACAGGCCTCCCTAGATCCCGGCGACGGCATCGAGCTGTAGGAGGCGCTCATGGGAAAACCTCCGAAGAAGCAGCGGCTTTCGGTCTATCTCGACCCAGACATTAAAAAATCGCTCGCCGCTCATGCCGCGCGGCGCGATCACTCGGAGTCGCTGATAGCGGAAGCCGCCATCGCGTCCTTCCTTTCACCGGACGCGGCCGAACGCCAGGAGGCGGCTGTCACCAAACGTCTCGACCAGCTCGATCGCCGGATGGCGCGCATGGAGCGCGACCTTGGGATCTCCGTCGAGACGTTGGCGATTTTCGTGCGCTTCTGGCTGACCACTACGCCGGCCTTGCCTGAACCTGCCGCACAGGCCGCGCGAGCCAAGGCAGGCGAGCGCTATGAGGGCTTCATCGCAGCGTTGGGACGCAGGCTCGCGAAGGGGCCAAAACTCAGACAGGAAATCCCCGAAGATGTCGATGCCGCGACGCAGAGCGATTGACGCTCTGATTGCCAGGCAAGACGCGAGATTTGCCGTGATCTCGCTCGCCTCTCAGCCTTCGCAGCTCCAGGTTTTTGCATTGTGCACGGCTGATCCATGAAATTCCGTGTAATATGTCGAAACACGAAACCCCGTTAGACCTTGCGATACGAGATGTCGCCAAACGCAAACAAAGACAGCTCGATCAAACACTCCGCCGATATTTTGCGCATAGTAGTTGCTCTCTTTCAACGCAGACCTACGCATGAAACGCTCTCCCGGAGTGAGGCTTCGATCGTCTGAGATCTTCTTGTCTCCATGGTCGTAAGATGCTGCAAACGGTATTGATGTTCCGGCGCAGATGATCTTGAAATGCGTCTGGCGCTCCATAGGCGGTTCATCGCGCACCCACTGAACCGCCAGACCGCTATCGAGATCGGTCGCACGCTTTCGAACCGGATCGAATTCTAACTTCATGAAAGTGCCTTCGCCTTGAGCCTGAGCGGCGCGGCGCTAGTTGCGAACCACGACGTCGGTCACCCTTCGCGCGTCCGAAACCAAAGCCATGCGATATCGAGTGGCGCGACCAATATCGCGGCCGCCCACAAGATTATATTAACGAACAGCTTGATGACCATAAGAACGGGGCGGGCATTGTGGCCAATAGCATTTCCGCCGGCTTGCTCGTGCGCGGTTGCAATGCGCAGGAGCGCCGGCAGCGACCGGTCCTAACGGATTTCTAAGCTACGTCAGTAGCGTGGGTAGATTGAACGCACCGCACGGCGAGCGCTGTCATCCACCAATCAGCCATCCGCATTAGCGCATAAGCATCCGCTGAGAATGCTGCAGCAATGCAGCCTCTCTTTCGCAAAATTGCCTGTTCGGAGGGGGCTGGAAATCTGCAATTTAGGAGGCGTTCAACTCCAATGCTCAGTTGATGGCGCTCGCTCTGGCTGATGTTGAGCAGGCTCCCGCAATGTCGGGCGTTTTTTACAGAGCGAGGACAAATGAGCAGAAATTCTGAAGCGCACACTGCAGCCATCGAGGTCCTAAAGGCGGCAGCGAAAGTGTACATCGAAGCCTTTGGACCGAAGGCCGGCATCGAGAACATGGCTGAGGATTTTTGCCGCTACGTTGCCGAGCGCCAATATCCTGAAGGCTGGGCGGGGATCGTTCAGCACATCGTGAAAGTGTCAGGTTAACGGCGAGCACGATGAAGACGTAGAGCTGGGCCCTCAAAGCTCCAAACGCCTTCGCGCTGGCATGTGAGCTTCGGCCCGACTGCAAGACGCCCCCACCGACGCGATGTTGGTGCCCTTCAAACAACACCTCTCTGAATTCGGCTTCGTGCCTCGCAATTTCTGGAACACCGCCAACGGTCACGCGGTGCCCGATCCATTTGGCATGGTGAAGTAGCAGCGCTTCGTTCACCGAAAGCGCTGACCGACTAGACGCAGCCCTCATTCCGCGATCGCCATATCGGCTGGTCAGCCACCAATAGGTCCCGCCGAAGGCTCGTGATCAGATTAGATCCTGCGCCAGTCACGCTCCCCCGCGCGATAGTCCACTTGTTCTTGACCACAAGTGGACGTGCGTCCCGCCGATCTCCTGTATTTATACGCCACACTACGATGACCACATCCGGGTTGTTGCAACGACCTAATTTCTGCCTCTTCTACTCATCCCCGATCCAGGGCCGCGCATCGGGCGTGCCCGCAAGAGAACGGGGACGGCGTGGCGCACTCAAACCAGAAATCCGAGGCGGTCCTTCGCGGCGCACGCATGCTGCGCACAGCCCTCGGGTCGGCGATCGCCGGATTTCTGGAAGATCCCGCGATCGTCGAGGTGATGCTCAACCCTGACGGACGGCTCTGGATCGACCGACTCTCAGGAGGCCTGACCGAAACGGACGAGCACCTGTCCGCGGCCGATGGCGAACGGATCATCCGCCTTGTTGCCCACCATGTCGGCGCCGAGGTTCATGCCGGAGCCCCGCGCGTCTCAGCCGAGCTGCCGGAAACAGGAGAGCGGTTCGAGGGGCTTCTGCCGCCCGTGGTGGCGGCGCCGGCATTCGCCATCCGAAAACCTGCTGTCGCCGTCTTTACCCTCGACGACTATGTGGCGGCCGGCATCATGGCCTCCGGCCAGGCCGACGCGTTGCGGATCGCGGTCGCCGAACGGCGCAACATCCTCGTCGCCGGCGGCACCTCGACGGGTAAGACCACGCTCACCAACGCTCTGCTCGCCGAAGTCTCCAAGACCTCGGATCGCGTAGTGCTGATCGAGGATACGCGCGAGCTGCAGTGCGCCGCGCCCAATCTTGTCGCCATGCGGACGAAGGACGGCGTCGCCACGCTCTCCGATCTCGTCCGCTCCTCACTGCGCCTGCGGCCCGACCGCATCCCTATCGGCGAGGTGCGCGGCGCCGAAGCCCTCGACCTGTTGAAGGCATGGGGCACCGGGCACCCGGGCGGCGTCGGCACGATCCACGCCGGCACGGCGATCGGTGCGCTCCGTCGCCTCGAGCAGCTCATCCAGGAGGCCGTGGTCACCGTGCCGCGTGCCCTCATCGCAGAGACGATCGACCTCGTCGCTGTCCTCTCCGGCCGCGGTGCGTTGCGCCGTCTGGCCGAGCTCGCTCGCGTCGAGGGCCTCGGCCCCGACGGCGACTACCGCGTCACACCCGCAACCCAGCCCCCCGAAGGAGACCCCGCATGATCCGCCGTGCCCTGCATTTCCGTCGCCATGTGGCGACGTCCGCGTCCGCCCTGACCGTCAGCATGATGCTGGCCCCGGCCGCCCATGCCTCCGGCTCCTCGATGCCGTGGGAAGCGCCGCTGCAATCGATCCTGCAATCGATCGAAGGCCCGGTCGCCAAGATCATCGCGGTGATCATCATCATCGTCACCGGCCTGACGCTCGCCTTCGGCGACACCTCGGGCGGCTTCCGCCGGCTGATCCAGATCGTCTTCGGCCTGTCCATCGCCTTCGCGGCGTCGAGCTTCTTCCTCTCCTTCTTCTCGTTCGGCGGTGGGGCGCTCGTCTGATGGCGAGCCTGATCGACAGCGTCGGTGAAGTGCCGGGCTTCAGCGTCCCGGTCCACCGCGCACTCACCGAGCACATTCTGCTCGGAGGTGCGCCGCGGAGCATTGCCATCCTCAACGGCACGCTCGCCGCTGCTCTCGGTCTTGGTCTGCGACTCTGGCTCGTAGGCATCAGCCTCTGGGCCATCGGCCATTTCGCCGCCGTCTGGGCGGCCAAGCGCGACCCGCAATTCGTCGACGTCGGACGCAGGCACCTGCGCATCCCCGGCCACCTGAACGTCTGAGGCCCACCATGATGAACCTCGCCGAATATCGCCGGACCTCGATTTGCCTCGCTGATTTCCTGCCATGGGCGGCGCTTGTGGCTCCCGGTGTCGTTCTGAACAAGGACGGCAGCTTCCAGCGCAGCGCTCGCTTTCGCGGACCCGACCTCGATTCCGCTGTGCAGGCCGAATTGATCGCGGTCGCCGGCCGCCTCAACAACGCCTTCCGGCGGCTAGGCTCGGGATGGGCGATCTTCGTCGAGGCACAGCGCCACGCCGTCGGCGCCTATCCCGCAAGCACCTTTCCCGATCCGGCTTCCGCACTGATCGAAGCCGAGCGCAAAGCGGACTTCGAGGAGGAAGCTGCTCATTACGAGTCGAGCTACTTCCTGACGTTCACCTTTCTGCCGCCGGCCGAGGATGCCGCGCGCGCCGAGAACTGGCTTTACGAAGGCAAGGCCGATCGCCACGTCGATGCGTGGGAGGCGTTGCGCGGCTTCATCGACCGCACCGACCGTATCCTGCAGCTCGTCGAAGCCTTCATGCCGGAATGCGCCTGGCTCGATGACGTCGAGACGCTGACCTATCTGCACTCAACGGTCTCAACGAAGCGCCATCGCGTCCGTGTGCCCGAGACGCCGATGTATCTCGACGCGCTGATCGCCGACCAACCGCTCACGGGCGGTCTCGAACCGCGTCTTGGCGAGGCACATCTGCGCATCCTGACAATCGTCGGCTTCCCGACAGCGACCACCCCCGGCATCCTCGACGAGCTCAACTGCCTGGCCTTTCCCTACCGCTGGTCAACGCGGGCGATCCTGCTCGACAAGACCGACGCCACCAAACTGCTCACCAAGATCCGGCGGCAGTGGTTCGCGAAGCGCAAGTCGATCGCGGCAATCCTCAAGGAGGTGATGACCAACGAGGCAAGCGCCCTCGTTGACACTGACGCTGCCAACAAAGCCGCCGACGCCGACCTGGCGCTGCAGGAGCTCGGCGCCGACTATGCCGGCCAAGCCTATGTCACGGCCACGATCGCGGTCTGGGATGCCGACGCGCGCGTGGCCGCCGAGAAGCTGCGTCTTGTCGAGAAGGTGGTCCAGGGCCGCGATTTCACGGCCATGGCTGAAACGATCAACGCGGTCGACGCGTGGCTCGGCTCGCTTCCAGGCCAGGTCTACGCCAACGTCCGTCAGCCGCCGATCTCGACGCTCAATCTCGCCCACATGATTCCCCTCAGTGCCGTGTGGGCGGGACCGGAACGGGATGAGCACTTTGGTGCACCCCCCTTGCTGTACGGCAAGACCGAAGGGTCCACCCCGTTCCGGTTCTCCATCCATGTCGGCGATGTCGGTCATACCCTGATCGTCGGGCCGACCGGCGCCGGCAAGTCCGTGCTGCTCGCCTTGATGGCGCTCCAGTTCCGCCGCTACCGCCAAGCCCAGGTCTTCGCCTTCGACTTCGGCGGATCAATCCGAGCCGCGGCCATCGCAATGGCTGGCGACTGGCACGATCTCGGCGGCGGCCTGACTGAGGCGGCCACTGAGAGTGTCGCACTGCAACCGCTCTCCCGTATCGACGAGACGGCCGAGCGCGCGTGGGCCGCTGATTGGATCATCGCGATCCTCATGCGCGAGAGCGTCCAGATCACCCCGGAAATCAAGGAACACATTTGGACGGCACTGACCTCGCTCGCCAGTGCACCGCTCGGCGAGCGCACCATGACGGGACTTTCGGTCCTGCTTCAATCGAACGACCTGAAACAGGCGCTGCGGCCATACTGTGTCGGCGGGCCTTATGGTCGTCTCCTCGACGCCGAGAGCGAACATCTCGGTATCGCCACCGTCCAGGCCTTCGAAACCGAAGGGCTGATCGGCACTGCGGCGGCGCCTGCCGTGCTCAGCTATCTCTTCCACCGTGTCGAGGATCGGCTGAACGGCGAACCGACGCTCATTATCGTCGACGAAGGCTGGTTGGCCCTCGATGACGAGGGCTTCGCCGGCCAGCTCCGCGAGTGGCTGAAAACCCTTCGAAAGAAGAACGCCAGCGTCGTCTTCGCGACCCAGTCGCTGTCCGACATTGATGGCTCGGCGATCGCGCCGGCCATCATCGAAAGCTGCCAGACGCGACTCCTCCTGCCGAATGAGCGCGCGATCGAGCCGCAGATCACCGCGATCTACAGACGGTTCGGCTTGAACGACCGCCAGATCGAGATCCTCGCGCGCGCCATGCCGAAGCGCGACTATTACTGCCAGTCCCGCCGCGGCAACCGGCTGTTCGAGCTGGGCCTCTCCGAGGTCGCGCTCGCGCTCTGTGCCACATCCTCCAAGATCGACCAGGCCGCCATCGACCGCATCGTCGCCGAGCATGGGCGGGATGGCTTCCTCGTAGCTTGGCTGCGGCACCGCGGCGTCGACTGGGCCGCCGACCTCATTCCCAACCTCACTAACCTGGAGAGCCAGTCATGAAACTGCGTGTCCCTCGCGCGGCGCTCGCCGCCGCTTTGCTTGCCATCCCCGTGTCCATCTCCCCGATGTTGATGGCGCCGGCACACGCACAGTTCGGCGGCATCGTCTACGATCCCACCAACTACGCCCAGAATCTGCTTTCCGCGACCCGCGCTCTACAGCAGGTCAACAACCAGATCACTTCGCTTCAGAACGAAGCTCAGTCCCTGATCAACCAGGCTCGCAACCTCACGAGTCTGCCGTACTCCTCGCTTCAGCAGCTCCAGCGGTCGGTTCAACGGACCCAGCAGCTACTGCAACAAGCGCAGGGCATCGCCTACAACGTTCAGAACATCGACCAAGCGTTCCGGACCACCTACGGCAGCGCCTCGATGACGGCCTCCGACCAGCAGCTCATCGCCCAGGCGAAGGAGCGCTGGAACAACACCGTCTCCGGCCTGCAGGACGCCATGCGCGTTCAGGCGGGCGTTGTCGGCAATATCGACACCAATCGTTCGCAGATGTCGGCGTTGATCGGCCAGAGCCAGGGCGCAACCGGTGCGCTTCAGGCGTCGCAAGCCGGCAATCAGTTGCTCGCGCTCCAGGCACAGCAGCTCGCGGACCTGACCGCGGTCGTCTCCGCGAACGGCCGTGCACAGGCGCTCGCTGAAGCTGAACGCTCTGCCGCCGCCGAACAGGGCCGCGAGCAGCGCCGGCGGTTCCTGACGCCAGGCGTCGGCTACCAACCCGGCAATGCCCGCATGTTCCAGAACGGCAATTGAGGCCCAGCAGCAGGATCGTGTCATGGACGGCAAGATACTGGCCCGCCTCGGCGCCATCGTGTTCGTCGCGGTGGCGATCACCGCGACGGCGATCGAGCTGACCCGCAAGGAGGAAGAGCCGGCCGCCCGGTCTGAGAGACCGGCCGGGACATCCTCGGCCGATCCGCTCCGCGATGAATTGAGGCGCTGTCAGCGCCTCGGCGAGGCGGCAACGCGCGATCCCGCCTGCCTGCGCGCCTGGGCGGACAACCGCAAGCGCTTTCTCGCACCCGGCTCATCGCCCGCCGTCCCGCCGTCGGCATCACCTTCAGAGACGCGATAGGCATCATGGGCGGGACCGGCGTCATCGACCATTTCCTCGAGGTCTTCACCCGCTACATCGACGGGGGCTTTGGCCTCCTCGGTGGTGAAGTGGCCTTCATCGCGACGACGTTGATTGTCATCGACGTCACGTTGGCCGCACTGTTCTGGTCGTGGGGCGCCGATGACGACATCATCGCCCGCCTGGTGAAGAAGACGCTGTTCGTCGGCGTCTTCGCCTACATCATCGGCAACTGGAACAATCTCGCCCGCATCATCTTCGAGAGCTTCGCCGGCCTCGGCCTGAAGGCAAGCGGCACCGGCTTCACAACAGCCGATCTTCTGCGTCCCGGCAAGGTGGCGCAAATCGGGCTCGACGCTGGGCGGCCTCTGCTGGACTCGATTTCCAGCCTGATGGGCTACTGGTCGTTCTTCGAGAATTTCATCCAGATCGCCTGCATGTTCCTGGCCTGGGCGCTGGTGCTGCTCGCGTTCTTCATTCTCGCCATCCAGCTCTTCGTCACTCTGATCGAGTTCAAGCTCACAACACTCGCCGGCTTCGTGCTCATACCGTTCGGCCTCTTCGGAAAGTCAGCTTTCATGGCCGAGCGCGTGCTCGGCAACGTCATCTCGTCGGGCATCAAGGTCCTGGTGCTGGCCGTCATCATCGGCATCGGCTCAACGCTCTTTTCCGAATTCACGACCGGCTTCAACGGTGCGACGCCTACCATCGACGACGCGATGGCCATTGTCTTGGCTGCCCTTTCGCTCCTGGGTCTCGGGATCTTCGGACCGGGCATTGCGAACGGCCTGGTGTCCGGCGGTCCGCAGCTCGGCGCCGGCGCGGCGGTCGGCACCGGCCTCGCCGCCGGCGGCATGGTCGCGGCCGGCGCTGCCGCGGCTGGCGCGGTAGCCTCGGGCGGCGCCGCACTGGCCGGAGGCGCCGCTGCCGCCGCTCGAGGTGGTGCAGCCCTCGCAGGCGGCGCATCGACCGCTTACAGCCTGGGCGCCGCGGGACAAACAGGCGCCTCAGGTGTGATGAGCGGCCTGGGCGGTGTCGCGCGGGCCGCCGGCTCCGCTGCTACGTCTCCGCTCCGCCGCGCTGCCGAGCGCTCAGCCGAAAGCATGCGCTCCAACTTCGCCAGCGGCGCGCGCTCTGCTTTCGAAGTGACAGGCGGCACCTCGACCATGGGCACGATCGGCGACGCGGCCCAAGACGCGACGCCGAGTCCTGCGGGTGGCGGCGCCAACCAACCGCCCGACTGGGCGCGACGCATGCAGCGATCACAACGCATGACCCATGCCGTCCAGTCGACGGCGCACGCCGTCCGCTCCGGTGACGCCCACGGTGGCGGCGCCTCCGTCAACCTCTCTGAAGGCGATCGCTGATGTTCAAACGCCCATCGACCCACTACGGAAAATCCCCGACGCCCGAAACGCCATACCAGCGCGCTGCGCAGGTCTGGGACGACCGCATTGGCTCCGCCCGCGTCCAGGCGCGCAACTGGCGCTATATGGCCTTCGGCTCGCTGCTCCTCTCGGCCGGCTTCGCCGCGGCGCTCGTCTGGCAGTCGGCGCGAGGCACAATTGTCCCGTGGGTGGTCCAGACAGATCGCCTCGGCCAGGCGCAGGCCGTAGCGCCAGCAGTAGCGGACTATCAGCCGACCGATCCGCAGATCGCTTTCCACCTGGCGCGCTTCATCGAAGAGGTCCGCTCGATCCCGGCTGACGCCATCATCGTCCGGCAGAACTGGCTGCGCGCTTACGATTTCACGACCGATCGCGGCGCCGCGGCGCTCAACGATTATGCGCGCGCCAACGATCCCTTCACCAAGGTCGGCCGCCAGCAGATCGCGATCGAGGTCTCGAGCGTCATTCGTGCATCGCCGAACAGTTTCCGCATCGCCTGGACCGAGCGCCACTACGAGAACGGCCAGCTCTCCACGACCGAGCGCTGGACCGNNTCACGGGAGCTTGGGCAATGAAACCGTCTTTCCGTAAAGCCGGAAGCCCGGCTTCACACATCTTCGTATTCACACGTTCACGCCGCGGCGTATTGCCGATCGTGCTTCTTGCGACGACGGCCCTCGCCGGCTGCGCCACCACCAATCCGCCCCCCGAAATCTCCTACGACAATGCGGTGCCCGCCGTGCAGACCGTCGAACCGCCCGCACCGGTCAGAGTCGTCGAGCTTCCCAAGCCTCTGCCTCTGCCCGGCCAGATGAAGCCCGTCGAGGAATCGCGGCGCACGTCCGAGCCTGCCGATCCCGCAGCACGGGTCAACCAGGCAAACGCGGCTGCCCGGGTGCAGCCGGTGCGCAACGGCTTCATCAATTCGATGCAGGTCTATCCGTTTACGCAGGGCGCGCTCTATCAGGTCTATACCGCTGTCGGTCAGATCACCGACGTCGCGCTCCAGCCCGGCGAGCAGCTCGTCGGCTCCGGTCCGGTCGCCGCTGGCGACACGGTGCGCTGGATCATCGGCGATACGCTGAGTGGCTCCGGCGCCACCCAGCAGGTCCACATTCTGGTCAAGCCGACGCGGCCGGAGCTGATGACCAACCTGATCATCAACACCAACCTGCGTACTTATCACATGGAGCTGCGATCGACCGAGCGCACCTATATGGCGTCCGTCTCCTGGCAATATCCGCAGGACCAGCTCATCGCTCTGAGGCGACAAAACAGCGAGGCGCAAGCCGCACAACCGGTGGCGAGTGGCGTCGACCTCGCGAACGTCAATTTCCGCTACGCCATCGAGGGAGATCGGGCGCCATGGCGTCCGCTGCGCGCATTCGACGACGGTCGCCAGGTCTTCATTGAGTTCCCGCGCGGAATCGGTCAGGGCGAGATGCCGCCGCTGTTCGTTGTTGGGCCCGAGGGCAACACCTCCGAGCTCGTAAACTTCCGTGTGCGCGGCCACCACATTATCGTCGATCGCCTGTTCGCGGCTGCTGAGCTGCGCTTCGGATCCGGTGAGCGCCAGAAACGCGTCCGCATCGTCCGTACCGATGGGAGGCCTGCGTCGTGAGCGACACCGATCCCCGCGAAGAGGAAGGGCCGGAGAAAAGGGAAGGGCGGGAGGAAGAAGCCCAGCCGTTGACGGGCGAGCCACTCAGCCCGGCCGCGATGCGGCTGCGCGCGGAACCTCCGCGGGTCACGCGGCTGTCCCGCAAGGTCCTGGCGAGCCTCGGCCTGGTCGCGAGCGTGGCGATCGGCGGAGCGTTGGTCTATGCGCTCCAAACGCGCAACAGCGGCCGCGCGCCAGAGGAGCTCTATTCCACTGACAACCGTCCAACCGCGGACGGCATTGCCAGCCTGCCGCGAGACTATAGCGGCGTGCCTCAGCTCGGGCCGCCACTCCCGGGCGACCTCGGGCGCCCGATACTCGGCGCACAGCAACGCGGTCAGCCCGTGCCGGCCACCGGTGTCTCGGCGCCAACCCCGGGGGTCAGCCCAGAAGAGCAACGACGCCTCCAAGAACTGGAAGCGGCGAGGACCGCGCGCCTCTTCACCACCACGGGAAACCGCCCGCCGGCTTCCGTCGCACCCGCGTCGACGGACACTGCAGCGCTGCCCGTGCCGAATCTGAACAACCTCGGTCTTGCGCCGCAGCCGGCGACTCCCACGGCCCAAGACCGCCAAAATGCCTTTCTCAATGCGGCGGTCGATCGCAAGACGGTCTCGCCGGATCGCGTAGCCGCGCCGGCGTCGCCTTATGTCCTTCAGGCCGGCGCCGTCATCTCAGCCGCGCTCATCACGGGCATTCGTTCCGATCTCCCCGGACAGATCACCGCCCAAGTCACCGAGAACATCTATGACAGCCCGACAGGGCGCATCCTTCTCGTGCCACAGGGAACGCGCGTTATCGGTCAGTACGACAACAATGTGCAGTTTGGGCAGAGCCGCGTTCTGCTCGTCTGGAATCGTCTGATCTTCCCGAACGGCCACTCGATCGTACTCGAGCGGCAGCCGGGAGCCGATGCCGAAGGCTACGCCGGCCTGCAGGACGGCGTCGACTATCACTGGTGGGATCTCGCCAAGGCCGCGGGGCTTTCCACGCTCCTTAGCATTGGCTCGGAACTTGCCGTTGACGATGATGATCGTTTGCTTCGCGCCATCCGCAACGGCGGCCAGGACACGATCAACGATGCTGGCCAACAGATCGTCCGCCGACAGCTGAACGTTGCACCGACGCTCACCATCCGTCCCGGATTTCCTGTGCGGGTGATCGTGACGCGCGACCTTGTCTTGGAACCCTATGGAGCATCCTGATGACGAAGTTGAAGCTCGGCACGATCGTTGATGAAAAGCCTGTGAAGGTCACTGTCGAGCTTCCAGCTTCTCTCCATCGCGATCTGGCCGCTTATGCGGAGATCCTCGGTCGCGATACGCAGCAACCCGTCACTGATCCGACGAAGCTCATCGCGCCAATGCTCGAGCGGTTTATGGCGACCGATCGAGCGTTTCGAAAAGCGCTCCGTGGGAATCAATAGGTGTTGGCTGCGTCGAGGACCGGGGCCAGCTCACTTCGAAATCAGTCCGGGGGCCATGATGGCGTTTGACTTGCGCGACATGTCTCTCGCCAGGCTTAAGAGCCGTCGCAGGGCGGGGTTGTCATTCTTTGGCAGCCAGATCGCACTGAATGGAAGCACCGCGCCAGCCAACGGCCGATAGATAACCCCTGGGAACTGCGAGCCGATTGTCGCTTCGCTCTGCAATGTCAGACCTTGCCCCATTGCAACAAGGTTCAACAGATTGTCCCTGCCGACCGCGTGCCGTTCGACACTCGGATGATGTCCGAGATCTGAGAGATGCTTCACGAGATAATCATGAATTTCTGGACCTGGGTCGTTCTCACTGACGATGAATCGCCGATCTCGTAAGTCGTCCCATGTGACCTCGGTCTGCGCGGCGTATTCATGTTTCTCGGGGATCGCGACCAGCACGCGTTCATTCCATAGATGCACAATATCGCACCCCTCGGCCGTCGGTCTTCCCGTGAGGAATGCGACGTCGAGCTGATGATGCTGGATCGCCGCTATATGCGCGGCCGGACCGCCCTCAACGAATTCGGGGCGGACGTCTCCATTGTTGTCAACGAAGGCGTGAAACAGCTGCGTCAGGAAGCCCGTAGCGAGTGAAGTGAATATGCCGATGCGGACCCTGCCGGTCTCTCCTCGACCGGATGACGCGGCGTCGATAGCGGCATAGTTGATTTGATTCAGCGCCCTCCGCGCCCGCGCGATGAAGAGCTGTCCCGCATGTGTAAGCCTGACACCATTGCTGCTGCGGACAAACAGCGCAGCGCCGATTTCGTCCTCCAGATCGCGAATGCGCCGGCTGATGGCTGATTCCTGGACGCCAATTGCTATCGCGGCTTTTCGGAAACTTCCATGGTCTGCCGCCGCGATGACATAGCGCAGATGCCGCAACCCAAAAGCCCGCAGTCTGTCACGCCGCGATATGGCCATGGGCCTAGCACATGGACGAAGGCCGATACTCCGTGCGGATCAGAAATCCATCCAGATAGGCGGCAGCCAGTGTTGCGAATGTTTTGCACTCGAAGGGCGCTACCCACATTAACAATGCGAAGCGCCGCAAGGTCATACGGCACGCAAAAGGTGCCGCACGATCGGCGGCGCACTTCGAATATGGAAAGCGTTGAGCGTCGCCTGGTCGAGTCGGTCAACGCCGTCTACGGGAATCCCCTGGGGCGAGGGCGTGCGCGCAACTTGAGCCTTCAGCATCTGCATCGCGTCGGCGAGGTTGGGCACCCCATCCCAACGCTGCTCCATATTGCGTCTGAGGCCGCCACGGATGACGTGAATATCGCTGGCGATCAAGCCGGGGATCCTTCCCTTGCGTCGAACTTCGCACTCACGCGGCCGCATCCGCACGGATGCGGCTCAAATGATTAGTGAAGCGTTGCTTCGCGCGCGAGCAGTATTTGAGCGAGATTAGTCCGGCGCGAATGCAGTTTGAGAGGCGTTCGCAATCTGGCGATTATTCCTGCTCAGAATGACAGTGAGCTCCCGAACCCTGGTTCCAAGCAGGACAAGCTGAACGGAGCAAATAGCAGAGAAGCCGCCCAATTTCGGTGCGCTGTGGGAAGCTGCCTACGGATGCGCGCAGGCGATCAAGGTTGGCGATACCATCTATGTGCCGGGCTAGGTCAGCCACTATGACAACGGCAACCTCATTGCGCCCGCGGGTCTCGGCGAGTCCGGTAATCGGCGGATGTTTCGATGGTGGAGCAGCAGATGCGGGCGGCTTACGACAATGCCATCAAGTTCCGTTCGCGCTTCCGCGCGACGCTAACAACGTCGTGGAGGAGACGCCCTACGTCCCGGATGTGGGCACGGCGTTTGCTGTTGCAGGCAAGGTGCGCATGGAAACCGACGGCACCCTGCGCCCTCAGCTCGCGAGCAATCTGATCGGCGCCACCAGACTGGCCCATCCTGAATTTCTCATCGAGATCGCCTTCAAGGCTGTTCTGTCTTGAACAATAGCGAATCCGAATTGGACTTCGTCGCAGCCGAGTGACGCGAACTCGTCCCACGAAGCCCCTCGACGAGGTCTTTATGCTTGCTCATCGCCGCGACAAAGTGTGTCATAAACGCGTATATCCGACCTGATTTTCGGATGTCCGGGTGGGTCAGCAGCCATAACTCGCCACTGAGCTCAGGCTCGATCGGCCCAACGCGTACGAGATCTGGTGATAGATCACCAAGCATACAAGGCAAAAAGCCCACGCCCAGACCGGCGGCGACCGCTGCTGCGGCGCCAGCCACCGAATCCGTCCGGTAGGCAATATTGTCATTGTTCACGCGGTTCTCGACAAAGCGGAAGGCTTTGAGGTCGGACAGCTTTCCACTGTAAGAGACCCATGGCCGTTCGCAGAGCACACCTGTGTCGCGCGCGGGCGCAAGGCCGTTGGAACGGCTGACGTAGGCGGCCCAAGCAATATTTGCGACTTTCCTGCCAAAGAGATTTTCGGGCGGCTTGTCGGTCGCTCTGATCGCGATGTCCGATTCCCCTCGCGCCAGGTTCAACGGGCTGTTTCCCACGATCACCTCAACCCTGATCGAGGGGTGGTCCGCCTTGAAGTCGGCAATCATCGGCGTCAGAAAATGCAGGAGGAGGGAATCGCTTGTCGCGATGCGGAGGTCGCCAACAGAGCCTTGAACATGACCAGAGACGCGACGGGCAACGCTCACGACGTCTAGCTCGACGCGCTCGGCGAGTGCGATCAATTCCTCACCTGCGGCGGTGGTCACATATCCCGTTCGGCGACGGTCGAAGAGGGTTACGCCCAGCGTCTCCTCCACCTTGGACAATCGCCGCGCGATGGTCGTACTGTTGACGCCCAAGATGTCGGCCGCAGCGGCTAGGCCTCCATTCGTGCCGACCGCGCGTATGATGCGAAGATCGTCCCAGGAAAGCTTTTCGATAGGATCGCTCATAGTGCTCATTCATTAATTCATTGGCCCTCGCGGGCCGTCGACGACCCGCAAATGAGAAATGTCGTGACGCACATGGATCAGCTCTTGATCCTGTCATCGCAAGACTGCCGAGCGCGGCAAGCCACCGCCTCGATCTGCGCGGCAAGAGCTCCGGCGATGCGATCGGCACAGCGACGCGAAAATCGCTCCAATCGGATTGCAAAAAGCGACTGGACCTGTGGCACGGCCCCGTCGCCTATTTGCGATTGATGCTTTCGATCAGCGCGCGCTGTTCGCCGAGAGTAGCCGACGGCGCGTGAAACCAAGCTTCGCCTTGGATCGTGCGTTGAACGCCGGAGACTGTGAGCGTGTCCGCCACACTCAGAACCTTTGGACGTCCCCTGAATCTAATGTGGCACCACCGCGATCACGTCGATCTCCACCAACATGCCTTTCAGCGCGAGCGCCGGGACGGGGATCAACGTCCAGGCGGGCTTTGTCTCGCCCCATACGCGGTCGAACTCCTTGCGAACCGCGTCGAACTTCTCCTCGCTGTGATCGACGATGAGCAGATTGAACTTGGCCACGTCCGACATGCGCGCACCGGCAGCGGCGAGCACGGTCTCGGTATTGTCGAGTGCCTGGCGAAGCTGCTCGGCAAAGCTCGAGGGCAATTCCCCTTTAGCGTTTTCGCCGCCCTGTCCGGCCGGAAAGATCATGCGCCATCCTGCCGGAAACACGGCAAGGTGAGAGTAGGAATTGGGGCGAGGGTCGTAGAGGCCCGGCGGGTTGATGAATTTGAGCGAGTCAACGGGCTCAATACGAGGTGTTGTCGTCATAATAGGATCTCCTTTCGTGAATTGGTGCAGGGCGAACCCTGCGGCTCGTCGGCTAGATCAATCGTGTCCCGCAGTCTGCGATACGCGCATGTCTCGCGTGTACCGGGGCCCGTGCGCGTTGTTCGCCCAGAGCAGCCGACGCGGCGTGAAACCAAGCGTCGCCTTGGCTCGAAAGTTGGAGGCCCCGGTCAGGCTCGTGTGGTAGTAGACCGCTTCCTCGCCGGCGACCGCCAGCGCGTCCGCCACACTCATTCGAGGCGGCACGGGCGCGTCGACCCAACGGGCGAACGCCGGCATCCATTCGGACACGGGCAGCGGATCATCGTCGACAATGTTGTACGTTCCGGGTTCGGCCGTCATCGCCGCCACGGTCGCGGCTACCGCGTCGTCTATATGGACGAACGACCACACCGCCGCACCATCACCGATGATCGTCGCCTTGCCGTTGCGAAGCTGTTCCGCGATCGCGCCGTCCGGACGATACCAGGTGCCCGGCCCGTAGAAGAATCCGTAGCGCAGCACGACACCCTGTAGCGCCGTTGAGCCTAAGACCTGGTCTTCATAGGCGCCCATCGTGCGCGTGCTCTCACCGATCGGGCCAGGCGCATTGTAGCGAAGTCGAGCCGTCTCGTTCGCGACCTGCCCCACGGGAGCGTCAAGATAGAAACCACGCGATTGCAGAATATAGCGACCAACGCCCAATTCCTCCGCCGCGGCGAAGAGATTGCCGCCGCCCTCTTTATGGAGCCGCGTGTCGTTTGGTATGGACTTGATGAGGTCGGCAGGATCTGCGGGCAGCATGGTAAGCTGGTCGATCACCACATCCGGCGCAGCGGCTGCGATCGCATCGCGCACCGACTTTGGGTCGAACGCATCGGCGGTAGATGCTGAAGCACCGACTTCACGCAGCCGATCGACACCTGGCCCAGTGCGTGTCATGCCCGTGACGTCGTGACCAAGGGTGAGCAGCGCGCGTACCAAGGGAAGGCCCACCGCACCGGTAGCGCCAGCAACAAAGATTTTCATGGCAGAAACTCCTTCGAGGTTGGAGCGCTACCGGGACTGGAGCGCCTCGCTAGTTCCTGGTGGCCGCCTGGGGCGTATTACGGAAGCTGATCGCCATGCGGTTGTAGGCGTTCATCAGGCTGATCGCGATCGTGAGGTCGACCAGCTCCTTCTCGCCGAAGACCGCGCGTGCCGCCTGGTATGCGTCGTCCGGCACACCGGTCTGGGCCACACGCGTCACCGTCTCGGCCCAGGCCAGGGCGGCGCGCTCGGTGTCGCTGAAGAGGTTGCCGCCTTCTTCCCACGCCTGAACCAGAGCGAGCTTCTCGATCGGCACGCCCTTCTTCGCGAGGTCGCGTGTGTGCATGTCCAGGCAATAGGCGCAGTTGTTGATCTGCGACACGCGCAGATAGACAAGCTCCACCAGCTCGGCCGGCAGTCCGCTCTGCATGACATAGCCATACACGCCGCCGAGCGCCTTGGCGCCGTTCGGCGCGATCTGGTTATAGTCGAGTCGTTTGGTCACCTTTCTCTTCCTTCAGGTCATTTGACAGGCGTGGTCAGCGCTTTGTCATCGGTGTCGATGACGAAGACGGCGAGCAGCTTCGCCGGCTCAGTCTTGCTCACATTGCGGCTGATCGGATGGCTCGCGTTCGGCGGTTCGAACCAGCTTTCGCCTGCGCGATAGATGCGCGTTTCGCCGTCATTCACCTTCGACTCGATCGCGCCCGAAATCACATAGGCGTAGATGAAAGCCGACTTCGCGTGGGTGTGGGGCGCGGACGCCGCGCCGGGCTCATAATCGACTTCCAGGACAATCAGCGACTTGCCCGGGATATTGGGCATGGCTGCCTCGAAGTTCTTCGTGACCGTGTCCGCTTTAATGTCATGGGCGGCGACAGGGCCGGCCATCGACAAGGCAATGGCGACGGACGTCGCGGTGATGACGGTGCTGATCTTCATGGGTATCTCCTTCACTGAAGTTCGCGGATGAACGCTGTGGTCGCTATCCGCGCGGTGCCCGTGCCGCGTTGGAGTCGACGCTGGCGTGCGTCGACTCCTTTTCGAGCGTCACCGATGTGTGCGGAAACGCATGGCATCAGGCATGAACTCCTTGTCGGGAAACGGCGCCTCGTTCGAACCGAACGGCATCTGCGCGCGAAGTCTCCACGAGGACGGAACGTCCCAGGTAGCCGCGACCTTCGCATCCACGATCGGATTGTAGTGCTGAAGGCTGGCGCCGATGTTTTTGTTCGCGAGCATGGTCCACACCACATACTGCGCCATGCCGCCGGACTGTTCGGACCAGTCGGGAAAGTGCTCGGCGAAGATCGGCCATTCTTTCTGGAGATCCTGTACCGTCTGCTGGTCTTCGAAGAACAGGATCGTGCCGACGCCGGCAGCGAAGCTGCTGATCTTGGTCATCGAGCCTTCCAGCATGTCCGGCGCAACGAGAGGGCGGACCTCGTCTTTCACGATGTTCCAGAACTTCTGGCTTTCGTCCCCGAAGAGGATGATTGCGCGCGAGCTTTGCGAGTTGAACGGGGACGGTGAATTGCGGATCCCATCGCGGATCAACTGGTCGATCGCGTCTTCCGTGAGATTGAGATTGCGGCCGAGCGCATATTGCGTACGGCGCTTTGTCAGGAGTTCGAGCATATATTCCCTCTTTCAGGTTCAATCGTATTGACCAGACGCTCGGCGTGCGGATGCGCCGAACGTCTCGGCGGCGGTTCGAGAGAGCGCTCGACAGCACTCTTTCAAAGTCTTCAGAGACCGAGAGCTTTCGCCACGCCTGCTCCGTAGGCGGGATCGGCTTTGGTGCAGTTTTCGATGTGACGCCGCGGGGGACATTTCCGATTTATCTGTCATTTGCTGCATCCTTCGCTGAAGCCGTTCCATCCAATCCAATGATGGCGCTTAAAGCGATCTGTGGAAGTGATATTGTTTGCATCAGACTGATCTAACGGATCGATCATGTTAGATGCGCTGACCCTGGATCAGGGTGGTCAAGCGCTCCGCAAGCCGGAGCACCGGGCGCGCGACTATCCCCGCCGTCTCATTTCAGATCGGCCAAGCTGATCCGAGAATGATCGAGCAGAAGTTGCCCCGAACGAAGTGATCGGGATCCTTGAGCGCCAGGACGTCGGCCTTGACGTTGCCGAAGGTTGTCTCGGGCTTCTTGATGATGCCCTGCGCGAAGTGATCGATGATCCCTTCCTTGAAGTTTCGCTCGCGGGGATGGTGAGCACAGACGTGATCGCGCTGCTCGTGCGTGAAGTCGTGATAGGCGATGCCGAGCACGTCCATTTCGACACCGGCGGTGACCAGTGCGATCGTCGGGCGCATATGTTCGGGAACGCCCGGCGTGGTGTGGAGCGCGATTGAGGTCCAGACGTCCTCGATGTCGCGCTCGTTGACGCCGTAGCTCTTCATGAAGTCCCGAGCTGCGTTGGCGCCGTCCACCTCAAAGCGCAGGTCCGGGCTCGAATACTTCTCGGTCAGACCCATGTCATGGAACATCGCACCGAGATAGAGCAGTTCGGGATCATACCTGAGCCCGCGCCGATCGCCGGTGAGAGCGCCCCAGAAGAAGACGCGGCGGCTGTGGTTGAAAAGCAGGTCGTCCTCGGTGTCGCGAACCAATTGAGTCGCGGCGCGGGCAATGGCGCTATCGGGCACCCGGACCCCGGCAATGATATCGGACATCGTGTTACTCCTCTTAGGCAAGGCACCGCCGATGCGTGAATCAGCACGCCTCAGGCCTGCAGTGTTTCGAGCGGGATCGCGCCGACGAGGGGATTGCAGCGGGATACGGCACGATCCCTATTTTCCGTTTTACCGGATGCCCCGCTGGCCACAATCAAACCGAAACAGCGAATCAAGACAGCCGCACCCGAAATCAAGCCAGGAAGGGCCCCGAAGCTAGAACCCCACCAGCACGACAACGCTCAAAAATTGACGATTTTCCAAGCCTTTCCGCTCCTCACGTTCTCCCACGGCGGTAGTCATAACTCGGACTCTGTGTGTCTTGGTAGGCTTGCGCAGCATAACGCGGACACGTATAGTCTGAGTTATGACATACCTCGGAACCAGTCACGAATACGGCCTGCATTGCCTGCTCTGGCTCGTTGAGCCGTGCGCGCAGCCTTTGAGCAGCCGCGATCTCGCCGCGCTGCAGGGCGTGCCGTTCGCGTATCTCGCCAAAATCTTCGCCAAGCTCGAGAAGGCTGGCATCGTCAGCGCCAATGACGGCATCCGCGGCGGCTATCGGCTCGCACGCGACCCCGACGAGATCTCAGTCCTCGACGTCGTCGAGGCGATCGACGGCAAGCAGCCGCTGTTCGAGTGCCAGGGCATCCGAAGCCGCTGCGCCGTCTTCGGCGACAGCGCACCGGCCTGGTCGACCGACGGCGTCTGCGCCGTCCACGCCGTCATGCTGCGCGCCGAGGCACGCATGCGAGAGGAGTTGGCCAGCGCCAGCATCGGCGAACTCGCGCGCATCCTGGATCGGAAGGTGCCGCTGACTTTCCCAGGCGAGGTCGGCGACTGGATCGCCAAACGCCATCGCGAGCGAACCGCCCACTACGGCCGCCGGTCGCGCGCCAGCGAGCGCCCGGCCGATGCCCTGGGACACCCGAATTCCTGGCCGGCGCACAGCATCGAAGCGCCGCCCGGGGATGTGATGACTGACGACAACAGAGGAGAACTGAAATGACACAGCGGATTTTGGTGATAGGTGCCGGCTTTGCCGGCATGTGGAGCGCGCTCGGCGCGGTGCGATTGCTCGACGAGCACGGCAAGACCGACGACGTCGAGGTGGCGCTGATTGCTCCGAAGCCGGAGCTCCACGTCCGGCCGCGTCTCTACGAGGTCAACGCGGGCACGATGCGCGCGCCGCTCCTCGAGATCTTCGAGAATGTCGGCGTCCGCTTCATCCAGGGCTGGGTCGATCGGATCCGCACCGATGCGCACGAGGTCGACGTGGTCGACGAAGCCGGCGCCAAGTCGACGATCGGCTATGATCGCCTGGTGCTCGCCACGGGCAGCAAGCTCTTCCGGCCCGAGATCCCTGGCCTTCTCGAACACAGCTTCAGCGTCGACCAGCTCGACGAGGCGGCCGAACTCGAGCAGCACATCAAGAACCTTGCCAAGCTGCCCGCGAGCGTCGCGCGCAACACGGTGGTCGTCGCCGGCGGCGGCTTCACCGGGATCGAGACGGCCGCCGAGATGCCGGACCGCCTTCGCGAGGCGCTGGGCGAGGACACCAAGGTCCGCGTCATCATCGTCGAGCGCGCGCCCGACATCGGCCCTGACCTCGGGCCTGGCCCGCGGCCGGTCATTCTGAAGGCGCTGACCGATCTGGAAGTCGAGTGGAAGCTCGGCGCGGGCGTCACCTCCGTCGATGCGGATGGTGTCATCACCGAGTCCGGCGAGCGGATCGAGGCCAAGACGGTCATCTGGACTGCCGGCATGCGGGCGAGCCCGCTGACGGCGCAGATCGACGCGCCCCGCGACAATTTCGGCCGCCTGCACGTCGATCGGAACCTGTTCGTGCCGGGCTCCGAGCGCATCTTCGCGACCGGCGATGTCGCCTACGCCGCGACCGATGACGAGGGCAACTACGCCGCCATGTCGTGCCAGCACGCCATGAACCTCGGCCGCTCAGCAGGCCACAATGTGGCCGCCTCGCTGCTGGGGGTGGAGCCGATCCCCTACAGCCAGCCCAAATACGTTACCTGCCTCGACCTTGGCCCCTGGGGCGCGGTCTACACCGAGGGCTGGCACCGCGAGGTGATGCTCGAAGGCGCTGAGGCCAAGGCGCTCAAGACGCGGATCAACACCGAGTGGATCTACCCGCCGAGCTCGGATCGCGCCGAGGCGCTCGAGGCGGCCGACCCGCGCCGCATCGTCGTCGCCTGACCGACATCACACAACTGAGGAGAGAAAGATGAAACACCTTTGGAAACTCGCGGCGACGATCATCGGACCGATCGCCCTGACCACCGTAGCGGCGTCGGCTGTAATTGCTCAAGAGGCGGGCCAACCGGCTCATGCGCACGAACAGGCCGCTCCGCGCGAGACGATCACGACGGCCTTCAATCGCCCGATCCCGAACATTCCGGGAAAGAGCATCGTCGGCCTGATCGTGAGCTATCCGCCGGGCGGCAAGACGCCGGCGCACATCCACCCCAAGTCGGCCTTCGTGAACGGCTTCGTGGTCTCGGGCGCGATCCGCAGCAAGGTCGATGACGGCGAGACGAAGGTGTTCAAGGCCGGCGAGAGCTGGTCTGAGCGCCCCGGTGCCCACCACCCGATCAGCGACAATGCCAGCGAGACCGAGCCGGCCACGCTGCTCGCGATCTTCGTGGTCGACACCAACGACAAGGATCTCGTGACCCTCGTCGATAAGTGATCCTCGGCCGCGCGGGCTCGATCCGTCTTGCCCGCGCCGCCGCAGGCGCAGCGTCCCCGGTTCGGGGGACGCGGTTTCCATTCTTAAGGTGCTGGAAAGGAATAAAGCCATGAGCCGGAAACCATTGGAGATCGTGCAACAGCTGATCGACAACATCACGAACGCAGATGTGATTCGGGAGCTGATTGCCCCCGACGCGGTCTATGTCTCGCTGAACTTCGACCATCCCGAGCTGAAGACGCTCCTTCCCTGGACGGGAACCACCCAAGGCCCTCGCGCAGTCGACGCGATCATCGACACGTTCGACCGCATCTTCCAATACTGGAACGTCGAGGAACTCGAAGTGACGGACATCTTCGGCGAGCGCGAGCATGTCGCGGTGTTCGGGAAGTTCACCTATCGCTCCGCCACGCTCGGCAAGGCCGCGACATCGCCTTTCGCCATCCATGCGAAGGTGGTCGACGAGAAGATTATCTACCTCCAGTGCATGGAGGACACCTACGCGACCGCCTCGACCTTCCGCGTGCGCGGCTCGTGGTACGTCCATTCCGACCCCGAAGGTAAGGGGTTCGATTTTGGCACCAACTGAAACCGTGCCGCACGGCACGAATCCCTTCATGCCGTGCAACGCCGGATCGCAGTACAGCGGCGCCGAATGTCCCGACATTCCATGAGCGGGGCTTTGCCCCGGGCGCGTGGGCACGGCTGGAATAGCTGTCGCCCCCGACGAGGAGGCTCGCCGAAATCAACATAAGCGCAGGAGCGAACCGTGCTTGCCGACAAAGACAGAATTTTCACCAACCTCTACGGTTTTCAGGACTGGCGGTTGCCGGCTGCTCGCGCCCGAGGTGACTGGTCAACTACCGCAGCATTGCTCGCGCAAGGCCCGGAATGGATCATCGACCAGGTCAAAGCGTCTGGCCTGCGCGGACGTGGGGGCGCGGGCTTTTCAACTGGCCTCAAATGGAGCTTCATGCCCAAACAGAGCCCCGACGGGCGACCGAGCTTCCTCGTCGTCAATGGCGACGAAGCCGAGATCGGCTCGTGCAAGGACCGCGAGATTATGCGGCACGATCCTCACAAGTTGATCGAAGGTACGCTCATCGCGGGGTACGCGATACGCGCGCGCGCGGCATATATCTACATTCGTGGCGAATATTGCCGTCCGGCGGAAACGGTCGAGGCGGCAATCGCCGAAGCCTATGACGCCGGCTTGCTCGGCAACGATTCATGTGGCTCAGGCTATCCATTCGACATCTACGTACATCGCGGTGCCGGCGCCTACATCGCCGGCGAGGAAACTGGGATGCTCGAAAGCCTCGAGGGAAAGAAGGCGCTCCCGCGCATCAAGCCGCCATTTCCGGCCAATGTCGGCCTTTACGGATGTCCCACCACCGTCAACAACATCGAATCGCTCGCCGTCGTGCCGACTATCCTGCGACGCGGGGCGGCGTGGTTCCGCAGCTTTGGTCGCGAGAATAACTCCGGCACCAGGCTCTTCCAGATCTCGGGCCATGTCGAACGGGCCTGCGTCGTCGAGGAAGCAATGAGCATCCCGTTCCGCGAGTTGATCGAAACGCATTGCGGGGGCGTTCGCGGCGGCTGGGACAATCTCCTCGCCGTCATTCCGGGAGGCGCCTCGATGCAGATGGTGCCTGCCGCGCAGATCATCGACGCGCCGATGGATTTCGACGGTATGAAGGCGCTTGGCTCGGGAGCCGGCACCGCGGCGATCATGGTGATGGACAAATCGACCGACATCGTCCGCGTGATTGCCCGTATCGCCCGCTTCTTCAAGCATGAGAGCTGCGGCCAGTGCACGCCTTGCCGCGAGGGCACCGGCTGGATGTGGCGTGTCATGGAGCGCCTTTGCACCGGAGACGCCGAGCCGAGCGAGATCGACCTGCTTGACGCCGTTTCGCGCCAGATCGAAGGGCATACAATTTGCGCATTGGGCGACGCTGCAGCCTGGCCGATCCAGGCGCTAATTCGGCATTTTCGTCCTGAGCTTGAGAGGCGCATAGCGCAACGACAAACAGCCTGATGCGTGCTTCCAAGGGAAAGCAGCTCCAAAAGGCACCGCCTCGCACCGCATTCCGCGCGCTACCCGCAATGATCGTCGAGGCGGCGCAGGTCATACAGCGCGCAGAAAATGACGCGCAACCGGGGGCATCGCCCACATCTATTTTCTCGTCGGGGTTCATTCGCGGCTCAGCGTCGCCCTCAACTGGCTGTGGATATACCTGCGTGGTCAGCGCAGCGCGCGGCTGATCACCCAGGGCAAGCATCGCACGTCTGTCGATCGATCGGAGACGGATGCGCCACCCGCGCGGGCAAACCTGCGTGGTCTGCCGATCAGGAATCAAGCTGCCGAGCTTCCTTGGCATGAGCGATCCCGGCTAGCCGCGCCTGGCTCCGCTGATCCACCCGACCGGCGAGCCAGTTGCGGATCTCGCCCGCAAAGCCAGCCGGGGCTTTCTGGCCCACGGCCTGCGCGATATCTGCCAGGGTCGTCTGGCGCAGTTCCTCGCGCATCACCTGCTCGGCCCGCAACATCACCGCATGGATCGCACAGACGCCCTTGGTCGACCAGCGCGGAGCCTTGTCACCGAACACGGCACAGCGGCCACGAATTTCCTGGCATTCGAAGAGCGGCTTCTTGCCGTCGATAGCCTCGATCACCTCCAGCACGGTGATCTTGTCGGCGCGCTTCGCCAGCTTATAGCCGCCGGTCAGACCCTCCTGCGCCGCGACGATCCCGCTCTTTTCGAGTTTCGGGAAGATCTTAGCGACGTAGGATGGGGAAATCCCCTGCAGCTCGGCAAGCTCGCGGACGCTCGCGCGTCCCGTTTCCGGGTCCACCAACCATAAGAGGCAGTGCAAACCATATTCGACGCCGGTACCGATGTGAGCCATAACAAGGATTTTAAGGGTCCGAGTTGCCTCGGGCAAGCCCCCAAGAAGGTGGCAAGGCCTTGGTCCTCGAACAGAGTCGTCCTTCAGCGATCAGCTTCGTCCTGATTTCCCGGATCTGCGCCTGATGGCGCGCGACACATCCGCGCAATAATGGCCCGGCGCGTCTTTGGCGGCGTAGCCGGACGTGAACACCAAGGCTGCTTTCTTGCCGTTCAGATCGACCAATGCCGTCGGTAAGCGAGTCCTCGACGGACGCAAACCAGCGTTCGATGCCACCATTCAGGGGATTGTGCCCGCGGTCCTGATAGTGGGATCTGTGGGCTCTGCACCATACGAAGTTGGGACCGATTAGGAAGACTGCAAATCTGCGTCGCCGCTAAGCGCCGCCATCAGCCATGTACTCGTCGAGCGGCAGCGTTTCCCGACTGACCCTAAAGTCGGGCCACTCCCTCATCGCCTCCGGGCCGACCAAGTCACTCAACAGATCCGCGCCGATCCGAACGAAGCCGTGATCGTTCAACTCGCAAGTGACGTGATCGGGCATCTCCAACGGGCTCACGCGGCGAGCCAGGATATGTCGCGATACGGTAGGCTCTCATCTCCCGCAGAGGCGCGCGAGGGCGTCTCCGAAGACCCGTGCCGCCGGCCCAAGCGGCTCATCGATCCGATGCACAAGATAGACTTCCATCGGGAGTTGGCTGTCTCTCCCAAGCGAGGCCGTCGGTAAGCGAACGAGCCGCCCCTCCGCCAGATCCCGCTCCACCTGCCATTCTGGTAATCGGCCCCAGCCGAGTCCTGCCAGAATCAGCGCATGCTTGGCGTCCTGGCTGCTGACACGGCATGTCTGCGGCGACAGCACCCCGAAGTCTCGCCCCTCGGAACGTTGCGAAGGATCCGACAGGACGATTTGCAGATGGTCAGCAAGATCAGGACTGGCGACAGTGACGCGCCCGGCGTTGAGGCCAAGAGGATGTTCGGCGGCGACCACTGCGATCATTTGGACTTCGGCCAAGGCACGCCGGCTGATCGCCGGATCGGGAAAAATCTCACCGGCCATGATGCCCAGCGTGAAACGCCGATTGATCAGTCCTTCCAGCGGACCACCAAGCGGCGACACAGCAAGCCTGATGGCCACCGAGGGATAAACGGTCCTCATCTCTCTTAGCGCACCACCGACAGTCGCAAGCGGAAACAGCACGTCGACAATCAGCGACAATTCCAACTCGACGCCTTCCCCCATGCCGCGCGCGCGGGCGCGCATGGCGTCGACGCGCAGTAGGACATCGCGTGCATTGCTGAGAAGTGCTTGCCCCTCCGGTGTCAACACCGGCCGGTGGCCGGTACGATCGAACAGGGAAACCCCCAGTTCGGCTTCCAGATTTGCGATGGCGTGACTTACCGCCGACTGGACGCGCGAAAGGCGTGTCGCACCTGACCGGAAGCTTCCGCTTTCAGCAACGACCACGAACGTCCGCACTTGGTCGAGGGTCAGGGCATCTATCATGATCGATTCCTTAGATCGGTTCGATCCAAACGATATCACTTCCGTAGATCAATTAAAGCACCCATTTCTCCGAGGCCAGCGGGAGCAGTAGCCGCGTGTGAGGCTCCGAGCCGAAGGAGAAATCGAATGGCGAATGTTCTCGTGCTTTACGGGCACATCGAGACGATGGCGTCGGCCATTGGCGAAGGTGCACGCGAGGCGGGCACAAACTGATGTCCGCGCTTGTCACCGTCGCGCAATACAGAACCAACTGGCTCGCGGTAACCACTGTCGTCGCGGCCGGCATGGTTGCTGCGATGCAGGTTGGCAAGGTGTTGATCGCCAGCCCCTTGCTGCAGGCCGACCTCAGCCTCGACCTCGCTGACCTCGGCTGGCTCACCTCTGTTTTTGCGATCATTGGCGTTGTCGGTGGCATGCCCGCTGGCGCGATGGTCACGAGAATAGGCGATCGCCGATTGCTCTGTGCCGGGATGGCGATCCTGATCCTTGGAATCCTGGTCGGTGCCGCGAGCGAGTGGTTTGCGCTGCTCATCGCATCTCGCTTTCTCGAGGGGTTCGGCTTCGTGCTTGTGGTGGTGGCCGGCCCGGCTGTCCTCATGCGCATCGTATCGTCAAGGCAGCGTGACGTCGTCTTTGCGCTTTGGAGCTGCTTCATGCCCGCGGGCATGGCGCTCGCGCTGCTCACGGGCCCGCTCGTTTCGAGCTGGCAGGCAATCTGGTGGATGAACGGAGTCGTCGCGCTGATCAGCCTACTGTTGATCACCGCGACTGTACCGCCGTCACAGACCAAGACTTACGACATCGAGGGCAACTTCGGTGAGGACGTCGCCCTCACGGTGAGAAGCCGTGGGCCAGTGTTACTCTTCGTCATCTTCGCCCTCTACAACCTGATGATGTTCACGCTCTTCAGCTTTTTGCCGATCCTGCTCGTCGAGCGCCTGAACATCTCGCTCGGAGCGGCTGGCATCCTTAGCGCCCTCATCACGCTCGCCAATGTCGCAGGCAATATAACGGCCGGCAGTTTGTTGTCTCGGGGCTTTAGCCACGGCCGCCTGGTCATTATCGCCGCTCTACTGATGGGAGCCTCCGGGGCGTGGGTCTTCCTCGTCCAATCTGACGAGACGACGACCGTCGCGCTTTGCGTCCTATTCTCGGCAATTGGCGGGCTGATCCCCGCGACGCTGATCTCGTCCGTTCCAATCCTTTCACCACGTCCAAGGCTGGCGCCGATGACGATGGGCCTGCTCATGCAAGGGAGCAATCTTGGGCAGCTTATCGGCCCTGTCGCCGTTGGATCCGCGATCGAAGCCTACGGCTGGACGTCGGGAGCCACATTCCTGGGCGTCAGTGCCATTGCCTGCACCCTCCTGGCCCCGATGCTCGAAGGCACCCTTCGAGCCACAGCCGGCCAGCGAGCGTTGATCCTGCAAAATCGCATCTAGAGTTAGAGGAGCTTCAGCAATGCAATTCGGCATTTTTTCAATCGGTGACATCGCCACGGATCCGACGACGGGAATCGCACCGTCGGAGAAGGAGCGCATCAAGGCGATGGTCGCGATCGCGCTGAAAACTGAGGAGCTCGGGTTCGACGTTTTCGCGACCGGAGAGCATCACAACGTGCCGTTTGTACCGTCGTCGCCCACCACCTTGTTGGGCTATATCGCGGCCAAGACGCAAAAACTCCTGCTCTCCACATCGACGACGCTGATCACCACGAACGATCCCGTCAAGATCGCGGAGGACTACGCGATGCTCCAGCACCTTGCTGACGGGCGCGTAGATTTGATGATGGGGCGGGGCAATACCGGTCCTGTTTATCCGTGGTTCGGGAAGGACATCCGGGATGGCCTTCAGCTCGCGATCGAGAACTACGCCCTTCTTCGCCGGCTATGGCGAGAGGACGTCGTGAACTGGGAAGGAAAGTTTCGCACGAAGCTTCAATCTTTCACATCGACGCCGCGCCCTCTCGATGGAGTTCCTCCTTTCGTGTGGCATGGCTCCATCAGAACGCCCGAGATTGCCGAGCAAGCCGCCTACTATGGGGATGGCTTCTTCGCCAACAACATCTTCTGGCCGGCCTCCCACACCAAAAGGCTTGTCACGCTATACCGGCAGCGGTTTGAGCATTACGGGCACGGTTCGGCCGACCAGGCGATCGTTGGGCTGGGTGGGCAAACTTTCATTCGGAAGAACTCACAAGACGCAATTCGCGAGTTCCGGCCCTTCTTCGACAACTCGGACATCTACGGTCGCGGGCCATCGTTGGAAGAGACCATGGAGCACACGCCTCTCTCCGTGGGGAGCCCACAACAGGTCATCGATCGGACGATGCGCTTCCGCGAAGATTTCGGCGACTATCAGCGACAGCTCTTCAACATCGACGGGTTGGGCATACCCGCGGAGATGGCGCTCGAGCAGATCGAGCTTCTCGGCGAGCACGTGATCCCCGTCCTTCGAAAAGAATTCGACAGCAAACGTCCGCCTCATGTGCCGGAGGCCCCGACCCATGCTTCGCTGATGCTGAAATCGGGACAGATGTCGGGTGTTCATGCGGAGGCCGCGGAATGAACAAGAAATCCCTGGTCGTCATCTCCGCCGGGCTCCGTCAGCCCTCTTCAACCAGACTGCTCGCCGATCAACTCGCGACTTCGGTTGCGGCGATCGCGAAGGGGCGGGACTCGAGCATCGACATAAAGAATCTCGAGCTCAGAGACACCGCCCATGAGGTCGTAAACAATCTGCTTGTGGGATACCCTTCTCCTTCGTTGGAAAAGGTGATCGAGACGGTCACGCAAGCTGACGGCCTCATCGTGGCCTCCCCGGTGTTTGCTGCGTCAGTGAGTGGGATGTTCAAGTCGTTTTTCGACATCCTCGACAAAGACGCACTCGTGGGAAAACCGGTCCTGCTGGCCGCCACCGGCGGCACGGCGCGGCACGCATTGGTGCTCGAGCAAGTCATTCGGCCGATCTTCACCTATCTGCGCGCCGCGACCGTAACGACGGCAGTCTATGCAGCGCCGGAAGATTGGGGCGGTGCGACAGCAGGCGGGGTTCTTTCAGACCGGATCGATAGAGCGGCCCGCGAGCTTGCTCAGGCAATGGAGATGTCGGTTCCTCGAAACGCGGATGCAGCGGCGGAGCAGACCACACCGTTCGACCTCCTCCTTGCAGCGGGGTCGCGTGATGCCCACCTGCCCGCGTAATGCGTCCGCGGCGCAGGTGTGTCGCGCAGGAAGCCCATTCTCGCCATCTGCAATGGCTAGCCCGCCACGTCGGACGCTGTTCGACCGGGTGGAACTAGCCATCAGAATTGCCCGGTCAATTCCGAGGATGGGCCGGGCGTTGCCTGTTCTGACGTGTTTGGTTCTGCTCCCGGCCGCGGTGCGGGCGCAAGACATGCCTGCCGAGCAGCCAACGGTGATGCGCGCGCAGGACATGCCCGTTAAGCAGACCCTTTTGCGCCACGACGAGGATTGGTCCGTCTTACGAAACTATGATCCCGCGACACTGCCGAATTGGGCGGCGCTGAAGTATCAGCCGCTATCGGTAGACGGCGATATATGGGTGAGCACGGGAGTAGAAGCCCGGCTACGCTACGAAGGTTATCACGACAACTGGTGGGGGAGCGGCGAGGCGCCGAACGACGACCGTTTGTGGCTCAGGCTGATGCCGCACATGGATGTTCATGCGGGGCCGGTGCGCGCCTTCGCCCAGGGTATCGTTGGCGTTCCCCTCAACATGGAAGCCGCGCCAGGACCGGCTGACGAGACCGGGATCGATCTGCTTCAAGGATTTGGTGAGGTCACGCTCCCGATCGGATCGGCCAGCATACGACTACGTGGCGGCCGAGAGCTGGTGTCACTCGGGACAGAGCGACTTGTCGGGACACGCTACGGCCCGAACATCCCGCAGCCCTTTGACGGCGCCCATATCATTGGAGACGTCGGGCCTCTGCGTGTTCAATTGCTGAGCCTCCGGCCGGTGTCGACCGGTCCGGATAGTTTCGACGACAGAAGCTCCGATACAGTTAGTCTCAAAGGCGCGTACGTGACGTACCAATGGCCTAATGTTGGTCTTGATGCCTACCTGCTCGATTATCGAAACGACGCGGCGCAATTCAATCAGGGGGTCGCGGCAGAGCACCGCCGCACGTACGGCGTGCGCTTCTTTGGCAACGCTGACCATTTGAGCTGGAACTGGGAAGCGATGCTGCAGGACGGTCGCTTCGGTCAGTCGGACATTGCAGCTTGGATGATCGGCACCGAGACCAGCTACAATCTGGCGCCCTTGACGTTTCGCCTTCGGGCCAATATCGCCAGCGGCGATCGTAACCCCAACGACCCCGAGCTTCAGACCTTCGATCCGATGTTTCCCATGGGGAAATATTACGGAGAGCTGTCACCCATCGGCCCGTACAACATGATCAATCTGCATCCCGGAGTCGATGTGGATGTCGGACACGGCGTTACTCTTGGTTTCGCGGCGATGGCATATTGGCGCCAGAGCCTCGGAGACGGTGTGTACGGAATGCCCGGAAACCTGATCCGCGCGAGCGATGACTCCACGGCACGGTTCGTTGGCCATCAGGAGGAGGTCGTACTACGCTGGCAGCCCAGCCCCCTCCATTCATTCCTGGCTTCATATTCGGTCTTCACGCCGGGCAACTTTATTGGCCAGACCGGTCCGGCAGAGACGATCCATATGGTCGGCATCGAGGCGATGTTCCGGTTTTGAAGATAATTTCGTCTGGTTAGTCGATAGCGGCCGAAATCGCGGAGTGATGCAGCAAGAGCGGCGAGCGCCGTTTCGTCCATATAGCAAAGGGCCTTCCTACGACGGTGATGCAGAAAGTTGCGATAGCAATTCACGACGGCGTCCAGGCCCTCGACGTCGCCGGCCCGATCGACGTGTTCGCCGAGGCGAATGCCTTCGTTGATGCAGAAGAAGGCTATGAGGTCACCCTCGTTGGAGCCTCACGCAACCCTGTGCGCGCCTCCAACGGCATGCAGATCGTAGCGGATCTAACATTCGAGGAGGCGTCTGGAGGATTCGATGTCTTGCTTGTCGCCGGCGGGCCCGCACTGCCGGATCAGGCTCCAGATCCGACAATGCAGAACTGGCTACGCCATGCGCCCTGGCGTGCCAGCATTTACGGGTCCGTTTGCACGGGCGCTTTCGCCTTGGGCGCTGCCGGCCTTCTAGACGGAAAGCGCGTGACGACACACTGGCAGAACGCCCAGAAGCTCGCCGAGCGGTTTCCCGGCGCCACCGTCGAACATGATCGCATCCACATTCGAGACGGCCGGCTGGTCACGTCGGCCGGCGTCACAGCGGGCATCGACTTGGGGTTGGCCCTGGTTGGGGAGCGCTATGGACATCCTGTCGCTGTCGCGGTGGCAAAGCGGCTGGTCGTCGTCGCGCAACGACAGGGAGGGCAATCCCAGTTCAGCCCCTATTTATCGGCGCCTGTCGATCCGGAGTCGCCGATGAGCCGCGTCCAGCACCATGTCGTGGGCGACCTTGCCGCTCGCCACACCCTGCAAAGCCTGGCACGGCATGTTGGCATGAGCGCTCGAAACCTTGCCCGACACTTCGTCCAGGAGACCGGAATCACGCCTCACGAATTCGTTGAACGCGCCAGGGTCGATGCGGCCCGTGCGATGCTCGAAGCGAGCGACCGTCCGCTAAAGGCCGTGGCCTTTGATTGCGGTTTTGGCTCGGCCGACCGGATGCGTGACATCTTCAACGAACGGCTTGGCGTTACGCCAAATCACTATCGGGCCAGCTTCCGCCGCAACCAAGACGAGGCAACACATCAGCGCTGAGTACCCGCCGCGGGCACTCGTCTCGGGGCGCTGAGTCATGCACAGACAGCAATGTGGCGCCTTTGGACGGGGTAGCATCAGATGCCTCCGCTGGAGCTGTCATCGAACCACCCCGGCGGGCATATGCGGCCGTTAGTGTCAAATCGCATTGAAGCGCAGCCCCCTTGTCGCGTTGAAGGCTAGCCCCCTGAGAGAAAGTGGCGCGGCCAATCGTCAAGAAGATAAACGATAACGTTGACAGTAAACGTATTCGTTGATAAAAGCCGGCCATGCCCCGCGCTCATTCCGCCGTCGCGATTGCCGAGCCCGACGAAGACACGGAGAGCGCGATGCTCGACCGGGTGTTCTTCGCGCTGTCCGACCCGACCCGCCGGGACATTCTCCGGCGGCTGGGCGAAGAGCGCCTGCTTGTCTCGGAAATCGCCGATGCCTATGCGATGTCGCTGCAGGCCGTGTCGCGGCATATCCAGATCCTGGCGCGCGCCGGGCTTGTCCGCCAGGAGCGCAGCGGCCGTATCAGTCCTTGCAGCCTCGAAGTCGGGCCCCTCTATGCTGCGGCAGTCTGGCTCAATGGCTATAGCCGCTACTGGCAGGCGCAGTTCGACGCGTTGAAATCCTGGCTCGAACAAGACAGCGCCAAGCGGGATCGTTCAGCGCCGGGACGCGTCAAGCGCAGCCGGACCAAGGCCGGGGGTTCACATGAAGTATGATGAGGGAAATCGTCAGCTCGCGAGGCTGCGCGAGCAGATCTCCGCTATCCGCTCAGACATGCGGGAGGTGCTTGCGGCCATGGAGCCGCGACCAGTCGACGAGCATGTGTTCGACACTCTCGAAGGTCCCGTCGCCCTGACGGCGCTGTTCGGCCGGAGGGATGAGCTCATCGTCATCCACAACATGGGTTCAAATTGCGCCTACTGCACGCTTTGGGCCGATGGCTACAACGGCCTCTATCCGCACCTCAAACGGCGCGCAGCCTTTGTCGTCGCAAGTCCTGATCCCCCGCAACGGCAGGCGGAGTTTGCGCGCGAAAGAGGTTGGCGCTTTCCGATGGTCAGCGATCGGGGCGCCACCTTCGCGGCAAAGATGGGCTACGCGACGGCAGACGGCCATTGCCGGCCCGGCCTGTCCGTGCTGCAACGCCACTCAGGCCGTCTGCTCCGGGTCGTCGATACCGCCTCCTGCCCGCATGACGACTTTTGCGCACTCTGGCATCTGTTCGATCTCCTGCCCGGCGGCGCGGCCGGCTGGAGGCCGACGCTCAACGGCAAAGCGGATGAATGAGCATGGCCTGGAGGAAGTCGCCGCCTGAGCTCATCGAGGCGTTCCTGACCGCACTGCCCAACAGTCCGCGGATCGAACGACGGCAGATGTTCGGATATCCCGCAGCCTTCGTGAACGGCAATATGTTTGCCGGGCTGCATCAGGACGACGTCCTTGTCCGGCTGCCTGATGGGCTGCGCGAGACGCTTCTCAGCGAGGGCGGACGGCGCTGGGAGCCCACGCCCGGCCGCGTGATGAAAAACTATCTGCTTCTGCCTGTCGGCGTAGAGCAGGCCGCACTTGTGCGCTGGGTCGAGCATTCCTTCACTCATGCCGCCTCATTGCCGGAGCGTCGGCGGAAAGCACCACGGCTTCGAGAAAAGGGGAGAACATAGGGTGACAAATCCAACTACGATCTCGGGCGGATGCCAGTGCGGGGCCATTCGCTATGGAACCGAGGCCTCACCGTCCTTCTCAATCATCTGCTGCTGCACGCAATGCCAGAAGATTACCGGCACAGGGCACGCGCCCCAGTTCGCTTTGCCGAAGGCCGCAGTTACGGTTGATGGGACGCCGGCCTTCTTCGAGATCAAGGCCGACAGTGGGAATGTCGTCCAAAGTGCTTTCTGCCCGAAATGCGGCAGCCCCGTGTACAAGACTTCTGCCGGCTTTGCCGACTTCCTGTTCTTCCACGCAGCGACATTGGATGATCCCAGCAAGTACCGGCCGCAAAGCGTGGTCTTCGCGCGCAGCAAGCGCCCCTGGGATCATCTCGATCCGGCGCTGCCGGTGCAAGACTAAGTGCGTGAGCGGTAAAGATTGACGATCATTTTTCCGGACGCGCGCGGGGAATGATGTCTTTGCGCGACGTCTGGGACTAGCTCGCTGCGCCGTCGAGGGTATGCCAGTCTCGATGAGAGCGAATTGGAGCGCCTTGTCGATCTGCTGGCGCGAACACGGCCCAGGCAGGGCCTAGGCGCGATGCCTAACCGGCATTGCTTATTCAAGGGCGCCTAACCATGCATCGCAAACAGCCGGAAGGATTCGAAAGGTGACAAGACTTGGAAGAAGTTTCGGGGCGCTCGCGCCGGCTTTGCTGTTAGCCGTGCCCGCCCTGGCACACGATGCTCTGCCGGTCCGGCACGGCATTTATGTCGATGCGACTGAATCGTGCAGTAAGCCAGCCTCCGCCTATCTCATGGGCTATTATGGAAATGCCCTCGGGCCTGGTCATAACAAATGCAATATCCTCGAGGCGACTCGCACTGGGCACGCTTACGCGCTGAGTCTTTCTTGCACGAACCTTCCCGATGAAGGCACTCGCAAGCAGCGCGCTAGCATCACCGTACTGGCGGATGATCGGATCACGATCCAATGGGGCGGGCGGACGATAATCCCACCGAAATGCGGTGGTGCGGCGCGAACCTTCAAACACTTTGGACGAAATGAACCATGAGGGATTGGGCTGACCGAGGGGCATGGCTGATGCAGTCAACGTTGAGAAGTTCGTCTTCAGCCGCGACGCCGGTTTCACTCTAGCTATTTTCCCTTATTTTGTTGGGTCGCTGGCTTATACTCTAGTCCTCGATTGGCAGCGGCGATCATCGCACCTTGGCGGGCGTTGTCGCATTCTTGACCGCGCATTTTGTCGGCTTCGCAAGCAGCTAGGACGGTCTAAGCCTCGGCCTCGTGCGTAGCGAAATAGTCAACGCTACGGGGCTCCTCGGCACCACAGGCAGCGATCGACACAGCCAAACACGACAATATCAGCAGTGCTCTCATAGATCTCTCATAACTCGAAGTGGATTGGAGCCGGGTAGACGATGACAACGCTTGCCATCATTCATCTCCCGTCAGTGTGTACGGCACGTTGTTTGGATATCGAATTGACCACATCTTCAATAGCTTGAGAGCACTCGCTCGATCGTCGACGTCGAAATCATCATCTTGAAAGGACCAGCCCTTTTCGTAGGGTTCTTTTCGTATCAATCTTCGGCCTAGATCGACAAAGGTCCTACCTGCATCTTCGATTTTGCTGCGTAGTTCAAAATCGTGCTCTGTAGACTTGATGACTTGCGAAAGGGTCGGCCAGCCATGCTTAGCTAGAATTGACCAGCCTGCAGCTTTAAAATCGCCGTAGGAATCGAATGCCAACTCGGAACACTGTGAGCCATCGGTAAGATAGCCGCGTCCAGCCCCATATTCTGAATCGTAAGTCATGAGCGCGTGACGCGCCTTGGGATCGCTCACGTACTCTTTCAGCATCTCGTAGAATTCATCAAACGCGAACTTGCGCGGCATCGCGGGTGCTTCTTTGCTCATGCGAACAGCCTTCTAAGCCATCCCGTGCGCTCCTCAAAGCGGTCGCCAGCGGTCATCTTCGATCCGATTGCAGCATCAACCGCCCTTCATGCGCCAGGCGCCAGCCGTGGTGGAAGCAGATTGGCTGAGCGTTACGCGGTCCCCAATCCTTATAAAAGATGGTGGCTCGGTCCTCGGTGGTAAAATATGACATGGCGATCTTCCAGTTGGCTTATTGCGAAAGCGCTCGACGCGTCTGCGCCTTCAGCAGATGTCGTTTTGACGTGAGGGGCCCTGCTAACATGCACTGCTACATGCACGGGATTTCCATGCGGCGGATTCGACCGTTCTCGAGCGTGAAAGCAAATCGACTTAAACCGCGGAATCCAGCGTCGCCGATCCGTACAATCATGCACATCTCACCGTGGCGGAGGTCTACCCTACGGAGCGTCAATCGCGCCCTGGCGCCAATGAGTTCACGATCCGACCACTTCTGGATCTCCGCCCATCCTCGGTAGATCAAACCCCAGTCATCGACCTCACCGTCCTCGGCAAACAGGTCGAGAAACATGGCTGTGTTGCCGCTGTTTACGGCCGCTAGAATCCTATCGAAAATTGCGGGCGACTTCATTTGGCATATCCCATTGAGCAAGACCGTTCGGGTGCGTGCATTGCGATCGACAAAGCGAGATTGATTGCGCGCCTAACGCGTTTCCACGCCGGTCCGTGACCGCCACGGAGGCCTCGTCGTTTGCTTGTCCCAGCCCAACAGGAAGCAGCTGATGACAGGGATACAAGCGAAGACCGCCGCAATCGCACCTACATTGTCTTCGAACCGACTGACCTCCGAACAGTCGCCCCGCACATGGTGGAATCTTTGAACCTGAGTTGCGTTTGCTGGCCGTCTGTTGGGGCGCTTGATCTGCATGGCTAGAACCGCACATCCATTTCCTGGCCGCCAGTCACAGGAGGCTTGGTGCCCGTCGAAAAAGTGTTCTGCCCGCTGCCGTGCTTCGCATCCACTTCACTCATTCGAGGCGGCACAGGCGCCCAAGTTCGGATTTCGCCATGGCCTGCCCCCATAAGGTGGTCCGCTTTTCGATAGGATCGCTCATAGCGCTCATTCATTCGCCCTCGCAGGCCATCGACGACCCGTAATCCTGGTGCATAGACCGCTTAGCGGCTTAATCCAGGAGGGATGCCAGTGTCAGGCGCTGACCGGCGGTCGCCGATTCCGCCAGGGCATCTCCTTCTCGAGCTGCGTGGAGGCGGCGAGGACCGTGGCCTCGTCGCCGTAGCGCCCAATGAGCTGCACGCCAATTGGGATGTCCTCTTTCGACCATGCGAGCGGCAACGAGATCGCCGGCTGGCCCGACATATTAAAGGGGAAGGCGAAGGCGCTGTCAGTCCACTTCGCGTTGTAGCGGTCGACGTCCGTCTCCGACATATCGTAGTAGCCGACCGGTCGCGGCAGTTGCGTGAGCGTCGGCGCCACAAACAGGTCATAGGGATAGAGGTCGCCGACGATAGCGCGGGCGATCTGGCGGATCTCCTCGATGTCAGTAACGTGCTGCATTCCGCTTATCGCGCGACCGCGCTCGATAATCGCCCACGTCACGGGCTCGACGTCTTCGGGCGTAACCGACCTACCGACCAGCGGCTCCAGCCAATCGAACAGTGCCGCGGTATACGCGCAGGTCATGCGCGTGTAGACCTCCCAGGCACGGTTTCCGTCGAGGGGCATGTCGTGCTCCTCGACCGTGTGGCCGAGGCTTTCTAGCGTGCGCGCGGTCGCCTCGACAGCGGCCTTCACCTGAGGATCGATGGGTGTGCCGTTGGGTGGCGTGACCGAATATGCGACACGCAGCTTTCTCGGCGCGCGGGCAGACAGATCCAGCCAGGGCTCGGCGGGAGATGGCGGCGTGTAGGGATCGCCCGGCAGCGCGCCCGCGACCGCGTCGAGATAGGCCGCTGCGTCACGCACTGTGCGTGTAATGCAGAAGAAGTAGGCGCCCCCGTACCAGTAGTCGCCGGAAGGCGAGAGCGTGATGCGGCCGCGTGAGGGCTTGAGCCCGACTACGCCGCAGCAGGAGGCGGGAATGCGGATCGAGCCGGCGCCGTCGCTCGCCTCGCTGATCGGCACCATGCGCGACGCGACCGCCGCAGCCGCGCCGCCGCTTGAGCCACCGGCAGTGATGTCCGCGTTCCACGGGTTCACCGTCGCGCCGTAGAGCTTCGGCTCGGTCGAGATCGACCAGCCATTTTCCGGGGCGTTGGACTTGCCAAGCAGAACGAGGCCGGCCGCCTTCATTCGGCGCACGGCCTCGCTGTCGTTCGTCGCTACCAGATTTCTGAAATAGGAGGAGGAGTTGGTGAGCGGCGCACCCTCCCAGGACGAGGCGAGTTCCTTCAGGAGCCACGGCACGCCGGCGAAGGGAGCGGTCCGGTCGATCGTTGCGGCGCGATCGCGCCCCATATCGTAGAGCTTGTGGATGACAGCGTTGAGCTTGGGGTTGAGTTGTTCGATGACGGTGATGGCCGCCTCGACCAACTCGGCCGGCGTGGCATCGCCCTTCCTCACCATCTCGGCGAGGGCCAAGGCGTCCGAGTTCGTATAGGTCTTCAGCAGGCTTTCGCTGGCCATTCTCGTCTCCTCACGTGGGCGCTGGGGATCGACCACCCTTGTCGCACGCGCAGGCCTGCTTCGCGATGCACCGCATCGACGCTCCACACTCCACAAGCGGCGAGAACAGGGCACACGCTGTAGCCGTCATTCAGCATTCGCGCAGCCGGCCGGTTTCGTCGAACTTGTCCGGCGTTACATCAGCGAGATACGCTTCCGGCTGCAGCATCACCGGCAAGTCACGCTCTCACTAAGCAAATGCCGACAAGTATTGCGATCGTGGGTCGTGTCACGCGGAGTCCCTAAAACTATCAGTGGGCGAGTGAAATATCGAAGTAAGCGCCTCTAAACTTGCAGATTTCCAATCCCGTCCCAACAGGCAATTTTGCGATAGCGAGACTGCACCGCTGCACGATTGTCAGCGGACGCTCGCGTTGCTCATGCGGAGGGCGCCGCCAGGAATTCGAAGGGCGCTCCTCGATCGATCAGTTGTGACAATCGGTGCCACCCATCTCCATCCCGTGATCGCTCGGCTCCGGTGCATGGAGACCGAACTGCTTCATCAAATCTCGACCTTTACACACTGCACTCGTGCATGACCGAACCGGCGGAAATGCTGTTTGCATCGTGGTTGATCGAACCCTTATGCATGACTTGCTGTGCCCCAATGTGTTCGATCTCGAACTTCTGATGCGGTGCTAGCCAACGCGCATCCTCAGACCGCGAGAGACACGTCCATGGTTTCAGCGTCGGAGAGCAAAACAAGGGTGTCCATGAATACTCTGTTGCACGAGGCGAAAACGTTGATCCTCGAACCCAGCTGGGCCCTGATCTACGAGGGCGGCGAACTCGAACTCCGCGCAGATCACTCTGTGGTCGTCCAGGACGGGCATATCGCGGACATCGTGCCGGGAAGAGTCCGCGGCCAAGACACCCGTTTCCCGATGCCGGGCGAGCTGCTAATCCCTGGCATGATCTCCGGTCATACGCATGTTGCAGGGGGATCGTGCAGCCGTGGCCTCATCGAAAGCGGCCGGCTGTGGTCAGGGCCGCTATTCGCCATCGAGACGCTCGACGATGACGATCTCGATGCGCTCACCGCCTACAATCTCGCAGAGATACTGCGCGGTGGCTGCACGACCCAGGTCGAACAGTCTCTCTCCTTGAAACAGATGAAGTCCTATGTACGCGTAGCCAGGGCGTGGGGCGTACGCGGTTATCCCGGCGGGATGGTCCCCGGCTGGTCGCGACTGATGCCCATCTGGCAACGCGAATCGGATCAGGTGCTCTTCGACTCGGTGCCTGACACCCTCGCCGAAATTCAGGAAAATCTTGATTACGCCCTTTCCGTGAATGGGGCCGAAAACGGCCGAATCCTGCCGATGATGGCGCCGCAGGGGCCCGAGACGCATACGCCCGAAACGCTTCGAGCCGTGGTCGAGGCAGCGAGGCGGTTGGGTAACGGCATTCACACGCATCTGGTCACGATGGCGCAGGACGTGCCGAAGATGGAGCGGCTGTGGGGGAAGGGGCCGGTCCAGTGGCTCGAAGAATTCGGCTTCTATGACGAGGTCTTTTTCGGCGCCCATCTCGGCGGCTGGAATCCGAAACAGGACGCCCCTTTCCTGGCCGCGCAGAAAAAGTTCACCTACTCGCACTGTCCGTCCGGGGCCGGTGCAGGCGGCCCCGCCATCCTGCAGCCCTTTATCCAAGCGCTCGCCGCGGGCATCAACACGAATGTAGGCCTCGACACCCACTCCAACGATCTGCTGGAAAACGCCAAACTGGCCGTGCTGTACGGCCGGCTCCGCCACGATCTCGGCGTGGACGGCGACGTCCCCGTGCGACGGCCCACGGTGTGGGACATGATCAAGTGCGTTACGCTGAACCCGGCGAACGGCCTTGGCAGAAGCGACCTGGGTCGCATCGCGGTCGGCGCGAAGGCGGATTTGACCTCAATCGACGTATCCGGGTTTCTGTCCGGATCCGGTACCGCTCCGCCTGAGCCGCTGAACAATCTGCTGTATGCAAGCGGACTCCACGTCAGGAACGTAATGACGGAAGGTCTGCTCCAGGTCAGAGATGGACACCTGGTTGTGGACGATGAGCGCAAAGTGATCGAACGCGGCGGGGCAGTGGCACGGAAGATGTGGGCACAACTCAAGTCAGAAGGCTGGTTCACGCCCACCGCGAGGTGATCGTAAATTCGAGCACACTTCGATCCGGTGGGCGAGGGCATGGCCCGTGGTCGCCCCCATAAAGCTAGCAGCGAGCAAGTGAAATCTTGAGCTCAGCGCACGCTTTTGTTTGACCACGGGGCGCCTCCTGCCTCCCACCCGGTGACGAGGCCGAATTCATCAGCGCTCTATCATAACTTCAAGTAGAGTTTTTCAACGGTATCTCCGCATCCTTTGCCTTCACAGGGCCAACGAGCGGCGCTTCGACGATAAGCGCCGCCCCGATCGCTACGGAGACTCTACGGGTATGACAAACTGCGAGCCCCCAAAGGGATGCGCTCAATCCGGATCGATGTTCGGGATCGGGAGCTCAGCTAGGTCTTCCTCATAACTGGCCTGAGCGCCTGCATTGTGGCCGGAGGTCGTGGTGTCCAGGCGCGTGTTAATATCCGCGCTGATGCCGAGAAATTTACAAACGGGGCAGAGGTTTGCGGCTTTCAGCAAGATGGCGCGCTGTTGCGCGTCGAGTTCTCCTTCCAGCACCAAAATGCGCTCGAACGAACCTCTTTCGCCCTGGGCACCGTGGTGGAAGCTGACGCCCACTTCGATACGCTCGAGCGGAAATTTCCGGCGCCGGGCCTGAAAACGAACGGTCAAAGCGGTGCATGCAGCAAGAGATGCGCTGAGAAGGTCGTAAGGATTGGGACCGGGAGAAATATGGCTCATGCCATCCGGGCCGCCGATGGGAAACTGAGATGCGCCGACATGACCAACCAGCGCGCCATGATTGGTGGGGTCGCTTGCTACAACAACTTCGCGTAGCCTGGGTGCGTTATCCTGCGGTGTCATAGAGCTTCCTTCCACTGTGTTGCGCGCGTCATGCAAAGCAGGGCCATTAGCCGCCGTATATCGGTGCCGATGTCACCGGCGTGTGCGGCGACCGGCTCGTTATCAGCGGCATAGGTGTCCATCTCGTTGCCATGATAGGTCTCGGTCGAGCGACCGTGGCCACGGCGATCGTGCGCGATCACGCGGAATCCCTGATCGAGGGGGTCTGAGGCTTTGCCACCTCCACGCTGGCAGAGATTACTCCCAGCCCACTTTCTCGTGCGTGCCATCGCAGAAGGGTTTCGTCCCGGAATTGCCGCAGCGGCAGAGATAGGTCTCGCGCACGCGATCGAGCCGGCGGCCAGAGCCGGCAACGATCTCCAGATTGCCCTCGACCTTCAGGCAGGCGTTCTTCAGCGGCGTGATCACGAGCGGCCCGTCGCGTGCCTCCAGCGGCTCGCTCTTGTTCGGCTCCGGCTCGCCGGTGGCGCAAAACCCTGCGGCCGTGTGGCTGCCGTCGCAAAACGGCCGGTTCTTGGTCCGCCCGCAACGGCACAGCGTGGCGCGGAACAAGCGTTCCTCGCCGATCCGCAGATCGCCGCGCAAGACGTAGGGGCCGTTCTCCTGGAGGCGCAGGGTGTTGACTGGTGGCGCCTGTTCCTGGGGCCCGTCATCCTTACGGTGATAGGTCAGCGCGCCGGACGGGCAGAGCGCCACCTGCGCCGCGATCCTGTCGGCCGTGTCGGCGTCGGGATGGATCCAATCCTTCGCGCCGGGCTCGAACACCGTCGGCTGGCCCAACACGCAATTGCGCGAATGGATGCAGCGCCTGCGGTCGAAGCTGACGTCGATCGAGGCGCCCTGGGTAACATGCGGCATCGGCGCCTCCCTCGGGATGTTTTTCGGTGGCAAGAGTGCGACGGGAGGAAGGGCGATACAAGGGGCGTCAGCGGATCAAATCGAGCCGATGCTCCATGGCTCGAACGCGATCAATCCAGGTTCAACTCGTCAATAAGATGAAGTTCTGTGCGGGGAGCCAACGCTCTGACCGGTTCAGCCAGCCCTCAAGTGGGGTGGCGCGCCCGACACGATTCGAACGTGTGGCCTCCACCTTCGGAGGGTGGCGCTCTATCCAGCTGAGCTACGGGCGCATTGACATTTAAATAGTGGCCGAGGTTGAGCAGCGTCAATCACGAATCCAACAATCGGCTCGGCGCAAACGCGGCAGTCTTAGGTCGCCGCCGATTCCCGCCGTTCGTTCTCAAAAACCTCCTTCCGCTTGCTTCCGCGGTGCTTCCGCGACTTCAGATGCGGTTTTGTTGCTTCCTTCGAGTTTCGCCAATCGCTTGGTTTCCCTCGATTTTCCCGACACCCTCATTCAGCACGCTTGACTTAGCTCTGCCTTCGGAGGGCAACGCTCTATCCA
>JRYH01001802.1_pt1 | contig 43229 bp, 48 predicted proteins | sample 235351 | NCBI WGS metagenome assembly JRYH01 (sample SAMN03074221, study PRJNA261480) | activated sludge metagenome | biome: Wastewater Treatment Plant; feature: Wastewater; material: Activated sludge; isolation source: activated biomass of a wastewater treatment plant treating wastewater... ...
GTTTGCCTATTACTGCTAGCTGAGTCAGGAATTTCTTTTCGGTTGAATCATAATTTACCAGAACTCTCATGTGGCAAGCCCCTTATCAGTAATTTGGAAACGAATAACTTGACGTCCTCCGCGTTTCCTAGAGGAAACCAAGTCCACCTTTTTTATGTACGACTTTTTCAGCAAGTATGAAATAGTCGAATAATATTGCTCTACATGCACATTGGAGAAATGAGCCAATTCTTCCGTGGTCGCTGGAAGTTTCCCTGCTTTGTGCATAGCTTTAATAAAGTTCAGGGTTTCGATTGCTCCCTTCTTGGGAAGTTTACGACCTTCTTTCCAAGGCAGATCATGGATAGAACGAAGCTCGGGTTTAGCTTCTCGAATGTCGAAATCCAGAAGCTGTTTGACGATAGGGACTGGGATGCGGCAAGTCAATGTGCAATACATATGCAAAGTCTCCTTGTGGAAAGCGAATAAAAAAGCCCTCACACCTTCGGTGTGAAAGTGCAAGGGCTTTGATTTGAGCTTTAGGCTTGTGGCTTAGGCTTCGTGAACCGGAGTGATGCGAGAGTTGATGTAGCCATTCTTCTCCTGCGTAACGATCTTGGCCTTGAACGGAGCCAGATCCTTCAGCGAATCCAGCAGATCACGCAGCGAAACGCCATCGACCGAATCCACATTGAGAAGTTTCTTAGCTTGCTTCTTCAGATAAGCAATGCCATCTTCCGTGTAGGTGAAGGATTCCGAAAAGAGCGAGCCATCGGCCACCGGCAATTCCTTGTCCGAAGCCAGCTCAAGGGTTTCTTCCACCTTGTAAGTCACAGTGAAGCGACCGACCTTTTCGCCTTCCTTGTTCTTCTTGATCTCGAACTTCGCATCTGCGATCGAGAGAGTGTAAGCACCCGACGGAGGATTAACGAAATCCGGCACATCCTTAACGCCATCCAGCGTCATGTCCAGAATCGAATCCATGTCCAGCACAGTGTTGAGTTCGCTCATGATAAATCTCCAAACAGAAAAGAAAAGAAAAACAAAGAGTACAGCGGATGAAACAAATTAAAGATGGGGCTTGATGTTTACTTTGCTCGCTTGAGAATACCTCCTTCGATCAAGATTGCTTCCATGGACAACTCTTTAGCGTCCTCCAGTCTAGCATTCACCCGCGATCCTGTCAAGACGTCCGGGCGATACGTAGAAGAACTGCCTGCTACATGTTTGCCTAGCTTCCGGTTTGTGTACACGACAGTACCAAAATACTTGGCAACCTTCAAAGAGAATTGCTTGGTGCCAACCAGAGGAAAGAATTTATCCTTGCCATCTGCATCTTCCAAAGCAATCTCATGAGTCAGCATCACAAAGTTTGTATGAACTGCTTGCTGAATTACGCTCATAATGTCGCCAAGCCATTTGCCTGCGGAGCCATACTCATCAAAGGTAGGCTTATAGTCCACAGGCTTTCCTCGGCAAGCAGCAGCCAAAGCAGAATCTCCAAGCTCTGAGCCAGAATCCATTACCACCAGATCATCATGAGTCAGATCCTTAAGGCAGAAGCCGACAGTAGGCATCTTTTCTTTTGCGCAGTCAGCACAATTCACTTTGCCGTGAGCTTCGCAAATCTGAACCGGAGTCTTTGCAGAGAAAGCCTTGAGCATTGTTTCAATAGCAATCGGATTCTCCCGAGTATTGGCTACCTTAATGACAAGGATCTTTTCCATCTCGGCTTGGCTCAATCCCATGGAGATCAGAGTTTCAATCCCATTCTCGTAATCGAACCAAACGATTCGCTTGATCTCAGGAATCTTTGCAGCAGTGCCGACCAGACGAGTCTTGCCAGATTTGGGAGGACCATAGATAAGAATCGAATGATTCTGAGGTCGAGCAGCAGTGGCCTGAGCCAATTGATGAAGATTCATTAGAGCACCTCACAAGGCGATTTCAGCTCAATTACAGAGCAATTTCAGGATGGGCTTCGTAGATTGCACGAAAGACTTGAGCTTGCGCCTTAGCATCAGACAAAGCATCATGCTCCAGCTCAGCCTTAGCCTTAGCGAAATGCTCCTTGTGCTGAGCATAGATTGTACGGAAGCAACGAAGATCCCTGTAATTCCAAGGAATATCCAGACCATTCATGTGATAATGATGGTGGAGAATGGGGAAATCAAAGGCAGCTCCATAGCAAAAGAGTCGAGCACCCTTAGGAAGCCAGCGAGCAAAACAAGATAAGGCTTCTTGCACAGGAGTCTGCCCATAGAGAACTCGCTGCTTCACTTCTTCAGAAAGTCCCTGCCAGAAATCCCCAGTGTCCAAAGAAAAAGTGGTGAAATAATCTATCTGCGACTGAAGCGAGATTGCCGCCACGAAATCCAGATGAGGCTTCAGAATATTCACAGCACCAATTTGGAGAAGCTGTGCAGTCGGAGCCACATCGAGAGTTTCAATGTCCAGCATGATGAGGTCAGGTTTGTTCATTTCGATTCTCCTTACTTACGATTGAGGTGCATTGCGATGAGTTCGTCCAAAGAATAGACAGGGAGCTTGGCTTCTTTCTCTTCGCGCTCCAGCTTTTCCTTTTCAGATTCTATGTAGGGATAGTCTAAGGTAGTCAATCCACAAGTGCCGAATTCAGGGCAAGGCTTATTGAACTTGAGGCAAGAGTCTCCACGCTGAGGATAAACATTAAGCTCGGCCATTCGCTGAAGGCGCTCAGTGTCAAGCCCCAGACTAAGGAACCAATTGAGGCGATCCCGATAAGTCTTTTCAAAGGGAAGAATCTTAATGCGATCCTCGACCGGAGACTTCATCAATTGACCTACCAAATAGATAACCCCGAAGTCATCCAAAGGCTGGCCAGCAATGCGATCCAAAGCAATCGAATAGCCTAGAGCTTGGCCTGAATTGCAATAGAGCGGAGCCAGATTCTCAAGCATTAGGCCTGTGGATTTACACTCCAAGACATAATACCGACCTGTGAAACGATTACGCAAGACAGCATCAATATACCCTGCGTAATAGTACGGACCTTCAATGGAGATAAGGAAGCCACGCTCAATGTCTTGCGAAGTTTCAACCTCATATTCCATTAAAAGCGAATCAAGCTGAATGAATGCCTTGGCCAGCAGTGCTTGAAGTCTTGGCTGATTCTTCTTTTCAGATTCGATCTGAGGGAAATACTCAAGCCAAGCATCATACAAAGCCCGCTGAGGATCTTGATGCAAGAGATAAGATTGAATCCCTGCACCGAAAGCCTTGCCGAAGAACAAATGCTCGGAGCCTTCATCAGCATCAGCCATTGGATCAGCATTGCGAAGTAGGCGCTTCAATTGATAAAGGCGCTCACAGCGATGCAAGAGTTCAATGGTCGAATGAGAAAGCCGAGTAGCCTTCGAGCGCCGATGGAAGTCCGGATTATTTTTCATCTACTTCAACCTCAAAAATAAAATCGTACGTAGTCTTGCCTGTGGCAATATCAAAACACTCACGAATTTCAATCAGACTTCCGTTGATGGATTGATCAGTGCGAAGATACTGCATGGAACGAACAAAGCCAGAAACCATTGTGACAAACTTAGCGCGTTCCTTTTTGGTTTTGGCTTGGCGAAGATCGACAATCAGTTGAGCAAAAGCACCGACAGCCTGCGCGTCAAAGACATAATGATGAAGTTCGTGGGATACCGACATGATAGCTCCTTAGATTGACTGCGGGTAAAGCATATTAGGCAAAGCCCCTTAGGTAGAGGCCTTGCTTACTAGGCTTTAGACAAATTCCAGAACCGGAGCAACAAACTCGGACTTAGCCTTCTTCCAAACTTCCTCCGTGGTCTTGCCCTTCACTGTCTTTTTAAAGACTAGATTGGCTTCCCATTCGGTTTCATTCTCCTTTGCCCGGCCCTTGTGAGGAAGAGCTTTGGGAAAGCCCTGAAGATATACATGAGCATAGAAGAATCCTTCTGCCTCTTTCTGTGGCTTAGAAGGGTGCGTCGTCATCATAATCAGACTCCTGAGAATAAGTGCGATGAGGATTGCGTTGAAGATGAGTAGGCAAAGGATCAGCCGAAGGCTCCGGTTCAGGTTCATCCTCAAGAGCTTCAGGCATATCTTCCTTCAATTTGATGAAAAGCTTTTGGACAATTGCCCATTGCTTGTCTGAGAGATAGCCTTTTGTTTGCTCTTGATGAGCCACTGATTTGATGAACTCCCGCTCCCATGAAGTATAAAGCCAGTCCTCATTGGGATGCTTGGCCAATCGGAATTGAGAACAAAAACCTAGGCGCTGTTCTTTAGAATATTCTTGCTCCATGATAAAGATCCTTTAAAGATCGGACAAAAGATCCGCTTGTTGCTCCGGGGTCATCTTGGAAATATCCGCAAGCGAAGGCAGCTTAGAAGAGCCAGAGCCGGAAGCCTTTTTCTTTGAAGTAGAAGCCTTGCCCTTTTCCTCCAAGTATTTGCCAGTCACTCGTTGAAGGGCTGAGACAATGCCACCAATATCTTCAGGCAACATCAGAGCACAAGCATTCGGATTATGCTTCAGTGCTTGCTTGAGTTCGATCATGGCTGCGGAAAGATCCTCCCCAGAAAGCTCGATCAATTGCTCAATGCGCTGATGAATGTCCGCATATACTTGCGCGTCCGAGGAAACAACTTCAGCCGAAAGTACATCAATTTCATTGGCCATTGCTTAGTCCTCAATGAGGTTGTGGTAAAAATGCTCCAGCTTTGCTGCCGAGCTTTGCGAAAGAGTCGGGCTTTGCATTCGCTCTTGCCGAATCATTTTGCAGAAAGCCCAAACAGCTTCGTATTGCTTAGGCTGCTCAGCACAAAGTCTTTCAAGAGCTTCGAGTTTTGCATTATGGCTGGCAGTAGTGCTCATAGATTCGCTCCAATTCCGAACCTTCTTGCAAAGAAAGAGTTTGAGGATCAACCTCAAGTTTCTCTTTAATTGCTTGGATGGTGGTCTGTGCATAAAGATTGAGAGAGTCAAAGCCAAAAGCTTCAAGCTCCTCGATCATGGCTTTTGGTTCTCGCTCTGCCATGTCAAAGCTCCGGGTCAGGAAGAACTGTCTTGAGGATTTGAATAGTTCCCTTTCGTCCCAGCGAAACATGAAGATTTACCGCTCCGGGAATATCAGGATTGGGAGTTTCAACAAATTGAAGGGAAGCAGTCTCCAAAGGAAGGCCAGAGTCTTTTGCTTGCTTATTGGCTTTATACTTGGCCGAAGCCAAACCTTGCCTGAGCGATTCAACATCAGCCTTATACACGGTCAAGATAATCTCCCTGAAAGCCATCAAGTCTGCATAGATTTCCGTGGGAGTTTTTGCAGTTTCTTGACCTTCGTCCAAGTCTTGCAACGAAAAGTCGTCCGACATTTAGAATCTCCTTTGATGAAAGAAAAGAAAGCCGACGCGGGATTGGGCCATCAGGTGCATTGTGCCATCGCGCCGGCGCCATGTCAAGCCCCCGAGTTCATTCCTTTGGAGCTTGCTTGTCCAATTCTACTTTGCGTTTTAAGCGCCATTCATAGTCAATCTGTGATCGCACTGCTTGCAAGGTATAATCCATATTGCGAAGCAGCCTAGATTTGGCTTGATCAGAGGAAAGCGAATTACGAATCAATCTCGCAAGATTCTGCTCGATTCCAGCCAATCGTCCAAGATTGGAATTGCGAAGCCTAGCAAGGGCCGAAAGACGAGAAGTGCGTTTATACTCTTGCCCATCCTTACGAACTCGCCAAGCAGCAGCCGAAATAACAAGAAAACGACATACTTCATAATTTGAGGACAAAGGTCGCACCAAAGCAAGTCCTTCTTCTGCTTTGAGCCAAGAAGCTAGCCTATAAATTTGTCCGGCTTGCTTAAAGTAAATTCCGGGTTTCCATTTCCATTGCTTAGGATTGGATGAATTATAGAAGCTCATTTGGATTTCTCCTTAAATAAGTTCAATCGGGCGGACAATTACTTCAAAGGGAGAGACTACATGAGCCCAAGGCGCAGGAATCAAAAAGCTTACCCAATAGTAAGAAGGCACATTAGGATCATTCATATCGCAAGGGCCAATGATCCCAGAATTGTCTTGGGCTGGGTCCCAAAGGATTGCATCATCCATTGCAATGACTGCATGATTGGTCCCATTCTTTGAAGTGCCGGATAGTATATAAGCAATGCCCGGATTACAATTCTTCATCACCTCAAAGATATGTTCAAGCGAGGAATCAAAAGCAAAATTAACTTCCCGCAATCCTTGCTCTGCAAGCCATTGATTTTCTGCTGCGTGGCGCTCTTCTGGAATCAAGTATTCTCCAAAGTTAGGGATAGATTCGAGAGGCTTCCCCAAAAGACAAGCATACACAGTGCGATGGCAATCACCGAAGGATTCAGGAGGATTGTGGCGATACATTTGTTTGTGGAGCAGCATGATTACTTATCTCCTTGAGTAGTTTCTTTATTGCTGGTCTGTCGAAATTTCCATTCACGAAGCCATTCTACCGCATGGACAGCTCTGGCTCTACGCAAGTACGAACGGAAAACCCCTGAGTTTTTTACTTGTGTCCAATCATCAAACCCATAGCTGTCGTAGGAAGCTCCAGTCAATTTATGATACAGCTTAAGGCAAAGCTGTTTATTCTGAATTCCAGCAAGACTGAAGAAGCTGTGCATAATAGTACAAGAGCTGGCATCTGTTCTAGCTGACGTATAGTAGAAGAAGATGCATTCACAGAACTTTTCTCTGTCTTGCTGGCTAAGCCTCTCCAAAAGGGCTTCACATTCATCTTCAGGGATCTTCCATAGCTTCAGTTCTTCGGGTAAGCAATAGAATTCGATATCTGCCCATGATTTCAATTCTATCCAAGAAGCTCCTGCTTCCATCATAGCTTTGGTCTTGGCATTGATGCGACGAATAGCCTCTTCACGACTGAGCTCTGGGTGCAGGAGATTCGATTCGCTATTGCTAGAGTTTTCCATGATGTGCTCCACTTCCAATAAGGTAAAGAAGAAGGATCAGCGTCAAGGCCAGTCTTGTCGAAAGGCCCAAGCCAATCCAATAAAAGATTCAGGCGATCCACCACAAGCCTTTCATTTGGATCAAGCCTGAGCGCAAGGTCAATTGCCAATTCAGCAGGAAACAATTGATCAGCTTGAGCCTTGCGCTTAGCCGCTATTCGCTCTGCGATGGATGACATATTTCAAAGCGTTGCGTAACAATGATCTGGTGCGAATGCTGGAACACTGCCCGACATTGTGCGCCGAGCACTTTTCTCTGGACAGGATCATTATGATCCATCACATATTCCTTTATCGGCCGGCCCAGTGCTTCGTCTACATGATCTGCATAGACTTGCACTAGCACATAGAGCGGATTAGCCGAGCCTTTGGCCGAAGACATTTGCTTACGAAAGGCTTTGGAAAAATGCGTCAAATACGCTTGCTGTGATACTCGCATGAAAAGCTCCTTAGCCCCCGAAGGGGCATATTAGATTAAGGAATCAATCGAACTTCGCGGGTTAGGTCTTGATTCGCATTGAAGTATGCAATCTTATCTTGTAGGGTATCTCCTTTAATGCGAGGATTGAGAATTGCTTTGGCCGTCCGAACCTTCTTGCCAATTAGAACAAAGGCTTCCCGCGAGCGAGTCACAGCAGTATAAAAGAGTTCGCGGTAAGTCATTACTGCATGGCATTTGTGAAGGACAAGAAAAACTTTGCGCCATTCACATCCTTGAGCCTTATGCACAGTCAAAGCATAGCCAAGCTGGAAATTCGGTCCATTGAAATCTCCGGCTGAAGATACTTCAATCTCTTCGCCAGAATCAAAGAGCCGAATGGTCACAATGTGAGAGGCTTGTTGCTTTCGTTCGCCATCTTCCAGAGCTTCCAGTGAAAAGTTTTCATAGCCATCAAGAATTCCATCCTCGGTCAAGGCATTGGCTCCAAGCGATAGCATTCCAAAGCGATTGAGCTTATCCGAGGCTTGCATTGGGGAAGCACCAAGATATTGACCATTGCGCACAATCTTGATGATTTCCCCATCCCGGCGATTTACCATCACTCGATCGCCTTCGGCAAGGTAATGCTTTACAAAGCCTGCAATGATTTCATGGACCATTGCGCCTCGGGCTTCACCTAGGAATTGAGCCACGTACTTATTGAGCACATCTGTGCCAAGCTCATTCTTATTGAAGGGCGAAAGGATAATGTCTTGCTCTGGATCATAGATTCCTTGTTTCCAGAGCATAGGGAGCATAGCACTCAAAGCCCGGCTCATTCGCGCTTCGCCCACTTCTACATGGGATTTGCCTTCGATTGCTTGAAAGTCTGGCTTATCCCAATCCAGATTATCATTGCCACGCAGGGTTCGATGGGCATTTTCAAGAATGGTTGAGTCTCCAGCTTGGCGATAGACTTTGCGCAGCTCAACTACTTCCAGCGAAGCCAAAGCGTAATTGAGCACAGAAGGACCAAAGACAGGCGGAAGCTGATTAATGTCTCCAATGAAAATGATCTGGACTCCTTCAGGCAGAGCATCAAACAATTGCTCCCAAAGGTCCAAGCCTACCATTGAAGCCTCTTCAATCACCAAATGAGTGATCGACAAAGGATTAGCAGCATTGCGCATAGGCTCAAAGCGCATTGATTCTTTTTGCTTTTCTTCGTCGAAGAACCAAACAGGCTGGAATTCCAGCAAAGCATGAATGGTCATTACATTATGGCGGAAGGCTTCTTCAAGATCCGGATCCTTATGAATTGCCCTCTGAAGATTAGCTGAAGCCCGACGAGTATAGGCCACAAAAGCAATTGAAGGCGCTTGAACCTTTGAGCCTGAGCCTTGCAATTTGTAGGTAGTTTCCTTAAGCCGACCAGATTCCAAAAGAGTCTTGGCTACAGAACGTTGAGTGGTAGTTTTGCCTGTTCCTGCTGCACCAATCAAGCAATAGGTTTGGCCAGCCAATGCTAAATCTGAGGCACGGATTTGATCCTCATTTAGATCAATAGCCAATGAGAAGGTTTCAGACGAGCCATGGACTTTAGGCTGAATTTCATCTGCAAAGGCTTGAGCCGAATCAGCTTTATCATCAAGCGAAGCAGAGGAAACAGCCACGCTGCTTTGGGCTTGCAAGCTTTGCTGCATTGCTGCTGCTTTCTTTGCTGCGAGCATTTCAGCCAAAGAGCGAGGCTTAGGGGCTTCGACTGGCTTAGTGAGCGATTCAATGGTATCGGCCACATATTGCCAAAAGGTTTGAGCATCCTTAAGTTCGGCCTTAGCTGATTGCTTCATCGCTTCACGATAGGCTTGAGTGCCGAATTCATGAATAAGCTCGTCGGCTTTAGCCTTAGCCGCTTCAAAGGAATAATCAACGCCAGAGGCTTGAGCTTGGGCCTGAGCAGCTTTAGCAGCTTGAGCAGCCTTCTTAGCTGCAATCTTTTCAGCAAGGGATTGGATAGTCATTTGGAAATTCCTTACAATTCAATTTGAGGATTGGGCAGTGGCTTGAATCAGCACCAAAAAGGTTTCAAGCCAAGACATAAATTCTACTTGATCTTCGGTCGAAAGTCCAGCGCCCTCGGTGATTAGCTTAGCAATGTGTCTAGCCTTTTCTTCAGTGCCTGCATTGATTACTAAGTCCAGAGCAGCATTGCGAAAGAAATTCTCTGAGCCGGATTCTTTGAAAAAGATAATACGTGTCATTTGACTTTTCCTTGATCAATTCGATGAGCACGAGCAATGACAATTCGCTGGCCGTCTTTAGATTCTTGAAAAGAAAGGATTGCCCAGAGCTTTTCGTATCGCTCAAGGATTTCGGCTTCGCACTTTCCTTCAAGGATAAGCAACCACCAAAGGCCGTCATGTTTTACCATACCAATCTCACAATCCTCATTAGTAATCATTTGGGATTTAAGAAAGGCTTTCCGCAAATCAGTGCGAAGCTGTCCATTATGATGTGCGCTAAAGGCTAGGCGCTTCGGCAGAAGTTTAACGTCGGGCATTTTCTTAAGCCTCCTTTCCTGCTTTCTTCGCTGCAATGATTTCGGCAAGACTACGCTTTTGCTTTGCTGGTGCTTCTTGTGCATTCAGCGACTCTTTTGTGGCCGGTTCGAGAATAAGCATATCAAGTTCCAATTCTTGCCCTTTCGTAATGAAAGGATCAAAAGCATTGGCCAGAATGTCTGCAAAGGCTTTGCATCCGGCTGAATCGAGCGAGTGAAGCGCATTCAAAATCTTATTGCGCAAGGCTTGAGGACAAGTGGCAAGATTTTCGCCTTTAGTCAATTCTTTTAAAAGGCTGAGCAATGAGCCCTTCATTTCTAATTGGCCGCTCATAATCTCGTCGAGAATCTGAGCCAGTGCTTCTTTTGCTTGCTTGCGCTTTTCTTTGGCTGCTTGCTTTGCAGACTTGTGCGAATCTTCGAAGCCTACTTCAATGTAGCCATTGTATTGACGCGATTCTTTGCGCAAGGTATTAAGGACTGCAATGCGCTTTTCCGTGCGAGTAGCTTTAGCTGATTCATTAGCTTCTTGCGCTTCTTTCGCATAAATCCACAATGCAGATTCGATAGAGCTTTGATCACCGATAAGGCGCAGTGCTGGCCATTCTGGCATTGTAAGAATTGCGCGTTGATCGAAAAGATTACGGCGAAGATTACGAGAGCACGCCGTAAGGGTTTTGACGGCAAAGGCTAGACTTTGGAATTCCAGCTTAAGAATGCTCAATAGGGCAATGCTTTGAGCTTCTGGCGTAGCATTAGCGAATTGACCGGGTGAAGGTTCTTCGATAAGGCGAATCGAAAGGCGGATACCTTCACTAAAAGGCAATTCACGGCCAACAAAAGCAGTGGCAGAAGAATGGGCAGAAGAATGGGCAGAAGAAGTTTGTTCGTTCATGATCTATTTATCCTTAAGTTAGCCTAAAGCACAATGAAGCGATTAAGGGATTGCTTTGTGCTTTTAATTTGGGCTTGATTAATGGGAATCCTGAGGATACCACAAAGGCGGATGAATGTCAAGGTCGCGCGCTGGCACGATTTTTGCAGTGGGCCGGATGGCGCGGATGGCGTGATGCACTAGATGACGCTGGTGCGCGTGAGGGTGCGCTGGTGCGCGGGTGAGGTGCGTGCGAGGACTTAGCTAAGGATAGTCTATTGAGGCTAAGGATAGTCTATTGGGGTTAAGGCACTGCTATTGAGGCTAGGCTTTCGTGGCTCTGGTTAAGGATCTGTGCCCTTGTCTTTTGTCTTGTGCCCTTGTCTTTTGCTGCTCTGTTCGTGCCTTAGGTGTATTGTTCTGTTAAGGATTCATCGTGTGGTGCTAGATGACGTATTTTTAGACCCCCTTTGGTTTTTTAATAATAAATAATTTTTATGGGGGGCCTATGGGCTTTATGTAGGTCCATTCCTTATCTTAGGGCTTATGGCTTAGGATTGGTCTAGGGCTTATCTGTGGGCTATGCTTGTAAGGATCTGTGTTGGGCTTAGGAAAGGTTGGGGGCTGGTGCAGAGGCGGGGCGCGAGTCGGGCAGGGCTTCTCCAGTTCGCCGTCATCCGGTATATCCTGGCGATCGCGTGCATCCGAGACATTGGGTGATCCAGCTAATCGGTCATTGCTTATGCCTTATCTATGTGCATTGCGCCTTATCTAGTGGATTAATGGAAAGCCCAATAAGCAATTAAAAAGTTTATGTGGTTCGATGCTTGCATTTTTCAGCGGACAGCGTACAATGTGAATCGTCAGCACAACGCGGACAGCGCCCCGAGTCGCAACACTCGGATTTGGAGAAAATCATGGAACAAAACACTCAAGCCCAATCGTCGATTACTCTTGCCGTCAATGAGGCTGGATTCCTTGCCGCGAAGATGGCAATCAACAAGACCGTTGATAAGAAGTACGTCAAAGTAGGCGATGTTCAATACTTTGTCCCGACGCTGGCGGCTTTTGGCATTGATGCTAAGGTCGAGTCTATTTCAGAGGATGATGGGCTTCCGGTCTATGCGGATGAAAAGCATGATTGGCTCTTCTCAGCAATTTGTGCAAAGGTCGCGCTTAAGGTTCGTTCGATGCTTGAACCGCAAAGCGTCACCTTTAAGGACGGCGCACAAGCTCCTGCTGATTTTGCTGCACTGATGGCTGAAGGAAAACGCGGCGGCGCTGGTCAATACATGGCAATGATGAGCGAACTTCGCAAAGCCTTTGCCGCATATGTGGATACCCTTGGGAAGTCTGCTGCAACAAAGAAGGTGGTCTGCGATGCCTTTGCCAACCCGGAAGGCGTAGCTCTTGCCTCTGAAGATATGCGCGGCAAGTTCGCTGTTTATTTCAATGGTTTCATCGAAGCTTGCGAGAATGCCGAACTTCTCGAGCGCGGACAAAAGCACTTGGAAAAGCTTCTTGCAGCTTGTGAAGCTGGCATGCCCGATGACTTCTAAGCTTCTAAGCTTCTAAGCCTCTTAGCCCTGCACCTAAAAAGGCAGGGCTTTTTTACGCCCATTCGCCGGATGTGCCTGAATTGCCTTTGGAGGGCTTGCAGCCTTAGCCCCTTATCGGGCTTTTTTCGCATTTGAGCCGGGCGCGCGTATTAATACCACCTACAAAATTTTTCTAAACAAAAACCCAATTCCCAACCCAAATCAAACCCAAGCCCTCATCGAATCTCCAACCCAAATCAAATCTTCGAGTCTAAATCAAATTTCCCCTCCCAATTGTCCAATGGCCCAGCATCGCACCTTCATCTGCGCTATAATCTTTTCATCCTAGGAGGACCCTTATCATGTACCTGACCTCGAAGCAAGATGCAATTGCCAAATACCTAGCTCAAGGCCTTAAGCCTTCTCAAGTGGCTTCCCTCACGAGTGTGACTCCGGCTTACATTAGCCAGCTTGTAAAGCAAGAAGAATTCCTAAAAGAAGTCGAAGCTCGGCGCGAAAACCTTACCGGAACAGAGCTTGAAGTAGAAGAGCGAATCAATTCCAAATATCTTGCCTTGGAAGATAAGCTTCTTGACAAGATCGGAGAAGCTGCAGAATATGCAGAAGGCCGAGACCTTTCGCGCTTCCTTGAAGTAGTAACCAATCGCCACGATAAACGGCTTGCTCGCCAAAGGCCCACTCAGCATTCTCAAACCATCAATGTGGTTTCGATTGCTTTGCCGGCTCACGCAGCTCCAGCTCCATTGCATTACCAGCTTAATGATCAATCCCAAATCACAGCAATTGGGAATCGCCTTATGGCACCGCTTAGCGCAGAAGGAGTGCGCAATTTATTTACCCAAATGGGCCAACAGCCAAGCCCGAACGAAATCCCAGCTGATTTGTAAGGAGCCAATCATGAGCTCAAAGAAAGAACGAGAAGAGGAACTCAAAGAAGCACTCAAACGTCAACGCTCAAAAGCCCGAGGAACCGGCCATGCCAATTGATCCTTTCAAAGATACTCCAAATCTTTTCGAATTGATTGGCCAAGACGAACAGCTCAAGGAAGCAGGCCAGTCTATCGAGGACTTCCTCAAAGGAGCAATCCTAGGCAATACCACAGACCTAGTGGGGGCGCCAGTGCAAATCCTAGGGGATGCGCTTAATGCCTTAGGAGTGCCTGTAGGACCCAAGCCTGTAGGCGGAACCAATTGGCTTCGAGAACAATTAGGCCAAGCTCAGCCAGCGGACGAATCCCTTGCTCAAACCCTAGGCTCTCTTGTAGGAATGCCAGATCCTCAAAGCATGGTAGCCTTGGGCGGAATTATGATGGGGCCTAAGTCCAAGCTCTGGAATAAGGATGCCCAAGAATATCTAGAAGCCTTTGAGCAAGCTGGCTATGGAAAGGACAAAGAAGCCCTGCGTCAAATCTTCGAACAATTGAATGTTTATCGCGGAGTAGACAATCGAGTTCGACAAGAGATTCCAGACTATCATGCAAAACTTATGGTAGATGGAACCTCAGAACCTGGTCGAATCACCCTAGGCGAGGCCCTGAATCATCCGGAACTCTTCAAAGCTTATCCAAAGCTAGCGGATCTTCCTGTCCTGCTTAGCCCAAAAGCAGCAGATGACGCATCAGCTATGTTTGCCAGAGGTGGGCTTTTCACAGATCCTTACATTGAATTCAATCCCAATTCAAACACAGCCAAGACAGACCTTCTTCATGAAATTCAGCACGCAGTCCAGAAGATAGAGAATTTTGCCAAGGGTGGAAACTCGTCTCAATTCGAGGGATCAGCAGAGCTTCAGAAGGCTCGAGATTATCTCAGGCAAATGGCTCCAAAGAATGCTCAAAATATTTCAGATGAAGCCCTGCAAATGATGCTTTATCGAAGGCTTGCAGGAGAAACTGAATCCAGATTGATTGAAGATCGAGCATTGCTTCCTCCAGAAATGCTGCGTACTGTCTTTCCTCCAGATGTGTACTCAGTTCCAGCAGAAAACCAAATCCTTGATTTCTATAAAAAACGCTAGGAGCCCTTTATATGTCAGAGCCTCTAAACGAAGTAATCTCTTTAGAGGTAGATCCGCATGAAGCATACGAGCGAGGAAAGACAGACATCAATTTCTTTGCCTCGCTGTGTATGCCAGACATCTTTGTCTATGCCTTGCCGCCATTCTATATTGCAGTGTGGCAGCTCTTAGCCCAGCGCAAGCCTGAGGATGTAGGCAGGCTTTTGCGCTTTGCTTTGGGCCTTCCTCGAGGTCATGCGAAAACTACCTTCATCAAAATCCTCATTGCTTGGCTCATTGTCTATGACCATTATCGCTTTGTCCTTATGGTCTGTGCAAATGAAGGGCTTGCAGAAAACTTGCTTGCTGACTTGGACGACATTCTAAGCTCTCCAAACATCGAAGCCATTTACGGAGCCTGGAAATCCAATCTAATCACCGATCGTTCAGACCTTAAAAAGGCTTGGTATCATGGCAGAGCTGTAATCCTTGCAGCAAAGGGCGCAGGATCTTCCTTGCGTGGCTTGAATATTAAGAATGATCGCCCGGATCTAATCTTCTGTGATGATGCGCAAACTCGGGAGAATGACGAAAGCCCTACGGAGCGAGCCAAACTTCTTCGCTGGATGAGTGCCACGCTCTTCAAAGTGCTTAAGCCAAGAGGGGATCGCCTTATCATCTATGTAGGGAATATGTATTCGGATGAATGTTTGCTCAAGCAGTTCGCCGATCACCCACAATGGCTCTCGCTTATCACAGGCGCAATCCTTTATACTGGGGAACCACTCTGGCCTGAGCTTTTCAGTCTCGAAGAATTGAGAGAATCCTTCCTTCATGATGAAGCCTTAGGCCAAGCAGATCTTTGGTTTGCGGAAATCATGAATGATCCAAAGGATTCAGCCAAAAGCTTGCTTCCTACGAATCTTCCTGAAGCTCCAGATCACGAAACGCTTATTGCAAATCTGGACGGAGCATACATTACAATTGACCCAGCGGGCTTCCGCAATACCTCGGACGACAATCAAATCATTGTCCATGGAGTATCTGATGGAAAAGGGCATGTAATAGCTTCGGACCGAGGAATCCTTAAGCCCGACGAACTCATTCAAAAAGCATTAAGGCTTGCTCTCCGATTCCGAGCCACTGTAATTGCAATCGAATCTGTAGCCTATCAGCAATCGCTATGCTTTTGGATGCAGCATTTCATCCAGCAATTAGGCATTACAGGATTGCACGTAGTTGAAGTTTCGCCGCATGGACGTACCAAGGAAGCTCGCATTCGGCAGTTTATTCAAGAATGCTATGCAGGCAATTATACTCTTGCTTGCCCGGCGACCCGCGCAGACTTTGTTTGGCAAGCCCTTGCATATAAAGTAGGAAAGAAAGATAACAAGGATGACTTGCTGGATGCCTGTGCTTATGGCATTGATGTCCGGAATGAATATTGGCACCTCATAGGAATTCGAGAAGGACTAGATGAAGCCTACGAGAAAGCCCACACAATTGCGGACAATACTCCATTCTAACTCACCTAAGGAGCCACCCAAATGGCACGACGCTCAAATGATGGATTGCTTCGCCTAAGCCCTCAAATACAAGAACGAATCATTGCCTATGGCAAAAAAGTTCTCCAATCCCACAAAGCCTTTTCTTCCATGCAAGCAAAGATGGAAGCCATCGACATAGCTTATGCTCGATACAAGGCTCGAGACGAATCCCAAGCCAATGTCCCTTGCGATATTTTCGCAAATGATTCGGTAACTCCTCCGGTAGTCATTTCCCAAGTAGACTCCTTGGTAGCTAATTGGGCAGATGTTTATCTTTCTGGCTATCCGCTTTTCCCTGTGGTGTCTACCAACAAGACAAAGCAATGGGCTGAGCAGCTTGAAGCAATGCTCGATGACCATGCAACTCTTGGAGGCTATGCTCGTCAGCTTTTGCTCGCTCTTCGAGATGGAGCCAAGTACAATTTCTGCGCAATCGAAGCAGATTGGGATACCTTGAATCAATTCTCTGTCCTTGGAGATTTCACCAACGAAGAGACTGGAACCCGCATTGATCGCTCTCAGCGAGGCTACACCAGAATCGAGCGCCTTGATCCTTACAATACAGTCTTCGATTATAATGTGCCTCCTGGCGATGTATCAATGCAAGGGGACCACGCAGGCTATATAAAAATGCTGTCGAAGATTAAGCTCAAGCGACTGCTCAATAAGTATTCCTTGGAGCAAACAGCATACAATGTCGATGAAGCGATGGCTCACGACTTGCAAAAAGCTGGCGTTGCGTATACAATGAACTACCGTCTGCACCCGTCGATCAACAATTATGTAGATCCGCGAGTGCCTACCGATCAGTTCGACTGGGAAGCCTATATGTCTGGGCATGGCCAAAATAAACAAGGCATTCGCCCTGGCCAAGCTCTCAATTACGAAGTATTCACCTTGTACGCAAGGATCATTCCTCGAGAATTTGGCATTGCTGCACCTCAGCCCAATACTCCGCAGATTTGGAAATTCGTAATTGTCAATGAAGAAATCCTCATTCATGCGAAGCGCGTAATCTCTGCGAATGACTGCTTGCCAATTCTCATCGGTCAGCCTCAAGAAGACGGCCTTGGCTATCAAACTCAAGGTGTGGCTGAGGCAGCAATTGATTTCCAAGAGAGTGCGGAAAAGCTTTTCAATAATATTCGCTTTGCCTCTGCTCGACGAGCAGTCTCAGACCGAGCATTGTATAATGCGGATGCGATTCGCCCTTCGGATGTCAATTCCAAAGCAGCTGCACCAAAGATTCCAGTTCGCACTTCAAGCCTAGCCAAAGGCGAAATGCGTTTGCAGGACCTGTATCATGCAATTCCATTCGATAGCAGAGGCACTGAGACAGTCCTTCAGGATGCCACAATCATTACGGAATTCGCAAAGGATCTTGCTGGCCTCAATAATGCCCAGCGAGGGCAATTCCAGAAAGGCAATAAGTCTGTTCAGGAATGGGAAGATGTTATGGCAAGGGCTGATGGCCGGACTCGCTTGCCTATCATTTCACTGGAATTCCAAATCTTTGTACCATTGAAGCAGATCCTTTTGATCAATCTGTGGCAATATGGAGAGGATTCGGTGGTGGTTTCCCAAAAGACTGGGGAAGTCCTTGATGTAGATATTGCTGAGCTAAGGCGTCATGTGCTGGCCTTCCGCCTTGCTGATGGACATACTCCAAAGGCGAAGCTGGCTTCCACAGAGACTTTGATGGCAGGCATGAATATGATCATGAATTCTCCTGTTCTTCAGCAAAGCTATGGAGCACAGCTTCCTGCAATCTTTGCACACCTTATGCAATTGGGAGGGGTTCGAGGTTTGGAGGAATATGCTTCACAAAACGGGCAATTGGCTCCGCTTCAAGGACAGCCTGGAGGAGCAATCCCCTCGCCGCAAGGGCAAGCTCCTATCCCCGGTCAGGTTCCTCAGGATCCAATGGCTCTCTTAGGAGCAATGCAAGGCGGGGTGCCCGGACAAGCTCCTATGCCCATGCCTAATCCCGAAAGTCCTGTCTGAGTGTCCGTGAACCTGTAGCGCTGGCAGGGGCGAGCCGTATGACGCATAAGAAGTTTTGTTTTGGCAAGGAGGAGCGCAGGCAAAGGAAGATTTGCGAGCTTGCGAGCAAATACTCTTTGCCGAGAACTCCTTGAGAAAAGAAAACTTCGATGCGCGGCTCTGGTCCGCCCTGCCAGTTGCTCAGGTTCAAGTAGCGGATGATTGTCAATTAAACACTAAAAGAGGTTCTCTATGGCTATTGCCCAAGAGCTTTTCCCCATTCAGGAGCTTAATCAAACCGAGCAAGATCTAATTATTGCCGCGTTTGATACTCCTGTGGTTCGCAAATATCTTCGAGCACTTGGATCAAATCTGGTTCGAGATTATCTCCTGCTCGATGCTTCAGGAATGTCTGATGAAGTTTTGGCTAAACATCATCAGTTCGTTAAGGGCCAGCTAGCTCTCCTAGATGCCCTTTGTTCAATCCAAGCCGCCTCTTAATTTAAAGGAGTTTCAAAATGTCCATCATGGATTTCTTCCGTCAGCCTCAAAATCAAGCTCCGGCTCAAGGCCAAGGACAGACCAATGATCCGGCTCCTGCTCTAGGAGATAACCCCGACCAAACTACCCCGATCGCCAGCGAGCAGAATAAGCCTGTCGATCCCCTCGCAGCCTATGGTAAACTGTTCGAAGAGTCCAAGGAAACTCCTGAAGCTCCTCCGAGCTTTAAACTTGATCCTGAGCTGGTAGGCAAGACTGCTTCTTCGATGAATTTCCTTCAAGGAATACCTCAAGAAGTTGTCCAAGCTGCACAAAATGGAGATGCCAATGCTCTTATGCAGATGATGAATATCACTGCACAAAAGGCATACCAAGCAGCTCTGTCCCATTCTTCTCATCTGACTGATAAGTTTGTGGATTCTCGCAGTAAATTTGACATGGAGCGTGGTCTTGCTCCTCGTGTTAAATCTGAGCTCACGCAGCAGGCTCTTTCGTCTGCTCCGAATTACTCCAATCCAGTAGTTCGAGAAAAGCTCAATGAAGAAGCTCGTCGTTTCCAAAAAGCTTATCCTGATGCTTCCCCGCAAGAGATTGCTCAGATGGCTCAGCAGTACATTATGGATCTTGCAAATGCTCTTAATCCTAACGCCAATCAAGCTTCGAAGCAAGAAGCTGACGGCGAAATGGACTGGACCAAGTATCTGACTCAATAAACCCTTTTCGCTTTTCTTAGGAGATTCACATGTCCACTTGGGGCGCTGGTCTTTTCAATACCACTCGTAACCCGGCAGAGCTGAACACTCGTTCTTTTGCTGGTACTATCCTTCGCCTGTTTCCGAACGGTTCGGCTCCGATGTTTGCTCTGAGTTCGCAGTCGGGCAAATCGAAAGCCAAGTCGTCGACGCATGGCTACTTCTCCAAGGTAATGAAGTTTATTACTCTGGCAGTTCCGGCGGGCGGCTTTACCAATGTGGCTACCGATTGGAATGGCTTTGCTAGCACTGCTGGTATGGTTAAGTCCATGGTTCTCCATAATCTTCGCACTCGTGAAAACGTGCTTGTGACGGCTGTGGACAATGGCACTGACCTTACTGTTGTGCGTGGCTTTGGTCGTGTTGCTGCCGCTGCAATGAATGCCGGAGATAAGCTGATTTGCGTTGGTACTGCCAATGCTGAAGGCTCTCTGCGTCCGGCTGCTCGTAACCTCAATACGACTTACATTCCGAACTTCACTCAGATTTTCCGGAATGCTTGGGCTCTTACGGATACTGCACGCGCTTCGCTGGCTGAGCAAGGCTGGTCGAACGTTGCAGAAAACCGAAAGGATTGCTCTATGTTCCATGCTGTGGACCTTGAAGCTGCAATCATTTGGGGCCAGCCTCTGATGGATACCACTGGCGAACAGCCGATGCATACCACCCAAGGCGTTATTGATGCTCTTGAGCAATATGCTCCGGGCAATACCAATCCGGCAGGTGCTACGACTTCCTATTCGCAATTCGTGGATATGGTTGAGCCGGCTTTCCAATACGCTACGGATGCTTCCAATCCTAAAGAGCGTATCGCCTTTGGTGACAATACTGCCATTAAGGTGCTGAACAAGATGGGTCGTCTGGCCGGTGATATTACTATCACCCAAAACGAAACGTCGTTCGGTATGAGCTTCCAGCAGATCAAGTTCTACAAGGGTACGATCAATCTGGTCGAGCATCCCCTGATGAATGGTCTGGGAACTCAAGGCAATCTGCTTGTTATGGATATGGCGGCTCTAAAGCTGGCCTATCTGGATGGGCGTGATACCAAGGCCGAAGAATATGGTATGGGTGGAAAGCAGGTTGAAAATGGCATCGACGCTGTTGGTGGTTCTCTGACCACTGAATGCGCGGTTGAGCTGATCAATCCTTACTCCTGCGCTTACATCGAAGGTCTGACCGACGCTGTTGCTGGTTAATAGGTAGTTCCATGTGCCCCATAGCTAAGGAGTCTCTCCCTCCCATTCGGCTATGGGTTTTTTTTTTTTTTACTTCCTTAGGAGTTTAATATGTCCACCATTCAGCAAAAGCTTCAACAAAAGGCAGCCGAAAATGCCTCACAAGCGCCGACTTCTGAAAGCTCTCCGATTGTATATCGCGCTCTGCGTGCTGGTCGTTATTCTCTGGCTGGCAAGTATGAGTTTCCAAATGGGCTGGGCGAATTTGTAGCAGATGGCTCTGAAGAACGCATTGCCGATCTGAAATCCTACGCCGATCGCGGTTTCCTCGAAGAAATCAAAGAGGCTCCCGCTCCTTCTGAGGAGTAATGCAAATGCTTCCGAGCGAAATTGTTTCGGAAGTTTTGCAGATCACCAAGCGTCCAGACAAAGAAGCGACAGTTTATCGAGAACTAAACAAAGCGATTCGAAAGCTGTCTACTTCTACGGAACTGGCTCGGGATCTATGGGAGGAGGTCTACCCATTAGTAGATACTCATCTTTTAGTACATGAAATTCCCTTGAGTGATCTATCAAAAACCTTCCGTAAGTTTTGTTATATTCTTCCTGTGGGGTATAGGCAGCCACTCAAATTGATTACTCCGGATGCGCTATTTGATGTGAATTGCAGGGAGGCATTAGATTCTTATTATGTGTCTAATACTTCTTTCCGGGTAAATCTTTCTCGTCCGCAGCCTGCTCTTAAGTTAGGATATTTTGAATTCCCAATGCCTATTGTCAAAGGGGCTCCGCTAACAGATGGGTATCCTTGGCTATGTGATGTAGCTGAGTATGTACTCATTGATCTAGTTGCTGCGGCAGTCTTTCGTAATATTGGAGACGATGCCTCAGCTCAAGCTCATGAAGCAGATGCAAGGCTCTCTTGGGAAAGCTTGAAGCAAGACATCCATTGGGGAGGCCTTCCTCAATGACCGATAGCTTAAGCCTCAATATCCTAACCTTAGTTATTCAGGCAGCTATCGCTATTGCTGGATTTGTTGGGGCATTTATGATAAATCGCCTCATCAAGGCTATTGATGGCCTAAAAGCCGCTGATGCTGCTATCGAGCAAAAGCTCTTGGACCATCGAGAGGATATGCTAAAGAATTACGTGCGTCATGAGCATCTTGAACCTATGAAGAAAGATATCATAGGAAGGATTGATCGGTTTGAGACTAGCGTAATTCGAAGCGTATCTGAAATGGAACAACGAACCAACGAACGCATGAGGGAACTTCGCTCAGGAACTTGATATGAATAGCCCTTACAAGATTCTTTATTCCCCAGGATCGGGAGGGGGCGGCAGCGTAGAGCCTCCAGGGGAATCCACTATTATTGAGCTTATATTGAATCTTCCAGCAGGTGAAGCCATTAGTGCTTTGCGTGCAGTTTGGTCCGATGGCTCTTCAATCTTTTATGCTTCAGCTTCAAATGAGCTTCAAGCTCAAAGGCTGTGCGGTTTAAGTGTTACCGCAGGCGGACCGGGGGATCCAATTCAAGTTAAGTCAGTAGGTCTTATCACTGATGCTTCTTGGAGTTGGACTCCCGGCTTTGTTTGGCTTGCTGAAAATGGACAGCTTACGCAAACCCCGCATACGGAGCGAGCTACTGTAGTAATTGGCTCTGCTCTCAATGCAACCACATTATTGCTTCGTTTGGACGAACCTACTTTCTTGGAGTAAATGAAATGGCTCAACGTTTTATGACTTTGGCTTCTGGTCTGCGCAAGCTGGTAGAAGCTTTGGTGACTTCGGCTGGCGCGGCCGATGCTGGTAAGATTATCGCAACCAATGCAGATGGTAAGCTAGATACTTCGCTGCTTCCGGCGGGTATTGGAGCTAACGTGCAGATTGTTGATGCTTCGGAAGCTATTGGCGCTGGTAAGTTTGTTAATTTGTGGAACGATGGTGGCACGCTGAAGGCGCGACTTGCTGATAATTCCAATGCTCGACAAGCGCATGGATTTGTTAAAGCAGCGGTAGCAAGTGGCAATCAGGCTGAGGTGTATCCTCTCGACGTGTCTAATACCAATCTAGCTGCCCTTACTGTAGGGTCTCGTTACTATTTGGGAACTGCGGGAGGAGTTGTAGATACCCCGCTAGATCCTACTGATGTAGCAAATGCCAATAAAGTTCATCAGTATCTTGGTATTGCTCTGTCTGCTACTGAGCTTATTACTGATGACGATTCTTATGTAGTGCTGTAACGGAGTAGCCATGGATCAGCGCTTTCTAACTCTTAAAGAAGGAGAGCCTGCCATGGCTACTCCTTTTTCTGTCACTTTACCCGCAGGAGAGGCAATCCCAGCAGGCGCGGTAATTTTTATTGATGTTTTTGACCCTCCTAGCTTTTATTTAGCAAATAAGTATAAGTTCAATACCATGCTCTTTATAGCAGCAAATGCTGCGGCTGTCGGAGAGCCTGTTACTGGGATTCGGCAAGGAAAGTATATTCCTTATTTAGTTCCTGAGGTTTACGTAGGGCTACAGCCTACACGAATATATTTGGATACCGCTGGGCAATGCACGCCGCAAGCTCCTACTACGATTGCAGCAATTCCAGTTGGCTGGATTTTTGGTACAACAAATCTTGAAGGTCCGCCGATTGAAGCGTATGTAGATTTCGGAACTCCGATAGTTCTTGCTGATGGTTGGGTGGAATAAGTCATGACAATTTACTATGTGAATCCAGCTGCTATAGGCACTGCGGACGGTCTTACCAAAGAGAATGCGTTTCTTACTCTGCAAGCAGCAGTAGCTGTTGCTACCGGAGTAGGAGATGAAATTCGTTGCATTGTAGCCGGACAGCAAGCATATTCCGCAGATGTTACATTTACTATTCAATCTCCAAGATTGCGCATTGTATGTTGGGATTTTACTACGGATACTCCAGCGACATTGACGTCTGCTAAGTATGTCCTTAATTCTAATCAAGGCGCGTATCAAACCACTTGGACGTATTATACAGAAATTCCTACAAAAACTCGGCACTTGCTTGTTCAGGGATTGGAAATGTTCGTAGGAGGAGCTAGTACAGATCACCTCAATTTATTCACTGCGTCTTCTGGCTGTGCTATTCACTGGGAAAGTTGTTCGTTTTATTTACTTGCAGGCACAAGGGCTAGAATTAATATTGGCGGCGGCTCCGAGTATGACGGAGCTCAAAAATTTACTAACTGCGCATTTACTATATTTCGCTCTACTCAGTACTTTGTGGTTGGTGATCACAAAATATCTTTTATCAATTGCTCCTTTAGTGGAGCGAATGGTGCTTATCTATTTGCCGGACTAGAGCAAGGACCTGATTTAGTATTTAATCACTGCACGTTTTTTGTACTTCGACTTAAAATTCTCCAAGCAACTACAGGAACTCGGGTTGCTAGATTGCAAAATTGCACTAGGAGTATATTGGATATTACGCAGCTCCTTCACGAATTTCCTACAGGTTCTAGCACTTCTGGTGAATGGGATCCTACAGTAATTAACACAAATACGCGCTTGGTAGTTAATACTCCGCTGGAAGACACAGAAAATCTCAATCAGGCGATTCTTAATGCTAAATACGGAGGAGTAGCTTTTTGGTATTCTGTTGTTTACTTAGATCCTTACAATAATTTAGCACCATCTCTTCCCGCAATCTACACAGGAACATCAGACGCAGGAGTCTCTGGTACATTTTATCCGCTGTTTGATATTGCATTAAATACTCCAGCAAACTCTTTTACTCTCTTTTTCTTGCAAGAGGGTCCTGGCAGCAGCGACGCCTTTAGATATTCCATAGGATTTTTTCCTGAAGTACATAACATCTACTATGAAGGTCCTATGGACACGCCTACTGGAGAAGTAGTGCAAATTCCGAGCGAAGAAGAGGTAAATCTTCCGGCAGAATTACTTGCATACCGAGATGAGTTTCTTGCTGACGGGCATTTTGTTGCTCTATCTCTACAGCTGGAGCCTGGCAAGCAGATTACATCCCTTACCGTGGAAATAAGATTAAACGAGTCGGCGGCTATTTGTCCATATTTTACTATTAATGGCGTATTTAATCCAACTCCAGTTAAAATTCTTGGAGACCTGTGGCAAGAGCCTGGAAGTTCTTCCCCTGTTTCTGGAGATCCGCTGCCTGCGTATCCTGCATTAATTTATTATGACGGGCATATCCAAGAAACTCAAATCTCTGAGCCTCTTCCCGCTGGAGCTGTTCCCGTAATATGGACAGGTTCTCAGCTACGAACACTTGCGCCCGGAGAAGGCATTGTTGTAATGCCGGAATGACTTTTTTGTTAGGAGAGTAGTATGTCTCAGGAGTATTCCTCTAAATTTTTTACGGATGCGGAATTGGCTTGTCCTGCATCTGGGTTAGTTATCTTAGCTCCGAATTTTCTGGAAAACCTAGATAAGCTTCGCATCGAGTTTGGCCATCCAATGAAAGTTAATTCAGCGTGCCGGTCTACTGCGCACAATAAACGTGTACGCGGTGCGCTTAATTCTTTCCATATCTGTGATACAGGTCGGGGGTGCTGTGCGATTGATATTGCTACTCCTACTCCGCTATATCGAACAAAGCTAGCTCGCATGGCTTTGGATCACGGTTGGTCTGTTGGAGTCGCTAAAACTTTCCTGCACCTAGACATGCGAACTCAAGTGTCTAATGGAAAGGCTCCGCAAGTAATTTTTTCGTACTAATCGTGCCAGCCGAATTCCTTAGTCCTCTGGAGGTTAGCCGGGTTCCTGAACTCGGCTGGCGCCTTTTGCGCCCTCTTCTATTCAAGAGCCAAGTTTTAAATCAACTTATTTGTGTGCCTGCAGGCTATATTACTGACTTCGCTTCTGTTCCTAGGCTTCCTCTAGCCTTTCTTTTGACTGGGGATCAGGCACATGCCTCTGCTGTTGTGCATGACTATTTAATTGAGTACAAAGTTGTACCTCGAAAGCTGGCAGATCGCGTATTCGCAGAAGCTATGCAAATCGAAGGAATCCCCAAATGGCGTCGTGCCCTTATGTATAGCGCCGTTCGCATGTATACTGCTTGGAAGGAGGTAAGTTCATGACTCAGCAAGTTCCTGAACAGCTATATCCGTTTGCTACGGCAGATGGAAAAGAGATTCCGTTTGATATTCTTAAACCACAAGGCTTGGCTATTCTTCAGTACAATGCAAGCACGTTTTCTTCTTTTTCTGGGCCTGCGACAGGAGAAGTAGCCACGCTGTTTTCTAAAGCTGCTTGTCTTATTGCCTTTTCGACGGCCCCGGAGCAGCTGCTTAATCAGTATATGCCAAGTATGCTGTACGTGCCTGCCAACTGCATTGTGCATTGCGAACTGCCTTCGCCTAGTTTCCAAGTACTTGGCGTAGATAGTGATAATCTTTTGTATGTGCAGTATGTAACACGTTGGGCTTCTTTGGCAGTTCCAAGACAATTCAACAAAAAGTAAGGAGTTTTGTATGGCTCAGCGGCCTAAGATTCTTAACACTCGGCAATCATACATTCCAGTAGACCCCCAGTCGTTCATTCCGCAGAGCTATACAAATGAACGTTCTGATGCCCCGGATGAGATTGCTGGAGCTGTTCCTTATGATGGAAAGAACTTTCTTCCGACTGCCTACGGATATAAAAGCTTTTTTGGGCTTAATGCTGCTTGGGAAGAACCGCTTCCGGCAAAGTGCCAAGAGTTGCTGTTCATGCAGCTGGATACTTTGGAAAACATGGCAGTTGCTCTTTGCGACGATGGAATCTGGTGCCGACGCGCAGATGCGCCTTGGGTACGTACTGCGATAGATCATGGCGGAACGGCGCTAGTCGCAGGAGAATTGGCAGGAGTTTTGCAGCTACCTGACGGCATTTCTTTTGATGATATTTCTACTTTTCCAGAGCTTACCGGAGATACGTCTCCTGTGTTAGAACAAGCTCCGTATTTTGCTTGGACTTATTGTATGCTGGAAAATTCGTTGTATGCCTATCGAAGTTCGTCTAGGCAAGTTTGGCGAATTTCCTCGAAAGCTATCAAAGCAATTACAGCTGAAAAAAATTATAGTACCTCCGAGCTGCTTCCTTACACAGCAGACCTAACAGGAGAACTTCCTATTGGGGTATATACTGTGTTTGTTCGGATGGTGTATTTGGAGAAAAATCCACTAAATGAATACGAAGAAATTTATTCTGAGTTGATTTCTTTTCCTAATGAAGCAGTTACCATTCCGGGCGCTGGCTTCCAGCTTAAGTTTGCTGAAGTAGAACGCGCAGTAGAAGCGTTGGATGTTTTTTATCAAATTGATGGAGGTAACTGGGCGGTTGAGCGCATTTATCCTACCCCCGGAACTACCATTAATATTCTTTGGAATACTCTTGGGGAAGCTATTGAAGTATTTCCCCCTGCGGACTCCTACGTACAAGCTGGGCAACCTATTGCGCTCTATCCTACTTTCCTAAACATGGCAGGACAGCAAGGGATATTTCGAGCAGGCTTTCAGCTAGGTTTTTGGGATTCAGCAAACGCAATTGCTTGTTCTTCTGTCTATGATGTCACGGACTTTACGCCTAGTGTTGAAACACTCGCTAGCGTAACTTCCTATCCGAAAGTGACTGGGCGTATCGTGCAGATTTTGCCAGAAGAAAATAACTTTGTAATCTATGCAACGAAAAGCATCGTGCGCTGTGTTTCTCAGGTTAGTGCTACGACTCAATGGGAGTCTGTATCCATAAGTCAGGTGGCAGGAATTGCTTATCCTGGGGCCGTTACGTCGGGGCTTACTGAAGGTGCTCAGTATGCTTATACATCTGCTGGGATCGCTAAAATAGAGCAGGGGGCTTTTGAGATTATTTTCCCAGAGCTGTATGATATACTCAAACAGCGTACAGACGCGGTTGTCTATCTAAAAATGCTAGAAGGGCGGTACCTGTTTATTTCTAGTTTGGATCCAATTTTTGGGCCCGTAATTTTTGAGAATACCGTAGTAGACCCTTTGTTGTTAAAAGCTGAGGGCGGTGGATGTCCAAGCCTCCATGCTTATGTGGCAGCTGTGCGGGAAGGCGGGCCTACTTTATTAGGTGAATTGGCTGCCTGGGATTATTTTATTAGTGGAAAGCCAGGAAAATATTGGAGCTTAGCGTTTTCTTCTCCCTGGGATCCACCAGATTACGACTTTTTTAATACAAAATTGCATCCTACGCTACGGGTGTATCCAATTCCCAAACCATCTTCGGAGGGTTTCTAATGCTTTCCAATTTTCCGCTAGGAGTCTTTGAAATTGACCCCTATGATGATCGAGTGTTTGATTTGTTTCCTCAAAATCAAGAAGCCTTTATGCCGGCGTCCGAATACACCCCAGATGATAGAGAGCTTCTTAACTACTTTCGATACTTTGTGCTGTATGTAAACGGCAATAGTCGTTTTATAGCAAAAAACGAAGCGCCTCGTACTGGGTACAATAGAAATGCGGAACTTGTTTCGCTTACGTATCCCGAAAATTTTCCTTGGTATATAGAAAATTGGCTTTCGGGGCACCCAGTTTATGCCGCTATGTACGCCTCTTATGTGGCTGCGACGAGAAAAGATCTGGGGGTAACTCCTGAGGAACTGCTGCCAAGCGGCTTCGGAGATAATGTAATGCAGAAGCTAGGTCTGCCTCCGTCGCTGTATTTTGCGTATACCACCGAGCTTATGAAAAAGCAACAAGAGATTACAGATACGCTATCCAAAGTCTTTGCCAAGCAAAAATCGTTTGCATTTGAGTTTAATTTTAGACAGGGATATGTTTCGCATCCTGGTAACAATATTACCCCTGAATATCACACTCTAAAGAGCTTGCTTAGCGCTAGGCTACAGTCATTGCAGCTATACTCCAGATGCAGCATTGTCGCGGCAGAAGTTGTGCAAAAGCTGCACCCACATCTGACGCTAATAGACGCATTAGACACTTACGATGAAATTTATGCGATTGATCCTATTTATGCTAACCGGGAGCACTGGCTGGCCGACACGCCTTTTTGGGCTTGGGTAAATACTTCAGAGACTGAGGCAGATCAGCCGGGGCTGTTTAATGCCTCTGGGGAAGTGTATGCAGGTAAGTTGCTTACTCCAGAAATAGCTCCAGCTTCTCCTGGGTGCCCGCCTGAATATCCTAGTGCTTGGGCTCGTCGCAAGGCATTTGATATGGCTATGCAGGTGCACAGCATAGATCGCGTAACTTCAACTATCGTAAATGAGTATGAGGTTACAATTCCGGCAGGAGGAGGCATAGGGCTTCCATTGAACAGCCCTTATTCGGGAGCATTGCTTGCGCAAATGCAAGCACAGTCTCCGGAATATGGAGATCCTCCGGAAGTATCTACAACTACTGATGTTACGCAAACTACTACGACCACTGGTTCGACGACAACCACAGAAAGCAAAATCATCAAAGCTGTATATGAAGTCAGAGAATATAGATTTGGCCCGCATCTAACATCTCCTGGAGTTGTTGGTGGAATCATCAATCGCCCAATCTTAGCTGTTCGTAAAAAGTCAGGGCAAATTCCAGCCGATGAGATTGCCAATATGCAAACAAAGGCAGAGAGTCTAGCTAAACAGACTCTTATCGAACTCTGGGGATTTTTGCCTGCTTGGGCAGATCTTTATGGAGGAACGGTAGAATCCTATGTGCTGATTGAAAATGGGCCTATGAAGAATCTGCCTTATTATACTTTCTTTTCACAGAATGCTTCGATTGATGAGATTCAAAAGTTCCGGGATTATGATTGGGTCATGCCCTATGCGTTTGACGTGGTAGTTACAGATAATCCTTATACTACTACTACAACTACGACATCAACGACAACTACTACTGTAGTTACGGAAACAACTGAAACAGTAGCAGAGCTAGAGCCTACTACGTATACCTTTACTGACGTGGTTGAAAAAGCGTCTTTAAAAGTATCAATGACCTTGAGCTGGGTAGAAATGCCAGACAATGCCACGTTGCAACTAAATAGCTCAACAACCATCAGAGACCCAGGGACGTATATGTGCTATGCAACTGGGATAGATAATGTATTTAATTGGGCGGGAACACGTATCACTTTGTTGTATACACCTAGCATATTCGATCCAAAAGAAGACTCAGTTCAAGACGCAAACTCTTTCTATTCTTTTTCGGATCTACAGACGTATATGTATTACAGAGCGGAAGTAGCTACTTTGTACTCTTATTATGATGAAGCTACTGAGGAGATGGTAGAAGAAAGAGGCTATGCTGGAATTCCTACGTACTCATTGGAAGTTTGGCAGAATCTAACTAAAGAACTTTTCTATCCTGGGCGAACTATTCTAGAGTATTTGCCTAGCTTGCACACAACAGAATTGCTGCAATCTATTCAAGCGATTGATTCTTATTTTGGGGTGATCGCTGGAACCACGTTCTTGTCGCAGTATGGAAGTTCTGCGCCTCTGTTTCCGGTGTTCCAGGAAAGCTTAGTCTGGGATACTCAGTTGAATAAGTGGGGTAAATTGTCGGTGCAGCACGCATGTCTTACTGATTTGACTCCAGTAAATAGCCACAAGAATCGACGGGTAGCTCCTCAAAACTTTACGATGCACGCCGCAATGTTGTCTCCTAGCGGGCAAGTACAGTTGTTTAATGATACGCCGCAAGATTCACAAATTAGATATGGGAAGGTTGGCTATCATCGTCTAGGCTTTACTAATCTAGAAGAGCTGCGGGTCTGGTTTGCAAAAGCCTCTAAAGGAGTTATTCAAATCGAGCCAAGTATTGAGGGAGATGCTCCTGAGGTGACTCTTATTCAGGAAACTCCTTTCACAAACACAGTCTCACAAGTCGCCTACAGCAGTTCCTCGGCCCGCTGGTACAATGTGACCATCAAGGGGCAGTATGATATTAAAGGAATTGAGTTCGTAGGCCTTAAATCGTCAAGGAGATAATCATGGCAGTTCCTTCAGCCGCAAGTGGTGGTTCTGTAGCAGTCGGAGGAGGCTCTGGTGTAGATACAATCAAAGGTTGGATGAATGATCCTTTGCTGGCGGGTCTGGCAAAAGGATTAGAGCAGACCAATCTAACAGAGAATACCACTACCAACAGCACCTCCACTACAAACACTGTTCAAAATCTTGTCGAGCAAATTCAAGAACAGCAGCTTCGACAATGGCAAGAACAAATCAATGAGACAATGACGGAAGTAATCACCAGAGGTGATCCTGCTTCTATGGCGTCATTGCAACAATTGATTCAAACGCTAGTAGGAGGAGGTACTCCTGAACAACAAGCCCAGCGAGCGGCAAGAGCTCAAGAGATTGAAAGAGCCAGGGCTGGAATTGCAGATTATTCAAAAGAGCAGGCTTTTTCTGACGCTCAAGGGGCTTCGCAAGCAGCAAATAGACAGGCCATGGAGCAATCTATGGCTAATCTGGCTAGGGCTATTGCAGGATCAGGAACTTCTGGTAGCTCTATGCAAGCCCTTTTGGCACAGCAGGCTGCTCGAAACGCTGCTGAGCTGCAATCTAAGATGCAATTAGAGGCAGCTATCCAATATGGAGGAATTGCTACTCAGTATCAAGCAATCCTAGAAGCGCTTACCCGTCCTGATAATTCTCAAGTAGAATCTCTGTTGGCTGCTTTGCAATTGGCTATGAATGCTATCCAAAGCACTACTCGGAATACTCAAACAAATAAAATCGGGCAAGAGCTGACAAACAAAACAACCAATAGAACCCAGAATGTAACTACGGATTCTGTGACAAACACCATTCAAGATACACTTCGTACTCTTGTAAGCTCGCAGCTAAGCCTTGGAGGAGGTGGTGGAGGCGGAGGAGGTGGTGGAGGGCGAGTAGGTTCTTCTGGAGGATTGCCTAGCGGCTCTGGAGGTTTGCCTGCTTCGGCGCCTAGTGGCATTTATGGAGCTGGAAACCTAGAAAGTTTTGGCACAGAGGGAGGAAGTGGTCTTTCTGGCTTTACGGGAACAGGAGATTCTTATTTTGGCGGTGGTAGCTTTGCCGATGGAACTTCTGTAGCAAGTATGGCCGGAGGCTATGGTCCTATTGATAGAGGTGCTTCCAATTACTATGGCGATTAAGGAGATTTAAATGACTCCACTTGAAGAATTGTATCGTAATCTAGCAGCTTCTACTCTGGACTCCCCGCAAGGGGAGCTTCTTTCGTCTATGATGCTGCATGATAATACAGACGTTGCTCCTGAGGTAGTTCTTCAGGATTTAGCAGCATTGCAAGCTCCTTGGAATCCTGTAGGAATTCCTGAAACCATCAAGGCAAATGGTCAAGAGATGATTCCTCCTAAGGAATATATGCTCGAAGGCCAATCCATGCCGCAACCGACAAAGGAATCTGGCTATGCTATTCCGGAATTTGCAAAAGATTCTGAAGCAGCGCCGCGCCCTGTTGGTTACAAAGATCCTATCGGGGAGGCTCCGAAAGTAGACACCAAGCAAATTGGTGCTATTTGGAGAGATACTCTTAATGTGTATGAGCGTACTCCTGAAGGTGGGGTTCGTGTTCGACAGATTAAGAATATTCCCAATGCAGTAAAACCTACTGCTCCTGAGCTTCTTCCTACATCTGTATTCCAAGGAATCAAAGGACTAGCTTCTATCGAAGATCCTATCGTTCGAAATGAGGCTTATGCCAATCTGATGGGAGAGGTCGAGAAGTACAAGATCCAAATCCAAACCAATACAGCAAATCAGATCGAAGCTCAATTGGGGATTCCTCGCCTGCTTGAAGCAATTCGAATGAGTGAGGAACGAGATCGTCAAAATCCTGACCCCCTTCTTCGGATGGCAGACTCTTCTGTTACTCAAGGGCTTCGTAAGCAATTGGATGCTCAACGCCAGCGAGCAGCTTTGCTGACTGAGGAACAGCTTAAGAGCAATGTGACTTTGGTTGGCTTGGCTACCCAAATGGCTACAGCCGAATCTTTACTTAAGCGAATGGAAACCTCTGATGCTCGCAAGGATCAAAAGGAGTTTGAACGTGATCTCCGCAATGAAGCAATTCGTGATCAAGTTCTTATGGAGACTTCCCCGCAAGCAATTGATCGAGCTATGGTTCTTGATCCTTCGCTTCAAGGAAAAGACCCTGCCGAAGTTGCTCTCCATCTACGCAAGACTCGTAGAACTCCAGAAGCATTTGCAGCACTGGAAGCTCCGCCTGAGCGCCTTACGCAACTCGCCTTGGTGGAAGGTAATATCGAAGCTGGCAAAATCCTTGTCCATGAGGAAAGCCGAAGGACCGGGGAACCCCCCGAACTGATTGAAGGAAAGCTGAAGCAAATCCGAAAGATCGCAGAAGATCCCAAGGAATTTCAGAAAGCTATGACTTCGGTGCTTCGTTTGTCTGGTGATGCTATGTCAGCTATGACTCGTCAAATGGCTACGGCAGTCACCAAAGAGGACAAGGCTCAGCTTCGTTCACGCAAGTATGAATTGGCTATTGCAGCTTATGGCAAAATGCAAGAAGCTGAATTCATGGGCAATGTCCAAAGTTGGGCTGGAGCTGATCCAGAGATTGCAGGAGCCTTGAGCAAAGCACAGCAAACCACTGGAGCTTCCGNNAGCCCTAAGCAAAGCACAGCAAACCACGGGAGCCTCCGACATTCAAAGCGTATTTGCTGCCTATGTGGGAGACTTGCAAGGTCAAGCCAGAGTTCAAAAAGAAAATGAATTCTACGGCAAGATTCGAGCCAGTGCTGCTCAACGCAATAAGAGCTTGTTTGGCGGAATTGATTCCCAAGCAATCATTGCAAGGCTTCAGCAGGAGCGAGCCAAGAATTTGCTTGAGGCCGCTTTCCAAGGACTTCCTATTTTTAATCGAGCTACTCAGATTATTGAGAACACAGTGGATCAAATGAACCCTGTGTCTCGTGTGGCTGGTTTCTTCCGAGGAGAATAAAATATGTTTGAAGAAGATCAAGACGATATCTACGATACCCAAATCAATTACGACTACATGCAAAAGTATCAAGCTGATACAGACATTGTGTCTACCTTGGCCAATGGTACTCAAGCTGCAATCGTGGACTTTGGAGCATCGGTTTGGAATTCGCTGCCGGGCACAGAAGAAGTGGATACGTATGATCTTCTTCAGCGCATTAATCCGAATGCAGCTCAGATCTATGCAGAGAATCCTGACGCAATTCAGACTGCCTCCTTTGTTGGGGGCATCTTTGTTCCTGCAGGTCTAGCTCTGAAGGGAATGAGGATGCTCCGATCTGGAGCTAAGGGAGCTGATTGGTTCTCTGATGCAGGACGAGCCAAAAGCCTCAAGGAATTGGATGAGCTTTATAGAGCTGGTCCAGCCAAAGCAGCTGAGTATAAGAAAGCCAAGAATATGCTCACGGCTCGGACTATTGGTAATGAGCTTGTCGATACCACAGCAATGGAATTGGCAATCCTCGGCACAATGAGTGCTCATCCCTTCATGGAAGATTACCTTGAAGATCCGGTTAAAAGCTTCGGAATTAGCTTGGCTCTCGGAGGCGCAATCGGCGGAGTCGCAGGAACCATTGCAAATCGTTTTGCCGTGCGTAGCTTGGAAGGTGCTGCACAATCCGAAGCGTGGGGTAAGATTGCGAAGGATTTCAAGAATCTCCCTGAAGGTATGCCCTATGTGAATCGTATTCAAACGCATCAAGAAAATATTGATGTGCTGAATCGACTCGCCTATTCGGCTGAAGAGAATGGCTTGCTTAAGCAGTATGCCAAAGATACTCTCAATCATGTCCGTGCAGCGCAAGTCGAAGACTTCAAAGCCCTGGGCAAAGGTCTGAGCGAAGGGCTTGAGAAAGAAGAAGCCGATCGTTTGATGCAAATGCTTGTGGAAGATACTCGATTCCAAGGAGTCGATGCAGTATCTTTCATGAAGGCTTCGGACTTCTCGGTTCCTCTCGGGACCAAGGCTCTCAAGGAAGTCAAGGTCAAACCTACCAATGTATTCCAAGATTTCTTTGATGCCAAGGGACGAATCAAAACTCGAGCCTATTCGCAAGAATTTGATGTCTTTGGAACTCCGCATGAGATTACAAAGATCTCCCGAGCCAATGCCCTTGGTCTAACAGAGAAAGGAGCTGCGGCTGGCTGGCGTGAATACAAAGGTCAAATCCAAGTCCCTGACAATGAAGTAGCTTTTGATTTGCTGGCTGCTCGGGCGCCGGAAGTTGATGCTCTTTATCTGAAGCGATTGGCTCAAATTGATCGGCTTAAGAAAGAAGACCTGGCCAAAGCTGCGATCTCTCCTGAAGATTTGCCTACGCTCAATGCAATTGTAGCTAAGGTAATGCAGGCTCCAGAAGAGCTTGGTGGAATCAAGATCAAGCTAACTCGGGAAGCCCCGAACTACGGAGCAATTGAGAAGGCAATCGTCAAGGCTTCTGGAGTTAAGGCCAATCACTTCGATCAATTGAAAGGGTTTGCCAAACGTGACTCCACTTTCAATCTTGGCCGGCAGAATCTTCCTGCAGATACCTTGAGCTTTTTGCGCTCTTGGACTACCGGAGCTCCTTCGGATAAGGCTACCTTCCGTATGGCTTTCACAGGCTATCGACAAGGAGGCTGGGTTCCCAATAACCGCTTGAAGCAAATGGCTAAGGAGCTGTATGAATCCCAAGCAAGTACCCAGCTTCGTCAAACCTTGCTTAAGGATGTGGCGGATGCAGAAGGAAACATTTATTTGTATCGAGGAATTTCGGTAGACAATCCTCGTGGCCATGGTCCTATTGATTCGTATACTCCCAGCTATCAAGTGGCAAAGAATTTTGCTGGAGGCCAGGATCATAGGGTCAAACTTTACAAGGTTCATGTGGATGATCTGATTGGTGTCGTAGACAATGGCCATGGTGAATTGGAATACATGGTTCTTGCTCCGGCTCGCCAAGCAGAAGCCAGTTTGCCTGTAGCTAACACCGTTCAAGCTGCAAGCAAAACCAATCTTAATCGAACTGTGGAAGAAGTTTCCATGGCTAAAGTGGCTGGGCTTTTGCTGGACAAGAAAGAAGAACTCCTCAATCAATTCATTGCCAAGGGAGTTCCTGCTGAGGTCATGGCCATTCGGACTAATGTACCTTATCAAACTGTCCAAGCATATATGGCAGCAGGTGGCACCAAACGCTTGTTTGAGCTTGAGGCTATGGGATTGCCTACGGCTACTTATGGGAATCCTGGGAAGATTGCAGAGTACCTTAATCCTGCCCAAGCTCCGCTCAAGCTACGGGTGAATCGCAATAAGGTTCCTTTTGCAGAGCTGTCTGCTTCTCTGGATCGCAAGGCTCTTGCAGCAGCCAATCAGGAAATCACTTCGCGCTTCTTGGAAATTTCGCGCAGTGCTATTGCCAAGAAGGTTGGTCAATATTTCTTCGAGGGAGAAAAGAAACAAGTCCTTGACATTCTGCGCTCTCAAGTTAATGAGGCAGTAAGCTCAAAAGCTGGCTCCAAGATGTTCCAGTCTACTGATTTCTTCACGCGCAATATGGGAGATTTCGGGAAGATTGCTACGGTCATTGGCAAAGATGTTCAGCACATTGCAAACAATGCAATCAAAGAACTGGTCAAGCCTATGACAGAACTGATGGAGAATATCACCAAGAACCAAGCAGCTCTTGTGGAAGCAAATCAAGCCTTGGCTTTTAATGCAAAGCTGGTAGGCTGGCGCTTGTATAAGGATCGTCAATTCTGGCTTCGGGAAGAAGGTGTCCAAGATGGAAAGAAGGTTTATAAGCTAGTGCCTGCTTTGCTTAAGGGCCAAGAGTTTAAGGTAGTTGATGATCAAGTGGACAAGCTCTTGCAGGAATTCGCAAAGGCTGGAGAAGAGCTGTACAAGCTGAAGAATACCGCGCATCAGATTCAAGGTATTCGGGATATGCCTTCCATTGGATTCTGGGTTCCGCCCTTCAATCCGAAAGGAAAGCACATTGCTTATGTCCACCATGCGGATGATCGAACTGAGATTCTCTGGGGCAATACGGAAGATGAATTGCTCAATGCTGTGCAGACTTACAAGAATGCTCATGCTCAGAAGATTGCAGTGGGTGAGATCAAGGTCATCGAATCCAAGGGGGATCAAGAGCTTTACAATATGTTCACTGGACGATTGGATCAGATCCAGATGGACATTGCTAATATCGAAATGCGCCATGGAGGAGCCTCTGCTCCAGCTATTGTGAAAGCCAATGCCGATGCCTTTGGGGATATTGTTCAAGGTTACGAACATTATATCCAGGCTTCGGTGCGTAATCTGGCTGAGCTTTCGATGGCGGATATTACTGACACTCTTCAATATATGAGCAAGGTGGATCAGCTTAAACTGAAGAATCAGCCGCTTAGCACTATTCAAAGATTTGTCAGTGGTCGACAAGATGCAGCGGCTATTATGAGGAATACCCTTCTTGGTGTAAGCACTCTGAAGAATGCTCCTCATTGGCAATTCATCAATCAAAGCTTTGAAACAGTCTTGGGGATTGCTGGCAATCAGCTGCAAAAGTCTTGGAAAACTCTGACTGAACCTTTGCGTCGTAAGGGCGAATTGCAAGCTGAGGATCTGGCTAAGCTGGATTACGAAAAGCTGGCAGGAGAAATGGAAAGGCTTGGGATGCACAATCCCTATAAGGCATTCGATGAGGAAGCAGCTAGGGTCTATGGCTTGGCCCAGCTGACGGAATCAAAGAATACTTCCAAGCGAGCAATCTATACTTCGAACGCTCTGGCAGCTACAGTAGCCTTGCGTTTTGGTGAAATTGCTCAGCCTCTTGTCAATGCGATGAGCTTGCCGATTCTTATGACAAGTGCTATGAGCACCAAGCTGCCTGAGCATTTCATGGGAGTAGCCAAAGGAACAGCTACGGCGAACCCAGTCCAGCTTATGTATGAGGGAGTTCGTGCAGCCTTCAGCAATAATCAGCAATTCCAACGCTGGTCAAAGGCTTGGGAAGAGGCTGGCTACTTTGAACCAATGGTGTCTGAGGCATCCAAGGTTCTTAAGATGAGCCGAGAGTTTGAGCCTGGGGCCATTAATGCTGTGGAGAAGGCTCTGGATTCTCAGTTGGTTCAATGGATGTCCAAGGTATCAGATTCCTCTGAAGCAATGGTTCGTCGAGTAGCAATGTTTACAGGAGGCAATCTAGCGAAAAGGCTTTATCCTGAATTGAGTGATGTTGGAGTTACGATCTTTGCTCGAGAATTTATGGATCGAGTGATCGGAAACTACCATGCGGCTCAGCGTCCTACCTTCTTCCAAGGAACTCTTGGAGTAGCTCTGGGATTGTTCCAGACTTATATGGTCACCATGGCACAGAGCCTGTATCGGCATTTGGAGCTGAAGAATTACAAGGCTCTAAGCAAAACGATGCTAGCTCAGGCTGGGATCTTTGGAGCTGGTAGTCTCCCTGGCTTCCATGCAGTATCGCAATTGATTGGAGAGCATTATTCTGATGACAATGTAGATTTGGTCACAGGAACTTTCCGAGCATTGCCTGATGGAATGGCGGATCTTGTTCTTTATGGCGCACCCTCTAGCTTTGGTCCAGCCTTCTATTCTCGTGGTGAATTGACTCCTAGAGTTCCCGGAGGTATGGGAGATGTGCCAGTAGTTAGCATGACTGCACAAGCTTTGGAAACAGTTTACACATCTGTGAAAGCAATCACGCAATCCGATGAGGAAACTGGACGAGCCTTGCTTCAAGGATTGTCAATGCAAAGCATTAGCCGTCCTATTGCTCGATTGAGTGAGGTAGCTTCTGGATATTCAGTAACTCGCCAAGGCAATACCATTGCTTCTCCTGATGAAGTATGGACGACAACCGGAGTCTTGAGCAGGCTGCTTACTACACGTCCTTTGGAAGAAGCCAAGCTGAGAGATGCCATTCATTTGAATACTGTGTATGGATCGCTAGATCGAGAGGCAAGGCAGAGGGCTATGGCCAAACTTAAGACAGCAATCCGCAATGGTACTTTGGATGAGGCGCAGCTTGATGCAATCGCTGAGGAGTATATGAGAACTGGAACTCCCACTGGCTGGCGTAGCGCCTTGAATACAGCTATTGCCCAGACAGAGTTTTCTGGTAAGGTTCCTCTGCAAGAGAAGATGAGGATCAATAATCCGCTCAATTATATGATCGACTCGCTTGACGGATGGGAATAATCAATTCCGTTAAGACGTAAAAAAGCCCCCAAGGAGAAATCCAAGGGGGCTTCTTTTTGTCAGAACTCTTGACGCAACTGCGGGTAATGGCGACGAACGAAATCCGACAAACCGTGAATCGGATAATTATTTGATCTCAAATGATTAGCTAGGCTTAGAATGCTAATACCCCAAGTACCTGAGTTTACATTCAGACTAGCATTGGAATTGATGAAGGCAGCTACTTTAGCCAGATAAGCAATATCTTCCTGGGTAATCTGAGATAGAATCGCTGACTCTTCTTGGACTTCTTCTTCCGGCGCCAGCTCCTTTAAAGATTCATAGCGAATGGATTTTTGTGTTTCTTCTTTCTCCAATTCGGCCTCACGCTCAAGTCGTTTGACTTCAGAGTGAGCATAGAAAAGAATCTTCTTGGCATCTCGCAATTGATCCGAACGAGAAGCAGTCCCATAGCGATAGCAAGCTCGGAAGATTTCTCCGATCTGTGCATTCATATTGCGATGAGAAATCAAATCTTGCAATTGAGTTGCGTTCTTGGGAAGCAAATAATAATCAGCAGAAGATCCATCAGAACGAGCATTCATTGGCTTCAAGTCTTTTTCAATCATTTCTTTTTGCTCCTTAGGTTCGGGATTTAACATCATCAAGGCCAAAGACTTCAGCCCACATACGCTCAACACTACTTGGGTCCAAGGTTCTTTGCTGCTTTGTAATGACATGTTCGATTTTGCCATCAAGCCAAACCTCATAATCTTCGGTGATTGAATTATGACGAAGCCCGCAGAATCCGATTTGCCTTAGCTCAGAGCTGTGCATGAAATCTGGATGGCCTGGCCTAGGAGCACCTACTTCAACCTCAGTATATTGAGGAGCGACAATGTGATTCTTTGCGTCCGATCCAGCCATGGTTAAGATTCCTTCTTTGCTTTTTGTTTAATGATCTCACAGCCGCCGAAGCGGGCAAAGACTTTGAAAGTTCCTTCCGGAAATTGGCCAAGCACTTCTTTTACATCATCTTCCCCCAGAGCTAATGCACTTGCATGTGAAACAAGAATGGATTGCCCCACAGGAAGCTCCTGCAAACGGGTAGCCAAATAGCGAGCTTGTCTTTTGATCCACCAATCAGGCTGCTCGTCTTTAAGCTCGATGACTTCATGCATCGCTTCATCAAGGTCTTTCTGGGTCATTCTAATTCCTCCAAGGTTAGCCAGTCTAATTGAAGCAAATCTTCTTTCCATTCCTGTGCAGGCTTTGTGCAAGGAACGAACCCTACAATGTTTCCCATCTTCATGGTTTGAATCTTCTCTGCTTGCTGAAGATTCTTGAGCACATCGTGGAACTCAGCCAGCTTATTGAAGTCCTTTTGTGTTTTCTTCCACAGTTCATTGACAGTCACCGGGCGTTTAGCTGTGTGAAGAATGTCAATGATTGAGGAAGCCACATCAGAATATTTAGATTTGCCAAATTCCCCCAAGGCTCTAGGCATTTTAAGCTCAGTCACATAGAGCAAAGTGTTTGCCTTGATTATATCCTCATGGGTTATTGTGGTACTGAGCCTAGTAGCGGCCAAGACCATAGCAAGTTTAAGAAGGTGTGTAAACCTGCGATTAGCATACCCCACAAAACGATGATCGTCAAGAGGTATATACTCTTTGTAAATCCGATCGCAAATTGCCCTAGCTTCCTCCGTAAGCTCACACGAACCAGACAGCTTCTTGATTTCCTTGAGATGCTCAATGAGTCGATCTCGCTTAGAGGCTTCAATGGGTTTGGGAAATGTGATTTTTCTGCCTGTGGTTTCGCCATATACAAGAATCACTCGACTAAGAAACCCATTACCGAGAGCCTCTGCCGGGAAAGCTAGGGAGAACCCTTGAGCTGTATTTCCAGACAGAATGCTTACGGTAGGCTTATTGACTTCCACATCCTTACCATGAATCTTCGGATGCAGATACTCGCTTGGACAATCCCATAGCTTAGTCAGCATTGTGTAGAATTCCATATTGTTCATGCCAGTGAAGTCGGTAAACTCTTCGGCAACAATATAGCTTTCAGCTGGCTCATCTACAGTCAGTTCAAGCAGAGCGTCAGGATCATCCAAATCTGCCTCATCAATAGAGGACATCATCATAAGGAATTTTTCTTTTGATACTCGATCAGCCGCAAATTTTGAATAGCCTGTTCCTTTAAGGAGCTTTGCTCCAATATTGATTGCCGTGGATTTGCGAGTTCCAGCCGATCCCATGAACATCACATACTGATTGGGATAGATACTCGAATGACCGAAGGGCATCCAGATCCGTCTAGCTAGTAAAGCACCAACAATAGAAATAGATGCCCATCGGTGAAATATCGAGGGAGCCTCGCTTTCGCCTACGCCAGCGTAGGAAAAATAGGCTTCGAAATAATCACTCATATGGCAGAGGCCAATGCCCAAAGGCTAAGAATGATTATTAGGGCGCCAGCCGTTTCAAGTGCATGTCGCATTTGACCTTCTCCATTTCTTTCTCGGCCCAAGATTGACCAACCTTGGAATCAATGGGAATACGCAAGGTCCGACCATGAACATCAATCGGATTATTCAAGCACTCTTGCATACGTGGGTGCCAAATATGGCGCTCATCCTTAGGCCAGGCACTCAGCACAGAGTCATGCACCTGAGCCTTCAGACGGAACTTGCCTTTGCTCGGAAGAACTAGCTCTTTGTAGCAACGCCAGAATCCACGATTAAGCACTTTGACGGAAAGATGTTGTGGAGCATGAGCAACCGCGCTTCGGAAAGTCTTATGATTTTTTGTAATGTCACCAAAGAAGTAACGGGAAGTACCGTAAGGAGAACGAAGCATACGAGTAGTTGCCACCTCGTTTCGGATTTCACCATACCACTCGCGTACCCTAGGGAAAGGCACATGGTAACGATCGAGGAGCATAGCAGCAAACTGACGAAGAGTAAGTTCATATGCTTTATTCTTCCGAGGAATCTCCACAATGCTAATGCCAAGTTTATGTGCAGCTTCAAATAGAATCTTAGCACCAATATTTTCAATGAAGGTTCCGGCCCCCATCATATAATTAGTGCCATGCACAATCTTCTTGAGTACCTTATTGCGGAAAAAGTCAGTGACTTCTTCGTAAGGAATATCAAAGAAGAGCGTAGCCAGAGTCTTGTAGAAATCCTTTACTGCATCCTCAAGAGCTGCAATGAGGGCTTCTTCCTGAGACAGATAGGCAGTGCATCGAGCTTCGGATTGCGAATTGTCGAACTCCGCCATCTCATAGCCTTCGTCTGCAACCAACATGGATTTGGCATAGCCCGGAATATTCTGAACTTGAGTGCCTACCCAGAAGGAAGAAGCCTTGCAAGCCATCCGCGAAGTTTCAGTTCCGAACGGATCAATGGAATAAAGCAATCGCTCATTAAGCTGCCGGAAAGTGAAGTATGTCCCTACTGCTTTTTGGGCTCCCATATAATCCAAGATCCACTCGACAACCAAAGCAAGCATCGGATGCTGTTCGGCCACAGCCTTGAGATTCTTCTCATCTGTCCCAGAAGAACTCTTGCCCAGCTTTGGATTCTTGGCTCCGAGAATTTCATACAGGTAGAATTGCTTTTGCTGCCACGAACCCGGATTGAAATTGGGATTTGCAAAAGCTATCTGAAGATTGCGGCGAGCTTCTTCAAGGACTGCCTCTTGCTCTGCCTTCAGCTTTAGACGCTTTTCATTGTCAATCTTGATTCCTTCGAAGCCACAATAGAGCGAAGGATAAACGAGCTTGAATGTGTCCGCGTAATTCGTCCGAGCATATGCAGGTAGATTGCGTAATTGCTGGATAAGGATTCGAAGGGTATACCATGTATCGAGGGCATTGTATCCCCAATAGCGATGCTGATCGCCAGAGCTTTTAGCTTCATCGGATTCGGTTTTCCATTGACGGTAATCGGGAAGATTGTAGGAAGCTACGAAAGCCAAGTCCTTAGGTAGCTCAGAAAACTGACTATGAGCCAGCCCCATACTATCAAGTACCCAATTATGAGGCTCGGCCTGATAACGTATCGAATGATAGCAATCATAAAGACCATTGTGCATCCCCTTGAAGGGACGAGACGCATTAGCTTCTCGCAAGAATAGAATGGCTTCTCCGTAGGAAATTGCATCCTTCCAATAGTCGGTATTGTCTAGATTCACCAAAGGAAGAACAAAGACTTCGATCGTCCCTTTAGGAGTCAGACAAGCCCAAGAAGCACAAGTGATAAGAGAGTCACCTCCGTTCACATCCTCTTCATCCTTGGGCTCATTCAGCAGAGTAGTCTCCACGTCATAAGCCACAAGAATTGAGGACTCAATTACCTTCAGGGCTGGAGCAAAGTCCTCAAGGGATTCAAGGGCTTTGAAGCCGAACTTGGGCGAAGTCAGATGAATGCTTTGGAACTTTTCCAAGTCCTTGCCCAAGAGCCATTCACCGTGCTCGACTGTATTGATATGCTCCAGCTTATTGCACACAATTACAGGGACTTCGTAGGTGAGCTTTGAGCCACGCCACAAATCAAGTGTAGGCTTTTTGCCCGGCACAAGATTCGCAAGAGTTTGCTCATTGCACAGAAGGATAGCCGAACAAGATCCCATCTTAGCCTTGGCCATAAGCTCGCTAGGAGTCAGATCCATTGCAGTAGCTGCAAAGTCCAAGCCATAAT